>Ga0180429_10002750_pt1 | contig 14391 bp, 14 predicted proteins | sample SS_ome_FD_132428 | JGI IMG/M metagenome (GOLD analysis project Ga0180429, IMG submission 132428) | Hypersaline lake sediment archaeal communities from the Salton Sea, California, USA - SS_1_S_1 metaG | ecosystem: Environmental > Aquatic > Non-marine Saline and Alkaline > Hypersaline > Sediment ...
GACCGACTCCTTCAGACTTTTGAAGCAGCATTTGAAAACCTTCGAAAACATCCCGGACCACTTGACGGTGCCTCCCGAAGAAGTGGCTTCGGTGGTGCTGTTTCTTTGCAGCCCGGCCAGCGAAAGCATCCGCGGCCAAATCCTCGTGGTGGACCGGGGATTGGGCAACGGGCTCGGAATGCCAAGGGGAAGCACCTGAAACCGCGGGGAAAGAAGGTTCGCCCATTTTTGAACAAGCCAAAGGAGAGGCATTGCAAGAGCCCATTGACGAAGCAACGGTTTTGGTGGAGCTGAAAAGGGCCATTGCCCGGGCCTTGAGGATACCCGAAGAGACCATCCATCCGGAAACCGTCTTGACCCGGGACCTGGAAGCCGAGTCTCTGGATTTCATCGACATCAACTACAACCTGGAGCAAACCTTCGGCTTCCGCATGGCCCGCCATTTCATACTGGAGCACGCCGAAGAGCTGTTGGGAGAAGGGTCCGTCATCGACGAAGACGCCCGTCTCACGGAGCTGGCCGTCGTCCTCCTGAAAGAGCGCTTCGGGGACCAAGCCTCGAGCCTGCGGGCGGGAATGGACATGGAAGAAGTGCTGACCCTGGTATCCGTTCGGTCCATGGTGAACGCCGCCATGGACGTTCTGTCCACCTTGCCCGAAAAATGCCCCCGCTGCGGACGATCCGCCTGGAAAACCGAAGACGGACGCCGCGTGGCGTGCGGTTCGTGCGGAGAGGAAGCCGCCTACACCGAGGGGGACGAGCTGGCACGGCAATGGCTGGCACGTTTCGCGGAAAGACACCGATTGGAAGTTTTGACGCCATGACGCACCTTCCGGAAAAGAGACGACGGACTCGATTCGAGACGAGAGCATGATGGCAAGGGCTTCCCGCCGCCGGGTGGTGGTCACCGGAATCGGCATGATCACGCCTCTGGGCCCCGACACCGAAGAGACCTTCGAAAACTGCGCCCATGGCCGCTCGGGAATCGAGCGTCTCACGGCTTTCGACCCTCGAGGGCTGCCCTGCGACATCGGGGGACGGGTGCGAGACGAGTGGCTGGGGAAAGAAGCGCTCCGCGGGGCAAGGCGGCTCCACGGTTCCCGGAGCCTGCGATTGCTGATGGCGGCCGCTCGTCAAGGAGCGGATCGAAGCGAGCTGGCGAAAATCCCTTCCAGGGACCGAGTGGGCGTCGCCGTGGGCTCCTTCGGGGACCCCCCCGCCATCGAAGACGTAGCCTTTCTGCACCGTTTTTACGACCCCGCCCATGGATGGGACCTGGATTCCCTGAAGCTTTGGGGGGGCTACAACCCCGTCCAGTTCTTCCGAAGAAAGCCCGACACCCTGGCCACCGCTCTCGCCGCAGCCCTCCGGTGCGAGGGACCGTCCCTGGCCACGGTCTCGTCTTGCGCCGCCGGGGCGCAGGCCATCGGGGAAGCCTTCCGCATCGTCCAGGCAGGAGGGGCGGATGTCATGGTGGCGGGAGGCTCCGAGGCGATCCTGACCTTCACCTGCTTTTTGGGGTTCGTTCTCCTCAAGGCTCTGGCCGAGCGCTACGAGTCTCCGGCCACCGCCTCCAGACCCTTCGACCGCAAGCGCAACGGGTTCGTTCTGTCCGAAGGGGCCGGCATCGTCGTCCTGGAAGAACGGGAGCATGCCCGGCGACGGGGAGCTCTCCCTCTGGGAGAAATTCTGGGATACGGCTCCACTTCCGACGCCTATCGCATCACCGACACCCATCCCCGGGGCGAAGCGGCCGCCGCCGCCATGCGGGCGGCCCTGGACGACGCCCGCCTCCCGCCCGAAGCCGTCCATTGCATCAACGCCCACGGCACCTCCACCGTCAAGAACGACGCGGCCGAAAGCCTGGCCATCGAGACGGTCTTCGGCTCGCTAACGGAGCGAATTCCCGTGACCTCCAACAAATCCATGCTGGGACACGCCATCGCGGCCTCGGGGGCCATCGAATTCATCCTCGCCTTGGAAGGCATGCGCCGCTCCGTTCTTCTCCCTACCATCAACCACGACCATCCCGACCCCAAGTGCGGTCTTCGCATCGTGGCCAACCAAGCCCTTTGCCTTCCTCACCGCGTGGCTTTGTCCAATTCCTTCGGCTTCGGGGGTCACAACGCCTGTCTGTGCCTGAGGGGAGGGGACGGATGACGAGCATGGAGACCCGCGCCCCATGAAAGACGCCGTCGTCGTTACCGGAGCCGGGCTGGTGTGCGCCCTCGGAAGCGATCTCGACGAAGCTTGGCGGGCCTTCCGATCCGGCCGAAGCGGTGTCCGATTCGTGGAAGCCCTTCGCGACCGCCCCTTGAAACGTTGGGCGGCTCCCGCCCCGGAAACCGCCGCAGAGGAGCTTGAAGCCCCCGACGGAGCCAACCGGCTCGGGAACCCGCAAGCCATGTGGCTGACGAGAGCCGCCCGGGAAGCCTACCTCCGAGCGGGCCTGGACCGGGCCGCCATCGCTGGAGAGGAAACGGGACTGTTCATGGGGATGGGGTCCCCGGGATGGGAAGCCGAGGATATGGCGGCGGCGGTGACCCAATCCCTGGACGATCGAGGTCGGGTGGATAGCCATCGGTTTTTCCGCCGGGGATTGCGGGAAATTTCCCCTTTGTGGCTTTTGGGACGACTCAACAACATGGCCCTGTGCCAGACGGCTATCCACTTGGGCATCAAGGGGGAAAACGGAGTTTTCGCCCCCCACGCCGACGCCGGCGTCCTGGCCGTGCTCCAAGGGATCCGAGCCATGGAAGCAGGCCGGGCCGCCGCCGTGCTGGCGGGGGGAGTGAGCTCGGTGATCCACCCAAACGGCTCGTGGATTTTCGAAGCCATTCAGGAGGATCCTCCTCCGAATCCTTCGTCGATCCCCGGCGAAGGATGCGGCGTCCTGGTACTGGAACCGTCCTCGTCGGCTCGAAAGCGGGGAGCGTCCTTCCATGCCGTCGTTTCCGGATGCGGCTTCGCCTTCGGTGCCCACGGCGAAGGAGAGAGAGATCCGCGGCGCCAAGCCTTCACCCGGGCCATGGGAGAAGCTTTGGACCGCGCGGGTCTCGACCCTGGAGACATAGACTTGGTGCTTCCCCACGCAGAGCCCGCTACCGAAGGGGACGTACGGGAAGCGCAAGCCTTGGAGGAAGTCTTCGGCAAGAAATCGCCCCTTGCGAATTTCCCCTCCCTTACGAAGCTGACGGGCAATCTTTCGGCGGCGGCGGCGGCGGTGAAAGCCGTTCTGGCCACGCGGATGGAGCGCCGATACCGGCGCATTCTGATCAACGCCGGAAGCCCTTCGGGGGCTTGCGCTTCGCTGGTCCTGGAAAAACGGGAGAGCTGAAGGGTGCGCTTTCTATTCTACGACCGCATCGTGCGCCTGGAAAAAGGGCGCTTCATCGAAGGAATCAAGGTTTTTTCCCTTTCCGAGGAATTCCTGAGAAAGCACTTCGACAAAGCCCCGATGGTCCCGGGGGGCATCTACTTGGAAGCCATGGGCCAATTGCTGGGGTGGCTCGTCAACTACACTCACGACTTTCGCCGGTCGGCCATCCTTTCCCTGTTGGAAGACGCTTGGTGGATCCCCGGCTTGAGGCCAGGCTTCCAAGCCGTCGTCCGGGGCGAGCTCCTGTCCTCCTCCTCTTCGGATTCCCTGGGACGCGCTCGCATGGAAGTGGACGGCAAGCCCGTGGCCTCCGTAGGGCGCATTCTTTACCGCCACTTTCCCGTGGAAGATCCTTCCCGACTGGAACGTTGGTTCGCCTATTACGGGGGTCCCATACCCCCTCGAAACGGAAAGGTTGCGTCGTGAAGGACGTGAAAGTCGTGGTGACCGGCCTCGGCTGGACGACGCCCCTGGGTCTCGAAGTGAAGGAAGGATGGGACCGCCTTCTCCGGGGAGTCTCGGGCATCGGGCGTCCCAGTTTTCCCGGGGCCGAGTCCTGCCCGGTTCAAGCCGTGGGAAAGGTCGGGGAAGAAGACCTGCGCCGTATCGAGAGGACCTTTCCTCTGGAAGCCGCCGCAGGGGAGGAGCGAAGTACCCTTTTCGCCTTGTGGGCGGCCAAATCGGCTTGGGAAGACGCGGGACTTTGTGAAAAGACCTCGGAAAAGGACCGTTGGGGTGTGGCTTGGGCGACGGGGCTGGAAGCCATCCGCCTGGAAGACGCCGTCGAGGAAATGCGCGGCCCCAAGGCCGCTGCACCGGAAGTCCAACCCCGAAGCCCCATCGACCGCCCTTCCAGTCTCATCGCTTCCAGCCTCGGACTCCGCGGCATCCACATGACCCTGACTTCGGCCTGCGCTTCGGCCACCCAAGCCATCGGGCTGGGGTATCGGTCCATCCGCGGCGGCTTGGCCGATCTCATGGTCTGCGGAGGCTCCGATTCCATGATCGACCCCGTAGGACTCGGTCTTTTGGTGCTCCTTTCGGCGGCGTCCACAAGGGAGGGCGATCCCCGAGCCCTTTGCCGTCCTTTCGACCGCAAGCGCTCGGGCCTGGTGGTGGGTGAAGGGGCCGGGTGCGTGGTCCTGGAATCCCTGGACCACGCCCGAAAACGGCGAGCCCCGGTCTATGCCGAAATGGCGGGCTACGGCTCGTCCATGGACGCCTGCGGCCTGGCGGCCCCGGCCCCCGGCGGAGAAGGGGCCCGAAGGGCCATGCAAGGGGCCCTGGACGACGCGAGGTTGAAACCGGCGGACCTGGATTACATCAATGCTCACGGCACGGGAACTCGCCTCAACGACCCCGCCGAGGCCGTGGCCATCCGGGAGATCCTGGGGGAGCACGCCAACCGGGTTGCCGTCAACTCCACCAAGTCCATGACGGGACACCTCATGGCCGCCGCCGGCGGTCCCGAATTCGTCGTCGCGGTCCTTTCCGTGGTCGAAAACGTAGTCCATCCCACCCTCAACTTGGACCAACCGGCCCGCCAATGCCGGCTGAACCACGTTGTTCGCGAGAAAAAGGCCCTGGAGGTGCGCGCCGCTTTGTCCAATTCCTTCGGCTTCGGGGGGCAGAACGCTTCGGTGATCGTCAAAAAGCACGCTTCCCGCCCCTCCGACTGAGACCTCGAAAGGAGAACCCAGCCGATGATACGATTGCGCCAGGGAGTGGACTTGGTGCTCGTCCCCAAATTCAAGGAAGTGCTCATGCGCCACGAAAACCTCGCCCTCGAGGTTTTCACTCCCGAAGAAAGGGAGCGATGCCAAGCCTTCCGGGAGCCCTTCAGACATTTGGCCGGGCGATTCGCCGCCAAGGAGGCGTGTCTCAAAGCCCTGGGGCTGGGCCTCCAAGGCCACGGACCGTCATCCTCTCTGCGGGAGATCGAAGTGGCCTCCACCCCTTCGGGCATCCCCTCTCTAAGACTTAAGGGCTGGATCGCCCGCATAGGAAGCAAGCGTAACGTGACTCAAAGCACCGTTTCCATCTCCCATTCGGGCGACTACTGCATAGCCATGGTCGTCCTGTTATTATCGAAAGACTCCGAAAGAAAGGCTTGAAATCGTGCGTTTTCTCCTTGTGGACCGCATCACGGACTGGAAAGCAAGCCAACACATGGAAGGGGTCAAAAACATCGCCATGAGCGAGGATTTTTTCGAATTCCACTTTCCCTCGAGCCCGGTGATGCCCGGGGTGCTGCTCCTGGAAGCTTTGGCTCAACTGGCCGGCTGGCTGGAAGCGGCTTCTTCGGAATTCGCGTCCTGGATCGTCATGCGAAAGGTTGCTCAATGCCGATTCTACAGCTTCGCCCTGCCGGGAGATCGCGTGGAGATGCGGGTGGAGCAGATCTCTTCCGTAGAACCGGGGACAAAGGGATATCGGGGAATTTGCAAAACGGACGGCCGCAAGAGGATGACGGCGGAATTTCAAGGAGAAGTGATGCCCTTGGAAGAACTGGCAAACGTCCAAGAACAGCAAAACTTCTTCCGCATTTTGACGCGGGAAGCAACGACCGGATTCGCATGAGGCGCTGGAAGACGAGCGCTCTTCCGCAAGGAGAGGAAATTCCCATGGGACAGCAACCCTCTAATCAGCCGGAAGCCGTCATCACTGGCATGGGACTGGTGACGCCGCTGGGAAACGACTGCCGAGAGAACTTCCGCCGCCTGCGAAAGGGCGAGACGGCCATCGCCGACACCGTTTATCAAGACCGTCCCTCCTCCCTGCCTCCGGCAACCCGCGTAGAAAATTTCGAGCTCCCTCCTTGCGACGACCCGCGTCTCCGGAGCCAGATGAAATTCCTCAATCGAGGCTCTCTCCTCGGCCTGGCTGCGGCTTGCGAAGCCATGGCTCAAGCGGGGCTCCAGACCTCCAACACCCCGGATCACCGCAAGGCCTTGTACATCGGCTCCGGCGATTCCACCATGGTGGGTTACGAGTTTCTGTATCCCGCCACGTGCAAAGCGCTGGACAATGACACCGGGGAGATCGATCCTTCCATATTGAACGCCACGGCTTTGAGAGAAGCCCCTCCTTTTTTTCTCCTGGAGTCCATGCACAACAATCTGTTCAGCTTCGTTTCCGCCTTTTTTCAACTGAAGGGTCCCAACACCACCCTGGCAAGCTTCTCGCCGTGCGGCGCCCAGGCTCTGGAATGCGCATGCAGAGCCATTCGCCTTGGCTTGGCGGACATGGCTCTGGTCATCGGTTGCACCACCTGGACCACGGACATCATCCTTCATGAAATGAGGGAGATGGGGATGCTGGCCCAAGGAGACGGGAAAGGGAGCTCTTTTCGACCCTTGGACCAGCGGGCCAAGGGCTTTGTTCCAGGGGAAGGAGGGGCCGCCGTGGTGGTCGAGGACCCGGGCAAAGCCCGGGCCCGAGGGGCCAGGATCTTGGGTGCCGTCGAGGGAACCGCCCATTGCACGGAAGCTTTCGATGGTAAAGAAGATTTCCCCCCTGCCATCACCTTTCGCAGCATGGCCCTCGCCTTGAAAGAAGCGAAGATCGACCTCCACGAGCTCTCGTTCATCAATCTTCACGGCATCGGTTCCCTTCGTCAGGATCGGTCGGAGCTACAATCCGTTCAGGAGCTTTCGAAGAATGGGAATTCAAGGATCCCCCTGTGCGCCTTGAAGCCTTACACGGGCCACCTGGGAGCGGCCAGCGACCTGGGGGAGATCGTCCTGGGGCTCATGAGCCTCGGGGAAGGCTTTATTCCGGCCACCCCGAGATTCCGAACGTCGGAGGACGCCTTCCGCGGCTTGGCCATTGCCGACGAGCACCGCCCGGCCCGGGGGAATCGCTTCCTGTCCGCCGCTTACGGATGGGGAGGACAAAGCGTTTGCGTGGTGGCGAGGGGAGAAAGCCACGCCGGCGCGCCCGAAAAACGACGAGTCAAGAAGAGAGGCCGCGAAGAGACGCGGTAATAGACCATATCCGTTTTGAGACTCTCCAAGGACCGGTCTCCAAAGGCTCGTTTCCAATGGGCCCATCCGGTTCCCGCGGGTCCCAATTTCGCCCCGCGGGAAACGAGGATCTCGAACCGGCCCGCTTTCTGAAAACCCATGTCCAATCTCCAGGCGGCGTTTTCGAAATCCTCCTCCGCCGCCTTTTCCATGAAAACGTAGCCTTCGAGATTCCGCAGGAAAGAATGATCTTCCGGAGAACGGTCTCCCACGGGAGCCACACTGCGTCTCAAGCGCATGGAAAGCATGGCCGGTTGAGAGGTTTTGTAAACGGCGGCGGGGAGGTCTCCCACCACCGATCCCAGGTGCGAAGGCAGGACATTGGCTTCGAGAGATGGATACAATCCCCCCATGAGTAAAGCCAGCACGCCCATGATGCATATGGATGCTGGGACAAAACGGGGAGAAGAGCACGCCGCGTAAGCCATGGCCGCCATGGGAACGATGCACAGACAAACCCACGGAAGCCCTGTTTCAAACCACGTGAAAAAGAGACAGCACCCCCCGGCGAAGCCAACGGTCAGCCAGAGAACAACGCGGAGAAAGCGAAGGCGGAAAATTCCCCGCCGATCTTCGAGCCAATGGGCGCACAAAACGCAGGCAGCCGGCATCAGAGGAGTCATGTACCTTTCGAAGGATCGAATAAACAAGAAAGGAATCATGGCTGCCAGAATCCAGAACGCCAACCAACGGCATTCCCTGTGGCTTTCGGAATGGTTTTTTTTCAACCCGTGAGCCATGGCTGCAGGAAGAATGGGCGTCCAGGGAAACATCAGTGCCAAAACGCCTCCCGCAACGGGCACAAAAGAGCTCAGGGGATGGACGCCCGGATTCCGGGAGGAGATCTCCTCGGCAAGGATGGTCCAAAACTCCGGCCATTGGGCCATCATAGCCAAGGGCCACGGAAGGCAGACGGCCAGGAATAGAACGTAGGCGGCCATCACTTGGGGAAGACGGGTAAAAGCGATGTGCCACTGGCGGAAAATCCACAACCTGGAGAGGACCGCCGCCCCGAAGAAAACCAAGCCCACGGGCCATTTCACCAGGATCGAAAGCCCCATGAAAAAGGAAGAGCCCAGAAGGGAGCTCCAACTCCCGGTTCGGGTCCAACGGACAAAAGCCCAAACCCCCAGGGTAGTAAGAAGGGCCAAGGGCAGATCCAGCATGGCCAGGCGACCCTGGATGGCCACTCCGATAGTGGAAAGAAACATCAATCCCGAAGCGAATGTCCGACCGCCGAAAAGCTCTCTGGACAGGAGAACGCAGCAAACGGCCAACAACGCTCCCGAAGCCACTCCCCACAAACGGGCCGCCGCAAGGCTCACTCCCAAGAGCTTGTACGTTCCCAGGATGGCCCAATACACCAACGGGGGCTTGCGCAAGCGCGGCTCACCGTTCAAACGGGGGGTCAACCAGTCGCCGGCTTCCAGCATTTCAAGAGGAGTGCGCAGCGTCAGCCAGTATTCATCCTTGTCCGTAGGGCTCGCTTCCGACCAGATACTGGGGGCCGTCACGAGGATTCCCAGCAGAAAAACCCCTACCAGCATGTCGTGACGAAACCGGAGCTTCCAAGGAACATGGAGGTCCCTCAAGCGATGAAGCCACTGCATGTCCAGCCAAGTACGGGTCATGAGCCCGGGAATCCCTTCTTCATCTTTCATGCTCACAGCGAGCTCTCGTCTTTTTCCACGGTGGACACCCTCATCCGCCACCTCAGCCACAGCACTCCCAGAGTGTCGGGAATCCCTTCGCACAACCGGTCCACAATGCCGTACTTGGATCGTCCCTTTTCCCGGGGACGATGCCCCACATCAACCCACATCACTTCTCCACCCCCGCTTCGGATCAAGGCGGGTAAATAACGATGCATGGATTCGAAACGGGGAAGGGCCAGGAAGGCGTCGCGACGGATGAGCTTGAGACCGCAACCGGCATCGATCATTTCTTGTCTCAAGACCAGGGACAGAAACCTGTTGGCGACCCTGGAGAAAATTCGCTTGGGCCAGCCATCCCGGCGGCACCGCCGAGCTCCGTTCACCAAGTGTACGGCCGAAGCTGCGGAGGCGGCTTCAAGCTCGGCAAGAAGCGGCAGGATATCGGCGGGGTCGTTCTGTCCGTCCCCGTCCAAAGTTACGACCCAGCAAGAGTCGGCAGCGGCGATTCCCGTACACATGGCGGTGGACTTGCCACAACGCCTTCCATGGGTGAGAATTCGCAAGCCGTGGCAATCCTTTTCAATTTCCTTGAGCAAGACGCCCGTCCCATCGGTGCTTCCGTCATCCACGCACAGGACCTCGTAATCCATCCTACCTTGCAACGCAGCTTCCACTTCCTTTATAAGAGCTCCGATGCTTTCCACTTCATTGTAAACAGGAATGACCACGGAAATCTTCATGGCAGGCTTCTCGTTCCGAAAGATGAACCGACGGACCCGTCGAGGGACTCCAAAACCGCCATCGCAACACGATCGGCGGCTCCGCAGTTCTCTTCGACCCAACGCAAGGCGTTGCTCCCTACCCGATTCGCACGCTCGGCATTCTCCATCAAAGCCCCCAGGTCCTCCAAGAGACTTTTACGGGTAGTGCTCACCAAAGCCTCCGCTGCGAGAAAGCTCTCGTAAATCTCGTGAAAATTGCTCATGTGGGGACCGCACAGGATGCATTTGCCGTGCAACGCCGGCTCCACCGGATTATGCCCCCCCACTTTTTTCGTAAAGCTTCCTCCCATGACGACCCAATGGCAAGCGGGAAAGAAACCCGCCAACTCCCCCACCGTGTCCAGAATCAACACCCGGACATCCTTCCCTTTGCCGCCTCGCGAGCGGAGGACGTAATCGTGTCCGCGTCGCTCCAGCATGCGAGCGATGCGCCCCGCACGGCGAACTTGCCTTGGGGCCAGGATCAGCCCCAACCGGGGATAGATGCGAGCAAGCCCTTCGTAAGCGTCCAAAACAATCTCTTCCTCTCCCTCATGAGTGGAGGCGGCGCAGAGAAGGTCCCCCCCTGGCAGAAGGGCTTTCCATTCCGGCCGAAAGACCCCGGGAAGACCGTCCAGCTTGAGGTTGCCCAGGACCCGAATGTTTCCACGGTCGCAAAGCTCTCTCATGTGATCGGCATCGCAAGGAGATTGCATGAAAAGACCGTCCAACTGCTCCAGCACGCGGCGAAAGAAAAACCGCACCAGACGGTAGCTTCGGAGCTCGGCACCGCCCAGCCTCCCGCTGACCAGATAGACGGGAATGCCCCGCTTCCCGACCTCGCGAATGAAACGGGGCCACAATTCCACTTCGCACAAAAGCACGATATCCGGAACCACTCGATTCACGAAACGCTGCACGACGAAACGGCAATCCAGAGGGAAGAAAAAAACTTCTATGCCGGCACATTTTGTTTTCGCGGTCTCGAATCCGCCTTGCGTCCCTGTTGAAAGGCAAATCTCCATACCCTTTTCTTGAAGCAACCGTATCAAGGGAGCGCACGAAAGCACTTCCCCGACGCTTACCGCATGGATCCAGACCCTGGTGCCGATTTTTCGGGGAAGCTCGGGCAGGGCGATGGAAAGCTTCTGAAGAAAAGCCCGACGACAATCCGGCCGGAACAATGCGTGCCCCGCCATGAAAAGCAGAACAGGCGGCAAAACAGCCAACACCAAGGCATCGTAGATGAGAAACAGGAGCTTTCCCATCACTGTGCCGAACGTTTTCCCCGACCGAAAAAAAATCGCCCCAGTCGGTTCCCGAAGGACGGTTTGGGAAGGAGCTTGTCCCGTACGGAGCCATGAACCGCCACCGGATCCGCCGTGCGCCCGGCCTCCTTCAAGCCGCGGGTCACCCGCGATTCCAATTCCCCGACCATTCGTGCTCTCAAAGACTCGTCATCCTCTGCAAGATTCGCGGTTTCCCCTGGATCGTTCAGCAAATCGTAAACTTCCACGGACGGCTTGCCGTAAAGATCCTCCTCCCGGGCGACGATCACCTTGAATCGACGGGTGCGAAGGGCCCACTTGCACATCCAGGTGGACTCGCAAGCCAGTATTTCCGTGGAACCCGTCCCCGGCTCTCCGCCCCACAGCAACGGCACCAGGGACCTGCCGTCCATGGCCTCCGGCACGGGCAGCCCGAGCATGTCCAGGAGGGTCGGAGCCACGTCGGGAAGTTGGACGACGGCCCGAGACCTTCGCTCCCCATTGAGCTCCCTCGGCCAGTGGACGATCAAGGGCGGTCGAAGGCAACATTCGTACAACCCGTGGTGCTCGAAATAAATGCCGTGCTCCCCCAAGGACTCCCCATGGTCGCCCAGCACGACGACGATGGTGCTTTCGAGAAGTCCCAGCTCTTCAAGGCCTTGCACCATCTCCCTGACGCCATCGTCGGCGGCCCGAATTTCCCCGTCGTACTGGGCCCTTACCCACCGGATATCCTCGATGCGCTTCCCCTTCGCCCCCGGCCAGTCGCGGGCCGCGCTTTCCAGCCACTCCGACACCAAGCGGGGCTTGAGAGGACGGGAATAGAAAGGGTCCAAGCTGCCCGCATTGGTCGTCGTGGGATCGCCCTCGTAGAACATGAAGCGATAGGGAGGCGGGGGTTGGTAAGGAGTGTGAGGCTCGCCATACCGAAGGTAGAGAAAGAACCTCGAACCGCGATGCCGCTTCAACCATTGAAGCGCATGCCGATTCAAGAGGGAGCAGCGGTAGTATTGGTCCCTCTTTGTCCGAAGATTCATGTAATCCTTGAAACCTCGGGCGAACCACTTCTTGGCTTGCGCAAGATTGTCGAGGGCGGCGGTGACGCAGCCATTGCGAGCCAGAATTTCGGGCAGCCACGGGGCATCCGACGAGAGGGTGTTCCGGCCGCTTTGAGCGACGATGCCGTGAGCCCATGGGAATTGACCGGTGAAGAGGGTGGTTATGGCCGGCTGAGTGGGAGTGACCGGGGTGAAGAAATGATCGAAAACGACACTTTCTTCCATGAGAGAGTCAAGAAAAGGACTGGTCGGTCGAGGATAACCCAATCCAGACAGATGATCCGCTCTGAGACTGTCGATGACAAGCAAGAGAAGATTCTGCTTCATGCCTGTTCAACCTTCGAGAATATCAAGGAATCGATCCGCCCAAATAGCCGGGTCGTAACGGTCCCGCACCACTGTCCGTCCCCGGCGGCCCATGCGCTTGGCCAAGGAAGGCTCCTCACGGAGTATGTTTATCGCCTCCATCCAGTCCCCAACGGTATCCACCACAAACCCGTTCCAACCGTTAGCCACCATCTCTCTCTGCACTCCCACCCCATTGGCGATCACGGGCAGACCGGCGGCCATGTATTGCAAAACCTTCAAACCGCACTTGCCTCGGCTCCAGTCGTCTTCGGGAAGCAACGCTACTCCCCCGTGAGAGCTTTTCAAGTCGCGCACTTCCGACGCACGGGACCAGGGAGCTTTTTTCAGCGGCAACATTTCGAAATCAGGAAACCGGTCGCAGATCACCTTGAGACGAACATTGCGAAACCGGCGCCCAACCTCATCCCAAAGGTCTCTTCTCGCCGCAATGGACGGCAAAGTGCTCGAAGAACCGATCCACACCAGTTCCAGGGGATCTCTCCTTTGGCGACGGTTGCCACGAGAATCATAAGGATACCGAGTCATATCGATGCAAGTGGGAAGGACCACAACATTGCCGGCACCAGCCTCCAGTGCTTTTCCGGCCAAGAAATCGTTTCCCGCCACAACCACGTCCGCCGCCCGCATGGTCATGCGAAACCTCATTCGTCGCAACCAGTCGTCAGGCCCTCGCTCATCGAAAGAATCCCTCCGATAGACCGCGTCGTCGAAGTCGAACACCAGCTTTCGCGAGCAACGGCGCAAGACCCACAATTCAGGGACACTCAGGAGCTTTCTTTGAAGCAGAGCCACTCGCGCCTTCCTCGCATACAAGAAAAGCCCGAGCTTGCAAAGCACTTTGCGAGGCACGGCTCGTACCTCGAACCTCATCTTTCGGGAGGCCAGCCAAGGCTCGAAAGCCTGCACTCGATATCGGTAGCAGACATGACCGGGCTCCTCGATCAAAGCCATCAGCGCTGCATTCATTTTCGTCCCTTGAGGGGCGCGAACCAAACATTGACCGTTCGTCCCGTTTCCAAGAAGGGATGAAGCCTCTTCCAACGCAGGGGTTCGATGAGCCGTCCCCGCAAAACTCGAACCCGCCAGCGACCTCGCCGCAAAACCCAATCCACTAGCTCTTCATAGGTGAAACCGAGCTCTTCCGAAGAAATGCGTGAAAGCTCCACAATGACATGAGGCGGAGACTCGTGGAATAAAGTGGATGCCCCACGCAAAGCCGCCAGCTCCGCCCCCTCCACGTCCAGCTTCAAAACCTTTACGGGTCCCTCAACCAAATCTCCGATTCTCTCGGTTTCGGCAATCATGCGCCGAGACCCTCCATCTTCGGGAAGTCTGCCGGTAAGAATCCTCTCTCCGCTCCCGTAGTCGAAATATCGCAAAGGGAACGTTCCCGCCACTTTCCAACATCCTTTGGGGAAGACTCGAACATTTCTGCATCCGTTCATGATAAGATGCTCCAGCAGACGCCGGCGAAAACGTGGGTGAGGCTCGAAAGCGTAAACCTTCCCGGCTGGACCTACCAACCGGGAAGCCAGCAGCGCGAAAACGCCGATATGGGCGCCACCGTCTACAAAAACGTCCCCAGGCCTCAATAGCCGTCGGATCACATGGGTCGTAGCGATTTCAAAGGAATTAAGCGCCATGGCGTACTCGAATGGGTTGCCGAGATCCAGACGCATGCCCATGGTCCCGTGAACTCCGCCGACGGTGCGGACGCAAGGACTCGGAGGCTTTCGCTTTTCGGCCCATCGCAGGAACTTGTCCTTCATGAAGCGCAAAGGAAAGTTTCCATTATACCATTGAACGAAGCACAACCCCCTACAAGGTAACCCATCTCCCCAATTCTCCAAGACCATCCATTCTTTTCACGACTCGA
>Ga0180429_10002751_pt1 | contig 14391 bp, 10 predicted proteins | sample SS_ome_FD_132428 | JGI IMG/M metagenome (GOLD analysis project Ga0180429, IMG submission 132428) | Hypersaline lake sediment archaeal communities from the Salton Sea, California, USA - SS_1_S_1 metaG | ecosystem: Environmental > Aquatic > Non-marine Saline and Alkaline > Hypersaline > Sediment ...
AGGTTATCGTGCGGGTAGAGTCCAAAGCTCTCGCGTGGCAAGGGGTGGTCGTCGAGATTGTCGACCGGTTTGCCGGCGACGATTCCGCGGTTGACGAATATCCGGCCCTCGGTTCCGGTGAACATCACTCCGTTGCGCCCCGTGTCGGTTACCGTCAACTTGACACCGTCGGCGTAGAGCATCTCGGCCGAGAAGGACAAGGCCACGTTGTAGCCGTTTTCGACCTTGGGGAAGGTGGCCTTGCCGTGGATCTCGACGGGCCCGGTGTGCTGCATGCCGGCGCCCCATTGGGCTATGTCCATATGATGGGCGCCCCAATCGGTCATCTGGCCGCCGGAGTATTCGTACCACCAGCGGAACGTGTAGTGGCATCGTTGCTTGATGTAGGGGACCGTGGGCGTTTGGCCCTGCCAGAGGTCCCAGTTGAGGTGCGGCGGTGGGTCCTCGATCGCAAACGGTCCGCCCGTCTTGTTCTTACCCAACACAACGTCAACCCGGTTGAGCTTTCCGATACGGCCTTGCCGGACCATTTCGCACGCCAGCCGGAAGCGATGGTCGCTCCGCTGCCAACTGCCCACCTGCACGACGGCGCCGGTCTCCTCGACGACTTCACACATCAGCTTGCCCTCGTCGACGGCAAGCGTCAACGGTTTCTCGACGTAAACGTCTTTGCCTGCCCGGCATGCGTCGATGACCATCTTGGCGTGCCAATGGTCGGGCGTGCCGATGGTCACCACGTCGACGTCTTTTCGCTCGAGCATTTTGCGATAGTCTTCGTAGAGATCCGCCTTTCCGCCGAAGTCCTGCCTGGCCTTCTCGGCTATCTGGCGGTCGACGTCGCAGACGGCCACCACGTCGCCGTGCGCCGCGGCCTTCTCGGCGATCACCGATCCCTGGTACCGCATGCCGACGGCGCCGATGCGGAACCGGTCGTTCTTAGATTTCGGCTTGTCGGCGTCATCGGCGTCGGCGGTGAATAAGTAGGGCGTCGTCAGACCGGCGGTCAGTGCGCCGGCCGACGTTTGCAGGAATTTGCGTCGGGTTGATTTGGATGTGCTCATAGTTGGCTTTCGCGTGGATGAGGGACAGGCGTATGAGAAGCCGCCAACGGCTTCGCACATTCTACATCTGGTGAAGCATTCTCTCCAGCGTTGCTCTGGCCCGGTTGATCTCCGCCGTTACCTCGTCGACGGTCGCCAGGATGGGTATTCCGCGGGGGACCGGGTGCATGAAAATCTCGGCCAGCCCAGCGTAGGCGATCTTCTTCAGGGCCCCAAGCAGCGGCCGGAAGTCGAGCTTCCCTCGGCCGGGCATCTGCTGGAGTTCTTGGGACTTTGGTAGCTTCTTCATGCAGCCTTGGCCGTATTGCCAGGCGTAGAAGTGGACCAACCCGGGGCCCAGGTCCTCGATCAGTCGGGCCAACAACCGTTCGTCCTGCGGCAAGTGATACGGGGCCATGGCGACGCCCAGGTTCGGCGACTTCGACAGCTCGGCCAGGTAGCGAAGCGAATCGGGCGTGTGGATCAGGGCATTGGCGTGGTTTTCGATGCCGATCGTCACGCCGTGTTCCTCGGCCACCGCCACGTGCGGCTTCATCTTCTCAACGAACCCGGCGACCGCCCGTTTGCACTCCGCGCCCGAGAGGTTCTTCTGACCGCTGCTGCCGGTGACGATCAGCTTGCCGCCGAACCGCTTCAGCAGGCGGATCTCGTCTTGCAGTCGAAACGGCCCAAGGTCGTATCGGGTGGTCATGCCCAGGCCCACGCGGTGTTCGGACAGCATTCCGGCGAACCGGTCGTGACCCATGGCGTCCATCTGCTCGCGTTGATCGGCATGGCCCAACGGCCAGAGATCGATCAACTTGGCGCCCGTCTTGCGGACCTCCGGCAGAATATCCGCCAGCCTCATCTTGCCGTACATGCTCGACGCCAGAATGTAGCGCAGCCCAAATGGTTCCTGTTGCGCGGCGGCGGACGTATCGAGTGCCATGGCGACAGTACCGCCCGCCAACAGCCGGCACATCTCTCGGCGGTTGAGTCTGTTGTTACTCATCTCCGGCGGCCTTGAGCATCTGGACAAAGCTCTTCAGCAACAGCGTATTGTCGTTCCAAGTCCTCGCGGTGACCAGGTTGCCGTCGACCACACAGGGCCGATCGACGTAGGTGGCGCCACCCTGCTGGGCGTCCAAGGCACACTTGGCCACCGTGGTTACGGTTCGGCCGCGGATGCAGTCGGCGGCGGTGAGGATCTCGATGCCGTGACACAACGTGGCCACCGGCTTGCCGGTTTCGAAGAAGTGCCGGGTGATCGTCAACAGGTCCTGGTCGTAGCGTAAATACTCCGGGGCCCGGCCGCCGGAGACGAACAACCCGGCGTAGGCCGTCGGGTCCACGTCGCGAAAGGCCACGGTGGCTTGGATGTGATAACCGGGCCGCTCTTGGGTGATGTCCCACGGCGGATCGCCGGTGGGCGGGATCTCGTGCAGCACCTGGTGGTAGAGCCGGGCTTCCGGTCCGGCCACGTCCACCTCGAAGCCGTCTTCCGGCAAGCGGAAATAGGCGTACATCGTGTCGAGCACTTCCGTGGCGTCGCCCAGCGGCATGAGGACTTTGGGCATGATGGGCTCCTTGGGGTTGTTGCCACAGGTGGCTCGCCCGTGGCTACGGCCATACGGAAAACACGTGGCTGCATCTCGGGCAGCGGATCGGCCAATCTTGGTCCGAGGGTGGCGGTCGCCGATGCAGTAGATCTTCCTTGATACCACAGTCGCCGCGTCAACGCAATCAAGCCACTAGGGCCGTTGAAAAACAGTCTTTTGAGTCCTGAACCCTGACCACTGAACTCTCTCTTGGTTGCGGCTCCGCGGCGTTAGGGAAACGGATTGGCAATGCCCACTTGAGCCCCGCCGTGTTGAGTCGGTTGCCGCTATGCGGTAAACTTATTTTGAGACTACTTGGCCTGCTTGTTCCAGCAGATCGCACCCTTGAGTTACCCCTATGCATTGGATGTCTGCCCCCCGCATGTCGATGATTTTCCCTCCGTCGCATAGGATTTCCGCCTGATGGGTCTGAAGCGATTTGTTGTTACTCCACCCCAGCGAGTCACGCCGGAAGAGGCCGAGCGGGCCTATCTTTCGGGCACGGATCGACTTGCCTGGCCGACTCAGACCCGCTACGAGAACGGCGAGTTGCTGCTGGAGCGGACGGTGTCGGAATCGGCGAGCTTGAACATGCCCTGGTCGGTAGAGGGCCACGGTCGGCCGACCCTTTCGACCGGATGCCTGATAGAACAGGTCTCGGCGTACGAACTCCCGCTGGAACTGGCCCGCGGTACCGTCAACCAACTTCGCGGCCAGTTGGACGAATGGCGTTCGATTGGCCTGGCAGTGCCGCAACAGACGGCAGCGAAGGTTCTCGAGGCCACCCGGCATCTCAGCCACGCGGCGGTAACCCAGGAGGATCGCCAGGCGTCGGCCGAGCGGGCCGAGCGGGCGATTCGTATTGCCCTGGATGCGGCCGAGGAACTGGCCGATACCTATGCCGCGCAGGTCTTGGCCGCCCGACACCGTTCGGCCGACAAGCTGCCCACGTTGCTGATCGGCGACCTGGGTACTTCAACGCTCGACGACAATACGGCAAAGCTGTTCCGGCAAACGTTCAACGCGGCGGCGGTACCGATCCGCTGGCGCGAGGTCGAGACCAGCGCGGGAAAGCACAATTGGGCAACCACCGACGAGCAGATCCGCTGGTGCAGGTCTCAGAATCTGAGGGTCTGCGGCGGGCCGTTGCTGCAGCTCGACAAGCACGTGCTGCCCGATTGGCTCTACCTGTGGGAAGACGACCTGGATAACCTCCAGTCGTTCGTCGTGGCGTACGTTTCCGCGGTCGTCGGCCGCTATCGGGGTAAGGTCGACGTCTGGCAAGCGGCCGCCCGGACAAACGTGGCCGAGATCCTCTCGCTCAGCGAAGAAGACAACCTGCGACTGACTGCGCTTTGCATCCAACGCATCCGCGAACTCGATCCGAACACGCCGGTATCGGTTTCGATCGACCAGCCTTGGGCGGAGTACTTCAGCCGCCGCGAAATGGACTTCCCACCGCTGCATTTCGTCGACACGCTCGCCCGCAGCGGATTGGAACTGGCGGCCGTGACGTTGGAGATCAACCTGGGATATCATCCCGACGGCACGTTGCCTCGCGCGCCGCTGGAGTTCAGCCGGCAGTTGGACTACTGGAGCCTGCTGGGGTTGCCGCTGTTGTTGTCGATCACCGTGCCCAGCAGTGGACAGGAGGACCCGTTGGCTCACCGCGAGACGGCCGCACCGGACGATTCCACGCCCGAGTCGCAGCAGGCCTGGGTTGCCCGATACGTGCCGCTGATGTTGGCCAAGCCGTTCGTATCCGGGGTGATTTGGAACCAGCTTCGCGACGGCGAGCCGCACGATTTTCCGCACGGCGGGTTGTTCGACGGGCGGGGACGCCCCAAACCGGCGCTGGGAACGCTGGCGGGGCTGCGCCAGGAGCATCTTAAATAGACTACGCTTTCGCGAAGATATCTCCCACGCGGCGGCGAAACCCGGGAACAGCATCTTGGCCGTCAAGTTCGTCGTCTTCGTTCAAGATCTTGATATCGGTCAAGGAGCGGTAAACGGTTACGTTTTGCCACTTGGGGCTTACGACCCATACGGTCATGGCACCGGCATCGATCCATGCCCTGACCTTGTCGTCCAACTCGCCGGTCGTATCGCCGGGAGAGATCACTTCAACGGCCAAATCCGGCGCACCCGGCCAAAAAGCCTCTTGAGGATCTTTGCCGGGGAGGTGGTCTTTGCGAATGAAGGCGATGTCTGGGGCGCGCACCGTATCGGGATCGCGTGAGATTAGAAAGCCGGTCTCCGCCAGGAAGATGCGTCCCAGATCTTGCTGCTCAATGTGGCTGGCCAACCAGCCTTGAAGCCGGCCGCCTACGGCACCGTGTTTCCAACCGGCAGGCGTCATTCTTCTCAATTCTCCCGCGACCAATTCGTATCGATAGCCGTCGTCGGGCATTCGCAGCAATTGGTCGGCCGTAACTGGTGACGAAATACTCACGATTCCACCTCCGCCCTGCGTCCGAAGCAGGTCAGACACATGTCGTCGCTTTGCGGGCGCGAGCCGGCAAACTGCTTGACGTCTTCGAGCACGCCCTTGCCGATGGCGGCCACCTCGCCGGCGTCGGCGGCGAATCGCTGCCAGAGACGGGCATTGCCGTATAGCTCGCCGGCGTGATTCATCGCCTCGGTGATGCCGTCGGTGTAGAGCAGAAGGACGTTGCCGGGCGAGAGTCCAACGGTCAGTTCCGGATATTCGACGTCCTGCTCGATTCCCAACGGCAGTCGAGTTTCGTCTTCCGCCAGCGCGGCTACTTCGTCCTGGTTATCGCGCAGCAGCGGCGGCAAATGGCCGGCGTTGACTACGGTGACCTGGTGCGTCGCCGGATCGAGCACGCACATCACCAGCGTAACGAAGCGATCTTCCCAGCCATGGCCGCAGAATGCCCGGTTGAGTCGGGCCATCGCGTCGCCGGGCGATGGTTTGCTGGCCAGGCAGTAACGGGTTTCCGACGACAACTTCGCCGTCAGGAGCGATGCACTGATACCTTTTCCCGACACGTCGGCCACCACTACGCCCAACCGGCCGTCGGGCAGGTTTACATAGTCGAAATAGTCGCCGCCCAACTCGTTGGCCGCGTCGTAGAACTCGAAGAAATCGTACCCCGCCACCCGAGGCGATCCGGCCGGCAGCAATCGCCGCTGGACCTCGTGGGCAACGGCCAGTTCGCGTGCCAGGGCCTGTTCCCTCACCGCGGCTTCGTGCAACTCGGCGTTCTCCACGGCAATTGCCGCCTGGCATGCCACGCTCGCCAACACGTCGAGGTCTTCCCGACTGAAGCAGGTGCGCTGATCGAGGCTGTCGATCTGAATGACCCCCAGGGCGTTGCCTTCGCTGCTGATCAGCGGCGCGCAAATCATCGAGCGAATCTGGAAATCGACGATGCTCTCGGCCATGTCGAACCGGGAGTCGGCGGCGGCGTTGGCCGACAGGATCGCCTTCTTACTGCTCATCACGTTGTTGATGATGGTCCGGCTGATGCGAATTGTCTCGGTGTCGCCGGAGCGTCGCTGCTTGACGGCCTTGGGTACCAGCCTGCCCGTATTGCGGTCTTCCAGAACGATGAATCCGCGATCGGCCTGAACGAAGATCGAGAACAAACTGTTCAACAGCTTCGGCAACACCTCGCCGAGCCCCAGGGCCCTTCCCAGGCTTTGCCCGATCTCGATCAGCGCCCTTAGCTTCGCCTCCGTATTCACCTCGAGTTGTAATCCCGACGAGCCGGATGAGACGTCTACTTTCGATACCACGGTCGAACTGGCCAACGGCTGCGCGTCGTCGACCATCAAGGCGGTGGCCTCGATGCCGGTGGCGGGTTCCGCTTGCCCGTCGCTCACCTGGTCAAGACTCGGCGGGTGGAGGTGGAAGGCGAACTTCAGTTCGCAGACCCCCAGTTCGTCGTTTTCGTCGAGCAGTTGCCGATCGAGCACCAATTGGCCGTTTACGAACGTGCCGTTGCGGCTATCGAGATCCTCGATGTAGTATTCACCGTCGAGATGGACAATCCGGGCGTGCTGGCGGCTGACGGCCCCCGACTCCAGCACGATGTCGCAATCGGGGTGCCGGCCCAGAATGGCCGACTCGCCCTCCAAGGGAAAGCACTGTCCCGGATTGACCCCTTGCAACGTCTGCAAAACGGCCATCGTGGCATCCCTCCAATTATGCGGGTAGGCAAACGTATCCAGACAAACCGTGGGGTGGGTGTGCACCCACGCGTCTTTCCGGCCCGGTTTTTCCGAGCATCCTATTGACCCCTACGCCATCACACTGATTTTAGACCCGCCGCCATGGGCCGTCAACGGGGGCAACTTGCGAGGGGAGTAGCCCAGAAGCACAAGAACTGTCAATACAATAACTGGAGTCGGGCAACTCGCAAGGAATAGCATACTACCCCCGCACAACTCTCCGATCCCCTTGGTGTGTACGGCCGCAGGGTGCTATAATAAAGGGTTTCGATGTCCCTTGACGATTCCAACCGGCCCTTGGAGCGTGTGTTTGCCATGGAAATGGAAAAACTGGTGGCCCTGTGCAAGCGGCGTGGATTCCTCTTTCAGTCGAGCGAAATCTACGGCGGATTGCAGGGTTTTTGGGATTATGGCCCCCTGGGCGTGGAACTCAAGCGGAACGTCCGCGAGGCCTGGTGGCACGATATGGTCACCGCGCAGGACGAATTGGACGTCCCGCCAGGGGCCCCGGCGCCATTCGCGATGACCGGGCTCGACTGCACGATCATCATGCACCCGCAGGTTTGGAAGTGCTCCGGCCACTACGACCTGTTCCACGATTACATGGTCGACTGCCGCGCGTCGAAACGCCGCTATCGCCACGACCAGGTGCAGGGCCGTTGGGTCGAGGCCGATGGAAAGCGGATCTTCGTGGCCTCGGCGGCCAGCGGCGACGAGGCGCTCGAGGAGACCCGGCGCAAAGCAATGAAGTTCTTCAACCTGCGTGCCAAGAACGCCGACCGGCTCGAGTGGGACGGTCCGCTGGTCTCGCTGACCACGGTGGATGACCTCGCCGAGGTGCTCGCTCCCGACGCCAAAGAACTCGGCACGCTGACCGAGCCGCGGGAATTCAACCTGATGTTCAAGACGATCGTGGGCGCGCTGGGCGGGGAGGAGGACGCCGCATTCCTGCGCCCCGAGACGGCCCAGGGGATTTTTGTGAACTTCAAGAACGTGCTCGACAGCACCCGGCTGCGGATCCCCTTCGGTATTGCGCAGATCGGCAAGAGCTTTCGCAACGAGATTACGCCGCGGAATTTCACCTTCCGCTCGCGCGAGTTCGAGCAGATGGAGATCGAGTTCTTCTGCCATCCCAAGGACTCGGCCGCATGGTACAAGTATTGGCGGGATCGCCGCTTCGGGTGGTATACCGATCTGGGACTGGCCGGCGACCGGCTCCAATTGCGCGACCACGACCAGGAGGAACTGAGCCACTACTCGTGCGGCACGGCCGACATCGAATACGCCTTTCCGTTCCTTTCCGACGGCGAGTTCGGCGAGTTGGAAGGCGTGGCCCATCGCGGCGATTTCGATCTCCGCAGCCACATGGAAGGCAAGCTGGTCCGCCAAGGCGACGAACTGGTCGTCGAGAAGGACGAACACGGACAGCCGCGCCATCGCGGCAGCGGCAAGGACCTCAGCTATCGCGATGACCTCACGAAGCAGCGCTACGTTCCACACGTGATCGAACCATCGGCCGGCGCGGATCGGGCCACGCTGGCCTTTATGTGCGAGGCCTACGAAGAAGACGAGGTGCCCGACGAGAAGGGCAAGCCGACCAAGCGCGAGGTAATGAAGTTTCATCCCCGCCTGGCCCCCATCAAGGCGGCCGTGCTGCCGCTGGTCAGAAAAGAGGGCATGCCTGAAATTGCCAAGGAAATCTATAAGTCGCTCAAGCCGCACTTTAACGTCTTCTACGACGAAAAAGCATCGGTCGGCAAACGCTATCGCCGCCAGGACGAAGCCGGCACGCCGTTCTGCATCACGGTCGACGGCCAGACGCTCGACGACGGCACGGTAACCATCCGCGACCGCGACACGCTCGAGCAATGGCGCGTCGGCAAGGAGGACTGCGTGGCGGAGCTGCGCGAGCGGCTGAAGGCGTAGGTTGCTGGACTTGCGTCACATTTGAGGCTATCCTTATGCAGGCATGCTGTTTCAGGGAGGTCAGAGATGCGAAAGATCGTTTCTTGCACACGCTGCGCCGCGCTGATCGCGGTCCTGGCGACTGTCGGCGGTTGCGGCCGCTCGAGCCCGGTTCCGGAGCCGGTCCGCGATGACGACGACGCGGCGACTACCATCGCCGTGAGCCTGTGTGCTCCGGACGATTCCCGACACCGGCAGATGACGGCCGACATCGAGTTCGCCGCAGGACGGCACGCCGACATTAAGCTGATCCTCGGCACGGCCACCGACGCTGGGCAGCAGAGCGCGGAGGTCGAGCAGTTCATCGAGCAGGCCGTCGACCTGATCATCGTCAGTGCCGCGGACCCGCAAGCTCTGACCGGTCCGGTCACCAAGGCGTTCGAGGGAGGGATACCGGTCATACTGCTGCATCGCCCCATCGTCGGCGACAAGTACACCTGCTTCATCACCACCGACAGCAGGAAGATTGGCGCCATGGCCGGCCAGTGGCTTGCCGAGCGGCTCGGCGGCAAGGGCAAGATCGTCGAGTTGAAAGGGTCTGCGGATTCGCCGCTTGCCAAGGGGCTCCACGAAGGCTTCCACGCCGCGTTGCGCGATCCGGGCTACCGGGTATTCGAGAAGCCGATGCAGTGGGAGGAAGCCAAGGCACGCGAGGCAATGAAGGAACTCCTGGACGAGTACGACCGGATCGACGCGGTTTTCGCCCACGGCGACTCCGGCGCCTTTGGCGCATATCAGGCCGCCAAGAACGCCGGCCGGGAGAAGGATACGATCTTCATCGGCGTCGGCGGGGTGCCGCAAGAAGGCATGGCCCACGTGGCCGACGGCATACTCGACGCCACGATCGAGCACCCCACCGGTGGTGCTGAAGCGGTCGATCTGGCGACAAGAATACTCGCCGGAGAGGACGTGCCGCGGAACTTTACGCTCGACTCGCGCGTCTATGCGAAATAAGAAGTCGACACCGTGGGCATGGCACCCAACATCAAAACACAATATCGCGCACAAAGGGAGAACCACGATGAACGCCGTCGGTTTCGGTTTCGCTAACATCATTCCGCTCATTGCACTGCTCGGCGGTGCGCTCGGACTACCGCTCGGTATTCCCCCCGGGCCCGAAGACCCGTTGATGGGCCGCGTTGCGCCGGAAGAATGCGTCTTCTACACAACCTGGTCGGGCATCGCCGCACCCGACCCCGAAAGCACCAACCATACCGAGCAACTCCTCGCCGAGCCGGAAGTGACGGAGATGATCGCCCGGATCGAGGAGGCGATAACGTCCGGTTTGCAGAAAGCCGCCGGAAAGGAAGGCCCCGAGGCCGCGACCATCGCCGACGACGCCGGCAAGTGGGTCAGACAACTGCTGACACGTCCGGCCGCGGTGTTCGTTTCCAGTGTAACGCTCGGCCCCGACGGCCCCGATGGCCCCGACGGCCCCGATATCCGCGGCGGCGTGCTGGTCAATGCGGGCCACGAGGCGCCCCAACTGAAGACTGCGCTACAGAAATACCAGGGTAAGTTTCTCCGTGACGCCGTCGAGCCGGTCACTATCGGCGCCGACACGTGGTACCGCATCGCACTGGAAGAGAAGGCGCCGCCGATCACCTGGGGTATCAAGGGAACGTACCTGATAGTCGGCGTGGGCGAGAACGCCGTCGAAGGCATTCTTGAACGTGCCCGCACCGCGCCGCCGCAATGGCTGACCGAGCTGCGTAAGCATTTGCCGGTCGATCGCACCGCCACCGTAACCTACGTCGGCCTGAAGAGCATCGTCGACGAGTTCGCTCCGAAGGGCGGGCCTCAGGTCAAGACGGCACTCGACGCAATCGGGCTGGGGAACGTCGCATCGCTGGCCACGGTCACCGGATTGGACGAGCAAGGATTTGTCAACCGCGTGTTGCTGCAACTCGACGGCGAGCCGCAAGGACTCCTGAAGACGGTGACCGACGGCCGGCTCTCGGCCGCGGACCTGGCCGTCGTGCCCGGCGACGCCACGCTTGCCGTCGCGGCGAAGCTCGACGCCAATGCGGTCCTAGAGGCCTTCATCGCCCTGGTCGGGGCGGTTGAACCCCGAGCCCACGAGGAGTTTCTCGAAGGGCTGGCCGAGTTGGACGAAAACTTGGACTTCAGCCTCCGCGACGATCTGCTGCAACCGCTGGGCGACACCTGGCGGTTGTACAACTCGCCGAGCGAAGGCGGACTGGTAATCACCGGCCTCACGGCGGTGGTCGGCGTCGACGATCACCAGCGCCTGGCCGCCACCCAGGCGAAACTGATCGCGGTGGCCAGGGCCGAGTTTGGCGATGATGATGAGGGAGAGGAGGATCGCCGCCGCGGGCCTCGGATCGAGCAATTCGAGTTCGCCGGGCAAACCGTCTATCTGCTGAACGCCCGCGACGACGAGTTCCCGCTGGCCCCGTCGTGGTGTCTGACCGAAAAGGAGTTGATCGTCGCCCCGTTTCCGCAGAACGTCAAGGCATATCTTTCCCATGACGCGGACTTCGAGTCGCTCGCCGCTTCGGACCAACTGGCCCCCCTGCTGCAACCGGGCGAAGGTCCGTTGCTGTTGACCTATTACGACACGCGGAAGCTGTTCGAGTTGATCTATCCTTTCGTGCCCGCGGTCGCGCAGGTGGCGTTGGGCGAAATGGCCAAGGAAGGGGTCGACCTGAACGTGTCGATCCTGCCTTCGGCCGCGGCGATCGGCAAGCACCTGCAACCGGGCGTGGCGGTGGTGCGGCGGACCCCGGCCGGGATCGAGATCATCGGTCGCCAAACGCTCCCCGGCGGCAACATCGGTGCAACCGCGCCGCTGGCCGTGGGGCTGCTGCTGCCGGCCGTGCAGAGAGCGCGCGGGGTAGCCCGGCGTGTCCAATCGGCAAACAACCTGAAGCAGATCGCCTTGGCGATGCACATGTACGAGGCCGATCATGGCTCGTTCCCGGCGGCCTATATCGCCGACGCCGACGGCAAGCCGCTGTTGAGTTGGCGGGTAGCGATCTTGCCCTACATTGGAGAGGACGAACTGCACGGGCAATTCAAGCTCGACGAGCCGTGGGACAGCCCCAACAACAAGCCGTTGATCCCGCGGATGTCGCCGATTTTCAAGCCGCCCGCCGGCCGGGCACCCCCGGGGATGACGAACTACCTGACCGTCCGCGGCGAGGGCACGGTGTTTTCCGGGAACGAGGCGGTGAAGATGGCTGAGATCACCGATGGAGCGTCCCACACGATCATGGCGGTGGAAGTGGGCGACGAAGAGGCCGTGGTTTGGACCCGGCCCATTGATTATGAGTACGATGAAGACGACCCGGCCGCCGGGCTGAGCGGCCTTCAGCGCGAAGGTTTCAACGCGGCGTTCTGCGACGGCTCGGTCCGTTTAATCGCCGAGGAGACCGATCCGGATGCGCTCAAGCGGATGTTTACGCGTAGCGACGGCGGGAATTAAGTGGTCGATTAAGGGACCAAGAGAGGATTAAGGGGGGCGGGAGTCTTTTCTAAAACGACTCCCGACCCCTTTATTCCTATATGTAGCAGCCTTTTCCCGCTTTACAGCCGTGATTTGTCGCGATATGCTGGCAACTGTCGGCAGATGAAAAGGCCGTCCGCATCTGGGACGCGGAAACCGGCAATGAATATAATAGGGAAAAGAGTTGGCTAGGCACTCCAACAAAGAGATCGAAGCGGCGCTGAAGCATGCCGAAAGCAAAGGCTGGTCGGTCATTGAATCGCCGAGAGGGCACTGCTGGGGCGTAATCAGGTGTCCGCACGGTCGCGGTGGATGTCAGAAGTCGATCTGGTCAACGCCACGAAATCCACAGAAACATGCAAATGAGATTCGACGGTACGTCGATACGTGCCCTCATTAGAAACACACAGCGAGGAAGTGATGAATGACCATCGATTCACTTTGATCCTGTCGGGCGTTTCCGAGATTACGCCCGAACTGGCCAACGCGTTGTACGCAGCAACCGAGGGTGATATCGAGTTGAACATGCGCGATGGTGTCGCCTTCCTGGAGTTTGATCGAGCATCGTCTTCGCTGGACGATGCCGTCACTTCGGCGATTTCGCAGGTGGAAGGGGCGGGAGTCGGTGTTCGGGTCGTGCGCGTCGAATCCGAAGCCGCCAACACCATCGCCAAGATCAACGCCGATCTGTTGGGCATGACCAGCGGTACTTGAGACGGACATAGCACTTGGAGTCACAGCGCATTTTGTGTAGAATAGTGAGTTAGCCAATGAAAATGGAATACAAACCAGGACATTGCCCTATGTCATGCCACGCGATGAGTATTCCACCCTCATATCCATTCTCGAAGAGCCTTCGCGGACGCAAGAGCCTATGCCCATGGCCTATGGGGTCAACCTATGGGGTCAACACTTCACGCTCGCGTCATCCGTCAAGTGTCAAGAGTTGACGCCAGTCCGAGTTGACCCCAGTCCCCAGTCCTTGACCCCAGTCCCAACGCCGCCTATGTAACACAAGGAGATCTGAAAATGGATACAAGACGTAATGCGTACTTGTTGAATGAAAAAGGATGCGAATTGTGTGAGCAAGGGAGGTATGAATCCGCGATTGAGGTTCTCAGAGAAGCTACTGAACTTGACCCATCTAACACGGATGCATGGTACAGCCAAGCCGGCTGTTTGTATAGTCTAGGTAGATTTGCAGAGGCGTTGAGCGCTTATGTGCAGGTTTTGAAACTCAATCCTGGTGATCAGATGGCAAAAAGAATGGCTATCGTATTAGAGGATGAGTCAGGGTATAGAAATAGCGATTTAAACACGTACCTCAATCAGATTGAATGCTATGGATTTGGAGTTGAAGTTCAAGGAGCTTACGAAGCAGGAAAGGAAGAGAAGATAGAAGGAGCCATTGCATTCTATAATAAAGCAATAGAACTAGATGCAAGTTTTTCCGGGGCGTACAATAGCAGAGGTGTCGCCCTGAGAAAGTTGGGCCGTCACCAAGACGCTCTTCGAGATTACGAGCGCGCAGTAGAATTGAAGCCCGGCAATGCAATAGCATGGTACAACAGGGGCCAATGTCTCCGCAGCCTCACACCCAACGACCCTGACTCCCTGATCGGCGCACTGGAGTGCTTCGAAAAGGCCATTGAAATCGACCCCACCGACGTCGATGTGTTGCAAGCAATCGCGGGACTGCGGGAACTCGGGTTCTATCGGGATGATCGCGGCGGCCTAGTTCAGCCGACAAGAACTCAAGAGTCTGAACTCGAACCCGTGTATCTTGTCGTCCTCAAGGCAGAGAGGCTGCCGACGGAGGATGAGATGCTCGCAGCACTGCTCTACTTCAGCGAGGCTAACGCTCTTGAGTCCCCGGCGAGTAATGCACGAATCGCGGCATGGTGCGACCCGGAGATGCCTACGCGCGGAGTAGACGGCGCCTTCATGATTCGCGTTGGCACCGCGCTTGTCGCTAAGTATCCGGAGTTGAGGCGGTATATCCTATCGCGGCCTCGCTTCGCTCGGCCGCAACCAAAACTCGGTTTTCCACAGAATCCGTGAACAAGTTGGGAGCGTGTTGGTGATTTGGGGGCAGGTTTTTTTAGGAATGGGAGGGCAAAAA
>Ga0180429_10002752_pt1 | contig 14390 bp, 11 predicted proteins | sample SS_ome_FD_132428 | JGI IMG/M metagenome (GOLD analysis project Ga0180429, IMG submission 132428) | Hypersaline lake sediment archaeal communities from the Salton Sea, California, USA - SS_1_S_1 metaG | ecosystem: Environmental > Aquatic > Non-marine Saline and Alkaline > Hypersaline > Sediment ...
CCAGCTACGCGGCCTCGTGCGAAGCCGCCAATGGGACGCCTTCTGGGCGCTCAACCGGAGTGCCGCATGAAAATACCCCACGTTCAGAGTATCCACTCGAACCTGCCGCTCTTCTTGACATCCCGCCCCATATCTGAGAATATGCCGGCTGTTGCGTTCAACCCCACGAGGACCATGCGATGAACACGCCGCAGGAAAGTGAGTTCGAATTGCTCGCCGCGAAGTTCGGCCGGAAACGAATCGACCAGGCCGTCAAGCGCGTCGCCGCGCTCGCCATCGAGGTCCCGAGCTGGGGCTTCGGGCGCGGGGGCACGCGCTTCGGCCGCTACCCGACCGGCAAAGAAGCCGGCACGGCCGCGCAGCGCATCGCCGCCGCCGGCAAGTTCCACAAGCGGACCGGCAAGGGCGGGACCGTCGCCCTCCACTTCCCGTGGGACGGGACGACCGCGGCCGACATCGCCGCCCTGAAGCGCTATCTCAAGAAGGCGGGCGTCCGGCCCGGCACCATCAACCTCAACCTGTTCTCGCCGCGTGACAAGGGGCCGCTCGACGCGCGGCTCCGGTTCGGCTCGCTCACCTGCCCGGTGCCGTCCGTCCGCCAGGCGTCGGTCGCGCACGGGCTCGAATGCATCCGCATAATGCGGAAGCTCGGTTCCGACGCCATCGTGCTCTGGCTGCCCGACGGCACGAACTCGCCGGGCCAGATGAGCATGTTCGACCAGGCCGACTACCTCGACGAATCGGCGAAGTCCGTCTGCAAGGCGCTCCGCGGCCGCGAGAAAATGCTCGTCGAATACAAACTCTTCGAGCCCGGCTTCTACTCGACCGCGATCCAGGACTACGCGCGCAGCCGCTCGCTCTGCCGCATGCTCGGGCCGAAGGCCAAGGTGCTCGTCGATCTCGGCCACCACGCGCACGGCGTCAACGTCGAGCAGATAATCGCACACCTCGTCCGCGAAGGCGACCTCGGCGGGTTCCACTTCAACGACAGCTACTGCGCCGATGACGACCTAGCGACCGGCAGTCTGCATCCGCACCAGATATTCCGCATAATGTGCACGCTGGTCGAGGGCGAGCGCCGCGGCTTCCAGCGCATCGACAAGATCGCCTTCATGATCGACCAGAGCCACAACATCAAGGACCCGCTCGAAGAGATGGTCGAGTCCGCGCAGAACATCGAGATCGCATACGCCAAGGCGCTGCTCGTCGACTGGGACGCGCTAAAGCAGGCCCAGGACAAGTGCGACGCGAGCCGGGCCGACGCGATCCTGAACGACGCGTTCCTCACCGACGTCCGGCCGATCCTGGCACGGGCTCATTAATTAATAAGGAAGGACAGGAACATGAAAGCCGCCGTTTTTCACGGTCCGCGAGACGTGAGAGTTGAAGAGGTCCCGAAGCCCAAGGCCGGCAAGGGCGAGATAGTCGTCCGCGTCCTGCGGTGCGCCGTCTGCGGCACCGACAAGCGCATCTTCGTACACGGCCAGAAGAACGTCGTCCCGCCCGCGGTCACGGGCCACGAGATCGTCGGCATCATCGACGAGATCGGCGAGGGCGTCCGCGGCTTCGAGCTCGGCCGCAAGGTCATCATCGCGACCGTCGTCGGGTGCGGCAAGTGCATCTACTGCCGGCGCGAGCAGTACAACCTCTGCGACGAGTTCACGGCCGTCGGATACGACTACTCCGGCGGGTTCGCCGAGTACGTCAAGGTCAACGCGCGCATCGTCGAGCAGGGCAACGTCATCCTCATCCCGGACGACCTGAAGCCCGACCACGCGGCGCTCATCGAGCCGCTCTCGTGCGTGCTCAACGGCCAGGAGTACCTGAACCCGCAGAAGGGCGACCGCGCCCTCGTCTTCGGCGCCGGCCCCATCGGCATGATGCACGCGAGCGCGCTCAAGGCCAAGGGCTGTGACCCCGTCATCGTCGCCGACGTCTCGGACGAACGGCTCGACTACGTCGCGAAGTTCGGCGTCGGCACGCCCGTCAACACGTCGAAGGGCGACCCGGCCGAGCTCATCCTGAAGACCGCGGGCGGCGAGAAGTTCGACGTCGCAGTCACCGCGTGCTCCGTCAAGGCCGTCCAGGGGCTCGCCCTCAAGCTCGTGCGCAAGAAGGCCCGCGTCTCGTTCTTCGCCGGCATCCCGAAGGACGACCCGGTCCTGCCCATCGACACGAACCACATCCACTACAACGAAATCTCGGTGTTCGGCGCGTTCTCGTCCAACCTCAAGCACTACCACGAGGCGCTGGGCATGGTCGCACGCGGCGAGATACCGGCCGACAAGTTCGTCACCCACAAGTTCAAGCTCGACGACATCCTCAAGGCCTACGCGACCATCGAGGCGGGCCAGGGAATCAAGATTGTCATTGATTGCGAGTAGGAGAACCAATGGACCGTAAAACGCTCGCGGATCTCATCAAGATCTCGAACAGCGTCGGCGGCCGGCCGGACTACGTCCAGGGCGGCGGCGGCAACACGTCCGTCAAGTCGGCCGACGGAAAGGCCATGGCCATCAAGGCCAGCGGGACGACGCTCGCGCAGATGAGCAAGTCCGCCGGTTGGGTCGAGCTCGACCTCGAACGCCTGCTCGCCATCTTCGACGTGGCCGGACTCGCGAAGCTCAAGCCCGACGCGCGCGAGGCGCGCGTGCTCGCGCACCAGGGCTCGGCCGTCGTCGGCGGGCCGTCGGCGCGCCCGTCGGTCGAGAGCGCCCTGCACGGTCTACTCGGCAAGGTCGTCATCCACACCCATCCCGTCGCGGCCAACGCCCTGACCTGCGGGCCCGGCAGGGCCGTCATCGCCAAGCTGACCCGCAGGGGCGAACTCCCGCCGCTCTGGGTGCCGTACACCGACCCCGGCTACAAGCTCGCCGTCGGCATCAAGTCGGCCATCGACAGGTACGAGAAGGAGCACGGCCGTGTCCCGGCCGTGATGTTCCTCCAGAACCACGGCATCTTCGTATCCGCCGGCTCGGCGAAGGAATGCGTCCGGCTCCACAACGACTGGATCGCACGGTGCGAGAAATATTTCAACAAGACCGCGCCCAAGCTCGCGCCCGCCGAGGCGGCGGACCCCGCCGACGTCAGGAAGGCGATGGCCTGGATACGCCGGGCCGTCCGCGACGCGAACAAGGGGCCGGTGTTTGCGCGCCTCTCGAACGAACCCGAACTGACCAACGCCGCGATGGACCCGGCCGTCGGCGGACTCCTGTCGCGCGGGGCGCTTTCGCCCGACCACATCGTCTACACCGGCGCCCACTCGGTCCTGGCCCGGAACCTGCTCGCCATCGAGCACACGCTCGCGGCGGCCCTCGACGAGCACGCGCCGCCGCGCGTAGTCCTCGTGAAGGGTCTCGGCGCGTTCCTCGTCTCGAACGAACCCGGCAAGCTCGGCGTCATCGAGGAGACGGCGGCGGGCGCCGCGCAGACGGTCCGGCTCGCGGCCGGCTCGGGTGGAGCGCGGAACCTCCGAAAATCGTCCGCGGACTTCATCATCAACTGGGAGGTCGAGCACTACCGCGCGAAACTGCTCGAGAAGGCGCCCGCGCCGCTGAGCGGCAAGGTCGCCGTCGTCACCGGCGGCGCGTCCGGGCTCGGGCTTGGCATCGCGCTCGGGCTGGCCGACGCGGGCGCGGCCGTCGCGTTTTGCGACATCGACGAGCACGGCCTCGAGGCCGCGCTTGGCGCCGCACCCGACCCCGCCCGCGCGCTCGCCGTCAAGATGGACGTGACGGACGAAGAGGCGGTCGCCGCCGGCTTCGACCGCGTCATCGCGCACTGGGGCGGCGTCGACGTCGTCGTCTGCGCCGCCGGCATCGCGCCCCCGTACGAGCTGGTCGACATGCCGCTCGGCAAGTGGCGCCTCGCGCTCGAAGTCAACCTGACCGGCTACTTCCTCGTGGCCCGCGAGGGCGCGCGCGTGATGAAGGCCCAGGGCGGCGGCGGCTCGATGGTCATGGTCTCGTCCAAGAGCGGGCTCGAGGCATCGAAGGCCAACTCCGCGTACAACGCCACCAAGGCCGGCGAACTCCACCTCATGCGCGGCTGGGCGCTCGAGCTCGGGACCGACGGCATCCGCGTCAACGCCGTCGCCCCGGGCAACGTGTTCGAGGGCTCGAAAATCTGGAACCCCGAATACATCAAGGTCTGCGCGAAGAAGAAGGGCATCAAGCCCGCGGAGGTCATCCCGCACTATGTCTCGCTCACGGCGCTGAACCGCGAGATCAAACGGTCCGACGTGGCCGACGCCGTGTGCTTCCTTTGTTCCGAGAAGGCGCGGTGCGTCACCGGCCAGACGCTCGTCGTCGACGGCGGCCAGGTCATGGCCCGCTGACACCGCCCATGCGGCCGGACTCGCATATGCGACGGACAGGACGCGACCCAATGAACGGCAGGAAGATATGACAACAGACAAGATCGAGAAGCTGGAATCGGCCCTGTGCGGCGGCACGATGGACGCCCGCCTCGACGCGCTCCGCGCGCTCTGCTCGCAGGCAGAGAGGAAGCCCCGCCGCGGCACCAACCTCCACATCCACACGAACGAATCCTTCAGCGTCTTCCGCTCGCCGGCCGAAGCGGTGTGGCAGGCCGTGCGCGAGGGCGTCGCCGTGCTCGGCATCAACGACCACTACACGGTCGCCGGGCACGACGAGTTCCGCCGCGCCTGCGAGATCGCCCGCATACCCGCGACGTTCTCGATGGAGGCGGTCGCGATGGACCGCGACGCCGAGGCCGCGGGCGAGTTGACCAACGACCCCGGCAACCCGGGCCGCACGTACCTCTGCGCGAAAGGCGTGACGCACGTACCGCCCGAGGCCTCCGTCGCGATGCGGAACCTCGCCCGGATGCGGCACGCGCTCGAAAAGCGCAACCGCGAGATGATCGACAAGGTGCAGGCGCTCTTCCGCGAGCGGATGAACGCCGACGGCCCGTCGTGGGACGACGTGGCCGGGCTCACCCCGCGCGGCAACACGACCGAGCGCCACATATCGAAGGCCGTCGCCATCCGGCTCCGCGAACTCGCCGACGCGGGCGGCGAGGACCTCGCCGCCGTCGCCGCGAAGTGCTGCGCGTCCAAGCCCGACGCCGTGGACGACGTCACGCTCCAGAACTTCATCCGCGCGAAACTCCTCAAGGCGGGCGCGCCCTGCTTCGTCGAGGAATCGCCCGACGCGTTCCTCACCATCGAGGAGATGCGCGACCTCTTCCTCGCGTTCGGAGCCATCCCGACGTACCCCGTCCTTGCCAACCCCGTCACGGACCGCGAGAAGGACGTCGACGCCCTGTGCGGCCGGCTCGAGCGGATCAACATCTTCGCGCTCGAAGTCATCCCGCAGAGGAACACCAAGGAGCGGCTGGCCGAGGTGGTCGCCGCGGCGAAGGCCCGCAACTGGCCGGTCTTCAACGGGACCGAGCACAACACGCCCGCGGCGGCCCCGCTCCTGGCTCCGCTTTCGCTCGACCCCGACTTCCTGCCGTGGTTCGAGGAGAGCGCCGCCGTGCTCCTCGGGCACCATTGTCTCGTCGCGCAGGGCGGACCGGGCTTTGTCGACGCAAAGGGCACACCGACGATAGCCAACGCCCGCCATCGCTTCGAGCATTTCCGCGACGCGGGCTTGTCGGTCTGGAAAGAAGTGGAGCAATCAACGGAGGGCTCGTGATGAAACTGCTCGCGATTGACCTCGGCGCGTCGAGCGGGCGCGCCATCCTGGGCGACCTGAGCGGCGACGGGATGTCCCTGAAGGAAGTCCACCGCTTCAAGAACGAGATGGTCGAGAAGGACGGACACAAGTACTGGGACGTCGAACGGCTCCGCGGCGAGCTCCTGACCTCGCTCAAGAACGCGGGCGGCGAGGCCGAGTCGGTCGGCATCGACACGTGGGGCGTCGATTACGCATACATCGGGAAGGACGGCGGGGTGATGGGGATGCCCTTTGCCTACCGCGACGACCGCACTCTGCCGATGGTCGACGAGGTGCACGACAAGGTCGGCCGGAAGAAGCTCTACGGCATCAACGGCCTCCAGGTGATGACGTTCAACACGGTCTACCAGATGGCCGAGGACGTGAAGTCGCGGCCCGAGGTGATGGCCGAGGCGGACCGGATGCAGTTCATGCCCGACCTGCTCGGCTATCTCTTGACGGGCGAGTACACGGCCGAGTATTCCATCGCGAGCACGTCGGGCCTCATCGACGCGCGGACGCGGGATTGGTCCTGTGAGATAACCGACGCGCTCGGGATGCCGCGCCACCTTTTCGGGAAGATATCGCCGCCCGGCGGGTTCACCGCGCCCCTGCGGAAGGACGTCGCAAAGGCGACCGGCTCGCGCGCGAAGCTCACGCTCGCGGCCGGGCACGACACGGCCGCCGCGGTCGCCGCGACGCCGATGGCCGGGCCGGGCGCGATGTACATCAGCTCGGGCACGTGGTCGCTCGCGGGCGTCGAGCTCGACCAGCCGGTGCTGACGGACCTCGCGCAGACGTACAGCTTCACGAACGAGGGCGGGGTGGACAACAAAATCCGGTTCCTCAAGAACGTGATGGGCCTCTGGCTCATCCAGGAGCTTCAGCGCCTCTGGGCGAGGGAGGGCAACGACCTCGGGTTCGGGGAAATCTGCGACGAGGCGAAGAAGGCCCCGGCGTTCAAGTCGCTCGTCAACCCGAACCTCCTGCGGTTCTTCGCGCCGCAGGACATGCGGCACGAGATCGAGGAGGAGTGCAGGCGGACGGGCGAGCCGGTGCCGAAGGGCGTCGGGCCGCTGGCCCGGTGCGTCTTCGAGAGCTTGGCGATGGCGTACCGGCTGTGCCTCGAACGGATTCAGGAGCTGACGGGCGCGAAGATCGGCCGCATCCACATCGTCGGCGGCGGCGTTCAGAACAAGCTACTGTGCCAGATGGCGGCCGACGCCTGCGGCATGCCCGTCCACGCCGGCCCGGTCGAGGCGACGGCGATCGGCAACCTGATGGTGCAGGCGGTCGCGCACGGCGCGCTCGCCGACATCGCGCAGGGCCGCAGGATGATTCAGGCGGCCTTCCCGCTCGATGAATACCGGCCCGAGGACCAGACCGGCTGGCACAAGGCGTGGGAGCGCTACCGAAACCTTCCGGAATGACGGGCGGAGTTCAGGCGAGGCCGGTGCGCCCGCCTTGCAACGCGCGGTCGCCGGCGCTACGATGGTCCGCCATGAGCGAACGCGCCGTATCAATGGTGAGCTTGGGCTGTGCGAAGAACCTCGTCGATTCCGAGGGGATGCTCGGGGCGCTCGTCGAGCGCGGCTGGCTGATCGCGGAGCGGCCGCAGGACGCGGATGTCGTCCTCGTCAACACCTGTGGCTTCATCGACGAGGCGCGCGAGGAGTCGTGTGACGTCGTCGAGGGCGCACTGCGGCTGAAGGACGCCGGCAGGATTCGCGCCGTCGTCGTGGCGGGGTGCATGGTGCAGTTGATGCGCGAGCGCCTGTCGGAGGAGTTTCCCGCCGTCGACGCATGGGTTGGCATGGCGGACCCGGCCGCGGTCGCCGGCGCGTGCGAGAAGGCGCTCGCGGGCGCTCGTTCGTTCGCGGCGCCCGAGCCGGGTTGCCGCCCGATCGACGCGGGCCCGCGCCTGCGGGTGACGCCGAAGCACTACGCCTATCTGCGGATCGCCGAGGGCTGTGACAACCGTTGCCACTACTGCGTCATCCCCGCCATCCGCGGCGGACTCCGGAGCAAGCCGTTCGACCGGATCATCGGGGAGGCGGGCGAACTGGTCGCGGACGGCGCACGCGAGATAATCGTCATCGCGCAGGACACGACGAACTACGGCGTCGATCTTTACGGCGAGCGGCGCCTGCCCGGCCTCCTGCGCAAGCTTCGCGAGGTGGACGGCGTCGAGTGGCTCCGCCTGCTCTACACGCACCCGGCGCACGTCACGGACGAACTGATCGGTGTGCTGGCCGAGGGCGGGACGCTGTTGCCGTACATCGACCTGCCTATCCAGCACGCGCACGACGCGATTCTCGAACGCATGGGCCGGCAGATCGGCCAGGCCGGCCTGCGCGACGTCATCGGCCGCATCCGCGCGAGCGTGCCGGGCGCGGTCATCCGGACCTCGGTGATCGTCGGGTTCCCCGGTGAGGGCGAGGCGGAGTTCGGGACACTGCTCGACTTCGTCCGCGAGATGCGGTTCGAGCGGCTGGGCGCGTTCGCCTACTCGCGCGAGGTGGGCACGCCGGCGGCCGAGCTCGACGGGCAGGTGCCCGCCGAGGCGAAGCAGGAGCGGCTCGCGGCCGTGATGGAGATGCAACAGGATATCGCGACGGAACAGGGCGAGGCGCTGGTCGGCTCGGAGGTCGGCGCGGTCGTCGACGGGCGCGGCCCGGACGGCGAGTGGGCGGGCCGGACGGTCCGCGACGCGCCCGACGTGGACGGCGCCATCAAGTTCGAGGAGACGAAGTTGCGGCCCGGGACGTTCGGCCGGGCGGCGGTCACGGCCGCGTATGGATATGACCTGATCGGCCGGTTCACGCGGGCGGACGAAGACGAGGCGCGGCGTGATTGAAAGGAAATGGCTGAGATGAACCTGCCGAACAAGATAACGCTGAGCCGGCTCGTCCTGTCGGTCGTGTTTTTCGTGCTGGTGTCCTTCGACAACCGCGCGGCGCTCGACTGGGCGGTGGCGGTGTTCGTCCTCGCCTGCGTGACGGATTACTTCGACGGCTATTTCGCGCGGAAGATGAACCTGGTCACGGCGTTCGGCCGGATTGCCGACCCGTTCGTGGACAAGGTGATCGTGTGCGGCGGGTTCGCGCTGATGGCCTCACGGACCGGGGTGGCGGCGCCGTCGCTGATCATGCCCTGGATGGTCGTGGTCCTTATCAGCCGCGAGTTCCTGGTGAGCAGTATACGGGGCCACGCCGAGAGCCAGGGCGTCGCGTTCGGCGCGGAACTGTCGGGCAAGATCAAGGCCGTGGTCCAGATGTTCGCGCTGGGCTTCGCCGTCTATTTCTACGCGCACGGCGACCTGGCGTTCATACCGCACGCGCCGGCCAAGTGGATCACGGTCGCGCTCATCTATGCGGCGCTGGTTCTTACGGTCCTGTCCGCGGTCACATATGTAATGAAGGCAAAGAGTGCGTTCGCCCCGGGGCCCGCGGCGTAGGGCGGCTGGCCGGCTCACGGGGGCCGGCGACCGGCCCCGGTTGTGGTTTGCTCCACGGAAGGTACGACTAGCGGTCGCCCTCGACCTCGATGGGGATATGTTCTGGCGCTGAGTCTGAACAGTTCGACCTTCACAAGGCACTCCTTTCATGCATGAGAGAAGCCCCGGGCGCCGCGGGGCTGACAACGGACGCGAAACACCGGATCACGCGGTCACACAATCATAAGCATCACCTCCTTTCTTCGGGTCTCGCAAGACGAGAATGTGCGTTATCACACAACCCTGGGCGGCCAGTGTGGCGCGCCGATTTGCCTTGACAGGAATGTCGAGCGGGCATATTATAACATGTGTGCAAGTGACCAGGTGGGTGTGCGTGGAGGACTGACGATGGCCGCGAAGCGACACGGACAGCGGGCGAAGGATGTGTGTGAGCGCTACTGTTTCAACGAAGCCCTGGTTGCCAGGTTGCGCCGCCGCCTGCCGGCTGCCGCCGAGGCCGATGAGGCGGCTGGTTTCTTTTCGGTGCTGGGTACTCGAACGCGCCTGCTGATCGTTTACTGCCTGGCGCAGGCCGAGGAACTGTGCGTGTGCGATGTTGCCAACGCGCTTGGGATGAACCTGTCCACTGTCTCGCATCAACTCCGGGTGCTGCGCCACGCGGGGTTGGTCAGCTTTCGGCCGGATGGCAAAATGGTGTTCTACCGCTTGTGCAGGCCCGAGGTGGGGCGCCTGGTCCGATCCGAGCTGGAGAAAGCCACCGCCGACCTGGTGTAAGGAGACAGATGTGAAACCTCAAGTGGCCGTTGTCATTGGCGTTGGTGTGGTCTTGGCTGCCGCACTCGGGTACGGCCTGTGGGTCACGAACCACCGCACCAGCGCCGTGCCGAATGGAGGTCCGGGCCTGCTCATGGTGGATGAGCTGAAGAGCAGGCCGGAGCGGTTCGCGAAAGAAATCACCGTCTCCGGCGTTGTGGGCGGGACGAACAACTCGCGGAAGCAGTTCGGTCTGGTCGACACGCGCGAGGTGAATAAGTGCGGCACGGTGGAGTGCGCGGAGTTCGTCCTGCCAGTGTCGTGGGAGGGAGAAATGCCGCACGTCGGCGAGGCGGTCACCGTTTTCGGTCGTGTAGAGGGATCAGACAGTGGGTTCGTGCTCAGGGCATCGGAAGTGAACCGATGAAGACCGTGATGTCACTCCCAGCCTTGGCGTTCGTTTTGGTCCTCGGCGCCCACGTCGCTCGGCATGCCGCCGCGTTGGGGTCGGGCGAGTGGGCCACGTTCACGCCGGAAGGGAGCCGCCCGCCCCCCGCCACGGGGTATTTCGCGGGAGGTAAGGTTTGGCTGGGGCTCTCCTACGCCACGGCAGGCGCGTTTGCGGTCTTCTGTCTCACGCGACTCTACAAGAACCGGAAACGCGCCGTGGCGGGTGCCGCGGGCGGGCTGGCCCTGACCGGGTTCCTGTACGCCGCCGGCTGCTTCCTCCTGGGGTGTTGCGGGTCCCCGATGCTCGCCGTGTACCTCTCGCTCTTCGGGCCGCAGTTCCTCGGATTGACCGGCCCGCTTGTCTTCGGCCTCACACTGGCTTCCGTCGCCGTCGGACTGGTCTGTATCCCGAGAAAGACAAACAGGGGAGCTTGTTTTTGCGAGCCGGACGCGAGCCCGGCTGACGCTACGCAAGCGTGTGGCCGCAAGCGAACATCGGCACAGGGCTGTGTCTCCGAGCCCGAGAGAGCATCGCGTCCGGAAGCAATGGGTTTGCTGATGGACAGCGTGAAGCAGGCCGCCGCCTCGGAGAAATGCCGGGCCTGCGGCTGCGCTCACGAGCTGGCCGACGCCGTCGACCGTGCTCTTCCGTCCGAGTCGCGCTCCACGGGCTTGAGCGAAGTGTTGGCGGAACTCCGGGGGCGCCTGCGGCCGGTGCAATACGACTGCCGCGGCTGTCAACGATGCTTCGGGGCGGAAGGAATGAACGCACTCTCGGACCTTGCAGGCGAAGCGTCGGCGGCGAACGCTCCAGAGCCGCGGTCCGGCTGGCCACCGCTGCCGGGCGACCACCATGTCATTCGATACCACGCGCCGGTGGCCGTGTGCACGTTGACCGACTCGGCGCTTTCTCAAGCGCTGGCCGACGTCCGGCCCGCGGAAGTCGCCCTGGTCGGCACGCTTCAGACAGAGAACCTGGGTATCGAGCGGGTGATCGCGAACATCGTGGCGAATCCTAACATCCGTTTTCTGATCCTGTGCGGCGCGGATTCGCGGCAGAAGGTGGGGCACCTTCCGGGGCAGTCGCTGGTCTCGCTCTGCCGGAACGGGACGGATGAGAATGGTCGGATCATCGGGGCACAGGGGCGACGTCCGCACATTCGCAACGTGTCCCGGGAAGCGGTCGAACATTTCCGCCGATTCGTTGAGGTCGTGGACCTGATCGGCTCCGTGGAGGCCGAAGAGATCGGGCAAGAGGCCCGCGCCCGCGCGGAGCGCGACCCGGGTCCGGCAGAGCCGTTTCGCACGGCCCTGACGCAGATCGAACGAGTTGCAGGAACCGCGCCCGAACGCATGACGCCTGACCCGCAGGGGTACTTCGTGGTGTTCCTGGACCGGCGGCGCAGCCGGCTCTGTCTCGAACATTACCAGAACGACGGGCTTCTCGATTCTGTGATCGAGGGCGAGCGGGCCCCGCAACTCTATCACACGGCCATCGAGCGCTCGCTGGTGTTGCGCCTCGACCACGCGGCCTATCTGGGCCGCGAACTCGCCCGGGCGGAATATGCCCTGCGCTCCGGCGAGGAGTACGTTCAAGACGCCGCTCCCGAGCGCGAATGGTTCAGCCCGGAATGTGGTCTGGATAGCGCGGGGGGAGGCCCTCCGTGAACACGGCGACCCTCAGCGTGGTTGGCCTCGACTGCGCCGAGGATGGTCACGCGCCGCAAATCACTTGATTCCCGGCGGGCTCTGTCCTAAGATACGCGGAAACCGGCGGCTGTTTTCCACAGTGTTGGGAGGAGCAATCCCGTGAGGAAGAAGATCAAGGTTGGCGTAATTGGAACGGGCTTCATCGGCCCGGTGCACGTCGAGGCGCTCCGGCGTCTGGGCAACATCGAGGTCGCCGCGCTCGCGGAAGTGAACCAGGAGGTCGCGGACAAGAAGGCGGTCGCGATGGGCATACCGCGGGCCTACGGCAACTACAAGGACATGCTGAAGGACCCGGAGATCGTCGCCGTCCACAACTGCACGCCGAACAACTTGCACTTCCCGGTCAACCGCGACATCCTGAACGCCGGCAAGCACTGCATCAGCGAGAAGCCGCTCGCACTCGACAGCAAGCAGTCGAAGGAGCTCGTCAAGCTCGCCGCGAAGAAGAACCTCGTCAACGCCGTCAACTTCAACTACCGCTTCAACCCCGTCATCCAGCACGCGCGGGCGATGATCGCGAACGGCGAGCTTGGCACGATCTGGAACGCGCGTGGCACATACGTGCAGGACTGGCTCATCAACCAGACGGACTACAACTGGCGCATCAACCCCGAGCACACGGGCGCGAGCCGGTGCTTCGGCGACATCGGCAGTCACTGGTGCGACATGGTCCAGATGCTCATGGGCTGTCACGTCACCGACGTCGTCGCCGAGTCGATGAAGGTCTACGGCCACCGCCTGCGTCCGAAGCGCGAGATCGAGGCGTTCGCCGGCAAGGCGCTCAAGCCGAAGGACTACAAGAAGTATCCCGTCAAGACCGAAGACCTCGTCATGGTGATGATGAAGTTCGAGAACGGCGCGACCGGCTCGACCACGACGAGCCAGATCAGCGCGGGCTACAAGAACGGCTTCACGTTCGCCATCGACGGCTCCAAGTGTTCGATCTTCTGGGACCAGCAGCGCCCGAACGAACTCTGGATCGGCTACCGCGAGAAGGGCAACGAGGTCCTTCTCAAGGACGGCACACTGCTCAAGCCCGAGGCCGCGCGGTTCGCACACTACCCGGGCGGTCACAACGAGGGCTACGACGTCGGCCCAAAGAACTTCTGCATGCTCGTCTACGAAGACGTTGCGAAGGGCCGAAAGAACAAGAAGCCGCTCTACGCGGACTTCTACGCCGGGCACGTCGAGATGGCAATCGTCGACGCCGTCATGGCGAGCGCCAAGGCGCGCAAATGGACGAAGGTGAAGTACTGACACGACCGCTCACCGCCGAAGACACGGGCGGTGAACAATGAAAGGAGGGTCTGAGATGAAACTGGGTGTGTTTTTGGCCGCGTTCGGCAATCAGACGTTCGACAAGGCGCTCGACTATGCGCAGGCGTCCGGCCTCGACGCCGTCGAGGTCGGCACGGGCAACTATCCCGGCGACCCGCACTGCCCCGTCGACGTGCTCCTCAAGAACAAGAGCAAGCTCGCCACGTGGAAGGCCAAGGTCGCGGACCGCGGGCTCGAGATCAGCGCCCTCTCGTGCCACGGCAATTCACTGCACCCGAACAAGGCGTTTGCGAAGAAGAACCACGACACGCGCCGCAAGAGCATTCTCCTGGCCGAGAAGCTCGGCGTGAAGACCGTCGTCGACTTCTCCGGTTGCCCCGGCGACAGCGACAAGGCGATCAAGCCAAACTGGGTCACCTGCCCCTGGCCGCCGGACTTCAGCGAGATTCTCGAATGGCAGTGGGAGAAGAAGGTCATCCCCTACTGGAAGGCTGAGGCGAAGTTCGCCGCCAACCACGGCGTCAACCTCGCGTTCGAGATGCACCCCGGCTTCGTCGTCTACAACACCGAGACGATGCTCCGGCTCCGCAAGGAGTGCGGGAAGAACATCGGCGCAAACTTCGACCCCAGCCACCTCTTCTGGCAGGGGATGGACCCGCTGATGTCGCTCAAGGTGCTCGGGATGAACAAGGCCCTCTTCCACGTCCACGGCAAGGACTGCCGCGTCGACCCGCAGAACACCGCCCTCAACGGCGTGCTCGACACCAAGCACTACGGCGACGAGCTCAACCGGTCATGGATCTTCCGCACCATCGGCTACGGCCACGGCGCGGAGTTCTGGACCGACTTCGTCAGCATCCTGCGGACCGTCGGCTACGACGGCGTCATCTCCATCGAGCACGAGGACAGTCTGATGAGCCAGAACGAAGGGTTCCAGAAGGCCGTCAGCTTCCTCAAGACCATCCTGCTCACGGAAAAGCTCCAGCGCGGCGCGGGGGTCGTTGGTGCTGCCATCAGACATCGCGCGGAATCTAGCATTCTGCTCGACCCCTTCGGCG
>Ga0180429_10002753_pt1 | contig 14380 bp, 11 predicted proteins | sample SS_ome_FD_132428 | JGI IMG/M metagenome (GOLD analysis project Ga0180429, IMG submission 132428) | Hypersaline lake sediment archaeal communities from the Salton Sea, California, USA - SS_1_S_1 metaG | ecosystem: Environmental > Aquatic > Non-marine Saline and Alkaline > Hypersaline > Sediment ...
ACGACGCCGACCGGACGGTGGCCATCGACGGTGAAGGTGAAACGGTCGGTATCACCGATAGCTCGGGAACGTTGGATTCGCCGAAGACCCACGTCGCGGTGGCCGCCAACGAGATGACATTGAACGTACCCAGCGGCGATCCGGTGGTGCTGGGCGACCTCTCCCTCGGCGGCGCGGCGTTCGACTTCCTTACTCAAACTGAAAAGACGGGAGTCCGAAAATGGGGACTGGCTCCGTCGAGAGCCTGATTTTGAAGTGGTTGCGGCGTTTGCCGACGGTGCCTGTCCCCTTTTTCGAACCCCGAGGAAGGACGTAGCCCCTGCTTCTCCACGTCTTGCCGTGGCGGCGGTGTAGCTTGTCGGTGTCCCGGCCAGCCTGCTTAATCGGATCGGGAGCCACCATCACCGGCCGAGTTGCCGGTGGTGGCCGGCTGGGTTCGGGTCGGGGCCTCCTGGCGCGCTTGCCATCGTCGCCATCTCGAACGGGTGTTGAGATCCGTCGGCGGTGCGTCACCCGCCCCACCGATCATCAGGCGATCCTGCTCCAGCATCTCGGCTTGCAACTGCCATCGTACCTCGAAAACACCACGCGGTAAAGTGTTGCCTCGAAACACGTTACGGCCAAATACCCCCAACCGCTCATCCAATTCGGCCCCGCTCCGGAATTGCTGGCGTCGAGAAACCCCTTGACTCGCAGCAACTACTTTGGTAGTATTACCTCAGTAGTTGAAACTCGGCCGAACAAGGAGCGGCGGAAATATGGCAAACCAACAGAAATACCGCCTGGGGGATCTCCAACTCAGGATCATGAGGGTCCTCTGGAAATCCGCCCCGGCGAGTGTCGCCGAAGTGAAAAACGAACTCGGCGGTCGGCTGGCCTACACGACAGTGGCGACCATGCTTCGTAAAATGGAAGAGCGTGGACTTCTCCGTCATCGAGAAGAAGGACGGAAGTTCTTCTACCTTCCGGCGGTCAGTGCCGAGGACGTCACCCGGAGCATGGCCGACGACCTGGTGGATCGGCTATTTGAAGGAAGCCTGGCGGGCACGGTCGGACATCTTCTCGAAACTCGCGAGGTCAGCCACAACGAGTTGGCGCAGTTGGAGCAGTTGATCCGAGAACGAAAACGCCGGCAGTAGCGTGGGGGTTTGTTCAATCATGCAGTACTACCTGACGAGTGAGTACGGCCTGTGGATCGAGCCGATCTTGGTTTTGGCGGTCGGCGCCACGATGATAGTGGGCATGGCCGCATTGGCCGGACGAGTGGCGACGTCCGCGATCTGGCAACGCACCTTCTGGCAACTCGCCATGGTCGGACTACTGGCCCTGTTGGCCGTCGAATTGACCGGCACCGGACCAGCGGTCGTTCGTCTGTGCGAAACGAACGGCGAATCGACGGCGACCGAAGCTGCTGCCGCGACGGTCTTGCCGGCGTTGGGTGCCGCTGCCGGCTCGTCTGGCAGTGTTTACCGGGGGGACTCTCTCCACGCTGTTGGACGGCGGCCGACAAATGCCTTTCCGGTTTTGGGTGATCTTGTAGGAGGCGACTCTAGTTGCCGATTGAAGCAGTTTTCGGTATCTCCATCGGCGACTGAAGTCGCCTCCTACGGAAAACCGGCAAGTTGCTTTTCGGCCTCCCATGGACAAGCCAGCAGTGTTTTTCGGGAGAACTCCTTCCGCACTGTTGGACGAGACAGCAGTGGCACCCGAATTGTCGAAACGTTGTCTTCTCAACAGGCAGTTGCCGAGCCGAGCGAGAAACCGGTTTCCGCAACAAGCACCACGGCGGTCTTGCCGGCGCGGTCGAATTGCGTCTGGTGGCCGGGCATAATCTGGACGTTCGGCACCTTGCTCATCGTTGGCCGCATAGTCTGTGCCCGATTGCTGCTGCTGGTCTTCCGGTGGCGTCACGGGGTTGTTGCCGACGACGTGCTGCACGAACGAGTCGAACGGCTTGCACGGCGGTTGGCGGTTCGGCGGCCGGTATGCGTGTTGAAAGCGGCGGGGCTAAAGGCGCCGGTGGCCTTCGGCTGCCTTCGGCCCACGGTCTGTTTGCCGGCGTCGTTCACCGACGACTTCGACTCCCGAGAGCAAGAGGCGATGCTCGCCCACGAGTTGGCCCATCTGGCGGCCCGCGATCCCGCCTGGCAGTTGGTTGCCGACTTCTGCTGTGCGGCGTTGTGGTGGCATCCGATGGCGTGGTGGTCGCGACGTCGCTTGCGCGCGGCCTGCGAAGCATCGGCCGACGAAGCCAGCCTATTGGTTCCCGGCGGTCCCGACCTACTGGCGGCCTGCTTGGTAGCCATGGGGCGACGGCTTGCCCAGCGGAGGCAACTTGGCTGGTTGTCGGTCGAGGGTTCGGGTTTCCGATCGAGCCTCGGCCGCCGCGTCGAACGACTCTTGAATCTTTCCAAGCGTTGCCGACGGGCACCGCGTCGCGGGCGAATCGCGGCGGCCTGGACCGTTCTGCCGGTGAGTCTTGTTATCGTGACGATCCTGTGTACCGCCTGGGCTCGACCCCGGGCATGTCTAGCAGAAGGAGGAACGACGATGAACGTGTTGACGAGTTCGTGGCGCCGCTCATTGGCCGCGGTGGTCTTGGTGGCACTGGTAAGCCCGCTTTCCAGCGACGCGGTGGCTGGTGATGACCTTTCGAACCCCGACCGGCAACTTGCCTTGGTCGACGGTGAAGATGGAGAGCGGGAAAGAGGCGAAGGTGAACGCAGAGAAGGTGAACGCCGAGAAGGTGATCGCGCAGAAGGTGATCGCAAAGAAGGTGAACGCCGAGAAGGTGATCGCAGAGAAGGTGATCGCAGAGAAGGTGATCGCGCAGAAGGTGATCGCAGAGAAGGTGATCGCAGAGAAGGTGATCGCAGAGAAGGTGAAGCCCGAGAGCGTGAAGAACGCGAGCACCACGAGGCGGAACATCGTGAACGCCGCGAGGCCGAGGAACGCGAACACGCCGAGCGAGAAAGGCACGACGAGGAGTTGCGCCACCAGCACGGCGAGTTAGAGGAGCACGCGGCTCGCATCGAGCGTGAACTTCGCGAGTTGGGAGAAGGCAAGCCCGATGCCCGCGAGGAACTCACTCGCAAGCTGGGTGAGATTCGCCACCGAATGGAAGAGATTCGCGGCCATTTTCGCGGCCGTGAAGAGGATCATCAGCGACGTGAAATGGGTGAACGCCGCGAGGCCGAGGCCCACGCTCAAGAGATTATGCGACGCCGTCAAGAACTGGAGCAACGGGCCCACGCCATCAGACGCGAGCTTGGCGAGTTGCGGGACGGCGAGGACGAGAAGGCCGAGAAACTCCAGCACGAGCTGCGCGAGATTCAGCAAGTGGCCGGGAGGTTGGAGCGCGAGATGCAAGAGATCAGGCAGCGGTTCCAGGAGCACCGCGGACCGACTCCGCAAGAGCGCGAAGAGCTTGGAAGGAGAGTGGAGGAACTCAGACGCAAGATCACCGAACTCAGCGAAGCGGGGCGCCACGATGAAGCCGAGCGGCTGAAGCGCGAAGGGCGCGAGATGATGCAGCGCTTCCAGGAGCGATTCGCCCGTCCGGATCAACCTCGGCACCAACCCGAGGGCCGTCGCCCCGAGGACATGGAGCGCCGGATCGGCCACGTGAGGGTGGCCATCGAGAATCTTCGTGCCGCCGGCATGCACGACGCCGCCGAACGGCTTGCCCAGGAGGTGGAACGGGCAATCCACGGAGATCGAGGGCATCGCGAGGGCCCGCCGCCGGACCCGCGCGATCGGGCTTTCCAGGAACTCCGCGGCGAGGTGCAGCAGATGCGCCGTGAAATGAACGAGATTCGCGAGCATCTCAAGCGGCTCTTAGAACACAAAGATCGCTGACGGCCGTTGAAGAAGCCGCTGCGTGCCAGTAATTGAACCCTTCAGGCCGGATAGCCGCCGTACGGCGGCTGTCCGGCCGTTTTTTTGCCCGGCGGGGAGAATTGCACATTGCCGCAAGCTCGGCTAAAATGGCTCCGGCGGTGAACCAAACGCTAGCAATCGGACAATCAACCAAATATCTAAGGAGGATGTATCGTGGCAAGCGAAAATCAACCGAGAGGCTCAAACACTACGCGGCGCGACTTCTTGAAGGCCTCGGCGGCCGGCACCGCGGCACTGGGTGGACTCTCGATCGCTCGCGGAGCACATGCCGCCGGCGACGAGACGATCAAGATCGGCATGATCGGCGCGGGCGGACGTTGCAGCGGTGCCGCGGCCCAGAGCATGAAGGCCGGGCCTTACGTCAAGCTGGCCGCGATGTACGAAATCTTCGACAACCGGCTGCAATCCAGCCGGAACACGCTCAAGAAGCAGTTTCCCGACCAGGTGATCGTCGACGACGATCATTGCTTCACCGACTTCGACGGATATCAGAAGGTGGTCGACAGCGTCGACGTGGTGCTGATCGCGTGCGCCTCGAAGTTCCATCCCATGTACGCCGAAGCGGCCGTCAAGGCGGGCAAACCGGTGTTCGTCGAGAAGCCGCACGCCATCGATCCGGTCGGTGTCCGCCGAATTCAGGCCGTTTGCGAGTTGGCGAAGCAGAAAGGCGTCAGTATCGTGTCCGGGCTGCAGAGCCGTTTCAGTACAAGCTGGCAGGAAACCGTCAAGCAGATCCACGACGGGGCCATTGGAGATATCGTCGCCCTACAATCGATGTTCCTCCGCGGGCCATATCGGCTGGTCAGGCGCGATACGAACCTCAGCGAGACTCAATACCAGTTCAGCAACTGGTATCACTTCTGCTGGCTCTCGGGCGACGACGTTCCTCAATCGCTGGTACACAACGTTGATCGGATGTCGTGGATCATGAAAGAAGAGATGCCGAAGTGGGCCTTCGGATTGGGTGGCCGCTCGGGCTCGTTCGGCGAGCACTTCGGCGACATGTACGATCACGATACGGTGGTGTACGAGTACGAAAGCGGTGCCCGAATGTACGCCTTGTGCCGTACCACGGTCGGTTGCTACAACAACTCGGGCGACATCATCATGGGCACCAAGGGCACCTGCAACCTGGCCCGATGCAGTATCGAGGGCGAAACCAACTGGCGCTATGAAGGTCCTCGCAACAACCCCTACGACGCCGAACAGAAGGCCCTGATCGACTCGGTTCGCGACGGAAAGCCGATCAACAGCGGCTACCACATGGCAAACAGCACGATGATCGGCGTTCTCGGCCAGATCACCTGCTACACGGGCAAGCCGGTCACCTGGGACGAGGCCTACAAGTCGGATCTCAGCTACGGTCCGGCGCCGGAAGAGTCGAATTTCGACACCAAACCGCCCAGCGTACCCGACGAGACGGGCAACTACCCGTTGCCGCTGCCCGGGATGACAAAGTTGCTCTAATACGGAAATCGCCCTAGTACGGAAATCGCTCGTCCAACTCCGACGCCGACAACTCGACCAAGAAACCGGCAAGCCGCTCGACGAGTACCTCCAGCATGCGGCGGCCTTTCTCGGCGGTGGCGCCATGCGGGCTGGTTACTCCGGAGTTGGTGGTCAGCAGGTGCCAGGGGCGGCTGATCGAGACCCAGCCGCGGTTGAGCGCCTCGAACCGGGTCTGTGCAACGGCGCCGTCATCGGCCGCCAGGCTTCCGTCCGCGTTGCGAGCGACCAGTTCCGGGCAATAGGCCAGGGCGAAAGATGTCTCCATTTCGCCGGCGTGGTCGTCGCGCACGTCGAAGATCTCGTCGTAGACGTCGTCGAACGCGTGGTACCAATCGCACAGAAAAAGATGGGCCGGCGTCCGGCCGTACATCTCCCGTAGAATCCATTTCATGTCGTTCCCGCCGTGACCGTTCAGAAGCACGATCTTGCGGATCCCGCTGCGCACGAGCGACTCGACCAGATCGCCGACGATGGTTCGCATGGTGGAGGGGTAGATGTTCATCGCCAACGGAAGCTCTTTCTGGTTGGTCTGCGTGCCGTATGGGAGGGTCGGCAGCAGGACGACCTTTGCCCCGCGGTTGTGGGCCGCCTCGCAGATTCGTTCGCCAATCGTGTCGCCTTCCAGCGTGTCCATGCCGTAGGGCAAGTGCAGATTGTGCGGCTCGGTGGCCCCCAACGGTATTACGGCCACCTCGTAGCGAAGTTGCTTGACGGAAGCGTAGTTGGTCTCGGCGAGTATCCACGGGCGCATGGGCGGCTCCAGTAACGAGTTTCGATGCTGCCAATCTTCGCCCGGGAGACGCTGTTTGTCAAGTTCACGGGCTTTTGCTTGACAAACGCAATCGCAGCGGGCAAGATCAGGGTTAAACGAAGAAAACCAACAAGGAATAGCCATGTTCACGCTGCCGACGCGATTGTCGCTTGCCGGCGTAATCTGTCTGGCTGTGGGATTGCCCTCGGCCCCGGGAGCCGATTGGCCGCAATGGGGTGGATGTGACGCCCGAAACATGGTCTCCGACGCGAAGGGCCTCCCCGATTCGTTCGTGCCCGGCACGAAACGTCCCAGCGGCGGCGGGATCGATCCGGCGACCACCGAGAACGTCAAGTGGACGGCCCGGCTCGGTTCGAACACCTACGGGAATCCGACGGTCGCCGGCGGAAAGGTCTTCGTCGGCACCGACGACGTCGCCCTGTCGGAAAAGAACTCCCGATTCAAACGCACGCGGGGCGGCCTGGTTCAGTGCCTGGATGAAGTCACCGGAAAGCTCCTTTGGCAACTCGTCGTTCCCTGGCGACACGACTTCCCGAAAGGGGCCCTCTACGGCCATCAGTGGTTGGGTACTTGTTCTTCGCCCACGGTCGACGGCAATCGGGTGTACGTGGTAACCGGCGCGGATGAAGTGGTGTGTCTCGACGTCGAGGGTCTGGCCAACGGCAACGACGGGCCGTTTACGGATGAGGCGGGTTACATGGTCCCCAAGGGCGATCCACCGGTCGAGTTGGCCCCGACCGACGCCGACGTCATCTGGCGATACGACATGATCACCGAGGCCGGCGTCTGTCCTCACGACGCCGCCAGTTGTTCGGCGCTCATCCACGGCGACTTCCTCTATACGAGCACCTCCAACGGTGTCGACAACCCACACAAGAAGATGATTCGCCCGGAGGCCCCCGCCCTGATTGTGCTCAACAAGCACACCGGGCAACTGGCGGCCACCGACGGCGACGAACTCAGCACTCGGCTCTACCACGCACAGTGGTCCTCGCCCTCGCTGGGAAAGGTGGGCTCAAAGACGTTGATCTTCCTCGGCGGCGGCGACGGCGTGTGCTATGCCTTCGAGGCACTCTCGAAGATGCCCCAATCGCCCGGCGAATTGAAGAAGGTCTGGTCCTACGACTGCAACCCGCCGGAGTACAAGTTCCGCGACGGCAAGCCGATCCCGTATTACGACGGCGACAAACGCAAGAACCGCGGCAACAAGGACGACGGTCTGTACGTGGGGCCCAGCCAGATCATCGCCACGCCCGTGTTTCACAACAACCGCGTCTACGTGGCCATCGGACAGGACCCGGCCCACGGCCGCGGCCGTGGAATGCTGCACTGCATCGACGCCACCCGCAGCGGAGACGTCACCAAGAGCGGCAAGATCTGGTCCTACGATGGGCTGGATCGCACAATGTCGAGCGTGACGATCGCCGGTGGGTTGGTCTATTGCCCCGACGTCGCCGGGCGAGTGCATTGCGTCGACGCGGACTCGGGCACCTGCTACTGGGTCCACGATACGAAGGCCGAATGCTGGGGGTCGCCGCTGATCGCCGACGGAAAGGTCTATCTCGGCACCAAGAAGGACTTCTGGGTGTTCGCCGCCGGGAAGGAACCAAACGTGCTAAGCGAGATCCGCCTCGGCGCGCCGGTCTACTCGTCGGTGATCGTGGCCAACGGCGTGTTGTACGTCGCGTCGCAGCGATATCTCTGGGCAGTCGAGGCCGACGCGATGCCTGCGCAGTAGTCGTATAGTCGTTGTTCGCTCCGCGAACAAACGTTTGGTGCGCGGGCCGAACAACGACTATTCTCCCCAACAAGACGCTTGTTCGCGGAGCGAACAACGACTATTCTTGCTGGCTATTCCTCACTGCTGAATCGCACAAGACGGCAACGCCGACCCGAGCCCTCGCGCGCCTTCGGCGGAAACGAACGTCACGCTGATGTTCAACTCGCTCAGTTTGGTCAGACCTCGCAAGTGCTCCAGCCCGGCGTCGGTAATCTCGGTTTGTTGCAAATTCAAGTAATCGAGGTTCGTCAGCCCGGCGATGTGTTTCAGCCCGACGTCGCTGGTTCTCGTGTTATCGAGGTTCAGCCAGGTGATGTTTGACAGGCCGGCGAGATGTGCTACTCCGGCGTCGGTAACCTGGGTACACCAGAGATTGAGCCATTTCAGTTCGCTACACTGCTTGAGATTCTCCAAAGCGGCGTCGACGGTGGACGTCTGGCTGAGGTCGAGCTTCTGCAATTTCTCCGGCGACTTCAGGTGTACCAACCCGGTGCCTTCGATTGGTGTCGCCCGGAGCGAGAGTCGCCGCAATTCGGGCAGCGCCTGCAGGTGAACCAGCCCCGCGTCGGTAATCGTCTGGCACTCCAGCAGGCTCAACTCTTCGAGCCGCGGGAAGTTCTTCAGCATTTCGAGCCCGGCGTCGGAAACGCAGGTCTGCTCCAGGGCAAGCGTTTTGAGCCCCGTCATGGCCGTCAAGTGCTCGATGCCGGCGTCGGTGACGGAGGAGGTCTGAAGCTTCAGCGTCTTCAGTTTATCGAATCCCTTCAGATGTTCGAGTCCCGCGTCGCCGATTCGCACGCAGCCCCGCAGGTCCAGCACTTCCAGCCGGTCGAGGCCCTTTAAGTTGGCCAGCGCCTCGTCGGTAACGTTGGCGAATAACAAGTGGAGTTCTCGCAACTTGGGAAAACTCTTCAGGCAGCCGGCGCCTTCGTTCGTGATTGCCGCGCTCCAGACCCTCAGCCGCTGGAGGTCGCCGAGGGCCGTGAGCAATTTCAGGTCGTCGTTTTCGCCCACGTTATCGGGCAACTCCACGCCGATCACGTTGTTCGACTGATCGAATTCGACCGTGCCGCCGAGTTGTTCGATCTTCTCGACGGCGGCGTCAATGGCTGCCCGATCCGGCTGGGGTTCATCCGCCGGCGCCGGCTGCTCGCCGGGTGCCGGTTCTTCGGGCGCCGGTTCTTCGGGTGCTGGCCGTGGCACATCGGTCGCGGGTTCCACGCCGACGGGCGGCTGCTCGATGTTGCGAGTTGGGCAACCCGCCAAACAGACGACGGTAAGTATGACGATCAGCGTCGGTACACATGATTTCATAACGAATAATTCTCCCTCGGAATGCGGGTGTTGTGGCGTCTGTTCTGCAATCCGCTAACCATATCCGACAAGAGCCTCGGCGCCAAGACGGCCGCCGGCCCGGGGGCCATGGACTTTCTTGCCGGAACCATGATAATATCCGTTGACTGAGTTCTGTTATAGTCGTTGTTCGCTCCGCGAACAAAACGCTGGTTCGCGGAGCGAACCACGACTGTCTAGAACCCACCTTTGGTTGCGGCTCCGCCGCGTTAGGAGAAAACAATGATGTGTAAAGCCAGAGCGTTCCTGCTGCTCGTCGCCGGGTTGTGCTGCTGTTCCGCGTCGGCACAGCCGGCAAACGATATCCTTCAACAGGCCGGCGTGAAAGGCGGTCTTGTTGTGCATCTCGGCTGCGGCGCCGGCGAGTTGACGGCACAATTGCGCGCCGGCGAACAATACCTCGTACACGGATTGGCCACAAATGAAACCGATGTGGCCGCGGCGCGCGATCGGTTGCTAGAGCGCGGAGTCTACGGGCCGGTGAGCATCGATCGTTGGGACGGGAAGAACCTCCCGTACACCGACAACCTGGTCAACCTGATCGTTGCCGAGGACCCCGCCGAGGCGTCCGAAACCGAACTGCTTAGGGTACTCTCTCCGCTCGGCGTGCTGTTGAAACGCAAGGACCAGCGGTGGGAGAAAACGGTCAAGCCTTGGCCGGAGGAAATCGATCAGTGGACACACTACTTCCACGACGCCGACGGCAACCCGGTGGCCGACGATGCGATCGTGGGACCGCCGACCCGCCTGGCATGGATCGGCAGCCCTCGTTGGGCACGCCATCACGATCACATGGCCAGCATGACGTCGTTGGTCTCGGCCGCCGGGCGCCTGTTCTACATCCTCGACGAGGGATCGAGGGCGTCGATCCAACTCCCCTCGGCATGGCGGTTGATCGCCCGCGACGCCTTCAACGGCACGATTCTCTGGAAGCGGGAGATCGACGCCTGGAACACGCGGCATTATCCGCTCAAGAGCGGGCCGGCACATCTGCTCCGCCGGTTGGTCGCCGTGGGTGATCGCGTGTATGTGACGTTGGGCATCGACGCGCAGACGACGGTGCTCGACGCCGCCTCGGGCGAAACGCTCTCGACCTTCGAGCACAGCGAGTATACTCGCGAGATAGTGGTCTCCGGCGGCATCGCCTTTTTGGTGGCCGACAACTCGCCGTCACGGTTGCCCGATTGGCGACGCGTTTCGACCTACGTGTGGGACAACACGCGCCGGGCGAACCCAGGGTGGGGCTGGCAGGGTAACGCCCGAAAGATCCTCGCCTATACGGCCGACTCCGGCAAACTGCTTTGGAAGGTAGACGCGCCGGTCGCTCCCTGCTCGCTGGCCGCGGACGCAACGCGAGTCGTTTTCCACGACGGCGCCCGGCTCGTTTGTCTCGATCGCAACAGCGGCGATAAACTTTGGAAGAGTGAAGAGCATCCGACCGGTATACCCGTCAACACAAGCACGGGCCCGCGGGTGCTGATCTACGGAAACGTCGTGCTGCTGGCCGCGAACAAGGGCAAGATCACCGGCTGGTCGGCCGAGAGCGGCGAGAAGCTCTGGGAGCGGCCGCACCGTCCCAGCGGCCACCAATCGCTCAAAGACCTGATGGTGGTGGACGGCCTGGTGTGGACCGGTTCGATCGCGGCCAGCCAAGACCCCGGTGCGTTCGCCGGCTACGACCCGCGAAGCGGCGAAGTGAAGAGAGAATTTCCGGCCGACGTGCACGTCCACTGGTTTCATCATCGCTGCTACCCCGCCAAGGCCGCGGGCAATTACATTCTCACCGCGCGAAACGGCACCGAGTTCATCGATCTGAAAACCGAGCATTGGAAACCGCATCACTGGGTGCGCGGCGGGTGCATCTATGGCGTGATGCCCTGCAACGGCATGACCTACGCCCCGATGGATGCGTGCGGCTGCCAACTCGAAGCGAAACAGACGGGTTTCAAGGCCCTCGCCTCCGGTCCCGTGCCGCAGCCGGGCCGGGCTGGAATTGTGTCGGCCGCGCGTTTGCAGAAGGGCCCCGCTTACGGGGACGCCGACGGGCCGGAAGCGTCGGAGGCCGATTGGCCCACCTACCGCCACGATGAAGCCCGCAGCGGGGCCGCCGCAGCGGCGGTTCCCACCGAACTCGGCCAGGCCTGGCAGACGGAACTCGGTGGCCGTCTTAGTGCCCCGACCGTGGCCGCCGGACGGCTGTTCGTGGCGGCCGTCGACGCCCACACCGTACACGCGCTGGACAGCGCCACCGGCAAACGGATCTGGTCGTTTACGGCCGGGGGCCGCGTCGATTCGCCGCCAACCTACTACCAGGGGCTGGTGTTGTTCGGATCGGCCGACGGCCACGTTTACGCACTACGCGGCAGCGACGGCACCATGGCGTGGCGCTTTCGCGGCGCCCCGATCGACCGCCGCATGACCGCGTGGGAACAACTCGAATCGCCGTGGCCCGTTCACGGGAGCGTACTGGTTCACAAGGGCGTACTCTACTGCACGGCCGGCCGCAATATGTTTCTCGACGGCGGTATCCGTTTCCTTCGCCTCGATCCGGCGACCGGAAAGCTGATCGGCGAAGTGGTCATGGACGACAAAGACCCCGAGAGCGGCGAAGAAATGCAATTGGCCTATCTGAAGCAAACCCGCGGCAACAACATGCCGGTGGCGCTGTCCGACGTCCTCTCCTGCGACGGGCGGAATATCTGGATGCGCTCGCAAAAGATCGATTTCCAGGGCAACCGTCACGAGATCGACCTGCGGGACGTAAACGAGCAACCGGCGGAGGACTGCCACCTGTTCTGCCAGATCGGGTTCCTCGACGACTCATACTTCTTCCGTTCCTACTGGACGTACGGGCGGCGCGTTACGGGCGGCTACAGTGGTTGGCCCAGGGCGGGCCGCGTGGTCCCGTCCGGCCGAATCCTCTGCTTCGACGACACGCACGTTTACGGGTTCGGCCGCAAGCCGGAGTTCATGACGAACTCGTCGGTGTTGCAGTATCAGGTTTTCTCCGCCGACAAGGCCGTTACCCGGGACGCGATCGAGCGGCTCCGCAAGGCCGAGGCCAAGATCAACGCCCGGTCCAGCAGGAGGAACGCGGGCTCTTCCGACTGGCTGTTGCGCCGTTTCTTCGACAACGAGGACCTCTCGGCGACCAATTTCGGTTGGATCGTCGATCAACCGGCCGTCACGGCGAGGGCCATGACGCTGACCGGCGACGTGATGTTCCTCGCCGGACCGCCCAACTTCATCGATGAACGCCGGGTCTACCGCCAACCGGACAATCCCGAAGTGCTCGCCGGACTCGAGCGCCAACGCGAAGCCCTCAATGGGCTCCACGGCGGCGAACTCTGGGCGCTGGCCAAAGGCGACGGCAAGCTGCTGGCACGGTACGCGCTGGACACGATCCCGGTTTTCGACGGCATGGTCGCCGCCGGCCGCGGTCTTTACTTCAGCACGGTCGACGGCCGCGTGTTCTGCCTCCGCGGTGACGAGACCGACCGGCTGCCCACGGTCGCCAACCGGCCGGAGCACATCGAGTGGAAGAAGCCTGAAGATCCAAGCTACCTCTTGCCGGCCAACGCGCCGAAGCGTCGCAAGTGAGCGAAATTGCAGAAGAACTTCGTCCCGTCAACACCAGCTACCGGAGGATCCCATGAAACGCTTAACGATTATCGCATTCTGTCTTGTTGCCGTACTGGGCACGTACAACGGCACTCTCGCCGCCGAGGGAGGATTCCGCCCCTTGTTCAACGGCAAGGACCTTGCCGGCTGGGTCAACGTCAATTTGCGGCCGGATACCTTCTCGGTGCGCGACGGCGTCATCTATTGCACGGGCAAACCGGCCGGTGTGATGCGGACCGACCGGCACTACGAGAACTTTGTCTTGGAACTCGAGTGGCGGCACTTGAAGCCCAAGGGCAACGCCGGGCTGTTCATCTGGAGCGACGCCAAGCCGGTTTCGCATCCGCGATTTACTCGCTCGATCGAAGTGCAGATTCTCGACGGCCGCGAGACGAATAGCTACACCAGCCACGGAGACGTGTTCGCAATCCACGGGGCGAAAATGACCCCCGACCGGCCACACCCCGGCGGTTGGATGCGGTGCCTGCCCAGCGAGAAACGCTGCAAGCCCTCGCCCGAGTGGAACCACTACCAGGTGACATGTGACGACGGAACGATCCAACTGGCCGTAAACGGCAAAGTGGTCTCCGGCGGCAGCAAGATCACGCCGCGCAAAGGATACATCTGTCTGGAGTCGGAAGGCGCTCCGATCGAGTTCCGCAACATTCGCATCAAGGAGTTGCCGTCGACCGGTGCCACGGCGGAGGAAACTGCGACGCTGGCCGAGTGAGACCCTTAGACCGGGTTATTCATCAGCCGTAGCAGAATTCGCAAGAATTCCGTAGTAGAAAACGGGTTGCGTCGGGCGGAACTCGTCGGAACTCGTCCCCGGAATTAAAACTCGTTCCCCCGTAACAAACCAATCCATGCATCGGGCCCCTAGACCAGGGGGGTTGATTTCTGGCTGGAAACGGGGTAAGAATGATTTGGGTTGGCAGTCAGATGTTTGGGACATCGATATGCACTGCAAGTCTATTGAAGCGATAGAGTATCGGATCCCACCTTGGCGACCTATAGGACATGTCGGTCCTTCTCATAGGTGTTGGGTGCGTGGTGTGGTCATTGTGACCAGCATGCTGGGAGTATCTGTGAGCTTGCTTGGCGGTCTCTTGCTTATCGCTTCTCTGGCCACCGGAGGCACCCCGGAGCCGGGTCTGGGCAACGTCGATCTGGCGTTGCCGTCGGAGACTGATTATCGTCCGTCTTTCGTGGCCGCGAAGGGTCGTTGTGGCATGGCAACTATCATTTCCCGCCAATATCAGTGATGTCCCCTTTTCCCCTCCGATGACCTACCCGATCAGCTATTTGCGCTAATCTACGACGCCTACACCTTATCCGCGTCCGGGATCTCGAAGCCCTTGCGTTGCGGATCGCGCACGAGCTTGTTGGCCTCGTCGGCGTGATCGCCGGTGAACCGCTCGGCCTTGGGATCGAACGAGAGCCAC
>Ga0180429_10002757_pt1 | contig 14354 bp, 5 predicted proteins | sample SS_ome_FD_132428 | JGI IMG/M metagenome (GOLD analysis project Ga0180429, IMG submission 132428) | Hypersaline lake sediment archaeal communities from the Salton Sea, California, USA - SS_1_S_1 metaG | ecosystem: Environmental > Aquatic > Non-marine Saline and Alkaline > Hypersaline > Sediment ...
GACGCCGATGCCGACGGCCGCCCGGAACTCTATACCCTAAACGGTTCGGCCCGGCTTTCCCGGTGGTCCCCCGACCAGGAAGGGGACTGGAGGGAAACCGTACTCTCGGATGGGGCGGCGCTCGGCATCGGTTCCCCGGCGCCCGCCGCCTTGGCCCTCGCCGATGCGAACGGTGACGGGATTCTCGACCTGTTTCTCTCGGGAGACATGGGCTGGACGGCCGTTTCCCTGGCCGGCTCCGAAATCGCCCATCTCCACCGTGCTCGGCAGGAGGCCGGAGGAGATTTCGCGGCGCGCCGCGTGATGCACACGGACGGGGGACCGGCCGTGGTGGAGTGGGTGCCCGGATCGCCGCCCAGGATCTGGCCAGCGGGTCCGGGCCGCTTCGCCTTCGCCTCACTGAGAGCCGTGGGCCGTGTCGATCCCGAGGGAAACTGGCGCACCAACGCATCGGGAATCGGAACCCGGGTCTCGGCCCGGGTCGGCTCGCGATGGACCGTCTTCGACACGCTCCGCGCCGACACGGGCCCCGGACAGAGCCTGCAGCCGTTCGCCGTGGGCTTGGGAGGCGCGAGCGAAATCGACTTCGTCGCCCTGGAGTGGCCCGACGGCGTCTTCCAGACCGAACTGAATCTGGAGGCGGGGCGCACCCATACGGTTTCGGAGACCCAGCGCCAGACCTCGAGCTGCCCCGTCCTCTTCGCCTGGGACGGGGCGAGGATGTCCTTCGTCAGCGACCTGATCGGCGTGGGGGGAATCGGATACGCCGTGGGGCCGCCGGGCGAGGCCGCCGAATCCCGGCCCTGGGAAGACTTCCTTCTTCCCCTGGATTCCCTGGCGCCGAGGAACGGAAAGATGGAGATGGTCCTTACGGAGCCCATGGAGGAAGCCTCGTACATCGATTCGGCGTCTCTGCTCGCCTGGGATCTGCCCCCCGGCTGGAAGGTGACGGTGGACGAGCGCATGGGGATCATGGGGCCGCAGCCCACCGGAGAGGCCCTCTTCTTTCGAGAGGAGATGCTTCCGATCTCCGCGAGGAACGGACGCGGCGAGGATGTAATCGACGCCGTTTCGAAGCGGGATCTGCGGGCGGCTCCGCCCGGTCCCATCGATCACCGGTTCATCGGCCGGCTGCGGGAGGACCACGTGCTGACGCTGACCTTCCCCCGGGCTACGAACGCCTTCGACGGCCGGCCCGTCCTGGTCATGGACGGATGGGTGGAGTACCCGTACTCGCAGACCAACTTCGCGGCCTGGCAGGCCGAAGCGAATTACGAGGCCCCGAGCCTGGACATCCTGGAACCCGACGGCCGCTGGCGGAGGGTGTGGGAGCAGTTCGGCTATCCCGCCGGCATGCCTCGGCAGATGGCCCTGCCGCTGCCCGACCTGCCGGCGGGAACCCGAACGCTGCGCATCGTCACGAACCAGGAGATCTACTGGGATCGCATCGCCGTAGCGTTCGCGGAGGATTGCCCGGAGGCCCGCAGGACGGACCTGCCGCTTCGCGCGGCGAGGCTGGAGCGGATCGGGTTCCCCCGCCGGGTCGACCTGCCCCAGCGCCTGCCCTCCTACGACTTCTCCCGACGCGATCCCCTCTGGGACGCCCGGGTTCAGGAGGGGTGGTATACGGCCTTCGGCGAGGCGGAGGAGCTGGTGGCGCGGTCCGACGGGGCACTGGCCATCTTCGGCCCGGGCGAGGGGCTGTCCATGGCCTTCGAGGCGCCGCAGGACGACCCGTCCGCCGGCTGGACCCGGCGGTACGTGCTGAATGTGCGAGGCTGGTGCAAGGACATGGATCCCTATACACTGGGCGGCGAGACGCTGGCGCCCGTACCCCGGCCCGAGGACATGGACGCCCGGGCGGAGATGCTGAACCGGAAGTACAACACACGCTTCGTCTCCGAGCGGGCGAATCCGGAGTAGACGGAATGAACAAGACGACGTCATTGCGAGTGCTTCAACCGAAGGGCTCCGAACGACGCAATCTCGATCGCCGTTCCGGCACGAACATCGAGACTGCCGCGGCCGCTGTGCGGCCTCGCAGTGTTAATACACGGTGGCGCTTCCGTTCCGCGAAGAAGATCGCCGCCGCCGTTCTCCTCCTTTGCCTGCCCCTGCTTTTGCCGGCCGCGAAAACGGCGCCCGCGAAGCAGCCCGATGAGATCTTCACCGATATCGCAGTCGGATCGGGCCTCGACTTCGTGAATTTCAACGGCATGTCCGGGGAGTACTACTTCGTGGAGATGACGGGACAGGGCGGCGGTTTCGTCGACTTCGACAACGACGGCGACCTCGACGTCTACCTCTGCCAGGGGCGTATGCTCGGCCCGGGCAAGACGCTGAAGGACGCCACCTTCCCGCCGACCGATCCCGACCCGCGCGACCGCCTCTTCCGAAACGACCTCGAGCGCGACGCGGAGGGAAATCCCGTTGTCCATTTCACGGACGTCACCGACTCCGTTGGGCTGAAAAACCGGGAGTACGGCATGGGCGTCACGGCCGCCGACTTCGACAACGACGGGTGGGTGGACCTCTACGTCACCAATTTCGGCCCGAACAAGCTCTTCCTGAACAAAGGCGGCAAGAAGTTCGTGGATGTGACCGAGACCTCGGGTACGGGGGATCCCCACTGGGGGGCCAGCGCCCTCGCCTTCGACTACGACCGGGACGGACTGCTGGATCTCTACGTGACGAACTACGTGGTCTGCGACATCGTGGAGAACCGGAAGTGCTTCGCCAAGAGCAGCCAGCGGGACTACTGCGGCCCGGCGGCCTACCCTCCCCAGCGCGACCGCTTCTATCACAACCTGGGCGGGGGGCGCTTCGAGGAGGTCCTCGAGAAGGTGCTGCAGGACTACAAGCCCGGCGCGGGCCTCAACGTCATCGAGGTGGACGTGAACGAGGACGGCTGGCTCGACTTCTATGTGGCGAACGACGGCACGGCGAACCAGCTCTGGATCAACGATAAAGGGAAATCCTTCATCGACGACGGCCTCTTCTCGGGAACGGCCGTGAACCAGGACGGGCAGGCGGAGGCAAGCATGGGGGTGGACTCCGTGGACTTCGACGCAGACGGGGACGAGGACTTCTTCGTGACCCATCTCATGGGGGAGACCAACACCCTCTACGTGAACGACGGCACGGGCCTCTTCGAGGACCGCACCATCTCGGCGGGGCTCTCCTCCGGCAGCTTCCCCTTCACGACCTTCGGCAACAAGTGGGTCGACTACGACAACGACGGGTGGCCCGATCTCTTCGCCGCCTCCGGGGCCGTCACCATCATCGAGAATCTGGTCATGGAGAAGGACCCCTACCCCCTCCACCAGCCCAACCAGCTCTTCCACAGCCAGGGCGGTAAAAAGTTCGTGGACGTCTCGGAGGCGGGCGGGAAAGACGTCCGCGTCTCCGAAGTGAGCCGGGGCATCGCCATAGGAGACGTAGACAACGACGGGGACTCCGACATCCTCGTCTGCAACAACAACGGCCCGGTGCGGCTCCTTCGCAACAACGTCGGACAGGACAGGAAGTGGCTGGGGCTCCGGCTTATGGACGCGGAGGGAAAGCGGGTCCTGACGGGGACGATGGCGGGCCTCAAGCGCAAGGGAAGGCCCGCGCTCTGGCGGCGGGTCCGCGTGAGCGGCGGCTACTGCAGTTCGAGCGATCCCCGCCTCCTCTTTGGCCTCGGCGACGGCGAGACCGTGGATGCCGTGGAGATCCGCTGGGAAGACGGCACGACGGAGACGTGGTCGAAGCCCGAATCCATGAAATACACGACCATCCGGAAGGGTTCGCTGAGCAAGGCCGAGAAAAAGGAATCGCCCGGGAAGGAGGCGCCCCGATGAAGCAGGATTTCCTGGTATCCGGACTGATGGCGGCCGTATTGACCCTGATTCCCTGGGCTTCCGGAGCCGCCCCGCCCCCGGAGATGGAGCCCATCCCCGAGATCCAGCTCCAGCATCTCGAGACCTCCGTCCAGGAACAACTCACGCAGGCCCGGGAGGCCCTCGAAGCCCTGCAGGGGTCGGAGGCCATCGGCCAAACCGAGTGGGCCGAGACCTACGGGGACATGGCCCAACTCTACCACGCCTACGAACTCTATCCTGCGGCGGAGGCCTGCTACCGCAACGCCCTCGCCCTCTCCCCCGATTCCCTGGAATGGAACTACTCCTACGGCTTTCTCTTTCAGACCACGGGCCGGTTCGAGGAAGCCGTCCCCCATTACGAGAAGGCACTGGGGCAAGCCGCCCGTCCGCAGATCGTCTATCTCCTGCACATCCGGCTCGGGGAGTGCGCCTTCGAGCTGAACGACCCGGCATCGGCGGCCGTCCATTACGACGCCGCGGCCGAGATCCTTCCGGAGGGCGCGTCCATCCTGGCGCGGCGGGGGATCCTGGCCCTGGAGGAGAAGCGCTTCGAGGAGGCGGTGACGTTTCTCGAGAAGGCACTGGCGGCCCAGCCGGCGGCGAATCGTCTTCACTATTCCCTCGGCATGGCCTACCGAGGGCTGGGAAACATGGAGAAGGCGAGGGAGCACGTCTCCAAACGGGGGAAAGTGGGCGTGAGCCCTCCCGATCCCTTGAAGCAGAAACTCGCGGGAATGGTCAACAGCTACCGCGTGTACGTCCTCAAGGGGCGCATGGCTTACGGCGTGGGGCGGTACGGGGATGCCGCGGCGGAGTTCAAGAAGGCCATCGCGGCCGATCCGAAGCGGGCCGGCGCCCGCGTCAACCTGGGGACCACGTACACGGCCATGAAGCGGTACCGGGAGGCCGTCGCGGTCTTCGAGGAGGCCCTCGATCTGGAACCCGAGAACATCACCGCCCGGTACAACCTGGGTGAACTGTATCTGCGAGGCGGGGCGCCGAACCGCGCGATTCCCTTCCTCGAGGGCGTCGTCAAAGAGAATCCGAAGGATGCGGAGGCGCATCTGCTCCTGGCGAAGGCGCTGGAGGGGGCGGCGCGTTTCCAGGATGCCTACGAACATTTCCGGGAGACGGAAAAACTACGCCCGGATCTAGCCGATTCCTGGCGGGGCATAGCCCGGATCCTCTTCGACAGCGGCAGCGAGGCCGAGGCGAAGCGCATCCTAGAGGAGGCCCGCGGGAAGCTCCCACAAGAGGGCGGTATCGCCATGGATCTCTCGCGTCTCCTGTCGTCGTGTGGCACGGCCGAGATGCGGGATGGCAGTCGGGCCCTCGCCCTGGCGAAGGAAGCCCACGAACGGCTTGGCCATTACGAAACCGTGCGCGCGGTGGCCATGGCCCTCGCCGAGCTGGGCCGCTGCGACGAGGCCGCCCAGTGGATGGCGCGCGCCGTGGAGATGGCGGAACGGGCGCAGGTGAGCGCGGACAACCTGGCGCTGCTCAAACGCAACCTGGCGCACCTTCGGGAACAGCGTCCCTGCCGGATTCCGGTGAAGGAATAGCAGGGGTCGCTTCGAAGATCGCCGAAAGGATTCGGCGCCCACGGCCTGGGTCGGCATCCCGCACTGCGTGCCCTTGTCCTGCTCCGCAGGACGATGCCTAAACAAACCCTGCATTGCTGTGCGCCCCGGGAGCGTTCGTTTGAATGAGTTTTCGAGTGCGTAAAGTATGGATGTTGCCGGAATAGGATCCGCGCCGTCGTGGGAGCCGATTATATAGGGCGAAAAAAGGGCGCGGCCGGAGCCGCGCCCTTCGTGTGGTGCGGAAGAAGAGCTATTCGGCGGCCTGCTGCAGCGCCGCCACGGCGGTTTCGAGGGCCGCAAGGCGGGCGTTCAGCACCTCGTTCTCGGCTCTCAGTTCGGTGTTCTGGACCGCCAGCTCCTTAGCGGCGGCGAGGGCGACGCCGGCCACGTCGGAGGGGGCGAGGTGCCTCGCGTCGGCGCCCAGGCCGAACAGTGCGTGGAAGTCCTCGGCCATGGGGCTCACATGGCGGCTCCCGGTGGCGTCGTGGATGTAGCTCCACTCGAGGACGGTGAGTTCCGAGAGGCGGTCGAGGAGCGTGCAGCCGTCGAGGGACACGAAATCTTTCTTAATCGCGCGGCTCGATCCCTGGGTGAGGACGCCCTGCACGGTGAGGTGCCCGCCGCCGTCGAGGGCGAGGAGGGGATCGGCGGCCCCGTCCTTGCTCAGGGCGAAGGCGCCGGCGTCGGAGTAGAGATCCCAGTAGCCGTCGGCCACGGTGGTGATCCGTACGGCGCCGTCCACGTCGCCGCCCACGTCGAGCAACTGGGCGGGGGCCGCCGTGCCGATGCCGAAGTTCCCGCCGCTGCTCAGGGTCGCATAGGTCGTGCCGTTGGCCATGAACTCGGTGTTGTGGTTGGACAGGGAGCCGATCCTGGCCGCGCCGGAGGCGCCGACGAGACCGGCCGTAGCTCCTGCGCTGTGCCGCGCGGCGATGGTCCGGTCCGAAGTGCCGTAGACGTCGAGCGAGTAGGCAGGCTCCCAGGTGCCCATACCCACTCGGCTGTTACTGAGGGTCAGGGTGTTCGTTGCGCAACCCGGTCGAATGCGGAAAGCAAAGCTGGAACTGTTGGTCGTGTCCCGGATCATGAAGTTCGCCTCGTTGCCGAGGATGTCCCAGTTGTAGAGCGGATACCACGAGCCGTCCTGGTGGAGCCGGATGGTGGGCGAGTCGTCCTTGGAGATGTCCAACTCTTCAGACGGCGAGGCGGTGTTGATTCCGATCCTGGCGTAGGATCCTCCGTTGTCCACGTAGAGCGCGTTGCTCCGGGCGCCGGCCTCGATCTTGAAGGGCACCCTACCTCCGGTGGCGTCGTCGATGGAGAAGTAGTTGGCGCCTCCATCGGCAGAGTCGTTGATCGTGATCCGCCAGTCGTTGTAAGGAAAGCTTCCGGTGCTGCTCGTGTCGTCGAAGTGGATGCGCAGGTTGTTTTCCTTCAGCCGGAATGTGTCATAACCGTAGTTTTCATAATCGGCGCAATCACCTCCGACGCAGAGGCTGTTTCGAACGGTGAGGTCGCCGGTGAGGGGAGCCGCCCTGCCAGCATCCCCCGGCGCTTCGCTGTCGTCACCCGCCCCCGGCTCATGGGCCATGCCGTCGGCGGCGATGATAGTGCCTCCGAGGACGGTGAAGGCGCCCGAGGCCGTCTGGCCTTCTGCGCAAATCCCCGCCGCTTCCAGGATGCGCCGCCCGAGCGCCTCGTCGTTCTGTTCCCGTGCATCGGCCAGGAGGGCGCGGGTGCCTTCGTCGATCCGCGGCGCCACGAGGATCTCCCAGGTGTGCAGCCCCTCCTCGAAAACGGTGAAATGGGGTTCCGTTCCCTCTTTGAAGCGGGCTTGCACCACATCGCCAGAGGGCAGCGAGACATTCAGAATCAGGGCATCGTGGGGAACGAGGGGCGTCCAGGCGGCCGTGGCGCCGGCCGTTTCGATGCGAACCACTTCGGCGGGGCGGGCCACGGCGATGAGCGATGCCAGAGCCAGCAACATGATGACGGTGAGCCTTTTCATGGAAAATCCCTCTCTTCCAGGCGGGCGGCGGTGTGCCGCCGTTCTCACCAGCGTATTCAGCCGGCGGCCGGCTGTCAAGCGGCCGTATGCAGGAAGGGCGCGGCTGGAGCCGCGCCCTCGAGCATGCTTCCGTCAATGGGGCCCTATTGTGCCTGGTCGGCCAGGAGGACCTCTTCGAGCCGTTCCAGCCGGGCTTCGAGTTCGGCGATGCGGCGGTCCTTCTCTTTCAGTTGCTCGCTGAGTTCCTTGACGGCGGCGAGGGCCACGCCGGTGACGTCGGAGGGCGCGAGGTGCTTCTCGTCGGCGCCGAGGCCGAAGAGGGCATGAAAGTCCTCGGCCATGGGGCCCATGTGACGCCGATCGGGCGCCGCCTTGTAGCTCCACTCGAAGACGGTGAGTTCGTTCAGCCGGTCGAGGATGGTCTCACCGTCGAGGGCGGCGAGGTTCTCTTTCACTTCCCGGCTGGAGCCCTGGGTCAGGACGCCGTCCAAGGTAAGATGGCCGCTCCCGTCCAGGAAGAAGAGGGGATCCACGAGGGGGGTTACCCAGTCGAAGTTCTGTCCGATGGCGATGCCCGGCTCCGTATCGGGCGTCGTGGCCGCGATGGACCAGGTGTCCCCACTCAGCGTTGTATCTTCCAGCACGATGCCCACGTCGCCGTTGTTTTCCAATAAGAGGAGATCCAGGCCATTTACGGCCGGAGTCCTTCGAACATGAATCGGGGCTTCCGGAGATGACGTCCCGAATCCAACGTCACCGGTGGACCCTTCTATATCGATAGAACTCGTGGGGGCGCCGGGGCGGATCCGGAAGGGATACACGGAACCCGAAGTCGCGTCCCGGATGAAGAAGTTGGTCTCGTTCCCGGCCACGTCCCACGTCTGGGGCGTGAATCCCGAAGAGCCGTCCTGCTCGAGGCGCGTCGTGGGCGTGTCGCCATCCTTCATATGGGTTTCATACACGGGGGCATCGGTGCCTAGGCCGAGATCACCTGCCGAGTCGATGCGCATGGCGTTGGTCGGTGCGCCGGCGTCGATCCGGAAGGGGGTGCGCCCGCCGGAGGTATCTTCGATAGCGAAATAGTTGCCTCCCCCGTTGGAGGTGTCATTGATCACGATCCGCCAGTCGTTAGAGGGGAAGGAGGCCGTGGTGCTCGTGTCGTCGAAGTGGATGCGCAGGTTGTTTTCCTTGAGCCGTATCGTGTCGAAGCCGAAGTTCTCGCCGTTGACGCAGTCTAAACCGACGCAGAGGCTAAAGGTAATGATGACGTCGTCCAGGTGCAGGATATCCCGTGACGCGTCATCGTCGCCTTCCCCGTCCACGGGTGGGGACTGTGGTTCATCGGTGGTTCCGTCGGGCACGATGATCGTGCCGCCGAGCGTCCGGAAGGTGCCGAACTGGACGGGCGGCGTCCGCGCCGCCATCTCCTGGGCGATGATGCGGGCCGTCCGCTCGTCGCCCTCCTGGCGGGACTTCTTCATGCGCTCCTTGGTGGCTGCGTCGGGCCTGGGGAAGAAACGCAGCTCCCAGGTGTAGACACCGTCGCCGGCGTAGAGGCCCTCCTCGTCGGTGAGATCGTAGATCGGCGTGGCGCCCGAAGGGAAGGTCCCCTGGAAGACATACCCGGAGGGGGAGGAAACGCTCAGTTCCACTTCATCGTAGGGCACGAGGGGCACGGCGGCGAAGCCGCCGGTGGTGGCGTAGGCCCGGACGACGGCGGGCGGGGCCTGATCGATGACGGGCTCCTCCGGCGGGCGGGCGGAGACCGCGATGGACAGCAGGCTCAGCAACGCGGCGGCGAATAGGATTTTTTTCATCTTCGATCTCTCCTGTTTCCTTCTATGGTGAAGGGTCTGTTCCATCTTTCGCAATCAGTTAGGGGCACGGCGAGGTGTCCTGCGCGGCCTGGCATGCGCCCGATCCCTGGGGCCGCTGGGCGCCTGAGGAGTCGATGCCGTAACCGCCTTCCTGAGATGCGGTGAGGGGCACGACGAGGTAGTATTCGTCGCCGGAGCCCGGCGTGATCGTGGCCGCCGTGGCGCCAGACGTGCTGCATGTCACGCTCGCGTGGTCGTAGTAGGTGCCCAGGGTGCCGGCGTAGACGGCGTAGTCGGTGGCGCCCGACTCACAGCTCGGATCCCAGCTCAGGTCGAGGTCGGAACCGCCGCTGTTCCACTGAACCATCAGCGGATTGCCTGGAACGTCCGAGGCGAGGGGCACGTGGCCCGGCGCCCCGGATGAAACGCTCGCCGTGCAGGCCAGCAGGAGGGGCGTGGTGTCCAGTCCGTCGGCCGAGGTGATCGTTGCAGGGCTGCCCTCCAGGGCTCCCGTGGTGGTGTTCACCGTGTAGATGCTCCTGTCCGCCGTATCCGGCTGGCAGGCTGCAAAGTAGAGCCGGTTCGCCCCCGGATCGATGCACGAGACGCCCGAAGAAAAACCGTCCGCGGAAAACCCCGAACCGACCGGAGTCGTGGATCCGGTGGATACATCGATGGTTGCGAGAATCATGCCGGGTTGGTCGATCTCCTTGAAGATGCCGTAGAGAGTGCCGGCTCCGTCCGATTCGAGGAAGGCGGGCATCGCCTCGTAGCCGGAGGGCGGCGAGATGGCAACGAAGTGGATCACGTTGCCGCTGCCGGCCGTCACATCGAAGGTATAGATCCGCCAGAGACCCCCCGCTTGACCCGCTACGTAAAGGAGGGCCGCCGAGGAATCGAAGGCGGCCACGCCGGAGGAATAGCCCCCCATGGAAACCGTATCGCCGATCCAGGTGGAAGTTGCGCCGGAACTCGGATCGATGGAAGCCACCTCTTTGCGGCTTTCATGCCGGGCCCACATGCCGTAAACGGTGTCCACCCACTCGAAGAGGCAGATGGGCGTGGTGTTGTAAAGCGTCGGTGTCGGAGTGGGATCGACGGGAGCGATCAAGGGGCTGTTCAGGTTTCTCCCGGAGAGCACGTTGATGGAGAAGAGCCGCCTTCGCTCCTCTCCGGGTGCGTTTGCGCTGAAGTACAGTGTGGCGTTCGATTCATCGAAAGCCGATACACCGGTTGAGAACATCCCGACGGTCGTGCTTTCGCGCACCTTGGATGCAACTCCCGAGGCCGGGTCGATGGTCACAAGCCATTTGGTGGAATCATCTTCGATGAGAATGCCGTACAGGGTGGCGGACGTCGAAACCGATGCCGCCATGGCCACCAGGATCACCGTGGTCAGGGCGTTCAAGGCTCGTTTGTGAAGAAAGCGAGACATCATCTGCTCCTCCTAGCGCTTTGATACCGGGATGCGGAACGCACCGCCCCTGTTCGTACAACAAAATACCCCGGGGAGGCGCTCCACGAGAACGCCCATCCCCCAGGCGATACGGGCCGGCCTGCATTTGGGGAATATCGACGCTGCGCACCGAATCGGATGCGGATTCGCCGTTCCCCGCGAAATCGGTGGCCCCGCCGGACCGTCCAAATGACTCCTCCGCATGACCGGGGACAGGTCACAGTGAGAAGCCTAGCAACGCACCGGTAAGGTGTCAAGGAGGATCGAGAACTTCATATTGCGGGTTGCCGCCGGGATCAAGCGGGTTGATCTCCCACAGAATGCTCCTTTCCGACGTCGCTCGATGGAACGAAGACGGATTGACCTCGTGGGAAGGAAGGAGGAGTGTTTCTTGACAAGCCTGAGGTGCATCTCTAGGCTTAGACCTGTACAGGATGAAGGAGGAGTCCATGCGATACCGTCTGGTGGTTCTCACGGCTTTGGTGTTGACGCTTTGCATCGTCCCGCCCGCGTCGTCTCTCGCGGCGGATCGGAATTTCGATGCGGCCGGGCAGGATCCGCCCTGGGCTCTGGCCCCCGGCCTGCAGGATGGCTCCCAGGAGGCCATCAACGGATCCACGATTACCGTCGTGAACGGCGGATACTACCAGGGGACCCCCCTGCCGATCTGTTTCACCGTGGCCAACAATTCGACCGACGCCGAATGGCTCGACGAGGTGGTCCTCACCTTCCCCGCGACGTGGACGGTCGCCTGTCTCACCCAGGATGCAGATGATTCCAGCGGCGCCCCCGTTGCCTTCTCATGTGTGCCCGCCGGCAACGTGGTGACGTTTGCAGACACCGACGGCGGATACGGGGAGGTCCTGGACGGCGAGACCTGGGGATTCTGCCTGACGGTCATGCCTCCCGGATCGGCCACCGGGCCGCAGACCGTGAGCTGGACCCTGTCCGGAGACGAATGGGGAGGAGACGATCATGATATCGCGGGATCGCTGACCATCGATGAACTCCAACCCTTCGATCTCTCCCCCGATGTTCTGACGACGGATGCATGCGGAGAGGCCGCCTCCACCTTTACCTTCTACGTGACCAACTACGCCCTCCTGGACATGGAGCCCCCGAACCGGGATGTCGTCCCGGGGTTCACGGCGACTTTCCTCCTGACCTACACGGTTACCAGTGGCAACGCCACCCTGAACGGTCCCGCGTCCATCGAGGCGACCCCGGGCGGAGACACGGAGTCTTTCGTCGTCACGCTGACGCCCGATCCATGTCTTCCCGCCGGAACGCTGATTCAAGCGACCATCGACGCCGTGCATCCCCTGTCGGGTTCGGCGGAACAGTCCCTACTCCTCGTCACGATCGTCTCCGGGGCTTTCTGGGAGTTGAGGGAGATTACGCCCACGGCACGCGGAGACCTGGCGGTCGTGGGCATCGGGAACGATGTCTATGCCATAGGAGGGACTCCCGAGGGTTCCACCTACGGCGGAGAGACCGAACGCTACGACGACTTGACGAGGGCTTGGAACGCCGAAGCGGCTATGCCGACGCCCATGACCCTCATCGACGGGGAGGCCATCGGGAGCGACATCTACATCCCCGGAGGGGCCGCGGCGGGCCTGTTCCAGCCCACGCTGCAGATCTACGATACGGTTGCCGACGCATGGTCCACCGGTGCGGATGCCCCGCGCGCCGTGGGCGGGTATGCCACCGCGGCCTGCGGAGGCTACCTCTATCGGATGGGCGGATCCGATTCGGCCACCTGGCCGAATGGGGACACCGCCGTCGAGAGATACGACCCCGGGGCCGACGGCTGGGCCTCCCTCTCCCCCATGACTACCGGCCGGACCTGGCCGGCCGCAGCCTGTATCGGCGGCTACATCTACGTGGCCGGAGGCCTGGACGAGACGGGCGCCCCCACGGGCTCGGCCGAAGTGTACGAGATCGCTACGGACACCTGGAGCGACGGAAACATGCGGGATCTCCCCACCGCGCGAAACGCCGCGGGGGACTTCGTGAAGAACGGGCTGCTTTATGCAGCGGGAGGAATCGTTTCCGGACTCGTGACTGCATCCACGGTGGTTTATGATCCGGCCCTGGACCAGTGGTATTCTGCGCCGCCGCTTCAGGATCCGCGGTATCGTCTCGAGGCGGACTACGCCGCGGGAAGCGGGTTTGCGACCGGCGGGTGGGAGCCGATTTGGATCGCCCACGAGACCCATGAGTTTTTGCTCGACTGCACGGCGCCCGATGCCGACGGAGACGGCATCGTCGATGTCTGCGACAACTGCCCCACGGTCTATAACCCGGGCCAGGAGGACATCGGTGACGGTGACGGCGTGGGCGATGCCTGCGACTGTGATCCCGACATCGTACCCCCGTTGCCCTTCTGTGCCGATGTAACGGTGGCCCTGGACGGGACGGGAAATGCCTCCATCGTCCCCGCCGACGTGGACGCGGGCAGCTACGACTTCTGCGGCCCCGTGACCCTGGGAGTCTCCCCGAGCACATTCACCTGCGCGGACTACGGGGCCAACACCGTGACCCTCACGGTGACCGACGGCTCGATGAATTCCGCGACATGCACGGCCACCGTCACGGTCACGGACCCCATCGGGCCCACGGCCGCCTGCCAGGACGTCACGGTGTACCTCGATGCCGCAGGCAGCGCTTCCATCACCGCCCTGGACGTCGACAACGGCAGCAGCGACAATTGCCCCATTGCAAACTATAACGTCGCCCCCAACACCTTCGACTGCGGCGACATCGCCGCGAGTCCCGTTCCGGTGACCCTCACCGTGACGGACGTCGCCGGGGCGACCGATGTCTGCACGGCCAACGTCACCGTCGCCGACAATCTGCCGCCGACCATCACCTGCCCGGTTCCGCAGACCCTCGACCTCGACGCCAACTGCGAGGCGACGCTGCCCGACTACACCGGCCTGGCGACGACGAGCGACAACTGCGACCCCGCACCGGCGGTCAGCCAATCGCCGGCCATTGGAACGACCGTCGGCGGCGCGGGCACCGTCGTGACGATCACCTTGACGAGCAGCGACGCCTCGACCAATTCCGCCCAGTGCACCTTCGACGTGACGCTGGACGACGTCACGCCGCCGACGGCGGCCTGCCAGGACATCACGGTGCAGCTCGACGCGGCGGGGAACGCCTCCATCACCGGCTCCGATATCGACGGAGGGAGCAGCGACAACTGCGGGATTCAGTCCCTCGCGGCCAATCCCAATACCTTTACGTGTACGGATGTAGGGGCCAATCCGGTCATCCTGACGGTGACCGACACCAGCGGCCTGGCCGATACCTGCACGGCGACGGTGACGGTGGAGGACAATGTGCTTCCCACGGCCCTGTGCCGGGACATCACGGTGCAGCTCGACGCCGCGGGGAGCGCCACGATCACCGGCGCCGACGTGGACGACGGAAGCAGCGACGCCTGCGGCATCGCCTCCCTTTCGGTGGCCCCCGATACCTTCACATGCGATGTAGTGGGTGCCAACGCGGTGATCTTGACGGTGACCGACAACAACGGCAATGCCTCTACGTGCACGGCGACGGTGACGGTGGAGGACAACGTGCCCCCCGACGCCCAGTGCCAAGACATCACGGTGC
>Ga0180429_10002758_pt1 | contig 14351 bp, 14 predicted proteins | sample SS_ome_FD_132428 | JGI IMG/M metagenome (GOLD analysis project Ga0180429, IMG submission 132428) | Hypersaline lake sediment archaeal communities from the Salton Sea, California, USA - SS_1_S_1 metaG | ecosystem: Environmental > Aquatic > Non-marine Saline and Alkaline > Hypersaline > Sediment ...
ACCGAACAGGGCTGGACGACCGTCCCGCTTGATTGATCAAAAAAAGGTAGGAATTCCAATGGGCAAGAACGTTGTTGTCATTGGCACCCAATGGGGAGACGAAGGCAAGGGCAAGGTCGTGGACCTGCTCACCGACAAGGCAGATGCCGTGGTGCGTTTCCAGGGGGGGCACAATGCTGGTCATACCCTGGTGATCGACGGCAAAAAAACCGTTCTGCACCTGATTCCCTCCGGTATTTTGCGTGATGATGTGCGCTGTCTGATTGGCAATGGTGTGGTGCTTTCACCGACCGCTTTGCTCGACGAGTTGAGCATGCTCGAAGAGGGTGGCGTCGACGCGAAGGCACGCATGGGTATCAGCGAGTCCTGCCCGGTCATACTGCCGTATCACATCGCGCTGGACCAGGCGCGTGAAGCCAAACGCGGCAAGAAGGCCATCGGCACCACCGGTCGCGGCATCGGTCCCTGCTACGAAGACAAGGTCTCTCGTCGCGGCATCCGCCTGGGCGAGATGCTTGACGAAAAGCACTTTACCGAGCGACTGCGTGAAGTCATGGAGTACCACAATTTTGCGCTCGAGCATTACTTCAGGTTCGATACCGTCGATTATCAGAAGGTGCTAGACGAGGCGCTGGCGCAGGCCGAGCAGATCAGGCCGCTGATCGAAGATGTGCCGGGTACCCTACATCGCATGCGTGCCGAGGGTAAGAGCATCATGTTCGAAGGCGCACAGGGAGCCTTGCTGGATATCGATCATGGCACCTATCCGTTCGTGACGTCCTCCAACACCACTGCCGGCGGTGCGGCCTCAGGCTCGGGTGTGGGTCCACGCGACATCGATTACGTCCTGGGTATCGTCAAGGCGTACACGACCCGTGTGGGCGCCGGCCCGTTCCCGACCGAGCTGGTCTACGACCTGGCCAGTGACGAGGGTGACGAAATTGGTAAATACCTGGGCCAGAAGGGCCACGAATTTGGCGCCACCACCGGCCGTCAGCGTCGTTGCGGTTGGCTGGATACCGTTGCCTTGCGGCGTTCGCTCAAGATCAACAGCGTCACCGGCATGTGTATTACCAAGCTGGACGTGATGGATGGTATGGATACAGTAAAAATCTGTGTTGCCTACGAACTGGATGGCAAACAAGTCGATACCCCGCCGGTAGGTGCAGACGGTTTCGAGCAATGCGAGCCGGTGTTTATCGAGCTGCCTGGCTGGCAGGAGTCGACCGTCGGTGCCAAGAGCTATGACGAGTTGCCGGAAAATGCCAAGGCTTACCTGAAGAAGGTTGAAGAGCTTTGCGAGACTCCGATCGACATCATTTCCACCGGCCCTGATCGTGCGGAGACCATGGTGTTACGACACCCGTTTGAATAGCCCAGTAGAAAAAACCAGGGCGATGAAACGCTTCTGAAACATGCTGCGATGAAAGCCCCTTGGGCCATAAGTGCTCAAGGGGCTTTTTTGGTTTGGGTGATAGTCAACTTGGCGTGAGACCGAATTTGAGGAAAAGACCGCAGTTCTCAAAGCTCGGTTGGCTTACTATCATCGCGATTCATAATGCTGATAGTCTTTTCTTCGTTCACGCGTGGTTCATTGGACATATGCAGAATGAGCACCGCAACGTTGGTTTGCCGATACAGCATGTTCTCCACTAGATAATTTGTGAGGATATTTCATGAGCAGCAAAAAACTTCTCATTGCGATGATGGCACTGTTGATCAGCCTGACGATGGTTGGATGCGGCGATACGTGGCGAGGCCTGAAGAAAGACGCAAGCGAAAACATCGAAGCCGCGGGCGAAGCGATCGAGGAGGCGGGAAAGAAGATCAAGGAATAAACGTTCTTCCGCAGATTGTTGACCTGGCTATGGGGACAAATGCTTCTGTCTCAGGTGGGGCCTGGAGTATCTGACAAAGCCCGTATTCATTGCTGAAACCGAGCAATGCTACCCAGTGTTTCCCGGATTTCCTGCAGAGTGGGTGGGCGAAGATCAGCCGGCTCAGCGTACGTGCCGTGGCAGGTCATGCGCCTTACCTGCGGCTGCCGCGGAGAGTCCAGCCAGAAGTGGTATCCCATGAACGATGCTGATACCCCACCGCTGTCTCCGTCCATCCCGGCCAATGACAAGGCCGCGACTTTCACCGGTTGCTTCAACACTACCGGTTCAAGCACCAGTTGCACTTTGCGTACGAGGAAGATGTCGGGCTCGATGGTCAGTCCTTGGTGGGCGATGCTATCCACCTCGAAATTACATTGCGTATCGTATTCACTGACGTTGTAGCCGATCCGGGCAGTGCCGTCCTGTATGAATACGCGGGCCTTTTCAGCGCCAACTTCCAGGGCGCGGTTCAGTGATAGTTGACTTCCCTCCAGGCTGTAAATCTTCCGGTCATCGCTGTCTGACAGCTTTAGCAGGCCTCCTGGCTGGCACGCCATGAGCAGCAGTGATGAAAAGCCGATAAACGAAATTTTGGGAAGTCTCATCATGTGTTTGGCCAATTAAGGTGCTCGGGTCATCGGGATTGTCGGCTCGCGCACGTGTACAAACGCCTTTCCGTCGGGCGTCTACTTGTCTACTCGATTAGGACCTACGGACAGGCAGAGGTTCCTTCGATCCTTGCACAAACTCGCAAAGCTGAAATTCGTCGAGGTTTTCGGCTAGCAAACAAAGATCAGGTCTTCAGGTTTCTCCGTCAGCCTTATTCGCCCGGAGGGGCTGACTCGCACGATATTGTCGAAGTGGGTAAAGTGCAGCCGTCGGAGCACAAACACGCGCTCGTTCTTGGTCTCCAGGTCATTTTTGAAAGCCCAGGGATCGAAGCCGCCCGGATATTTGCGCATGTACCTGACTAAACGCCGGTAAAGTTTCGGCAGCATTACGTGATCGTTAGTGAGGTCCTCCAGCTTTTCGTAACGCGTGTACTTGGTTGTGCGGTCTTGCTCCCACACGCCGTATTTTCTCGCACGCACCTTTTCCTGCGCGGTGACAAAGGTGTTCCGGAGATCGTAAAACAGTCCATCGTAGAACATCGGGTAGGCAAGGCCCTTGGCAATCATCTTGTAGTTGACCGAGCGTTTGACCAGGCTGCTGTTGACGTGGACCAGGTCACCGTCATCGAGGTCCATGGCATTGTCGAATACGAAAGATATCGGTCGACCTTGGCCCTCGGTTGTTCGCGTCAGTATGTAGCCGGGGACGGCGTCGTCGGCCGTTTTGACCCTGGAATGCGACGGATACCACTCGACGTTATCGATTCCCAATAGGTGAAATAGGGTGCGGGTCGCTTCGTCTGCCCATTGCTCGGGTTGGTGTTTTCCCCAGTAATGGGTTTCCAGTGTGTCGATCGCTTCAATGCGTAATTGCGCATGGCCGCGCTTGTTAAGCTTGACCTTACGGCCTTTGAGTTTTTTCCAAAGACGAGGCTTGTCTGCTTCAAAGCGGATCGAGTCCCCGTCGGGGGCGTAACCGGTGACGTGGAATTTGCCGCGGATGACGCGAAAGCTCATAAGAGGTTCTCCTTGCCATGCAAAAAAATGAGTGGTTCCCGGACTCGGTAGGCATAATCATTGTCGTCTTTGGTTAAACTGTGCAAGATTTTGATCGCCTGCTCGCGCTCCTGGCCCAGCATGGCAATAGTCTGGCAGAAGCGTACCTTTCCGATATTGCGAAGCGGTAAGGGTACCTATTGTAGATTGATGAGTGCTTGCGCATGATTTTGCCGCGAGATCAACGATACCGTGAGGTCAAGACGCTTCGCTGCATCGTCAGACGTTTGCTTTAGCAGCGCCTCCAGTTTTGCGGCCGCATCATCAAATTTCCTGATCACCGCCAGTGTTAGCGCCAAGTGACGAAGTGCCACGGTGTGATCCTGCTTTAGCTCGAGCGCTTGGCGGAGTGAATCCAAAGCGGCCTGGTAGATTCGGCTGCATGAACAACAGGACGCCCTTACCCTTACGTTTCAGAGTCATTGGACCAAAGCTCTGATGTTCAGTTGAAAGAGGCGATGGCTTGTTCATAATGCCCTTCCAGGCTTTGTGCTTTGGCGAGCTGCCTCAGGTGAAAGGGGTTGCCAGAGTCCAGTCGAAGGGCATACTGGAAAGTTTTGATTGTGCCCGGGTTGTCATCGGCAAGCAGCCTTATTCGGGTCGAGTTGTACCAGTTTTGCGTATTGCTTGCTTGCAGATCAGTCACGCGAACCAAGTGAGACGCGGTTTTTTTGGCTTTGTCCCCGTTAAGTGTTGGTGCCCCCACGCCTCGAGCAGGCAAGCTTGTAGCGTAAGCCCCTCTCGATACCTCTCCAATAGACGGCGCCAGCCGCGGTACTGACCGAGACAACGCGTCGCCATCCCGTGGAAACGCCGCATCCAACGCTAACCGCCTCGGCCTTTAGCCTCCATGGCGGTCTGCGAGGGCAAACTGCACGGTACACGCATACCGTTTCGTGTCAAAAACCATCGGCGCGTGGATTTTTGAACCAGTTCTGGTTTCGGTTTTTTGTGCTGGGAATTAAACTTGTTTCAGGGTTGGGATTGGCCTACTCTTTAAAAGTGAGTTAATGATCTAACCAGCTGGGAGCAAGGATGATCCATCTGGCCTTACAACATATTGTGGGTGAGCTGAACGATTATCTGAATTTGCGTTCGCCGTCCTTATCTCCAGACCGGGTTTTGCTGGGCAACCTGTTTGATCTCAGTGGCAATTCAAACCCCAATGCCTCGCAGAAGGTGGTCGCGTCTTTGGTGAACGTTCAGGAGGATCCGGTTTATCACTCGGTGGAGCGTTTCGAGAAGCGCGCCGACGGTAAGGCGGAGCTGGTGCGCCCGGAGGTTCGGGTCAATCTGTTTTTCCTGTTTGTCGCAAATATCAGCGAATACGACGAGGCGCTTAAGACCCTCGAGCATGTGATGAGCTATTTTCAGGCCAATCATGTATTCAACTATTCCACCATTCCCTCCCTGGCGGAGCAGGAAGGGCGGCTGGTTTTCGAACTCTACTCCATGACCTTTGAGCAGCAGAACCATTTGTGGGCAACCTTGGGTTCCAAGTATCAGCCATCGGTAATGTACAAGGTGGGACTGCTGGGTATCCGCGATCGCCAGATCGAGGCTGAGGTCAGGCCGGTCGAACAGGTTTGGGTTAACGAGTAACCCTAATGAAACTTAGCTACCGCTCACTGATCAGCGTCCGTTTCCGGCATAGCTATTACCGGGAAGGGGTGAGTCAGGCGGATTTCAGCGTGCGCCCGACGCAAGCCACCGAGCGTTTACTGCAGCAACGCGGGCTGCTGTTCAAGCCGCAAGCGGGCGGCTTTTCCGTTGTTGCCGAGGTGATCCCGGATAGCGACCCGCCACGCTTGAGACGTGCTGTCGACAGTGAAAATCTGTGCTTGCGTTTCCTGCTGGTAGCGCAACACTCCTACCTTTTCAGTATCTCCCAGATCGATCAATATCGCATGGGGCGGGAGTTGTTCTGCTTCGATAACCTGCGAAACGATCAGGGCGATGGCAGGCTTTACCTGGGAGACAGTCTGGAAGACGAACGTCTGGGGGTGCCGGTGCCCCTGCAGACCAGCGGCGTGCTCGATTACCGGTTTGCCGCGCCGGTTGCCAGTGCCCAACTTACACTGTTTGATCGGTTCGACAATGCGTTGGACACCCGTTCCGTACAGGCACCGCCGGGTGAATCCGTCGATGAGTACCGTTACGACCTGAGTGGGATCGATGGTCTCGACACGGGGCGCTACCGGATTGCCGACGATCACGGCGGCGAACACCTTTTCTACCTTGATTCCGAGCAGTTCGGCGGCAACCTCTTTGGTGTCATCGAGTTGTTCAATCGTACCGACCGGCTGACTTCCGATGCCAGCAACCAGGTACCTACCGATTATCGTTTTCTCGATGGCGACGAACTGACAGGGCCGGAGGCCTACACCCTGCAGTTCGAACGACGCAGTACCCGTTGGCGCTATTTCATCAACAAGAAGTACGACAACAATGCGATCGTGCTCGCACAACTGAGCGTTACCGGCCCGGTTGTCTTCGACCGTACGGACGAGAGCAACCGTGTCATCTTTACGGCTCAAGATCCGATCCCCTTGGGTGAGGCCCAGCAGGCCATCACCATGGCTCATGATGGGACCGCGATCCGCAGCCTGCCGAATCCTTCACTATCGAGCCCACTTGAAGGCTCGGCGGAAGAGGGTATCCGGTTCTCAGACATTCATGTCTATGTCTAAGGGATTAACAAGGGGCGAACACTATGGCCTATAACACACCCGGCGTTTACATAAAGGAAGTCTCGGTATTTCCGCCTTCGGTGGCGGAAGTCGAAACGGCCATCCCCGCCTTTATCGGTTATACCGATAAGGCCGAGGAGCGAGGAGAGGATCTAACCAACACCCCCAAGCGTATCAAGTCGCTGGTGGAGTTCGAGTTGTATTTCGGCGGTCCGCCGCGACCGAATACACTGAATGTGACCCTGGATGCTAACAACGCACCGACCCGGGTCGAAGTCGTGCATGATTTCCTGCTTTATTACTCGATGCAGCTGTTCTTCGCCAACGGTGGCGGCGACTGCTATATCGTTTCGGTCGGCCAGTATGGCATCAGCGGCAGCGCGAACGCAGTCGACAATACCGAGTTGCAGGATGGCATCGACGCGGTAGCCAAATATGACGAACCGACCCTGCTGCTGTTTCCCGACGCTATCCTGCTGAACGATGCGGGGCAGATCGGCGGGCTGCAGCAGAGAGTACTCACGCAATGCGCAGACCTGCAGGACCGTTTCGGTGTTTTCGATATGCTCGAAAGCAACGCAGGGGTCGATTCGGACTCCGGCACCTTTAGAACGGCAATCGGTATCAATAACCTGAAGTATGGTGCGGTCTATACACCTTATCTGAAAACCCGGATTCCGCTCTATTACCGTTACGACGATATCGATCTGCTCAAGAACGGTGCCGCAGCCACGCTTACCGATTTGTCCACGACCGCCGGTATCAGCACCACGGAGATCACCGCCATGGACACGGCGGTGACCAACCTCGATCAGGCGATCAGTAACGGCGACCCCGCAGAAACTATTAACGACCTCACCGAGGCGATGGAGAGTGCGGCCCAGGATCTGAAAAACACCAACTCGATCTACGCCGGTGTGGTCTCCGCGATACAGGCTGCCGGGATGACCCTGCCGCCGAGCGGCGCAGTGGTCGGTGTTTATTCTTCGGTGGATAACGACCGGGGGGTATGGAAGGCCCCGGCCAACGTCAGCCTGAATGAAGTCAACGGTCCGACTGTGCTGATCGACGATGCAGATCAAGGGCGTCTGAATATCGACGTCAACGCCGGTAAATCGATCAACGCCATCCGTGCCTTTGCCGGCAAGGGCATTCTGGTCTGGGGCGCGCGTACCCTGGCCGGTAACGACAACGAATGGCGCTATGTGTCGGTACGTCGCTTCTTCAACATGGTGGAAGAGTCGGTGAAGAAGTCCACCGGCTGGGCCGTGTTCGAACCCAATGCGGCGCCGCTCTGGACCAAGGTCAAGAGCATGATCGAGAACTACCTGATCCAGAAATGGCGAGAAGGTGCCCTGGCCGGTGCCAAGCCGGACGAGGCCTTCTTCGTCAAGGTCGGCCTTGGCCAGACAATGACAGCGCAGGACATTCTGGAAGGGCGACTGATCGTAGAGATTGGCATGGCGGTTGTACGGCCTGCCGAATTCATCATCCTGAAGTTCTCGCACAAGATGCAGGAGTCCTGATCCGAGCACGTGGAAAAGTTGCGGACCTGTGTCCGCAGCGGCCGGAAAATCAAACAAGATAGGGAAACAGTCCCATGGCATATCCATTACCCGTATTCCATTTTCAAGTCGACTGGCAAGGCACCAAGCTGAGCTTTTCGGAAGTTACCGGGCTTAATGTTGAGGTCCAGGTCATCGAGTATCGAGACGGGCTTAGCCCGGAGTATTCCACGGTGAAAATGCCGGGCCTGAAGAAGTACGGCAATATCACCCTCAAGCGTGGCGTGTTTGCCGGTGACAACGAGTACTTCGATTGGCTCAACAAGGTCAAGCTCAACAAGCCGGAGCGTCGAGACATCGTGATCAGCCTGCTCAATGAAGAACATGAGCCGGTGATGACCTGGAAGGTGCTGAATGCTTGGCCGACCAAGATTACCTCACCGGACCTCAAGGCCAGCGGTAATGAGGCAGCAATCGAAACGCTGGAGATTGCCCACGAGGGTGTTTCCATCGAAAACGGTTAAGGCTGTTTGCGGCTGCAGGCTTTGTTGCGATGGCATCGTGCAGACGATGCCGTCAGGCGTTGCGTGATCATCGATGGCTATCTACGACATACCGCCGGTATTTCATTTCAAGGTCGAGTTTCAGCTCGGAGAACCCGTTGCGGATAACCGCTTCCAGGAGGTTGCCGGGCTGAGTGCCGAAGTCGCGGTGGAAGAGGTGCGCGAGGGCGGCCTCAACGAGTACGCCCACAAACTGCCCACCGGTGCCAAATACGGCAACCTCGTGCTCAAGCGTGGTTTTATTAACGATTCCAAGGTCCGGGACTGGTGCCGCGATGCCGTGGAAAACTTCGACTTCAGCCCCAAGGATGTCAGTGTCCTGTTGCTGAATGAGGAACATGAACCCCTGGCGAGCTGGCAGTTCATGGGCGCCTGGCCGGTCAAGTGGTCGATCTCCGATTTCAAGGCACAGGAAAACGCCCTGGTGGTGGAATCGCTGGAGTTGGCTTACCGCATGTTTCGGCGGGTGACATGAAATGCCAATAGAAATCCGCGAACTGGTGATTCGTGCCACGGTTCAGCCCGGCGGTGGCGAAAAGGAGGCGACGCAGAACAAGCGCGATGGCGAGTCACGTGAAGAGATCGTCGCCGAGTGCGTGGAGCAGGTACTTGAGATCCTGCGCAAGGAAAGGGAACGCTGATGTCCGGGGGGCTGAAAAAACTGCTGATCGAGGCCTACAAGGAGTCGGATTATTCGGGCTCAGCGGCTGCTAGTTTTAGCGTGATGTTCAACCCTACCAGCTTCAGCCAGAAGTACGAGGTGGAATACGAGGATCGCCAGGGCGCCGGAGACAGTTCCAGCCCGCAGATTTTCGGCAAGATCAAGCCGCAGGAATACAGCTTCGAATTTCTCTTCGACGGCACCGGCACCGCTGCTGACAAGGTGGATGTGCAGGAAACGGTAGACCGCTTTCTCGCCGTGGCCGGCAAACTCGATGGCGAGATCCATCGCCCGATGTACCTGAAACTGTCCTGGGGCGCGCTCCTGTCCAAGTGCGTGCTGAAATCGGCGGAAACCACCTACACCCTGTTCAAGCCCGATGGTTATCCCCTGCGGGCCAAGGTCAAGGCAACTTTTGCTGAGAACGTGGAAGACACCCTGCGGGTTGCCGAGGAACGCAAAAATTCGCCCGACCTGACACACCGCCGCATCGTTCGCGAGGGCGATCACCTGTCACTGATGTGCCATAGCATCTACGGCGACCCGGGTTACTACCTGGAAGTGGCGCGGTTCAACAGGCTGAATAACTATCGTCAGCTGAAGGCCGGGCAGGAACTGCTGTTTCCGCCCCTGAAAGATCTCGATCATGCCTGAAGAACGTCGCATCCCCACTCCGGCCCCGGCGGATCTGCCGTCATTCAAGATACTGGTGGATGGCCGTCAGGTGAGTGCCGAGTACCAGGTGCAGGCCGTGGTGGTCAGCCGTAGTTTCAACCGCGTGGCGGAGGCCCAGCTGGTGATTCTGGATGGCGATCCGGCGACCGAGGATTTCAAGGCCAGTACGGCCGACGAATTTGTGCCGGGCAAGGAAATCGAGATCCAGGCGGGCTATCACGGCGACGAGGAGCGCCTGTTCAGCGGGATAATCGTGCGCCATGGCATTCGTGTCTATCAGCGGCGCCCTTCGGTGTTGCGCCTGGAATGCAAGGACGTGGCGGTGAGGTTGAGCGTGGGGCGGAACAGCGCCTACCACTACGAGTCGAGCGATGCGGAAATCATCGAGACGTTGGCGAGCGAGGCAGGCCTCACATCCGATATCGAGGCCACCGAGGTTACGCACCAGGGCATGGTGCAGTTCTACGCCAGCGATTGGGATTTCATTCTGACCCGTGCCGAGGCCAATGGGCGCCTGGTCAGCACCGAGGATGGCACCCTGGTGGTAAAGGCGCCGGATGCCTCGGCGGACTCGGTGCTCAGTCTCACCTATGGCGGCAACATCCTGGACTTCGAGGCCCACATGGATGCGCGCTCCCAATATGAGACGGCCGAGGCCTATGCCTGGGACGCCGCGAACCAGGAGATGCTGGAGGTCGAGGGCGCCGATGCCGGTGCTATAAGCCCGGGCAATCTCGGGGAGTCCGACCTGGCGGCGGTGATCGGCCGCGATGCCAGTGTCCTCAAGCATGCCGGGCAGCTCAGCGATGTGGAACTGCAGGCCTGGGCCGACGGCCAGCGCCTGAAAAGCGGTTACAGCAAGGTGCGGGGGCGGGTGCGCATCCAGGGCTTTGGCCAGGTCCGGCCGGGCGACATGATCGAACTCAACGGCCTGGGTGATCGCTTCAACGGCCGCGCGTTGGTGTGTGGGGTGCGGCACGAGATCAGCCGCAAAAACTGGGAGAGCGACATCAGCTTCGGCCTCGACCCCGATTGGTTTGCCAGTGTGCGGCGCGATGTGGTCGAGGCCCCTGCGAATGGTCTGTTACCTGCTATCGACGGTCTGCAGATCGGATTGGTGACGGCACTCGAAGGCGATCCGGATGGCGAGGACAGAATCCAGGTGCGCATCCCGATGATCGACCCGGCAGAAGAGGGTATTTGGGCGCGCGTGGCAACCCTGGATGCGGGAGACGGTCGTGGCAGCTTTTTCCGTCCCGAGATTGGTGACGAGGTACTGCTCGGTTTTCTCAACAACGATCCGCGCAATCCGATCGTCCTGGGCATGCTCAACAGCAGCGCCAAACCGGCGCCCCTGGCAGGCAGTGACGACAATCATGAAAAGGGGTTTGTCACCCGTAGCGGGATCAAGCTGCTGTTCAACGACGATATCCAGACGGTGACCCTGGAGACACCGAACGGCAACAAGCTGTTGCTGGACGATGGTGCCGGGAGCATCACGGTCGAGGATGAAAACGGCAACCACCTGAAGTTGGAGAGTTCGGGGATCACCCTGGAAAGCGCGGCCGATATCAACATCAAAGCGAGTGGTGACGTAAACATCGAGGGCACCAACCTCAACGCCAGCGCCACCGCCCAGGCAAAACTCGAAGGCAGTGCCGGGGCCGAGCTGTCGTCAGGCGGTAGTACCACCGTGAAGGGCTCGATGGTGCAGATCAATTGAAGAGGATGCGAACGGGGAGCAACTGGATATGCGAAAGGAAACCGAAAACAACGAGGAGAGGGTGAGCAGATGCCTGCGGCAGCGAGGCTAGGTGATACCAGTACCCATGGGGGGACCTTGGTCGGACCGGGGGCACCCACGGTATTGATCGGCGGTATGCCGGCGGCGGTGGCGGGTGACAATCATGTCTGCGCCCTGCCGCCGAATGTCCACCAACCCACGGTCAGTCCGTTTCCCATGGGCAGTGCGACCGTGCTGATCGGTGGTATGCCGGCCGTTCGGGTTGGCGATACCTGTCTTTGCGGAGCGGCCCCTGCGGTTGGCTGCCCCACGGTCATCATCGGGTAGCCACATGACGGACGAGCGTTCCTTTCTGGGTACCGGCTGGGGATTCCCGCCCAGCTTTTCGCGCGGCAGCGGCGGTGTGGCGATGACCTCGAACGAGGAGGACATTCGCGCCAGCCTGGCGATACTATTGTCGACTCGGGTGGGTGAGCGGGTGATGCAGCCCAAGTACGGGTGCAACCTGGAGCGCTTGTTGTTCCAGCCTCTGGATACGGGCCTGCAGGCCTATATGCAGGACCTGATTCGCACCGCCATTCTGTATTTCGAGCCACGTATCATTCTCGACAAAATACACCTGGAACTGTTTCAGAACGAGGGCCGGGTCGACATCGAACTGGATTACCGGGTCGCCGCTACCAATACCCGTTACAACTTTGTTTACCCCTTCTACCTGGAAGAAGGGTCGGAAGTGCCTAAATGAGCACGCAGCCCTGCAACCCCCACCCCATCGCCAGTGACGGCACCAGCTGGCGTCAACGCGCGGTGGCTGCGCTGGACCCGGTGGCCAATCCCATCGACGGTCGCAATATTTCAGACCTCATAGGCTACGCCGAGCGCTATGCCTCGGTGCTGCAATACTGGAATGACAGCGACAGCCGTGCGGGCGACTGGCGGGATTTTGTCGACCAGGACGTCAGTGCCCTGGTCGCGCGCATCGGGCGTGAGGATATCCCTGCATTGCGCGATCGTTTCGCTATGTTGCGAGACGCAGTGGCATCGGCCGGTGGCGCGCAACTGCCGGCACACTTTGGTGAGCTGTATGCCGAGTTTATGGCCATCGCCCAGCGCCTGGACGATTGGTACCGCGCGGCCCCCGAGGGCCTCTCCCTGAACAGTGAATTGGAAGGCTGGATTGCCTCCGATTTGGGCGAGGTCTTGCGCACGGTGGTGGCTCAAGCGCTGCGCGCGCACAACGTCAACCCGCTTGTGCCTGCGCTGCAAACGGACAGTTTGCATCCCCTGTGGGAGCTGGACGCTATCCTGCCTGACAGTGCGATGTTCCCCAATGGGCAACTCAATCATAACGACGATCAGGCTACCGCCTTGGCGCAGTTGGCCCGGGCTCATGGCCAGATGTTGGAGGTGCTGCAGCAACTGGTGTTCCGAACACCCGGCCTGCTCGGCGAAACCCTGTATGCCTATCCACAACATCAGCCGCACATGGCGTTGTTGGTGGCCTTCCTGCTGATGTTCGGGCGGGCTCAATCGCATCTCAATCAACTCACTGCAAAGCACCTGAAGTTTTATTACCGCCGTGTGCTAGGGATCGAACCATCCTCTCCGGTGGCGGACCGGGTGCACTTGGTGCTGGAGCCGGCCAAGTCGCTGGATGGCGATCCGCGCATTGCCGAGGATACCGAGTTCAAGGCGGGCAAGGATGCCAGCGGTGTCGAGCTGATCTACGCCAGCGATGAGGAGTTGGTGCTCAACCAGGCCAGGCTCGACGAGGAAGACGGACTCAAATCGGTCTTCGTAAGTCTGCAAGACGGCGAAGTGAAGAATATCCATGCCGCGAGGGATGCAGACTCCACCGACGGGCTGGGGGCAGACCTGTTGGATGCGGATGGTCAGTGGCAGACTTTCGGCGGTGAAGACATGCCCTACGCCGAGTTGGGATTTGCGGTTGCCTCGCCCATGTTCAACCTGGCCGAAGGTGATCGCTTTATCGTGCTGCGCTTCGATCTGAATGAGCCACTCTCGTTGCCGGAGGATGTCAGCGAGGATGACGTTGCCAAGGAACTGCGGCATAACCTCAAGGCGCAGGGTAGCGGGGAGAAAGGTTGGGTCGATGTGCAGATCCATGAAATTCGATTTGAAGATGATGGCCAGCCCTGCCTGAAACTGCGTCTCTACCTCGGTGCAATGGAGCCTGCCCTGGTCGCCTATGACAGCACGGTTCTGGATGGTGGTTTTTCCACCCGGCATCCGTTGCTGCGCCTTATCCTCGATAATGAAGGCCAGCCGGCAGTCGATATCTCCGGCGATGTCCGGATCGACATGCCCGATGAGACACCCTGCGAACCGGTTGTGAAACCCGAAGTCATGCTCATGATGGCGGAAACGCGGATGTTTGTTGGTGCCGCCCTGCCACAAAAGATCGTGACTTATGAAGATAGCCTGAGCTACTTTGCAGCGGGTACCGTGGTGCGCTACAAAGGAAAGCTGTACCGTGCGGTGCAGGCAATTGAGCAGGCAGGTTTTCGTCCGGAGTACTTCGATGACTTGTGGATGGAACAGCCGGTTTCCTATCCCTACCGTTATTTGCAGGGCCTGGAGGTGCGAGGCCTCAGCATTGAGTTGGACGTGCGGGGTGTGCGCAATGTCCTGCTGGAGAACGACCTGGGTATCCTCGATCCGGCAAAACCGTTCCTGCCTTTTGGACCAGTCCCAAAATCGGGTAGCACCTTTCTTGTTGGCAGCCCGGAGGTCTTCAGCAAGCAGTTGGACGAAGTGCGCCTGAAGGTCACCTGGGCTGACCTACCGGAAGAGAACTTTCACAGCCACTACAATTTTTACACGACCCGACCGAGCGATAACCAGTATTTCAAGGCCACGACCGCCTTCCTGAAAGACGGTGCCTGGACTGAGAGCGGCACACATGCCCTGTTTGACGATAAGCCCACGCTGGGTTATCCGCCTGC
>Ga0180429_10002759_pt1 | contig 14351 bp, 10 predicted proteins | sample SS_ome_FD_132428 | JGI IMG/M metagenome (GOLD analysis project Ga0180429, IMG submission 132428) | Hypersaline lake sediment archaeal communities from the Salton Sea, California, USA - SS_1_S_1 metaG | ecosystem: Environmental > Aquatic > Non-marine Saline and Alkaline > Hypersaline > Sediment ...
GCCCCGCAAGCCGACAGAGATCGACCGAGCCCTCGGTCTGTCCGGTCCGCACCAGCACGCCGCCTTGAGGAGGGGAGGGATGCGATCGGGAGGAGGATTGAACGAGGCTCAGCGGGAGGCGGTGGCGACGATCGAGGGTCCGGTCCTGATCCTCGCCGGGGCGGGGACCGGGAAGACGCGGACTGTGACGCATCGCATGGCGCGGATGCTGGAAGAGGGCATCGCGGCGGAGCACATCCTCGGGGTGACGTTCACGAACCGGGCCGCGAACGAGATGCGGGAGCGGGTGGCGGGACTGGTGGGGGGGACAGCGGGGGAGGCGTTGACGGTGTGCACGTTCCACTCGTTGTGTGTCCGGATTCTCCGGAGGCACGCCGGGCTGCTGGGATACAATCGGAATTTCAGCATTGCGGCGGGAGGTGACCGCGACGGGTTGGTGAAGCAACTCATCGTGCGGCACGGGGGGGCGAGGGAGAAGATCGCGGCGTGGGATGTCCTTGCGGCGGTGTCGCGGCAGAAGAACGCCGGGAGACGCCTCGAGGAGATCCCGGACACTCTGGTGCAGAGCGTGGCGCTGTCCTACCAGCGCGAGCTGCGGGCGCGGAACGCACTCGACTTTGACGACCTGCTGGTGCTGGCGGAGCAGGTCTTGCGGGAGTTCGCGGAGGCGCGCGAGTTCTGGCGGGGGCGCTATCGCTACGTGACGGTGGATGAGTTCCAGGACACGAACGGTTTGCAGATGGACTTGTTGCAGCAACTGGCGGGAGCGCCGCACAACGTCTGCGCGGTGGGGGACGACGACCAGAGCATTTACGGATGGCGCGGGGCGCGGGTCGCGAACATCCTCCAGTTCGAGCGGTTTTTCCCGAAGCCGAAGGTGGTGCGGCTCGAGGAGAATTACCGCAGCACCGGGTCGATTCTGGAGGTTGCCAATGCCTTGATCGGCCACAGTCCGGCGCGCCACGAGAAGCGGCTGCGAGCGACGCAGGAGGCGGGCGAGGAGGTCACCCTGATGGTGCTGCCGGGAGACGACGAGGAGGCGCGCTGGGTGGCGGAGGAGATCCGGCGGGAACGCCGGAGCGGCAGCGGCGCCGGGAGGCGCTGGGAGGACTTCGCGGTTCTCTTCCGGACCAACACCCACATCCGGCGGATGGAACAGGTCCTCCGGGAGCAGGACATTCCGTATCGGCTGGTCGGTGCGCAGAGCTTCTTCGACCGGCGGGAAGTGCGCGACGTCCTCGCTTATTTGCAAGTGCTGGCCAATCCCGAGGCGGACGTGGCGTTGCTACGGATCCTGAACACCCCCCCGCGCGGGATCGGGAGCAACAGCGCCATGCTTCTGCTCGATCATGTCCGCGCGCGCGGCGGGCCGGTCTGGTCCGGATTGAACGATCCCGGCTTCACGGCGTCGCTCTCGGCGAAGCGAGGCGCGGCAATCGGACGCTTCGTCGAGCTGGTCGAGCGATACCGGAAACAGTTTCGGGAGCGTCCCGGCAAGGCGGGGGAGACCCTCCATGCCCTGCTCGGGGAGATCGATTACATGGCGTGGCTCGGGCGTTCGTGCCGGAACGACGACGAGCGCACCCAGCGTCGGGAAGCGGTGGCGGAAGCCGTGACGGCGGTTGGCGACGCGCTGGGCCGGGGCAAAAGCCTGCAGCAGTTCCTTGACGACTCCGCCCTCGATACCGAGCCGGAGGAGGACGATCTGGACAACAAGCCGGGGATAACGCTCATCACGCTGCACGCCTCGAAGGGCCTCGAGTTTCCGGTGGTGTTTCTGCTGGGCCTCGAGGAAGGCGTGCTGCCGCACAAGCGCAGTGTCGAGGAGGGGAGCCGGGACGAAGAGCGGCGGCTTCTCTATGTCGGAATCACCCGGGCCCGTGAGCGCCTCTACCTGAGTCACTGCGGAACGCGGGTGCGCTACGGTCAACGCGTCCGCTGCGAGCCCAGCTCGTTTCTTCCCGAACTCGCCGCGGCGCGGCTTGTCCGCCGCGACTACGCCGAGGAGATGAACACCCCGGCCAGCGAGGACGACATGCAGGATTTCCTCGGCAACCTGAGGGCGCTCCTCGATTGAGGAGGGCGCCGCCGGCCGTCCATGCAACGAACCCCGCAGACTCGGCCAACCACCAGCGCGCTCCGGTCCTCAAGGACTCCAGATCCGGTCTTGGGGCGGGCGCCGGCGCCGCAGGAGGGCGCTCGAGATCGCCACGAGCCAAAGCAGCCCGACCGAAGGCTCCGGAACCGCATCCAGAAACTGGAAATCGGGATTCCGGATCGGGTCGGTCCCGGAGAAATGCTGCTGGAACGGGACGTCCCCGAGGGGCGGAACGATGAACTGGTCGTGGGTGATGATCCCGTAGGCGTCCCCGATCGTAATGGTGTCGTCCGACGCGAGCGATTGGAACCAGATGATGGCGAAGGGATCGCCGGTGTAGAGGTCGAGGTCGAGCGAGGGGGTGCGAAGAATGGCGCCGTTGCCCGCTTCGTTGCCGATGAAGAAGATCGTTTCGCCACCGTAGAAGAACACATCGTCGGCGCTGAAGAACTCCCCGTCCGAGACGGTCAGTCCAACCTCCGCGAGATATCCCGGATCGTTGGGAGGATCGGGAGGATTGGTGATGCCGGGGCTGGTCCCGAACCCGTCACCCTCGGAATCGATCACGATGCCCCAGGTGAGACCGTTGACCGGACCCGGCGAGAGGCCGTCGGAAATGTTGTTGAGGGCGTAGAGAGCGTCGGTGAATTCAAGAGTGACCGCACCGTGAGCGAGCCCCGCCCCAAGGAGACCGAGCAGGGCGGTTTGGAGCTTTCTCATGGTCAGGCAGAGTTCAGGGAAGACGCTCCTTGTCATTGGGCGGCGGGCGGGTAGAAGCGGTCCCGGGCCCACGCCGCTCCGGGATCCGAGCCCGAGGATCGACGCAGCACGAAGCCCCTGCCGGGTTCGAGGAGGAATGTTTCGGTGACGTTCTGGCCGGTCGAACCATTGTACCAGGATCCGGAGAAATAGATGAGGCTGACGGAGGACGACTTGTTGATGCCCGCCGACGAGTTGTCGTAGACGTAGATCTTGTCGTTGTTTTCGGCGGGCAGACCGAGGCCGCCGGCGCCCCCGACCGGGACGGGGATCGGATCGGAGTGGGATACGAAAAGGTCCTCGGTATCCGTCGGCACGTTTTTCGAGAGATCGGCACGATGCCGGGCTCGGGGAATGGCGCCGAAGATGCGGAGTTCCTCGATCGGATCGACACCGCTTCGGAAGACGAACGTTTCTCCGGGATGGAGCACCGTGTCGTTCGAAACGGCGCCGGTCGACCCATTATACCATGTTCCCGAAAAGTAGATGAAGCTCCGGGAGGAACTCTTGTTGATCCCGCCCGAGGAGACCTCGTAGAGGTAGATCTTGCAGTTGTCGTAGACTCCGGAACCCTCGAAGAGCCGCCCCAGAGTCCAGCAGGGCCGGATTTCGAGCCGCTCACCCGGCGCCACCGAAGACAGAAGCCCGGGGCTGGTGACTTCGACCGTCAGAAGGTCGCCGTCCGGATTGCTGTCGTCGTCCGGAATGATGAGAACGCGCAAGCCCGCCTCAGCCCCGGTCGTGATGGTGGCCCCGAACGGCGCATCCGCCCCGCTGGCCCATTCATCGTCGCCAAACGTCGGAGCACCCGACACCCTGATCGTGGCCGGCGCCAGAACCTCCCCGGTCTCGGAATCGAGCACCGCCTCGCTGGTCTCATTCACCGTCGCCGCCAAGGCGAGATTATTCACGAGCGGGAGCGTCAGATAGACGTCGCTCCCGGCCGCTACGGCCGGTCCTTCACCCGTCGCTCCCAAACGAACATACCCTCCCACCGGAGCGTAGATCGTCTCCGCCCACAGCGGCCCGCAGACTGCCACCGCCATCATGCCGCCGGCCCATCCTCCCCCTGAGAGGACACATCGCATGCCTCTTGATAGAATGGCTGGATTTGTAAGGCAACAATATAATCAAGCAACCTTTAAATTTTTGTTGTTCAATTGTTTTGTTGGATGGTGTAACCGGGCGATGCTCCATGGCAGGAGCGGACCCCTGATTCATTTGGCGGTTCGGAGCTTGAATGCGCCCAAGGTGTCGGGAACAATTCGCTGCTGCGGCGGGGCGCCGCGACACCGGGCCCAAAACGATGGGGAGAGAGACGCCAGCAGTCTACCATTGTCCCTCCTGCGGTTCGTTGGTCAGTGCCAGGCCGGAAGGAGAACGGCCGGCGTCATGCAACCGTTGCGGATTTGAATTCAAGAAACGGGTCCTGATCGCTCCCCGTGCCGAGGCGGTCGCGCGACGGGTGGGCAAGGGGTTCGTGCAGCGGGATGTCCAGTCCCGGCGGCGTCCCACGAAGAAGGCGGAGCCCGCTCCGTTTCAGGGACAGCAACCGGAGACATCGAACCCGCCCGCGGGCGGACCCGCCGGCGACCCGCAACCGGCGGAGTTGGAGGCCCCGAAGAGATTGGTCCGGCACCGCAAGAAGCGTCCCCGGTCGGGCCTCACGCCGGTTCTGTTCGGCGTCGGGTGGATCATTTGCGTGATCTTGATCGTGGTCCTCGCGGTGATGCAGAAGAAGCGGTCCGAGCAGGGGGGCGAGGCCGGGTCGGACGAGAAGCGAGGCGCCGCGTGGAGCGAAGCGCAGACGGAGGCATACCTCGGGCGGCAGGCGGAGGAGATTCGCTCGAACTTTCTAAGTTTTTTCGAGGGGGCCACCAGTGCCGGGCGGGCCCAGTATGTGTATGAGCCGTATCGCGTGGCGCCCCTGATGGAGAGGCACTACGAGCAGAACCTCCCACTGAAGCCGCAAGGCGAAGCGGTGATCGACGAGCAGCGTCTGGTGCGCGACCGGGGAAAAGAGCGCATCGAGACAATCTGGCGCTTCGGCAAAGACGGGGACAGCCGGGAGGCCGTCTTCATCCGGCATGACGGCCGGTGGGTTCTCGATTGGGAAGCCTTCGTGCGGTTCTCGACCGAACCGTGGCATCTGTTCGTCGGCGGAATCACGGACGGGGAGGGCGAATTCCGGCTCTACATGCGACTGCGCAACCCGCAGTTGGACGAGGGCCGGGAATCGCTGAGCGTGCAGTTCTATCCGCCGCATGCCACCGACGTGAAGCTGCGTCGCCTCGGATCGCCGGTGGTGGCGATTCCGATGAACACCCGAGCCGGGCGGCGCATCGATCGTCTCGTGGAAGAAGCCGAAAAGCATCGCGCCCGCGGGGCCGCCGGGTTCAGTGCTCGCGATCCGCGCGGAGTCTACCGGGTGCGGGTGCGATTGGCGTGGGAGGACGAGGGGACCGGGGAAGAGAAACTGGCCGTCAGGGAAATTCTCGCCGGCCATTGGCTGGGCGCAGGAATCGTGGAGGACTTCCCGGCCGACCCGCGCCCGGAGGCCGCGGGAACTCCTGCAGCCCCGGGTGCCGCCCCGAAGGAAGACGACCGCTCCGCAGGCGCCAACTCGACGGGGACTTGAACTTCTGCCACAGCGGGGCGACACTCCGGCGCCGGAGAACGGGACACGCAGCGGACGACGGCACACCAAGGGAGAAGGATCACACCGACTCCATGATGATCCTCGCCGGCCTCCGGCCAACGCCATGAGCATCAGTCGTACGATTTGGGAGCGGACCCTCGCGGGGCCGGCGGGCCGGAAGGCCGACGTCCCCGGCCGCGACTCTCCCCAAGCGGGGCATGAAACGGAACCAAAGAGCTCCGGCGACGTTCCCGTCGGGGAGGAAGCGCCCCGAACCTCATGGTGGGGCCTCGAAGAGGAGTGGGGGCGGCGCCAAAGGGCCGGCCCGGAAGCGAAGTATGCGCTGGCGGCGGTCTGTGTCCTTGCGGTTTCGATTCTGGCGGTCGTGGCGGGTGTCTTCGTTTCGCGGGCGCGGTTTGGCGCTCCCGCCGCAGAGGAGCGGTCCGGCGCCCTCGATTTCGATCAGCGTGACGTCACGGCCACGGTCCGGAGCGGGAAGAGGTCTCTGCGGTGGTTCCTGAATCATTCCACGGAAGCCTACCACGAAGCGGTCGGGATTCTCGAGGCGCTCAATCGGGTGGATGACCCGGCCCTGGTTCCCGAACATCTGAGGGATTTCAAACGCGTGAGGGACAAGATCCGGGCATGGGGTCCCGGCTGGTCGTCGGATTTCACCGTCGCGAGGTCGTTCGATATCGAATGCCAGGTCGGGGCGGTGGGAGATACGGGATTTCTCGTAGTTTCCGGGGTGCGGGAGGACTTCACGCCGTTTCGCAGTTACTTCGTGCGAACTATGGAGGGGCTCAAGCTCGACTGGGAGGCCACGGCCGGCTGGTCGGAAGTTCCGGTGGGGAAACTGGACGGCCTGCCGCCGGACGAACCGGTCCTGATCCGGTGCTGGATGGGCAAGGAACCCGGATTCGACACCGGATTGTACCCCGGCAGCCTGCGTTCGAACTACATCCTCCTGAGCCCCGACCGGGAGGACGTCCGGTGGGCCAGCGTTCCCGCCAACGGACCCCTCGATTCCAAGCTCAGGGAAGTCCTCGACTACGGAAAATGGATTCTGGATCGCAAGCGCAAATCCCGCGTCATCCTGCGGGTGAGCAAGCTCGAACAGCAGTCCGGGTCCGGACCGTCGAAAACCGCCGGCTTCGAAATCAGGGAATTGGTGGCGGACGACTGGGTGCTGCCCTGACGGACCCCCGGCGTCAGCGCGTCGCCCCGGCGAGCGCCCGCCTCATGATGCGAAGCGGGTCAAATCCCGGGAACCAAAGCTCGAACGCGAGGGCGCCCTGGTGCAGAAGGAGCGTCCTCCCGTTCGCGACGCGGGCCCCGTTCCGCCGCGCCTCGCGCAAGAGGCGGGTCTCGGCGGGATTGTAGATGGTATCGTAGACGAGGTGATGCGGTTGGAGGCAGGCTGAGGGAAGGGGAGAAGGATCGGTGCGTTTGAGCCCCACCGAGGTGGTGTTGACAATCAGGTCGAGGTGCTCCGATTCGGAGGCAAGGTGCGGGGAGTCAAGCGGCAGCGTCTGGAGACGGTCGCCGGGTCCTTCGAGACGCTCGCTTTCGAAGCAGGGGGCGAGACGCTCGGCAAGGGCCGTCAGCTTGTCCGGGGTCCGATTGACAAGGAGGAGGCGCTCACAGTGTTCGAGAGCGCATTGGCCGGCGATCGCCTGCCCGGCGCCCCCCCCTGCCCCGACCACCATGATCCGCAGGTCCTTGACATCGACGAGGAATTCCTCGCGGATCGCCCGCACAAAGCCGGGACCGTCGGTATTGAAGCCAAGGCTGCGTTGGTCATCGAAAAGAACGGTGTTGACGGCCCCGAGGATCCCGGCGCTCTCCTCGCTCTCGTCACAAACCGCGAGGGCCTCGAACTTGTGGGGCACGGTGACGTTGACGCCCACGAAATCGAGCCGCTTCAGCAGTTCGAACGCCTCGGCAAGGCGGCCCGGCTCGACATGGATGCGGACATAGCGCATGGCCTGTCCGGCCGCGTCGAGGGCGGGCTGGTGCAGTTGGGGCGAGAGCGAATGGGCCACCGGATCCCCGAGGACCGCGAGGCGGGCGGGGAGACCGGCGCCCTCGTCAAGCCGCGAGCGGTCTTCGAGATCGGGCAGCGTGTAGACATCCTTCATGGCTCGGGGAGGTTGCGCGCCAGCGACTCGATGCGGCGTATCGATTCGTCGCGGCCGAGGACTTCAAGCATGGCGCCGAGGTCGGGACCCGCGGCGCGGCCGGAGAGCGCCACCCGCACCGGAAACATCAACTGACCGGGCTTGGCGCCGTGGTCCACGGCCGTCGACTGGATGACCTCCCTCGCGCGCGCCCAGTCGTCGAGGCGGGACAGGTCCGACGCCGCGGCCTCGAGCAAATCCCGGGCCTTCTCGTTGCCTGCCACCTTGGCAAGGGCCGCCTCGTCAAGCTCCGGGTTCCGGTCAAGATAGAACCGCACCGCCTCGGGGACCTCGGTGAGCAGCGCCACCTTTCCCTGCACACTGGCCGCCATGGCCGGATAGTTCTCCTGCATCGGCAGGCCGGCCTGCTCGACGAACGGACGGCTGGCAGCGGCGAATTCCTCCGGCGAGAGCATCGCGAGGTGTTGCTGGTTGAGCCAGACGCACTTGTCCCAGTCGAATTGGGCGGGAGAACGGTTGACGCCCTCGATCGAAAACCGCTCCACCAACCGGTCGCGGGAGAGAACCTCCGAGCCGTCCTTCGGCGACCAGCCAAGGAGCGCCATGAAGTTCACCACCGCGTCCGAAAGAAACCCCTTGGCCGGGTATTCGTGAATGGCGGCCCCCTTGTCGCGCTTCGACATCTTCGATCCGTCCCGGTTCAGCGTGAGCGGCATGTGGGCATACTCGGGCGCGCCAACACCAAGGGCCTCGAAAAGCTGCAAGTGCTTGGGGGTGTTCATGAGATGGTCCTCCCCGCGGATCACGTGGCTGATCCGCATCTCAAGGTCGTCCACGACATTGACGAAGTGGAAGACGAACGAGCCGTCCGATCGCCTCACCACCATGTCCGGGGTGTTGGACTCGTCCCGGTAGTCGATGGTGATCTCGCCGCAAATCGCGTCCCGCACCGTGACCGGCTTGCGCTCGAAGCGGAACCTCCATGCTCCGCCGTCCTCGTAAAGGCGCCCGGTCTCGCGGAGCTTCAGGAACCAGCGCTCGTAAATCTCCGCCCGTTGCGATTGAAAATACGGACCGTATTCACCCCCCGCTTCCGGCCCTTCATCCCACTCCAGCCCCAGCCACCGCAGTCCCTCGAAAACCGCGGCACGCGCCTCCGGCGTGTTGCGCGTCGCGTCGGTGTCCTCGACCCGCAAAACGAAGCGCCCCCCCCGCCCGCGTGCGAAAAGCCAGTTGAACAGAGCGGTCCGGGCTCCGCCCACGTGCAGATACCCGGTGGGCGACGGAGCAAATCGGGTGCGGATCGGCGGCGGCATCGCCATCCGTATAGCGGCGATCGACAGGACCCGCAATGGCCGTGTCCCGGCTGAAAGAAGTATTTCCGATTTCCGTAGCTTCGCCATGCGCTGCTGTTCAACCACAGGCGTTTCGATCAAGGGACTCGCCTTCGGAGGGGCCTCGGTCCTCGTCGTAATCAGCCTCCTGGGCGCCGTCCTGCGGTTGAATTCCGGCCCGCCACCGGCGGACAGCGCCCGCTGGCCGGCCAAGTCGGGCCGGGTCGCGGAGCACCGGGAGACGGCGGCCGCTTCAGCGCTTGATGCGGCGAAATCCGCACCCGACGAGGAGGCCGCCGCCGCACCGGCCACCCGAATCCACCCGGTCCGCTCCGCCCCCGAGGGTCACTCCCCGTCCGGCCGGGACGCCCGTCGAACATCGCCCCGTGCCGCCGGCCTCGACAGGCCCGATCAAAAATCCCTCCATGGCAGCGACCGCAAGGCCGCCCTCCGCCGCGCCCTCCTCGAAACAGCGGGGAAAATCGCCGTCTACGACAAGGAACCATGGAAAGACCTCCTCCTCGTGGCGCTCGCCTATCGCAGAACCGGAAACTCCCACGCCATGCGGAAATGGTTCGACCGCGCCATCCGCCTCGCGGCCGATCCGGACGACCCACGGCACACCTCGTCCGCCCTGCGCGACGTCGTCAAAGCCCTCCTGATCGCGCGCGAAGAACATTGGGCCCGGGAACTCGTCCGGCGCATCCCGGATCCCGCCCTTCGCGGCGCCGCCCGGGCCGATCTCGTGCGCGCCCTCGCCAGCCGGCAGCGGTTCCAGGAAGCCATGAGAATCTCCGCCACCGTCCGCGACGAGAGAGCCCGGAGTCAGGCGTTGCTCAGCATTGCGGAAATGCAATCCCGCTTTGGCAACCTCGCGAAGGCCATCGGCGCCGCCCTGCAAATCCGCAATTCCTCCCGACAGGATGCCGCCCTGCAGAAGGTGGCCCTCGCCCGGGGCAGTCAAGGCGACAACACGGGCGCCGAGCGGGCCCTGCAGTTCGTGCGAAACCATGGGGTCCGCGACAAGACCCGCCTCAAGCTGACCGAGATGCAGGCCCGATCCGGCCGAACCTCGCCGGACACCCTCATGGCCCTCTTTAACGATCCCTTTCTGCGCGACCAATCCTTGCGCCGCCTTGTCGAACTGGAAGTCCGGAAAAAGAACCTCGAGGGAGCACGGACGGCCTTGTTCCGAATCACGAGCCGGGACGAGCGCGCCCGCGCCATGGAGGCCCTCGTCGCCCTCCAGGTGCGCAACGGCGACCTCCGCGGCGCCCTCTCGCGGGCACAGTCGATCCGCGTCGAGGAGTCCAGATACCGCGCCATTGAAACCGTTGCCGTGGCCGAGGTCGGCGTGAAGGGCGCCCCCGCGGCACGCTCGGTGGCCTCCCTGATCACCGATCTCGATCAGCGCGATCGAACCTTCCGCCGGGTGGCGGAACGGGCCGCCGCCATCGGGCGGGACCACGAAGCGGTCGACACCATCCTCGATATCGCGTCGCCGAAGGAAAGCGCTTCCGCCTTGGCGACGGTAGCGAAGTTGCGGGCCCGCCGGGGCGCCTACGGACCGGCCCGCCTCCTCCTCGAGGAGGCCCGCCGCCACCTCGAAGAGATCCCGGAGCGCGGCGGCAAGGAGCGGACCCTTGGCCTCCTCGCGGAAGCTTACGCCGAAACGCGCGACACCTCCGCCGCCCTGCAGGCCGCCGCCGGTATCGAGAACGCCGCCGTGCGCGATCGCACCTACCAGACCCTTTCGCGGCTCTTCGCCTCCTTCCCGGACGTCCAATTGGCGGAGGAGTCGGCCTACGCCATCCAAAAGGAACAGACTCGCGAGCGGGCCCTCGACACCGTCGCGCGCACCGTGGCGGCCAGGACCCGCGCCACCGAAGCGCTCGGCCGCTCGCGCGACTTCATGGCCCGGCGCCAGCAGGTGCGCTTTCTGGTGGCCGTCGCTCAGAGGATTTGACCGCGGCCTCCGACGCCGCGTAGGCTGGACCGGCAATGAGGATCAAGCCGCACTGGCAGATCTTTGCGGCGCTGGTTCTCGCCACCCTCGCGGCCTTCGTCTTGCGGGCTTTGGACGCGGTGGCGCCCGATCTCGTCCGGGGAGCGGTGGCGGCCTGCGACTTCCTTGGCAGGGACGTCTTCATGGGCCTCCTGAAGATGGTCATCGTCCCGCTGGTCGTCTCGTCGGTGGTGGCCGGCATCGCGAGCCTCCACGGAATGGAAGGCTTCGGACGACTCCTCGGCAAAACCGCCGGTTTCTACGCCTTGTCCAGTTTCTTTGCCATCGTGGCCGGCCTCGCCATGGTCAACCTCCTGCAGCCCGGACTGGTCGACGGCCAACCCAACCTCGCCATCCGCGAGGCCTTCGAAACCGAAAGCGCCGCCGCCGACGAGGATGACCGCGCCACGGTCATGGATGCCCGGGACCGCGGCGCGGCTGCCGGCCGCGGCCTCGCCGGCTTCTTCATCATGATCGCCGGCTTCCTCCGCCGCATGGTCCCCGAAAATGTCGTCCATGCCGCCGCCTCGAACGGCCAGATGCTCGGACTGATCTTCTTCAGCGTCCTGTTCGCGATCGCCATGACCCGCCTCCCAAGGGACGAGATCACCACCCTGCGCGAGTTCTTCCAGTCGCTCAACGATGTCATGATCGTCCTGACCGGCTGGATCATGCGGCTCGCGCCCCTCGGCGTCTTCGCCCTGATCCTGCCGGTCGTCTACAGCTCCGGCGGCGCCATCTTCGTCATCCTCGCCAAGTATTTCGTGACCGTCCTCGGCGCGCTGGCCGTGCATTTCGCGGTCACCATGCCGCTGATCCTGCGCTTCCTCGCCCGAGTCCCTCCGCTGGCGCATTTCAGGGCGGTGCGCACCGCCCTGCTGACCGCCTTCTCGACCGCGTCCTCCTCGGCCACCCTGCCGGTCACGATGCAATGCGTCCAGCAGAACGCCGGCGTCTCGAAACGCACCGCCAGCTTCACCCTCCCGCTCGGCGCCACCGTGAACATGGACGGCACCGCCCTCTACGAATGCGTGGCCGTCATCTTCGTGGCCCAGGTCATGGGATTCCCCCTCGACTTCGCCCAGCAATTCCTCGTCGTCCTCGCCGCTCTCCTGACCAGTATCGGAGTGGCCGGCATCCCCTCCGCCAGCCTCGTCGCCATCTTCATCATCCTCCAGAACTCAGGCATCCCGGGCGCCGAAACCGCCATCGTCGCCCTCCTCGCCGTCGATCGCCCCCTCGACATGAGCCGCACCGCCGTCAATGTCCTCGGTGACTCCTGCGCCGCCGTCGTCGTCGCCAGAAGCGAGGGCGAGGACAACGTCCTCCGCGACCCTCAGCCCGGTTGATCTTCCTTCTTTCGAAAATAGTGTGAGAAAATTGTAACTTCCGGGTTGCGCCGTGCGAGACCGTTATTTTATTCCTCCCGTCGTGCCGAAATCTTCGTCATCCGCGGCTGGATGGAACACCGGCCAATGGCGTGAGTGGCTCGGTCGCCTCGTTGGCTCAGCGAAGGGGCATCTCGTTGCATTGTCGCGGGAGAACGAAGACCCCGCGGCCCGCGTGCACAAGGCAAGGAAGGCCCTGAAGCGCCTGCGCTCCGGCACGCGCCTGCTGGGAGGAATCGTCGAGAAAGACTGTTTGAAACAGAACCGGCGCCTTTTTCGCGAAGCCGCCCGCCTCCTCGCCGGCAGCCGGGACGGCACCGTCCGCTTGCGCACCTTTGACTTGATGATGAAATCCGCGCCGGACGGCGCCCCCGGGGAAAGCCTCGCGCGAGCCCGCGAGCTCCTCGCCGCCGAGGCGGCGGCCGGCGAACAAGAGGCCGGCAAGGGCGCCGCCGACGCCCTCGCCTTGCTCGAGCAGGTCTCCTTCCCGCCCGACGCATGGCAGAAGGCCGGCAAGAGCGAGATCAAGCAGGGGTTGCAACGACTCCTCCGGCGGGCCCGCAGCGACTACGCCGACTTGGTCGAGGGGCGCAGCGAAGAGTTTCACGAGCTGCGCAAGAGGGTGAAGGACCTCTACTACGCCGTCCAGGCCATCCCCGGCTCCCCCAAAGGGTCGCGCCAGCGGGCGCTCAAGTCGCTCCGCGTGCTGGAAGAATCACTCGGCCGCCAGAACGACGTGTTCGTCCTCGAGGAGTGGTTCCGCCACGCCGGATTCGGTCCGGAGCAGTGCCCGCAGTTCTGGGAGGCCGCCTCCCGGAGGGACAAGAAGCTCCGCAAGATCGTAATCCGCGAAGGAGCGGCCCTTAACGAACTCGGCAAATCACAGAAGTTCCGCAAAGCCCTGGCCGGCGCCTCGTGAGACCGCCACGTGCCCCGGAAAAGTCCACCCGGGCGCAAGAACGAACGCTTTGCTTCCGTAGGAAAAAAACGCAGGCAGCCACCCCCACGAACTCCGGTTCGTGGCCCGTTCCAAAACATCATTCCGCCATGCACCAGCCAACCCGCCCCTTCACGCGCCGCCGCTTCCTTCTGCAAACGGCGGGAACAGTCGCCGCAACCGCCGCCTCGAGAGCCGCCGTCCCCGGCGCCAACGAGACCATCCGCCTCGGCCTGATCGGCTGCGGTGGGCGGATGCGCGGGTTGGCGAAGCAGTTCGGCGCCATCAAGGACACCCGCATCGTCGCGGTGTGCGACGCGGACACCGCCCACATGGACGCCATCCTCTCGCACCTCGGCAAATCGGCGCAGGGCGCCTCGCCCCGGCGATTCACTGATTACCGAAAACTCCTCGACCGGGACGACATCGACGCCGTCGTCATCGCCAGCCCGAATCACTGGCATGCCCTGCAGACCATCGACGCCTGCAAAGCCGGGAAGGACGTCTACGTCGAAAAACCCGTCAGCCACAACATCTGGGAGGGCGTCCAGATGGCCGCCGCCGCCGCCAAATCCAAGCGGATCGTGCAGGCCGGATTCCAGAACCGTTCCGACACCGGCCTGCGCCGCGCCTTCAAGTTCATTCAAGACGGCCGCCTCGGCAAGATCAGGAGCGTGCGCGGACTTTGCTATCGCAACCGGAGTTCCATCGGCAAGCGCGACACCCCGCTCGACCCCCCGGCGACCATCGACTACAACCTCTGGCTCGGCCCCGCCCGCGACCAGCCGATCATGCGGCCGAAATTCCATTACGACTGGCACTGGATCTTCAACACCGGCAACGGCGACATCGGAAACCAGGGACCTCACGAACTGGACCTCGTGCGCTGGGTGCTGGGCGACCCGGCCTTGCCCGCCGCCGTCCAGTGCTTCGGGGAACGCTTCGCGTGGAACGACGCGGGAGACACCCCGAACATGCAGACGGCATGGTTCGAAATGGGCGGCGTTCCCTGCATCTTCGAGGTCAACGACATGAAGACCACCCCGAAAAC
>Ga0180429_10002760_pt1 | contig 14350 bp, 13 predicted proteins | sample SS_ome_FD_132428 | JGI IMG/M metagenome (GOLD analysis project Ga0180429, IMG submission 132428) | Hypersaline lake sediment archaeal communities from the Salton Sea, California, USA - SS_1_S_1 metaG | ecosystem: Environmental > Aquatic > Non-marine Saline and Alkaline > Hypersaline > Sediment ...
CCGAGGCTGGGCGGCGGGTCGATCAGCACGAAGTCGTAGCCGTGCAGCCTGCGCACGGCGTCGCGGAGCCGCAACACGCCGAGGAAGACGGTGAGGATCTCGCGCTCGATGATCGCGATGTTGAGGTGCGCGGGGATCAGGTCCATCCCGTGAACCTCGATCGGCGGCGGCAGGCGTAGGTCGGGTTCTTCGCCGTTGGCCACGTCCGCGGTCGCGTCACCGGGCTCGCCGAGGATGGCTGGGTAGACGGTGCGGTCCAGGTCGACGTCGTCATCGACGCCGAGCCACTTCGTCAGGTTCGCCTGTGGGTCCATGTCGATGAGCAGCACCCGACGCCCCCCCTCGGCGAGCACGTAGCCGACGTCGCGGACCGTGCTCGTCTTGGCGACACCGCCAGCGTGGTTGAAGAAGGTGAGCACCATCATGGATCCGACCCCCGCGTGGCGCACCCGAACGACCCGGCCTCCACGGTGCGCGCATCATACCCGGCGCCCGCGCGCGGGCGCCCGGCGGCCGTTCGCCGGTCCCGTTCGCTCGCCCCATTCCACTGCAGGACGCGCCCCGCCGAGCGTCCGGCGCCAGCGCCATAACGTTATGGCGCCCCCGCCCCCGGGGCCCGGCACCCGGTTCCGCGATTGTCCCACTTCGCGGCGACCAGGCTGGCCCCCGGGTACCCCGCCTGTCCCACTTCGAGCCTTGCCGGGCGATGCCCGCGGTCGATCGCGATGAGCCGTGCTACACAAGCATTCCGCGCGCACCCGTCTCCGTTCCGGTGGCGCCGACGGGCGGCCGCCGCAGGCATCTAGGGGCCACCCCGGGACCGCACGCCGGGCGCGGCTCCCGGGATCGGATCGGCGCGTGCGCAGCCAAGCGGGAACGAGGGGGGACCGGCGCCGCCGATGTGTCGACGACGCGCACGCACTACTGCGCGCGCCACACGCTTTCTCTTCGCCCACACTGCCATCGGTTCACGGCGCATGGCGCAGGCAAGGGGCGATCCCGCCGGCCCTTGGCGGGAATTCTGGGGGACTCGGGTCCGGTGCCCACGGGTCCCGCAGGATCCCCGCTTCGTCGCGGACCGGTAGCCGCGCGGGACCCGCGGGCACCCACGGCACGCGGACCGCTTCGTCGCCCGGCGATCGTGCCTCGACGCACCGCTGGTGGGGAGTTCGGGGTACCGGGGCTACGAACGGGGAGGGAGTGGGACCTGCCTTCGGAGCCGGGGACCATCGTTGTCCCGTCGGCGCGGGTGGCGCCGGGGCTGGTCGCCTGGGCCGATCCTGGGCAAGGCAGCAACAGCTGGGCGGCTGGTGCCGCCCAGCCATTGTTGGTTGTCTTTCTCAGTTCTTCCTTTATCATTCTCTTTAGGGGCGCCGCAGCAACGCCGTTCAGGACGGTACGTGAACACGCCTTACGGGAAACGCGCGGGACCGCCGGGGGAACCGTACGGGACCGCCGGGGGAGGCGCGGGGGACCACGGCGGGGAACCTCGGGGACCATGTGGGGAAGGGCGGGGACCCAAACGGGGAATGTGCGGGACTCGGATTCCCCGTTACCCGTGCGATGTGGTGAACATTGACACACCATTCCCCGCACGCGTATGGTTGCATGATCGCCGTGAGGGGGTCCATGCAACGCGAACCAGCGCACACGGACGGGGCGTCACCGCCCGTCTCCGGGGACGATCAGTCGATCGCAGCCGGGGACGCTCGCCCGACGGCGTCGGGTGGCGCCGGGGGCGGGGCCGGGCGCGCGCGCCCGGGGCGTGGGAAGGCCGGCCGTTCGGGGCCCAAGTCCGCGGCGAAGGCGGCGGCGCGCCGCGCCATCGAGCGCCGGCCTGGCGGCCGCGTCGCCGTCACCCAGGCCAACCCGCTCGCGCTGTCGCGCCAGGAGATGGGGCTCCTGACCAAGCGCCTGCTGGTGCTGGCGCTCTCCGACATCACCCGTGACGATCACGACCTCGAGCCTATCCGCATCACCGCCTGGGAGTACGCTCAGATCTTCAACATCCGCGGCAAGAGCATCTACAACCGCATCGAGGACTCGGCGCGCGAGCTCCTCGAGCAGACCGTTCAGGTCAAGGAGCCGAACGGCGACTGGATCATGTTCCAGTGGGTCAGCGAGGCCCGCTACGACAGCGGGCGCGACAGCAAGGACAAGCTCGCCTGCATCGAGCTCAAGATCCACGACAAGCTGCGTCCGTACCTGCTGCAACTGCGGCGCGACTTCAGCATCATCCCGACCGATCAGCTGCTCAGCTTCGAGTCGTTCAACAGCATGCGCCTGTTCGAGGTGCTCTACACCGCGAGCTACGGAGGCGAGAAGCGCCACCTCGAGTTCGATGTCGACGACCTCAAGCTGCGCCTGGGCCTCGACGGGAAGTACGAGCGCTTCAAGGATTTCACCTACGTCCTGGACCGCGCCCGTGACGAGTTCTCGCGCTACACCTCGCTGGCGTTCACCTACGAGGGCCGCAAAGTGGGGCGCAAGTACCAGCACGTCTCGATCCTCATCGAGAAGAACGACGTCTTCCAGCCGCGCGTGCGGTTGCCCGAGAGCATCGCTCGGCGCGTCAAGCGCGAGGGCGATGGCGAAGCGAAGCTGCGGTCCCTGCAGGCGGCCGACGACCTGCGCGAGATCGGCTGGGCGCTGGATCCCGACGCCAGCGTCAAGCAGTACGGCCCGCAGCGCGTCATCGACGTCGTGCGCTACGCCCGCACGCTGCAGCGCAAGGCGGAGCAGGCGGGCCGACCGATCGCCAACCTGGCCGGCTTCGTCCACAGCCTGCTGCAGCAGGGCATCGAGCCGCCTCGGGGCGAGGCGAGCGAGGCCGCCGACGCGCGGCTCACCCGCGAGGCGCTGCGCGGGATCGTGGCGGGGCTCCAGGAGTCCTTCCAGCAGCAGCGCCGAGAGCGCGGACGGGCCGCCTGGGAGGCGATGAGCGAGGACCAGCGGCAGTTGGTGCACACACTCATGCAGGCGACGCTGCACAAGTTCACCCTCGAGCGCATCGAGCGTGACGGCTGGCAGGGGAGCCTCTACGAACTGAGCCGGCTCGACGTTCTCGCCGCCCACGGCTTCGCGACCCTGCCCCCGCAGCTGCAGGACGTCGTCGCGTTCGTCGACCACGGCGACCTGCTCGCCGACTACCTGCCCGACGACCGGCGACGGCTGCTCGAGGAGCTGCGCGAGGCGGCCGGCTGATGCGCCGGTGGCGCCCCAGGGGGACATGACCGTGTGCGGTCGCTACACCCTCTACCACGATGAGCAGGACCTCACCGAGCTCTTCGAGCTCGACGCGTTCGCGTGGGCCCCGCGCTACAACATCGCGCCGACGCAGGTGGTTCCCATCGTCCGCGAGGGGCGTGCGGGCCGCGAGCGGCTCGCTGCCCGTTGGGGGCTGATCCCCGGCTGGGTCAAGGAGCCGGCCGGCTTCAAGGCCCTGCTGTTCAACGCCCGCAGCGAGACCGTGGGCGAGAAGCCGTCCTTCCGGGACGCGGCGCGTGCGGCCCGCTGCGTCGTCCCTGCCAGCGGCTTCTACGAGTGGCGCGCCGAGGATGGCGGCAAGCGGCCGTACTACGTCCACCGCCGCGACGGCGCCCCGATGGCCTTCGCCGGCCTGTACGCCGAGCGTGCTCGCGGCGAGCCGGTACGCAGCGCGACCATCCTCACGACCGAGCCCAACGAACTGATGGCGGCGCTGCACGACCGCATGCCGGTGGTCCTCGATGCGGACGCCTTCGCCCGCTGGCTCGACCCGGGCACCCGCGACGTGGGGGAGCTCGCGGACCTGCTGCGCCCGTGCGCCAGCGAGCTGCTCGAGGCCTACCCGGTCGACCGCGCCGTCGGGAACGCGCGCGTCGACGAGCCGCGGCTGGTCCAGCGGGCCTGAGTCGCCCCCTGGGACGCCGGCGCCCCCGCGCACTGCCCGCGCGGGGGCGCCCTTCGTGGTGGCGGCGTGTGATCCTCCGCACGCTGTACCGTAAATAACGAGGTATGCTGATCGTCGAGGCACATCGCCATCCCCGGAGGCCCCGATGACCCCCCTGCTCCTGCTCGCCGCGTTCCTCGCCATCGTCGTCGCCGGCGGCACCCTGGTCTTCGTGTACGACGCGCTCGAGGCCGCCGTGACCGACCTCCACGACCGGCGCGCGGTCCGCTCCCGGAGGCCGGCTCGGTCGCGGACGGCGGCGGCGCCCGTCGTCGCCTGGCGACACCTACACTGAGGGCATGCCGTCCACCCACCCGGGCGAACCGCCCCGCGCCGACGTCCGCCGTCGGCTGGCGGAGCTGCGCCGCGAGATCGCACGCCACGACCGCCTGTACCACCAGCTCGACGCCCCCGAGATCAGCGACGAGGCCTACGACGCGCTGTGGCACGAGCTGCGCGAGCTCGAGGCGCGGCACCCCGAGCTCGTCGAGCCCGACAGCCCCAGCCAACGCGTCGGCGGCGGCCCGGTCGCCGGCCTCGAGTCCGCGGCGCACGTCGCACCGATGCGCAGCCTCGACTCGTCCGCCAAGGAGGAGGCGTTCCGGCAGTTCGACGTCCGCGTCCGGCGCGCGCTCGGCGAGGACGCCGAGGTCGTCTACTCGGTGGAGCCCAAGATCGACGGCCTCTCCGTCGAGCTCGTCTACGAGGCGGGGCGCTTCGCCCGCGCGGTCACCCGCGGCGACGGCCTCGTCGGCGAGGTCATCAGCCACAACCTGCGCACGATCCGCGCCCTGCCGCTCGAACTCCGCGGCGGCCGCCGCCCCGTGCCGGCACTGCTGTCGGTGCGCGGCGAGGTCTACCTCACGCTGGAGGCCTTCGACGACGTCAACGAGCGGCTGATCCAGGAGGGCAAGGCGCCCTTTGCCAGCCCGCGCAACCTCGCGGCCGGTACCGTGCGCCAGCTCGACCCCGCCCTGGCCGCCGAGCGACCGCTCACGCTCTTCGCCTACGACGTCCTCGAGGCCGGGGCCGGCGAGGACGGCCACGGTGCCCTGGCGCGCCACCAGGAGGTCCTGGAGGCCCTCGCGGACTGGGGCCTGCCCACCAACCCCGAGAACCGCTTCGTCGACAGCGCAGACGCCGTCTGGGCCGCCTTCGCGGCCTTCGCCGAGCGGCGCGAGGCGCTCGCCTACGAGGTCGACGGCTTGGTGGTCAAGCTCGACGACCTCGCCGCCCGCCGGCGCCTCGGCGACACCGCCCACCACCCGCGCTGGGCCTTCGCCATCAAGTTCCCGCCGCGCAAGGAGGTCAGCCAGGTCCTGCGTATCGTCGCCAGCGTGGGCCGCACCGGCGTCGTCACGCCGGTGGCCTTGCTGCGGCCCGTCAACATCGGCGGTGTCACCGTCGGCCGCGCCAACCTCCACAACCGCGAGGACCTGCACCGCAAGGACATCCGCGAGGGCGACACCGTGCGCGTCGAACGCGCCGGCGACGTCATCCCGCAGGTGGTCGAGCGGCTCGAGGGACCGCCCGACGCCGAGCGCGGCGAGCCCTTCCGCATGCCCGAGGCCTGCCCCAGCTGCGGCACCGCACTCATCGATCGCGGCCCCTACACCGTCTGCCCCAACGCATTCGGCTGCCCGGCGCAGGCGGTCGCGCGCCTCGTCCACCTCGGCTCCCGCATCGCCCTCGACGTCGAGGGGCTGGGGGAGGTCACCGCCCGCCTGCTCGTCGAGGCCGGCCTGGTGCACGAGCTCCCCGACCTCTTCGACCTGACGGCCGTCGACTTCGGGGGGCTCGAGGGCTTCGCCGAGGTCTCCGCGGCCAACCTCGAGGCCGCGGTCCGGCAGGCCGCCCGGACGACCCTGCCCCGGCTGCTGGTCGCGCTCGGGATCCCCGAGGTCGGACCCGCCGTCGCGCGCGCGCTGGCCGCACGCTTCGGCACCATCGAGGCCCTGCGCGCCGCCGACGAGGAGACGTTGGCGGGCGTTCACGGCATCGGCGGCGTGATGGCCGCGGCCATCGCCGGCTTCTTCGCGGACACGCACAACGCCCGCGTCGTCGACCGTCTGCTCGACGGGCGCGTCGAGGTCCAGCCCTTCGAGGTCGTCGCGCCGGCGTCGGACGCCCTGGCGGGGGAGACCCTGGTGTTCACCGGCGCCCTCGAGGGCTTCACCCGTGGCGACGCCGAGGCGCTGGTCGTCCGCCTCGGCGGTCGTGCGGCCGGCAGCGTGTCGAAGCGCACCACCCTGGTCGTGGCGGGTGTCGATGCCGGCTCGAAGCTCGACAAGGCCACGGCACTGGGCGTGCCCGTGATCGACGAGGCGGGCTTCCTGGCGTACCTCGAGGCGCGCGGCGTCGACCCCGCCGAACTGCAACGGGAGGCGCCGTGAACCCAGCAACCAGCCAGCGCCCGGTGCGCCCACAGGGGCGACCGTGAACGGGCGACGCTTCTCCAACGCGGCCGTTGCGGTCCGCCTGACGAGACTCGCCGACCTGCTCGAGATCGAGGGCGCCAACGCCTTCCGCGTGCGCGCGTACCGGGCCGCCGCCGATACCATCGAGGCGCACCCCGAGGCACTCGCCGACGTGCTTGCCCGCGGCGGCGACCTCACCGCGCTCAAGGGCGTCGGCAAGGACCTGGCCGGCGCGATCGCGGCGCTCTTGGGAGAGGGCGAGATCCCCGCCCTGCGCGAGGTCGCCGAGCGTGTCCCCGTCGGCCTGCTCGATGTGGTGCGGGTGCCCGGGGTGGGACCCAAGCGCGCGGCGGCGCTGTGGCGAGAACTCGGCGTGACGTCGCTGGACGACCTCGACCGCGCCGCCCGCGAGGGCCGCGTGGCCGCGTTGGCCGGCTTCGGCGCGAAGACGCAGGCCAAGGTGCTCGCGGGGGTGGCCCAGGTGCGCCGCCATGGAGGGCGCGTGCGCCTGGGCGATGCGGAGGCGGTGCTCGCGCCGCTGCTGACGGCGGTTCGCGCGGCGCCCGGCGTCGAGCGCGTCGAGGTCGCCGGCAGCCTGCGGCGAGGCCGCGCCACCGTCGGCGACGTCGACCTGCTGGCCGTCGCGGACGAGCCGGCGGCCGCGATGGCCGCCCTGCGCGAGCACCCCGACGTCGCCGAGGTGCTCGGCAGCGGCGACACCAAGACCAGCGTTCGGCTCGATGGCGACCTGCAGGTCGACCTGCGGGTGGTGCCCGCGGCGTCGTTCGGCGCGGCCTGGCAGTACTTCACGGGTTCGAAGGCGCACAACGTCGCGTTGCGCCAACGCGCGGTCGACCGCGGCCTGCGGCTCTCCGAGTACGGCCTCTTCCGCGGTGGCGAGGGGGAGCACCCCGAGCGCGGCGAGCGGCTGGCCGGCGCCGACGAGGACGGCGTGTACCGCGCCCTGGGCCTGGCCTGGGTTCCGCCCGAGCTGCGCGAGGACCGCGGCGAGATCGCGGCCGCCGCGGAGGGCCGCCTCCCGCGGCTGCTCGAGGCGACCGATCTGCGTGGCGACCTGCACATCCACTCGACGTGGTCCGACGGCACGGCCGAGATCCGCGCCATGCGCGCCGCCTGCGCCGAGCGCGGCTACGCCTACATGGCGATCACCGATCACTCCCAGGCGCTGCGCATGACGGGCGGGCTCGATCCCGAGAAGCTCGCCCGTCAGTGGGCCGAGCTCGACGACGTCGTGGCGGAAGACGCCGGGCGTCCCGACGGCGGCGGGCGGCCCGTGCTGCTCCGCGGTCTCGAGGTCGACATCCTCAAGGACGGTCGCCTCGACCTGGGCGACGACTGGCTCGCCCGCCTCGACGTCGTGATCGTCAGCGTCCACAGCCATCTCGACCTCCCCGAGGCGCAGCAGACCGAGCGTGTGGTGCGTGCGCTGCAGCACCCCGAGGTCAACGTTCTCGCGCACCCCACGGGCCGCCTGCTCGGCAGTCGGGAGGGCATGGCGCTCGACCTGGACGCCGTGTTCGAGGCGGCCGCCGCTCATGGGGTCGCGGTCGAGTGCAACGCGAGCCCGTACCGGCTGGATCTCGGCGACGTCGAGCTGATGCGCGCCGTCGCAGCCGGCTGCCGCGTGGTGATCGATACCGACGCGCACGCGGTTGCCGGGCTCGACGACATGCGCTACGGCGTGGCCACCGCGAGACGCGCGTGGTTGGGGCGCGAGCACGTCGTCAACGCATGGACGCTGGAGCGGTTGCGGGCGTTCCTCGCGAAGCGACCCACGGCCGTGGCCGAGTGACCCACCCGTCGCGTATCGTCGGGCCGTGACGAACGCATGAACCGGCTTCGGGCCCGGATCCTCGTCGTCGTCGCGTTGGCGACGTCCTGGGCGGGCGCGTGGTCGCTGGCCGCTACCCCCTACGGCGCCGTCGTCGACGCCCTGCTGCGCCGTTTCCATGCCGAGGAGCGGGCCTGCAGGGTGACGCAGGTGCCGGCCGAGGCGTGCTTCGTGGTCGAGGCCGGGCGCGCGGCGCAACTCGCGGAGGAGCTCGAGGCGTTCCTCGCCGAGCACGCGGGCGCCCTGGTGCGCGGCGACTGGTCCTCGGCGAACGGCACGCACCGCGTTGCCGTCGCCCTGCCCGATGCCGGCTGGGGCGCCCTGGAGCTATGGCTCATCGAGGTACCTGGTCACCGCATCGAGGGCCGCTTCCAACACCTGCCCGAGCGAGGGCGGTGAGGTCCTTGCCGCGCCCGCGCCCGGCGCGTCAGCATGGCGGCATGCCGCGGCGCCCCCCTCCCTTCACGGCGGGCGACCTGCTCGGTGCGCCCGCGTCGGACGCCGTGCAGCCCGATCTCTTCTCCGGGACGCAGGTCGTGCAGCGCACCCTCCCGAGGACCGGCACCCGTGTGCGCCTCCGCCTCGCCCCGCTGGGCGCCGGCAGGGTCCGGGTGCTCGAGGCGGTGCGCTGCCCCGCGGGCGCCGTGCGGTACGAGCCGTGGCCCGAGGAGGAGGGGCGCGAGACCGAACTCGAGCGCCTGCGCCTCGGCATCGATTACGCGGATTTGTTCGGCGGGTGAGCCCGTGCACGCTACGTCGCTCGGGCACCTGGCGCGCCGCTGCCGCGCGGGGTATACCAAGGGCCGATGCCCCGTCGCTGACGCGCTCAGAGCGCGCCACCGGGCATCGGGCGCCGCGGGCGAGCGGCGCCGCGCGCCTACGCACGACGTGTTCGCCCGCGGTGCGGGCGTACGAGGAGGTTCGATGACGTTCCCGACGGCGCCCGCTCGCGCCGCCCCCAGTGCTGCGCTGCGCGCGCGCCGTCGGCGGCACGCGACGCGGGCGGGGGGTCGACGCCGATGCTGACCGCCCTGCTGGTCGCCTTCGGCGCCGCCCTGGCGGCACCGTGGATGACCGTCCGGCTCGGCCGGCCGGCGGGGTGGGCGCTGGCGCTCCTCCCCGCCGGACTCACGGCGTACTTCCTGAGCCTGGGGCCGACGATCGCGGCGGGCGAGCCGCTCGTCCAGCGGGTGTCCTGGGTCCCGCAGCTGGGCGTCGAGCTGGCCTTCCGCGTCGACGGGCTATCGCTCCTGTTCGGCCTGCTGATTGCCGGGATCGGCACCTTCGTCACGATCTACGCGGGCGGCTACCTGGCGGGCGACCGGCAGCTGCCGCGCTTCTACCTGCTGCTCTTCGCGTTCATGGCGGCGATGCTGGGGGTCGTCACCAGCGACGACCTGATCGTGCTGTTCGTGTTCTGGGAGCTCACCAGCATCACCTCGTTCTTCCTGATCGGCTACAAGCACGAGACCGAGGAGAGCCGCGTCAACGCCCTCCAGGGGCTGTTCGTCACCGCCGGGGGCGGCCTGGCGATGCTGGCGGGTTTCGTGCTGCTGGGTTCGATGGCCGGCACCTACCGCATCAGCGAGCTGCTCGCGGCGCCCGGCGTGCTCATCGAGCACCCGGCGTACCCGCTGGCGCTGGCGCTGGTCGCCTTGGGCGCCTTCACCAAGTCCGCCCAGTGGCCGTTCCACTTCTGGCTGCCGAACGCGATGGCCGCCCCGACGCCGGTGTCCTCGTACCTACACTCCGCCACCATGGTGAAGGCGGGCGTGTACCTGCTCGCCCGCCTCGCGCCCGGCCTCGGGGGTACCCCGGAGTGGTTCTGGCTGCTCACCCTGGTCGGCGGCGCCACGGTGCTCGCCGCCACCGGCCTGACGCTGCTGCAGCGCGACAGCAAGCGGCTGCTGGCCTACTCGACGATCGTCGCCCTCGGCACGATGGTGCTCCTCATCGGCGTGGGGACGGACGCGGCCATCAAGGCGATGGTCGTGTTCCTCTTCGCCCACGCGCTGTACAAGGCGCCGCTGTTCATGGCGGCCGGCTCCGTGGACCACGAGGCAGGCACCCGCGACGTGACGCAGCTGAGGGGCCTGGGGCGCTCGATGCCGTGGACCTGGCTGGCCGCGGGCCTCGCCGGCATCAGCGCGGCGGGCCTGCCGCCGATGCTCGGGTTCATCGGCAAGGAGCTCGCCTACGAGGGACTCATGGGCACCCCCTGGCTGCTCGCCGGGTTGATCGTCGCCGGCGCGGTGCTGCTGCTGGTGGCGGTGATGGTCGCCTGGGTGCCCTTCGCGGGGCGCAGCGTCCAGGCGCCCAAGGCGCCCCACGAGGCCCCGCCGTCGATGCTCGTCGGGCCGCTCGCCCTCGCCGCCCTCGGCCTGACGTTCGGCATGGCGCCCGGCCTCGTGCAAAACGGCCTCATGCGCCCGGCCGCGGCCGCCGTCCTAGGCGCGCCCTACGCGTTCGATCTCTACCTTTGGCACGGTCTCACGCTCGCGCTCGGACTGTCGCTGCTCACCGTGTCGCTCGGCGTCGGGCTGGCGGCGACCTGGCGGCGCTGGCAGCCGGCGCTGGTGGCCCGCTTCGCGGGCGTTCGCTTCGGGCCGGTCGCGGTGTACGAGGGGGCCTGGAGGCGGCTGCTGCGCTTCGCCGAGCTGCAGACGCGCTTCGTCCAGCCGGACGATCTGCGCCATCAACTGACGACCATCGTCGCGTTCACGGTGGCGCTGACCGGCGGCGTGGCACTGTGGCGCGGCGGCCTGGACGGCATGGTCTGGGCGCCGTCTGGCGCCTACCTCCACGAGTTCCTCTACCTCGCCGTCATCCTGCTGGCGACGGCCACCGTGGTGCGCTCGCACTCGCGGCTCGTGGTCATCACCTCGCTCGGCGTCGTGGGCTTCGGCGTCGCCTTCGTGTTCGTGCTCTTCGCGGCGCCCGATCTGGCCATCACGCAGTTCCTCGTCGACACCCTGGTGGTCATCATCGCGGCGCTGGTGCTGATCCGGCTGCCGTCGAGCGCGCTGCGGGCCGAAGGCGGCCGCGACACCCGCTGGCTGTCGGGGGCCGTCGCGATCGCCGGCGGCGCGCTGATCACGGGTCTGTTGCTCGCCGTCACCGGCCTGCCGCTCGATCGCTCCCTCACGAGCTTCTTCGAGGCCAACAGCTACCCGGTCGCGCGGGGCCGCAACATCGTCAACGTCATCCTGGTCGACTTCCGCGCGGTCGACACCCTCGCCGAGGTCGTCGTCCTGGCCGTCGCCGCCGGTGGCGTCGGCGCGCTCATGCGCCGCCGGCTCGCGGGTCGTGACGCCCGCGGTGGTCGGCGCGAACCAGAGGGCGGTCGCCGGTGAAGAGCCTCATCCTGCGGACCACCACGCGGCCGATCATCGTCGTGCTGCTGCTGATCAGCGTCTTCCTGCTCCTGCGCGGGCACGATCTCCCGGGCGGCGGCTTCATCGGCGGCCTGGTGGCGGCCGCGGCGGCGGCCCTCTATGCGATCGCCTTCGGCGCCGGCGCGGCGGCCAAGTTGTTGCGCGTGCGCCCGGAGTCGCTGGTGGGCTGGGGGATGGCCATGACCGTCGTGGCGGGCCTGCTGGGGATGGTCGTCGGGCGCGAGTTCCTGACCGGCCTGTGGTGGGTGATCGCCGTCGGCGACCAGGAGCTCAAGCTCAGCACCCCGCTGCTGTTCGACGTCGGCGTCTACCTCGTGGTCGTCGGCGTCATCCTGCGCTTCGTGCTCTCCCTGGAGGAGCGCTGACGTGGAGGCCTACCTCGCCGTCGTCGTGGGCGCCGTGTTCGCCGGGGGCTTCTACCTCGTCATGCGGCGCAACCTGTTGCGCTTCGTCTTCGGCCTGATCCTGCTGTCGAGCGGGGTCAACCTGCTCGTCTTCACCGCCGGCCGCGTCTCGCGCGGCGCGCCGCCGATCATCCCCGAGGGCGCCTCGGCGCCGGTCGGTGAGGTGGCCAACGCGCTGCCGCAGGCGCTCATCCTCACGGCGATCGTCATCGGCTTCGGCCTGACGGTGTTCGCCATGGTGCTGCTCCTGCGCCTCTACGAGCGCCTGGGCACGCTGCGCACGGACCGGCTCAAGGCGCACCTGGAGTCCCCCAGGCCCATTCCCGGCCTGCCCGACGAGGAGGCGCCCGCATGAACGCGCTGCTCGTCGCCCCCGTGGTCTGGCCCCTCGCCACCGCCGCCCTCCTCGTGCTGCTCCGGGGGAGGCTGCCCATCCAGCGGACGCTGTCCACCGCCTCCGCGGCGGCCCAACTGGCCCTGGCCGCGGTCCTGCTGGCCCAGGTGGCCGCCCAGGGCATCGTGGTCGTGCAAATCGGCGGCTGGGAAGCGCCGTTCGGGATCAGCTTCGTCGCCGACCACCTGGCCGCGGTCATGGTCGTGGTCAACGGCATCATGGCGACGGCCGTCGCCGTCTACGCGCTGCGCGACCTCGATGCGGACCGCGAGCGGCTCGGCTACCACCCCATGTTCCACGTGCTCCTGGCCGGCGTGAACGGCGCCTTCCTGACCGGCGACTTGTTCAACCTCTACGTCTGGTTCGAGCTGCTGCTGATCGCCAGCTTCGTGCTGCTCACGCTCGGCAACCGGCGCGAGCAGCTCGAGGGCGGCATCAAGTACGTCGCCGCCAACCTCGTCGCCTCCATGCTGCTGCTCACCGGCATCGGCCTGCTGTACGGCGCCACCGGTACCCTCAACATGGCGGACCTGGCGCTCAAGCTGCCGCAGGTGCCGGTCGGCCTCTCGACGACGCTGGCGATGCTCTTCCTGGTCGCGTTCGGCATCAAGGCGGCCATCTTCCCGCTGTTCTTCTGGCTGCCGGCGTCGTACCACACGCCGCCGGTGGCGGTGTCGGCGCTGTTCGGCGGCATGCTGACCAAGGTCGGCGTGTACGCGCTGCTGCGGGGCTTCACGCTGCTGTTCGTGGCCGACGTGGCCCTGACGCACGGGCTGCTCGCCTGGATCGCGGGCATCACGATGGTCGTCGGCGTCCTCGGCGCCGCGGCCCAGACCGAGTTCCGCAAGATCCTGTCCTTCCACATCGTCAGCCAGATCGGCTACATGGTCATGGGCCTGGCGTTCTTCACGCCGCTCGGGCTAGGCGGCGCGGTCTTCTACATGGTCCACAACATCTTCGCCAAGGCGAACCTCTTCCTCATCGCCGGTATCGCCCGCTGGTACGGCGGCAGCTTCGAGCTCAAGAAGCTCGGCGGCCTGTACCGCCACCGGCCGCTGCTGGCCGTGCTGTTCGTCATCGCGGCCTTCTCGCTCGCCGGCTTCCCGCCGCTGTCCGGGTTCTGGGCCAAGCTGGTGGTCATCCGCGCGGGCTTCGAGGTGCAGGCGTGGCCGCTCGTGGGGGTCTCGCTGTTCGTCGGCCTGCTGACGCTGTACTCGATGACCAAGATCTGGCTGGCCGCGTTCTGGTCGCCCGTGCCGGAGGGCGTCAGCCTGCGGGCCGGCCCCGCGCCGGTGCTGCTCTACGCCCCCGTGGTGGGGCTCGCGGCGCTGACCCTGGCGATGGGCTTCGCCAGCGCGCCGTTCTTCGCGCTCGCCGAACGCATCGGGGCCGAGCTGATCGACCCGGCCGGCTACGTCCTCGCCGTCCTCGGTGAGAGCGCCGCCGCCGCGTTCGTCGCCCAGGGGGTCGCGCCATGAGCCTGCTGGGGCTCCACCTGGGGATGGCCGTCCTGTGGGCGATGGCGACCGGGAGCCTGACGTTCCCGAGCCTGCTGATGGGGATCTTCGTCGGCGGCGGGGTGCTGCACCTGCTCGGCCCGGTGCTCGGCGATCCGCGCTACGGCATCCGCTTCTACCGCGCCGTCGCGCTCGCGTTCTTCTTCCTTTGGGAGCTGTTCGGCTCCGGGATCCGGGTCGCGATCGACGTGCTGCGGCCATCCCTCGACCTGACGCCAGCGGTCATCGCCGTGCCGCTCGAGCTGCGCAACGAGGCCGCCATCGTGCTGCTCGCCAACATGGTGTCCCTGACGCCCGGCACGCTCTCGATCGACCTCTCGGAGGACAACTCCTGCCTGTACGTCCACACGATGTACGGTGCGGACCCGGTGGAGACGCGGCGGGCGATCAAGCGCGACTTCGAACAACGCATCCAGGAGGTGTTCCGTTGATCCTGTTCG
>Ga0180429_10002761_pt1 | contig 14349 bp, 12 predicted proteins | sample SS_ome_FD_132428 | JGI IMG/M metagenome (GOLD analysis project Ga0180429, IMG submission 132428) | Hypersaline lake sediment archaeal communities from the Salton Sea, California, USA - SS_1_S_1 metaG | ecosystem: Environmental > Aquatic > Non-marine Saline and Alkaline > Hypersaline > Sediment ...
ACCACGCCCACGACCACGACCACGACCACGACCACGACCACGACCACGACCACGACCACGACCATGAGCATGCCCATGATCATGGTGACAGTTGCGGGTGTCGGCACGGGCCTACTGCCGCTGAGATCGAAACGGTCGGTAGCCGGCATGCCACGGCTGGCGTGGTGTTGGCTATCGGGCTTCGTCCTTGCAGTGGTGCAGTCCTGGTGCTGATTCTCGCCACTGTGATGGACTTGATGTGGCATGGCGCGTTCGCGGTTTTGGCCATGTCGGTGGGCACAGCCATTACCGTCATTGCACTGGCAGTTTTGGCAACGATGGCCCGAGATTGGGCAAGTGCAATGGTTGCCCATCGATCACCATTTTGGGTCCTGGCCGGCGGTGGTGTCGGTGTGTTCGGTGGTGCTTTGCTGTTGCTGTTCGGGCTGCTATTACTGAGTAGCTCTTTTACCACCAGGCTGGCGCTGGCTGGCTGACTCGATGCGAGTCGCCAACCATTTTTCAGCTTCGTTGCAGCGAAGATATGGAGAAAAAATGATGCAAAAGCTGCTGTTACTTTTGATTCTGTCGCTAGCGACCAACGCTGGCTTTGCTGAGCCGTTACGTGTATTCGCCAGTGTTCTACCGATCAAAACCTTTGTCGAAAAGATCGGTGGGCAACACGTGGATGCGCGGGTGATGGTGCGCCCCGGCTACAATCCGCACACCTATGATCCTACGCCGAAGCAGATCAGCGCGCTGGCCGGCGCCGCGCTGTACGTTCGTACAGGGGTGCCGTTTGAAAAGGCTTGGATGGGGCGTATCCAGTCGGCCAACCGGACGATGCAGATCCTCGACGCCCGCGATGGCATCGCGTTGCGCAAGTTGGAGGATCATGCTCATGACGAGCACGGACAGCAGGCTAAGCCTCGTGCCGGCCATGGCAGGCATACTGGCGATACCGCGCGCGATGATCATGACAAGCACGCCGAGCACCATTCACAAGATGCCGATCGACACGGCCACCACGAAAATGATCCTCACGTGTGGACCAGCCCCATATTGGTTCGACAAATGATCGGGGGAATTCGCGACAAACTGACGGAACTCGCGCCGGCCCATGCGGAGACTTTTTCCCGTAACCATGATGCATTTGCTGCTGAGCTCAAGGACCTCGACGGTGAGCTGCATGCATTACTCGACCCGCTCCCGAATCGCCGATTCATGGTGTTTCATCCCGCCTGGGGCTACTTCGCTGACAGTTACAGGTTGACCCAGGTGTCGATAGAGCACGAGGGCAAGGAGCCGAGCGCACGTGGGCTGGCGGCGCTGATCGACCAAGCAAAGCGGCAAAAGGTCAGGGTGGTTTTCGTGCAGCCGCAGTTCGACCGGCAGTCCGCCGCGCAGGTGGCGCGGGCCATCGGGGGCTCGGTGGTCGCAGTGGATCCACTGGCTGCCGATTATGTCGATAATCTGCGCCGGGTGGGCCGTGAGTTTGCAAGGGCGCTACAACCTTGAGGCCGGTGATCGATATTCGGTCTTTGACTGTTTTCCTCGGCAGTGTGACGATGTTGTGTGGCATTGACCTGCAGGTCGCAGAAGGCGGGTTTTCCGCGTGACAGCCCGATCAAAGTTGAGCGAGTCGTGCAAATTGGGCGCCTTGGGTAAGGGCGCGGAGGCGAGCTATGGCGGGGTCTACGTCTTATCCGTGTTAGTGACACAAGTCCTCGGTCGCCGCCGTGCCCAAGGGGCCGCCACGCGAGGGACGTGGCGAGGAGAAAACCGTGAATAACAAGGCGCTTTCCCGTGTGCTGGAGCAAGCCGAGGCCATTTGCCAGAAACGCGGCGTAAGGCTGACCGAACAACGCAAGAACGTCCTTCGTTTGCTGTGCCAATCGGATAAGCCCCTCAGTGCTTACGAGCTATTGGATCGCATGCGCGACGTGGTCAAGAACCCTGCGCCACCGACGGTCTACCGCGCATTGGATTTCCTGCTCGAGCAGGGCCTGGTGCACAAGCTCGAGAGCCTGCACGCCTACGTTGGCTGTGCACATCCGGAACACCCGCACGCCAGCCAGTTCCTGATTTGCGATGACTGCGGCGAAGTGACTGAGGTCGAAGACTCCAGTGTCGCCCGAAGTCTGAACGCGGCGGGCAGGGCTGTTGGGTTCCGTACCAAGCGGCCGGTCGTTGAAGTGCTCGGAACCTGTGCGCACTGCCTCGAAAAGCAAGACAATTGAGTTTGAACCGAAGCTCAATCACATCCTCTAATCCCAAGTAGAAAGGAGACACTTCGTTATGCGTCTGAAACACATCGCTATGACTGCCTCTCTGCTGACACCCCTGGCGCTTTTTGCCCCCGGGGCGGCTGCCGAAGACAAACACGATCATGACCATGATCACGAACATCGCCAGCATGGTGCTCATGTGCACGGCGTGGCTGCGCTCAACCTGGCTCTCGAGGGCAACGAGGTACACATCGAACTCGATAGTCCGGCTGCGAATATCGTGGGCTTCGAACATGCACCTTCTTCAGAGGCTGATCATGCCGCTTTGGAAAAGGCAGTGGCCGCGTTAAAGAACGGTGATCAGCTTTTCCTTTTCAATAAAGAGGCCGGCTGCCGCATGGAAAAGGCAATGGTTGCCTCTGCATTACTCGAGGAAGAGCATGATGGCCATGGCGACAAGCACTCGGCTCATCATGACCACGAAGAGAAAGGTGAACATGCTCATGAGAAGCATGATCATGAGGGGCATGGACACGAAGGACACGCGGGCGAAGAAACTCACTCAGACATCGAGGTGGTTTACCATTTTGAGTGTGATCAACCCGGCAAGCTGACCCAGCTGACCGTCGAGCTGTTCGAAGCCTTCCCCGCTACGCAAGAGCTGAACGTTCAGTACATCATCGAGAGCAAGCAGGGAGCCCAGGAGCTGACAGCCAAGGATCACGTGGTCAAGTTCTGAAATACTCTGATTGGGGAAGGGGACGGCACCATCCCCATGCGCGGCCCCGACCCTGCTCAAGCAGAGGAAACGATTCATCGGTCATCGAGGTTAGTGGTCCGGTATTTCGCCAGCAATCACAGGCACCGGTGATGGCATCGGCTGACGCGGCTTACCGCTGAGCCCCGGCGAGCCATCAAACTGCGGGCGACAGCGGCTCGTTCAGCCTGCTGTCAGGTATGACCATGGCCAACGCAGGAACGCTGCGCCTCATGGGCCGTCACCCATCATCCGCGAGCCGAAGTCCGCTGAACATCCAGCGGTCATGCGGGTAGAAGAAATTACGGTAGCTGGCACGTGTATGGCCTGTTGGGGTTACGCAGCATCCACCCTTCAATACCATCTGGTTTGCCATGAACTTGCCGTTGTATTCGCCCATGGAACCTTCGAGCGGTCTGAAGCCGGGATAGGCGCTGTAAGGTGTGGACGTCCAGTTCCACAAGTCACCGTACCACTGACCTTGCTCCGTGGCGGGCTCGGGATGCAGGCAGTCGCTGTCCGCAAAGTTGCCTAGGAGTGGTTTCGTTGCCAGGGCGCATTCGAGTTCGGCTTCTGTCGGAAGGCGCTTGCCAGCCCAGCGGGCATAAGCATCAGCCTCGTAAAAACTGATATGAGAGACGGGTTGATGTGGATTCAGGGGGCGCATGCCGCCCAGTGTGAATTCCTGCCATTCACCGTCATTTCCTGACCAGTACAACGGATGGCGCCAGCCACGCTCCTGGATCAGGTACCAGCCATCGGCCAGCCACAAGCGCGGATCGTCATAGCCACCATCCTGCATAAACTCCAGGTATTCACTATTGGTAACCAGGCGGTCGGCCAGGCGCCAGCCATTCAGCAATACATCGTGACGCGGGGCTTCATTGTCGAAATGGAAACTCTCGGCAATAGCGCCGATTTGCCGGATTCCGCCCTCATGCTCGACCCAGCGCACAGGTCTGCTCGTCCCGGGTTGCGCTTTGAGATCCGTGCGATAGGCGGGGGCAAGCGGGTTGACCGAGAAGTTGTGCTTGATGTCCATGAACAACAGTTCCTGGTGCTGCTGTTCATGATTCAGGCCCAGCTGCAGGCGGAACAGAACCTTATCCCGATCGGCGTTATCGAGCGACGACAGCAGCGCCAGCATATGCTCGTCGACGTAGGCACGGTAGCTGTATATGGTCTCGACAGTCGGACGGGATAACAGGCCGCGCTTTGGCCTGGGATGCATGCTGCCAACGGTTTCATAGTAACTGTTGAACAGGTAGGCGAAGCGAGGGTCAAACGGCCGGTAACCGGATAGGAAGGGAGTCAACAGGAAAGTCTCGAAAAACCAGCTGACATGCGCGATGTGCCACTTGGGTGGACTGGTCTCAACAATCGATTGCAATTGATAGTCGTCGGTTTCGAGCGGCGAACAGATACGCTCGCTATAGGCGCGCGTCTTACGGTAGGCGTCTGTCCAGTCAGCCGGGCCATTCGCTAGGGGCTTTTGTTCAGGCATACCTCGTCTCCATGGTCGTTAGCCCAAATCGTGCCACAGTGTGCTTGATGAAATACAGGCGAGAGGCCCTTAATCCGGCGCAACTTTGTTCCTGGGGTGGTGGCTTATTTGTCGACGATAGACCGGACGGTCGGCGAATCGATGGCCGTTTCGTCAAGGTCTGAGTCTAGCGGAACGAGTGCTGCGGTCCCCCGGTCCCCTTGTTATGTGGGTAAGTGCTTGCCGAGATGGTGCCCTCTCCGGTGCATCCCGGCAAATTGAAATAGTCCGAGTTGACTCACTACGGAAATGGACATCCTGCTTGAAAGCCCGAAGCTCCCGCGTGCTATCGTCGATTGACGCTATCAGTGGCTACCTGAAATCGCTTGGCGGGGCGACCCGGAGCGTGTTGTGACGCTGCATTTCCCCTGCGGGTGAAGAAACGGGCCTGCTATGGATCAGTCGTGACGGTGGCAGGGAGTCACGTCGATACGAGACGGAACCGGAATCAGTGTTCTGGGCAAGAACCCGAGCGATGTTGTTATGTCTTGTGCCCATTGAGCGGCAACAGCGAATAAATGTTGCGACCGTCCAGCTTGAGCACCTCGTGCGTCGGACGCACACTCAGCTGTAGCCGTACCCGTCGGCAGTCCCGATTCTCAGTACTTTGACTTTTCAGAGGGCGCAGAAAAGTCACTTTAGGCAAAACTTCTGTGCGAAAAGAACCCAGTGGCTTTGGCTTCGCTGCGGTTGGAGACTTTTTCCGAAAATTGCGGCTGCATGAACGGCAGCTGATCTGCAGGCGCTATGGGGCTCCGGTTCTGCGTGTAAGCGTTGGCAAAGTCGACGACGATTGCCTCTGCGAGGCTGCCACAGAGAAGGTATGCTCGGAGTACTGTTGGTGGGGCGTTTTGTCAAAGCCCGAACACTCAGAGCGATGCAGACGGGTACGGCCTGGATAATGAAAACCGCGCAGAACTGCGACGGCGTGAACAGGATCCGTCGGGAGATCAGGGCCGGGCATGAAGGGTGAAATGGGAGAGAAGCGGAACACCGATATTTCGGTTGCCATCACAGGCTCTGGTGGCAGCGGCGCGGTTACCGCTGGCCTGATCCTGCTCGATGCAGCCGCCAGGGCCGGCCTTTACGGCCTGATGATGCGCTCTTACGGCCCCCAGATCCGCGGTGGAGAGTCTGCCAGTCTGTTGCGTTTCAGTTCCAGGCCCGTCGCGTGCATGGACGACCATGTCGACCTTCTGGTGGGGCTTGACTGGCGCAACGCGGGGCGCTTTGCGCAAGAGATTCCACTCACATCCGCCAGCCTGGTCCTGAGTGACCCTGCGGCTGGTGCCGTGCCGACGTCGTTTGCGGCCAGCGGCGCGGAAATTCGCGAGTTGGCCTTCAAGGCACATGCGGAAGGCGTGGCGAAAGGGCGTCTCAACATGGTGGCGGTGGGTGCTGCCGGAGCACTTTGTGGTCTGGCGCAGGGAGTGATCGATGCTGCGGTGCGAAAGACGCTGGCGGGCAAGGGCAGTGAGGTGGTAGAGCAGGCTGTCGTCTGTGCGTCCATCGGTTATGAGCAGGCAGGGGCGGCTGATCCAGCGCCTGATTCAACCTCCAAATCAGCTGAGCGCTGGAATATCAGCGGCAACGAGGCGTGTGGTCTTGGAGGGTTGCGCGGCGGCGTTCGATTCGTCGCGGCCTATCCGATTACACCGGCGAGTGACATTCTTGAGTGGTTGGCGCCGCGTCTCGAGCGGCTGGGTGGCTCGCTGGTACAGGCCGAAGACGAGCTGGCCTCAGTCAACATGATTATCGGTGCCTCCTATGGGGGCGTTCCGGCCATGACCGCCACCTCGGGTCCGGGCCTCAGCCTGATGCAGGAGGGGTTGGGTCTGGCGGTTGCCAGTGAAACTCCGGTGGTCGTCATCAATGTCACACGCGGCGGCCCCTCCACGGGAATCCCGACCAAATCGGAACAGTCCGATCTGAATATCGCCGTGAACGGTATGCACGGCGATGCCCCCCACCTGGTGTTGGCGCCGCTGAATGTACCGGATTGTGTGTTTACCACCCAGTGGGCGATCAGGCTGGCCGAACATCTCCAGACGGCGGCAATTGTTCTGTCTGACCAGTCGCTGGGGCAGGCCCGGACGGTGATCGACCCACCCGGTGAGCGTGAGATGCCACTCGAGCGAGTCGCTGAACCTTCGCCGCAGGCGGATTACCGACGCTATGCACTGACCGGCGACGACATCTCTCCAATGACGCTGCCCGGTATCGCGCATGGCATGTATACGGCCGATGGCCTGGAGCACGATGAACTGGGCATTCCCTCGAGCCTGGCTGCAGACCACCATCGACAGCTGAATAAACGCCGGGACAAGATTAATGCCTTTGATTTCGGGGCGGATTGGGCTGAGCTCCAGGGCGATGGCGCCCTCTGCCTGATCTGCTGGGGATCCGCCAGCGGGGCCGTGTTCGAGGCCGGCGCGCGTCTCAGGGCACAGGGTATGTCTGTGCGGGTCATTGCATTGCGACTGTTGGCGCCTCTGCGCTGCGATGCGCTCACACAGGCGCTCGCTGATGTAGAGTGCACTTGGGTGGTGGAGCAGAATCACAGTGGCCAGCTGTACCATTACCTTAAATCACAAGGTGTGTTAGCGGATGACGCGCACCTGTTGGCCAGGCCCGGGCCAATACCGCTGCGCCCGGGGGAGATCGTCAATGCAATTACTGAGAACGGCTGAGGGGTAGCATGCCATGACCACGGTTGCCCTGAAGGCGAAAGACTACAAGTCCGGGGTCAAACCCATCTGGTGTCCGGGATGCGGGCATTTTGCTGTCTTCGCGGCGATCACTCGGGCGTTGGCCTATCTCGAACTGCCCAAAGAGCGGGTTGCAATGATCTCAGGTATCGGCTGTTCCTCACGCCTGCCGGCCTATGTGGACAGCTACGGGTTTCATGGCCTGCATGGCAGGGCACTGCCGCTGGCCACCGGGCTCAAGGTGGCCAGGCCTGAACTGAATGTGCTGGTCGCCGGTGGCGACGGTGACGGCTTTTCCATCGGCGGCAATCATTTCCTGCATGCCTGCCGGCGCAATATTGACCTGACCTATATCGTGATGGATAACCGTGTCTATGGCATGACCAAGGGCCAGGCGTCGCCGACCACGGCGCCGGATTGGGCCAAAAGCAAGATGACACCTCATGGCACGGGCGTGCGACGTTTTCAGCCGGCGGCAATCGCACTGTCTGCGGGTGCGACCTTCATCGCGCGCGGCTATTCGGGTGATCCGAAGGGCTTGACGCACATGCTGGTGGAGGCGATCACCCATCCTGGTTTTTCGTTTCTGCATGTTCTTAGCCCGTGCATCACGTTTCGGCCCGACCAGCGCAGCTGGAAGACCGGGGTACACGCGTTTGCTGAAGGACCCTTTGAGGAACCGGTAGAGGCGGCGCGGGAGATCCATGCAGACGACGGACTGGGACTGGGTGTGCTCTACGCTGAGAAGCTACCGGTATGGCCTCCCCATATCAAACCATCTGGGTCGCTTGCCGAGGTCGAACGGGAGTTCCTGACATGAACGATATGCTTGCCGGGGAGATCTCGTCGGTCGCCGAATTCCTCGCCCATGCCCTGGAGATGGAGGTCGAGTCGGCCGAGCGCTACCGTGAACTGGCCGACAACATGGAGGTACATAACAACCCCCAGGTGGCGACCTTGTTTCGCCGGCTCGCTGTCGAGGGTGACGCCCATGTCGAACAGGTGACGCGGCGTTGTGCGTCGATCGAGCTGCCGAATATTGCGCCCTGGGCGTTCAAATGGACCAGCCCCGATGGGCCGGAATCGCCTGCCATGGAAGATCTTCACTATCTCATGAGCCGACGTCAGGCGCTGGAACTCGCATTGCACAATGAGGTTCGCGGTCTGGCTTTTTATATCCAGGTCGCAGATCGTTCACTGGATGCCGAAGTGCGGCAGCTGGCAGGAGAGATGGCCAGAGAAGAGCATGCCCATGTGGCGATGCTCGAGAACTTGCTGCGCAGAGAGGTGGATAACGAATTGGCGTCACCGGGCGATCTCGACCCGCCGAATATGCCAGAGTAGAGGTGGCGTTTTTTCTTGGCAGTCATTGGCTCGATGAGCTTTTTCACGGTCTCTCAAGTCGGATAATGTTGAGTCGTAGCTACACTCTTGGCGGTGTTGCGGGCAGAAAGCAAAGCCGTCTTTGCGAGAAAGATTTGTATTTCCTGAGAATCGGTGTACTCTAACCGTCATTACGCACCATCCGGTCGGTGCTCATCTCTCGCGATAGTCTCCCTCCCCGATAGGCCCTCCCGAACGTTTTAAAGCTCTGCCTTCGACCGGCACCGTGAATGCACGGTTAGGCTGGAACTGGAGCAGTTAATGCCATTTCAGAAGCTCGGCCTGATGGCCGATTTGCAGCGTGCGATCGCGGCGCAGGGCTACGTACGCCCAACGCCCATACAGGCGCAGGCTGTCCCCGCGGTTCTCCAGGGGCGCGACGTGCTCGCCGGCGCCCAGACCGGCACCGGCAAAACAGCCGCCTTCACCCTGCCTTTGCTGCAGCTGCTGAGTCAACGCAAGCGTTCCAGGGAACCTGGCAGCAAGGCGCCTCGCGCGCTGGTGCTCACCCCAACCCGTGAGTTGGCCGCCCAGGTCGGCGAGAGTGTGTCCACCTACGGTGCCCACCTGCCACTCAAGTCCACGGTGATCTTTGGCGGCGTAAAGATCAACCCGCAGAAGGATGCGCTGCGGCGTGGCGTCGACATCCTGGTGGCCACTCCGGGGCGGTTGCTCGATCATGCAGGGCAGGGCACGCTGGACCTGTCAGCGGTGGAGATCCTGGTGCTGGACGAGGCCGACCGCATGCTGGACATGGGTTTCATCCACGACATCCGCAAGGTGTTGGCCATGCTGCCCAGGCGGCGTCAAAATCTGTTGTTCTCGGCCACTTATTCCAAGGACATCAAGCGCCTCGCCGATAGTCTGTTGCACAACCCCATGATGATCGAGGTGGCGCGGCGTAACACCGCGGCAGAGACGGTCACGCAGCATGTCTACCGGGTAGACAAGCAGGCGAAGCGCGACCTCCTGATCCACTTGATCGATGAAGGGCAGTGGTTCCAGGTGCTGGTTTTCACCCGTACCAAGCATGGTGCCAACCGTCTCGCGGAGCAGCTGAATCGCGCCGGTATCGAGGCGGCAGCAATCCACGGCAACAAGAGCCAGGGGGCGCGCACCAAGGCGCTGGCCGGTTTCAAGGACGGTAGTCTTCGAGTACTTGTGGCTACCGATATCGCGGCACGCGGCTTGGACATCAGTCGATTGCCGCACGTGGTGAATTACGAACTGCCGAACGTACCGGAAGATTATGTGCACCGCATCGGACGCACGGGCCGGGCTGGCGAAGAAGGCGTGGCCTTGTCCTTGGTCGGCCCCGATGAGGCCAAGCTGCTACGCGATATCGAACGCCTCTTGAAGCGAGAGGTCCCGGTGCTTTCGAAACCGGCATTTGAGCCAAGGGAGCTGGCGCCCGAGCGTGAGCCGCAGGCGACGCAGAGCCGCAAGTCCCGTAGTGGAAAGCCACGAAATGCCAAGTCCGGCATTGGTCGCGCCCGCCGTGGCGGCGGTAATTCTGCATCGACCGTGCGCTCCCGGGCCCGCGCAACGCGCGCCGAGCGCTGAACCAAAGTATTCGCCAGCAATGGCAAATCACTATCCCGTTTTTGTGTGTTGGCACGACGGTAGTGTTTTTCTCTTACAACACACAGACTAGGAACGAAATTGATGATGAATATTTATGTTGGCAACCTGCCCTACAGCGCCACCGAAGATGAACTGCGTACCGCCTTTGCCGCTTTTGGTGAAGTCAGCAGCGTCAACCTGATTACTGACAGAGACACAGGTCAGTCCAAGGGTTTTGCTTTTGTGGAAATGGCAGAGAACTCTGCGGCGGATTCGGCCATCAAAGGTCTCAACGACACTGCCATGGGTGGCCGCAACCTGAAGGTCAACCAGGCTAAACCTCGTGGTGAGCGCCCCTCCCGGGCGCCGCGCTGGTAAGTCGGACCGAACGGTGCTGTGCGTCTGGCAGCGCCGTTGAATAGACGCCGCGTAAGCCCATGTGGCGTGCGCGGCGTTTTGCTTTGGCGGTCCACATGCTCCCCGGGAAGATGGGTAGGTGGGGGGTTATGAAAATCGTCCGTTCAAGCAAACAGAGAAAACATTATGAAAATACTTGTGCCGAGAATTACTGACGCAACCAAACGCAAGGATCTGCGGGAGTTTGCGAACAGGGTCCTGCTCAAGTGGCTTCGCCTGCCGTTTTCTGATCACGCAATGATCAACAGCTGCCGGATCCTCTCGATCGAGGACTCGATGGGTGTGACACTCCGTTATGGAGTACTGGACGTGACACCTGATGATGCCGCGAAGAGGATTATTCGCAAACTCAACGGCGCATTCCTGTGTGGCAAACGTGTTGGGGTGAAGCATTACGATGCCGCTACGGCACGCTCGATCGCTCGCTCAAAATGACTCGCCTTTGCGCAAACCAAGCGCTCTATGGTTCAAGGCTTCAGCTTTCTGCTTCGTACATTGGTTGCAGGGTTTGCTTCCATTGCGTAGGGGCAGTCCACGTTGATGGCTACCGGAAGGGCCAGATAGTCGAGGCGAAGACGGCCATACTTCCAAGCTCGATGCGATTGTCGACAGACATTTGACTTCGGGAACTTGTTCTTTGGCGCACGGAACAGCCGGCGCCTTTGTGAGCTTGGCAGAGAAAAGAGAACTTCGAGGTTGGATGATATTGAGAACCAACCGGTGCAGGCCTCAACATGCCGGGTGTGTGCATGAAGATAGACGTGATTACCAGGAGAAGGATATCTCGACATGCGGGAAAGGACTTTGCCCGCTAAGCAGGAGCCCGAATTGCGCCGCGATAACGGCTGTCTCGACGTGAACGCGGGTGCAGGGGGCGAGGTTACCGCCGACCACCCCGAACATCTCATAGATTCAGCGTTGATTCCTGGGCCGAAGTCGGGATAGCGCGCAAGCTTACCCGGCAGACAGATCATCCGGCTGCTTCTCTCTCCCGCACAGAAGTGACGCACATTCACCTGCATTTCGAGGGTAGGTCGGTCGCTCGCATGCGACAATATGCCCTGCATTGGTGCCCGTGGCCGAACCAGTCTTCCCGTGAGATAGTGCGGCAGAAGTGGAACTTCAGCTCGCATGGTGCGACCGTCGGGATAGAGGATCATCGGGTCGCTCTGCCCCCAATGAACGTGTTGGGATTGGTCATCGATACGGATCCGGAAAACCCGGCGGCATTCGCCTCTTTAGAGAGACTGCAAATCGGTTGAGCTTTTCGCCACTACATGGGTAACTGCCCATAAATGTAGCAGGTCTAGGCGATGCAACCTCTATCCGCGTGGCAAATGAATTGGCAGATTTCGGGAGGCGTTAGAGCGGTGATCGAATCGATCTTGTTGACGGCAGCGAACGTTTTCACATTCGAGGGCCAGCGAGGGCTCACCAATGCCAGTGGGTTCTTTTTCGAACGTGACAGGCGTTTGTTCCTGGTGACGAGTCGCCATGTGCTGATCGATGAACCGAGCGAGCACTACCCGGACCGCATCGAGATCGAACTGCACACGAATCCTGAGAATCTGGCCGAATCGACCGGGTTTTCGATTCCCCTTTATCGTGAAGGGCGGGCGGTATGGCGCCAGGGCAGCGATGATGCGGGGGAGATTGATGTTACGGTGATCGAGCTGGACCGCAGAGCGCTTCCTAGATCGACCGTGTATCGCGCGTTTACGCCGGAGCACCTACTGCAAGAACCCGATCGAGTCGAAGTCGGTATGACACTGTTGGTGGTCGGGTTTCCACTCGGATTTCACGACACGCTGCATCATATGCCTGTTGTGCGGCAGGCGATCATCGCTTCGTCTTTTGGCCTGCGTTTTCAGGGGCAGGGTTACTTCCTGACGGACGCGAGAACGCACCGTGGTACCAGTGGTGCACCCGTGGTCATGCGGGCCACCGAAGCCGATCATCCGCCCGGCGATTTGCCCTGGATACTCTTGGGTGTTCATTCGGCGAGGTTCGATATTGATACGCGTGATCTTCAGTTAGATGAGGCATTGGGTCTGAATTGCGCTTGGTATGCCGACATTCTATTGACGCTGACCGAAGCATGAGTTGGCAGTAGAAGTTCAGTAGTTTTCTCTCTTGGGCAAGAGCTGGTCGCTCCGTCGGTGATTCCGACGGCAGCGCCCCGTTGTTGTCTCTCCAATAATCGAGGAAACGTGGAAAAGTCATTGCGGGCAATGCTTCTGCACAGGCCGTTTCCTGACTCTATGGCCCTGGATGCGGTACTTATGTTTGCGTAAGGACTGAATGCGTTACGTTACGGGGAGAAACAAGGGACTCAGCAAGTCGCTTGCTCAGAGATATGCGAGGCAGCAAGCTTTCTGCGATTTTCGCGGAGGTCCTATTCCTGTGCTTTGCGGGTCCGTCAGTAATGGGTTGACTGCGAACCCCAAGATTTCTGAAGCATCATCCGAATCAACTTTTTTCCTGAAATCAAACGATGGAGGGCCTGTGGATCTACGGCTTGGAAAGCAGGTATTCAGCAACGGCCTGGTAGGCTGGTAATGACGTCGGGTCGATCTTCGCGTTCTTCGCTGCAGGATACGATGCGAAGCGCACGATAACCATGTCTGCCTTTGGATCGACATAGATCGTCTGGCCGTGTACCCCGCGCGCCGCAAATGCACCGTGCTCGTTATGCAGCAACCACCACATGCCGCGGTAACTGCCACCCTCGAGGGACTTGTAGCCCGCCTTTGCGAAGGCCTCCCTGCTTCCGCCTGAGCGAATGTTGGCCAGGACCTGCGAGGGAAACAGCCGTTGCCCGTTGATCTCGCCTTCGTTGAGCATGATCAGTCCAAGGCGTCCAAGGTCACGCAGGCCGGCGCTCAAACCGCCGCCCGCGAAGGGCGTGCCCTTGCCATCGACCGTCATGTAGCCATCCTGTTCAGCACCCATGCGGCTCCAGATCCTTTCGGAAAGCAGTTCCGTGACCTCTTTGCCGCTCACGCGCGAAATAATCCACCCCAGTGCATCCGTGTTGATGGTCTTGTAGTGAAAGGCGTCGCCATGGGTCCCTTCCGGCTGTACGGTCTGCAGGTACTCGAAATAGCCGTTCGGGCCGACATAGTCCGAGGGCTTGGGCAGCGGGCTTGCGGCCGCAGAGTATTTCCAAATGTCGGCGTCCGGGTCTGAGTAATCCTCGCTGTAGGAAAGTCCGGTGGTCATGTCCATCACTTGCCGCACGGTGGCGTTGCCGAAGGCACTTTCTTTCAGTTCGGGGATGATCGAGGACACCAACGCCGTGTCGTCGAGCTTGCCCTCTGCCACCAGGATCTCCCCGAGCAGACCGGTCATGGACTTGGTCATCGACATGGCACCATGCTTGCCTGTCTCGTCCAGGCAGCCCAGATAGCGCTCATAGACTATCTTTCCCTGGTGCAGAATGAGCATCCCATCGGTGTAGTTGGCTGACAGCGATTGTTTCCAGGTCATCTCTTCTTCGCTGCCGGTGGGCCTGAAGGTCAGTGCATCGATAGCAGTTTCGTCAAGATCGTACTCAAGCGGAACGGGTGCTCCAATCCCGCGGCTTACCTGTTCTGTCGGCAGAAACTCGCGAAGATGGCAAACGGTCCAGCGCAGCTTGGGAAAACTGAAATAGTTCGAGTTCGGCTGCGCAATCAATTTGTCAGGCGGCGGAGGGAAACCCTGCATCCAGCCAAGGGCCTTTGGGTCCGAGTCCTCGGCGCTCAATTGGGCGGCGGTTTGTGCAATGGC
>Ga0180429_10002762_pt1 | contig 14346 bp, 11 predicted proteins | sample SS_ome_FD_132428 | JGI IMG/M metagenome (GOLD analysis project Ga0180429, IMG submission 132428) | Hypersaline lake sediment archaeal communities from the Salton Sea, California, USA - SS_1_S_1 metaG | ecosystem: Environmental > Aquatic > Non-marine Saline and Alkaline > Hypersaline > Sediment ...
CTTGTCAATTTTAATGGAGAAAAATAATGTTTGTAGCGGATATAAAGCGAGTCGTCGACCAAGTTAGCCGAGACAAAGGGATTGATCGCGAGATTTTAATCAGCGCGCTTGAAGAAGCACTCAAGTCAGCGGCCCGCAAGAAATTTGGAAGTAAAATCGATATCGAGGTCCAGTATAGCGACGATTCCGGTGAGATCGAAGTCTTTCAATTCAAGGACGTTGTTGAAACGGTTGAAGATCCGGTTCTTGAAATAACGTTGGAAGAGGGGCGCAAGCTGGATGCCGACTGTGAGATCGGGGACAGTCTCGGGACCAAAATGGACACATCGACCTTTGGCCGCATTGCCGCCCAGTCCGCTAAGCAGGTTATTATCCAGAAGATGAAAGACGCGGAAAAAGATGCGATTTACGCAAGCTTTATCGATCGCAAAGGTGAAATTATAAACGGAATCGTTCAACGCATGGATCGCGGGGACATCATTGTCAATCTCGGACACACGGAAGGCATCTTGCCGGTTCGGGAACAGGTGCCCCGCGAATCCTACCGGCGCGGTGATCGACTCAGAGCGTATATTCTGGATGTCCTGCACGAGACGCGCGGCCCCCAGATCATTCTGTCGCGTGGCCACAAAGAATTCCTGATTGATTTATTTAAGACGGAAGTCCCCGAGATCAGCGAGGGAATCGTCAGCATCATGGAGGCCGCGCGTGAGCCGGGTGTCCGGGCTAAAATCGCGGTGTCGTCCAACAACTCGGACATTGATCCTGTGGGGGCCTGTGTCGGCATGAAAGGGAGCCGCGTGCAAAATGTCGTGCAGGAGTTGCGCGGGGAGAAGATCGACATTATTCCATGGCACCTGGATGCGGCGAAGTTTGTATGCAATGCGCTCGCACCGGCGGAAATTTCACGCGTGATCATCGATGACGCTAATCGCTCGATGGAAGTGATCGTACCAGATGATTACCTCTCCATTGCGATTGGCAAACGGGGCCAAAATGTACGCCTGGCATCTAAGCTGACAGGCTGGCACCTCGATGTCCAAAGTGAATCCCGCTACAACGAGACAATGAAAAGCGGCTATGAGTCCCTTGTCGCGTTACCGGAAGTCGGCGTAAGTTTGGCGGACGCCTTGTACGAGGCCGGGTTTTTCTCGATTGATGAAATCAGCATCGCATCGATAGCCGATCTGATGCAGGTGCGGGAGATGACCGAGGAAAAGGCACAAGAGCTTATTTCCGCTGCGCGCCGGGCAGTTTTAGATGCTGAAGCCAGGGGTGAGGAAGCCGATTTGCAGGAGGAAGAGGAAACCCCCGGCGACGGTCAAGACGTTGATTTGGGGGAAGACGGTCCGATAGGGATTGCAGCGCCGGCGGAGGACGCCGCTGAGCCGGAACTTGGAGCAGATGCGGCTGACGTGGAATCATCCGAGCCGGAAGCCCCCGTCGAGACAGAGGCGAGCGTGGAGCCGAAGGAATAGGGGTCATATCATTCTGACCGGAAATTATAGCTGGAGCGGTGGCGACCAGAGGTATCTCTGTTAGCCAGACTGTAGGGGGAATACATGGCGAAAATCAGGGTATATGAACTTGCCCGGGAACTCAATATGACCAACAAGGTGCTGATTGACAAAATGAGTCAATTGGACCTCGCGGTGAAGAGTCATATGAGTTCTCTAGAGGATGAGACCGTTGCTCAGATTAAAGATGCCCTGCTCGGCAAGCCTGCTGAGAAGGTCGAAGAAACAAGGATCAAACCTACAGTCATTCGGCGTCGGCGGAAAAAGGTCGTTGCGCCTGAACCGGTTGATGACGCTGAAACAGCGCCGGTAGAAGAAGGCCTTGTCGAGACGGAAACAAAAGAATCTCCCGTCGACACATCGCAGAAGGAAGAACAGTCCGCCGTCGAAACCGTCCCAGCGGCAAGTGTGCGCAAACGTGTACCGCCACCTGAAGCACCTGCCAAAATAGTCGCCAAACCTCCGGAGAAGGCCGCACCAGAGGCGAAGGAAGCGGCAGCCGGAGACATTGCTGAAACGGAACCGGTGGCGGGTCCTGCTGCCGAAGAGGCGTCCCCGCAAGAGACCCCGGTCGTTTCTGAAAGTGCGGTTGCGGATGATGCCGTGCCTGAGAATGTGGAAGAAGCGGTAACGCCGGCGGCTAAGCCGAAGAAGGAAAAGAAAACCGAACCGGCGGCGAAAATTATCAAACTGCCACCGAAACCCGTTGCAAGACCCACCCCTCGCCCTGCGCCGGCGGTATCAGAACCCGACACGGTCAAGGGCGATACCGATGCTGCTGCAGATGCCCGGAAAAAAAGACGAAAAAAGCGGACCGAAGAAGAACTGGACCGCAAATTTTTCAAGAAAAAAATCGCCTTTCGGAAAAAAGCGGTCGTCGAGGGCGCCGATCTCTACTCCGGCCGGGGGCGATCGCGTAAAGGACGCAAGGATGGTCGCGGGAAAGTCGCCCTTGGCCAGAAGACCCAGATTACGACGGCCAAAGCGATTAAGCGGAGAATTAAAGTGGATGAAGCCATCATGCTGTCCGAGTTGGCGAAACGCATGGGCATAAAAGCCAGCGAGATTATTAAAATGCTGATGGGCCAGGGCATCATGGCAACAGTCAACCAAAGCATTGACTATGAGACGGCATGTCTTGTTGCGGCGGAGTTTGACTATGAAGTGGAGAAAGCCGCTTTCGAAGAGGAAGAGCTGATCAAGGTGGAACAGGATGACCCGGAAGCGCTGCGCGAGCGTCCGCCGGTCGTAACGATCATGGGGCACGTCGACCACGGCAAGACATCGTTACTCGATGTTATTCGCAAAACCCATGTCACGGACCTTGAGGCAGGCGGGATTACCCAGCATATCGGCGCCTACAGCGTTTCCACCGAAAAAGGCCAGATCACCTTTCTGGATACGCCGGGCCACGAAGCGTTTACCGCGATGCGGTCGCGTGGTGCGCAGGTCACGGACCTTGTTATTCTCGTGGTTGCCGCCGATGACGGGGTCATGCCCCAGACCGTCGAGGCGATTAACCATGCCCGGGCATCGAAAGTCCCCCTCATCGTTGCGGTCAATAAAATCGACAAGGCCGGGGCTGATCCGGATCGGGTCTACCGCGAACTGGCCGAGAAGGACCTGACGCCCGAAGCCTGGGGCGGGGATACGATTTTCGTCAATGTTTCCGCCAAGCAAAAAATAGGTATCGATGACCTGCTGGAGATGATTCTGTTGCAATCCGAGGTCATGGAATTGAAGGCCAATCCGAGCAAACAAGCCTTTGGCCATGTTGTTGAGGCCAAGCTTGATTCCGGAAGAGGACCGGTGGCCACCGTCCTGGTAAAAGAGGGCACACTGCGAACCGGCGATCCGGTGGTGTGCGGTGTTCACTTCGGCAAGGTGCGCGCCATGCTGAGCGATATGGGCACCCCGGTTACGGAAGCCGGTCCATCGATTCCAGTGGAGGTGTTGGGCCTCTCCGGTGTACCCTTTGCAGGCGACGAACTGGTTGCCTTGAAGGATGAGAAAGACGCCAAACAGGTCAGCAGCCATCGGACACAGAAGCACCGCAGCATGGAACTGGCGAAAACCAACCGGATGAGTCTCGACAACCTTTTTGAGAAGATGAAGGAGGGTGAGGTCAAAGACCTCAACCTGATCATCAAGACCGACGTCGATGGCTCCATGGAAGCGTTAAAAGATTCTCTCGTCAAATTGTCGAACGACGAAGTCAAAATCAATGTGGTCCACTCCGCTTCCGGTACCATTACGGAATCCGATGTGTCCTTGGCGGCGGTTTCCAATGCCATCATTATCGGATTTAATGTGAGACCGACGCCGAAAGTGCAAACGATGGCGCTTGAAGAAGGCGTTGATATGCGGTTTCATAATGTGATTTATCACGTCATCAAAGAAATAAAAGACGCCATTGCCGGTATGATGGAATCCATTTTCGAAGAACGCATCCTTGGCCGGGCGGAGGTGCGGGAGGTTTTCCAGATACCGAAAATCGGTGCAATCGCCGGTTGTCATGTCACGGACGGCAAGATCGAACGCAGTCAACTGATGCGGTTGCTGCGTGACGGGGTTGTTTACTACGAAGGTAAAAATTCATCCCTGCGCCGTTTCAAGGACGATGTCAAAGAGGTTCAAAGTGGGTATGAATGCGGCATCGGTATTGAAAATTACAATGATATCAAGGTGGGTGACGTGATCGAATGCTACTACCTTGAAGAGATCCGTCCCGAAGTCGAGTAAGTCGTTTCCGGACAGGGATTCACGCATTGTGGGTGGCGGGAATTATGGTCTGTCAATTGGCGGAAAAGCCATGGTGGTCGGTATTGGTCATATTGTTTATCGGATTCATGACTGTCGTTCTTTGAAAGGCAAGCGCAAGGTCGTCAAAGCCATTGTCACGCGCTTGCGGAATCGCTTTAACGCCTCCGTAGCCGAGGTGGACGCCAACGATAACCACCAAAAAGCGGTAATCGGTTTCTCTATGGTGGGAAACGATCGGGCCGTTGTCAATTCTAAAATGGATAAACTGTTTAACATGGCTGAAGACATCGGGCTGGCCGAAACGATTGATATGGAAATGGAGATTATCAGCTTATGAAGGCATCTCCCAGATCCGAACGCGTCAGCCGGCATATTCGCAGCACCCTGGCGGAAATTTTACAGCGCCATGTCAAGGATCCGCGCTTGAAGCTGGTGACGATTACCAGTGTCGATGTGTCTCCGGATCTCCGACAAGCCAAAATCTATTTTGCGACCAGCGGTGACGACGAAAAGATTCAGCGCGTCCAGGAGGGTTTCAAAAATGCGCGTCCCTACATTAAGCGGTTATTGGGCCGGGAACTGGGGTTGCGCTACATGCCGGACATTCGTTTTTATTATGACGACTCTCTCGATTACGGCGCCCGCATGGAAGCGCTTTTTCGATCGATAGGTGAGGCCGATGGACACCGTCATCGACCGACTGACTGAGAGCCAGGCGATATTTCTGTCAACGCATATCAACCCCGATGGCGATGCGATCGGGTCTCTGATAGCGCTGGGCCTGGGATTGCAGCAAAGTGGTAAGCAGATTTACCTATACAATGAGAGCCCCATTCCGGCGGTTTATCGATTTCTGCCGGGCGTGCAACTGGTCCAGCAGATGCTGCCCGAATCGTCAGCCTGGGATACGGCCGTTGTAATCGATTGTGGTACGCTTGAACGCATTGGCGTGGCGGCGGACTTTGTCCGTGGGCTGCCGCAGGTTATTAATATTGATCACCACGTGACCAATACGAATTTCGGTCAATACCGACTGGTGGATTCGACGGCATGTTCGTCCGCCGAAATGGTTTATCGGCTCTTGAAAAAAATGGCTGTTACGATTGATACGGCGATGGCCACGTCGATCTATACCGGGATTTTGACCGACACGGGATCGTTTCGTTTTGCGAACACCAACAGCGCGGCCTACACGATTTGTTCCGAGATGGTGCAGATGGGGGTGGACCCCTATACCGTGGCACAGCATGTTTACGGGACCTATTCGCTGGGTCGCATCAAGCTGCTGAATATGGCTCTGGATTCGATCGAAATTTCCGCCAACGGAAAGTTGTCGTTGATGACTTTGACCCGGGACATGTTTCGGGAGACCGATACGAACCCGGAAGATGTGGACGGTATGATTAACTATGCCAAACGCATCGAAGATGTGAAAGTGGCCGCCCTCATCATGGAAAATGAGAACGGTGCCGTCCAGAAGCGTTATCATGTGAGCCTGCGCTCTGACGGATCGGTGGATGTCGCTGAAATTGCGGCTTCTTTCGGAGGCGGGGGCCATTTCAGTGCCGCTGGATTTGGTGTCGAATCTTCTTTGAAGGCTCTCAAAAAGACGATCAATTCCATTGCCGAGAAACTTTGAGAACCCCATGCAGGGCAGTGTTCTGATCATTGATAAACCGGCGGGCTTGTCCTCGGCACAGGCTGTCGGCAGGGTCAAGAAGCTGTTAGGCGCCAAAAAGGTCGGACACGCCGGGACGCTGGATCCTTTTGCGACCGGTGTGCTGGTCTGCCTGGTGAACCAGGCCACCCGTTTGGCCCGTTTTTTCTTGAGCAGCGCGAAACAATACGAAGCGGAACTGCGTTTGGGGATCGATACCGATACCCAGGACCGCACCGGTCAGGTGATTCGCCGCCGACCGATACCGGAAAGCGTTGAAGCGGCGCTGCAAGGGGTCTGTGATCGATTTGTCGGCGATATCGCACAGATTCCGCCGGTCTTTTCAGCGCTGAAACATCAGGGTGTCGCGCTCTATAAGCTGGCACGCAGCGGTAAACCGGTCCAGAAACAGGCCCGCCGTGTTCGGATCGAACGGCTGCAGATTCGATCCGTATCGCTTCCCACGGTGCGTTTCTCGGTGACCTGTTCGGCGGGAACCTATATTCGCACGCTTTGTGCGGATATCGGCGAAAGACTGGGTTGCGGTGGTCATCTCAGCGAATTACGCCGTACGGTAAGCAGTGGATTTAGTATTGACGAGGCGATCCGTCTGGAAACCTTGTCGCGTTGTGTGGCTGACCCGGCATGGCTGATACCCCTTATCCCGCCGGCGGATGCCTTGAAAGCCATGCCCATTCTGAGGGCGGATCGGAAAACGACCGCCAAAGTCAGATGCGGCGGGGCTATTGATGTAAAGGATTTCACCGATTTACCGCGTGATGCAACGGTAATGATGAATGGTGAGGAGGGCACCTACTACAAGGTCCTCGATTGCAACGAGGATTTGATTGCCATCGTTTCGGCCGTTCCCGAAAAAGAAAAGATGGCCTATTGCGGCGTTTTTATCTAAGTGGAAAAACCGCCGATTTTATAAGGCCAGCAGCATTGGGATACGATCAAGGATGGCATGAAGGCACAGGGTGCCGCATATTATACATGAGCATCATTTAATTAAGAGGAGGCTTGAAGACTGTGGTATTTACAACTGAAGATAAAAAGCGGCTGATTGAGCAGTATAAACTGCACGATTCGGATACAGGATCACCGGAAGTTCAGACCGCCCTGTTGACCCATCGCATTACCTATCTCACCGAGCATCTCAAGGTCCACAAGAAGGACCATCACTCTCGGAGAGGGTTGTTGATGCTGGTCGGCCGCCGCCGCCGTCTGCTCAATTATGTGAAAAACAAAGATGTAAACCGGTATCGATCGATTATTGAAAATCTTGGATTGCGCCGATAATTTGAGGGTGGATTTTCCCCCAGTGACGGCTTGGCGTGCGGATGGCATATCCGCCGGCACGGTTACGGGGGGAAACCATATCGGTCGATATGTCATGCAGTTAATTATGACGAGGGCGTTAGGCCGTCGCATGTGGCGATGGGTCGAATTCACTCGTATGCCAGCATGATTACAGCAACGGAATCCCGTGAAACGGGTGCCACGATGTGTAATCTGCAGGAGGCAAAATGGAAAAAAGATTAAAAGCCGAGATCGGGGGGCGAACCCTGAGCATCCAGACCGGCAAACTGGCCAAACAGGCGTCAGGTGGGGTTCTGGTTCAATATGGGGAAACCATGGTCCTGGTCACCGTTGTTTCCGCCAAGGATGAACGACCGGGTGATTTTTTGCCGCTCACGGTAGAATATCAAGAGAAGATTTATGCGGCCGGGCGAATTCCCGGCAATTATTTCCGCCGGGAAATCGGGCGGCCCAGCGAAAAGGAGACACTGACGGCGCGGTTGATCGATCGCCCCATCCGTCCCCTCTTTCCAAAAGGCTACCGTTATGAAACACAGGTCATTGCCACGGTGTTGTCCATGGACCGGGAAAACGATCCGGACGTCCTGGCGATGATCGGGGCCTCGGCAGCGCTTGAGTTGTCGGATATTCCGTTTACCGGTCCGATCGCCAGTGTTCGCGTCGGGCGGATAAATGGTGAACTCATTGTCAATCCGCCGCTTTGTGATTGTGATAATTGCGACATCAACATCATCGTGGCGGGGTCGCGCACCGGCGTTGTAATGGTTGAGGGCGGTTCCGATATCGTCAGCGAGGCGGACATGCTGGAGGCCATCTATTTAGGCCACGAGGCGATTCAGCCCATCATCGACCTGCAGTTGGAATTGAAAGAGGCGTGTGGCGTGCCGAAACGACCCTTTACGCCGCCTGAAAAAGATAAGGACTTGGTGCGTCTTATCGAGGAGAAGGCAACCGAACCTTTCCGCGCGGCAGTGGTCACCCCGGCCAAGGTTGAGCGCAACAAGGCCATTCGTGACACCAAAAAAGAGATTTTCGATTCGTTGGGCGAGGATTATGCCGACCGCCGAGATGAGGTCTATGCGATTTTTGACGATCTGCAGAAGACGGTTTGCCGAGATCTCATCCTCAAGGAAGGGCGTCGGATCGACAACCGTCGTTTTGATGAAATCCGACCCATCACTTGTGAGGTCGGTTTGCTGCCTCGCCCCCATGGGAGTGGTCTGTTTACCCGGGGTGAAACCCAGGTCCTGGGGGTGTTGACCCTCGGGTCCGGTCAGGATGAGCAACGGGTCGAAACCCTCAGTGGCGAGGAATTTCGCCCCTTCATGCTGCACTACAACTTCCCACCGTATTCTGTCGGTGAAACACGGCGAATCGGTGGCCCCAGCCGGCGGGATATCGGTCATGGCGGTCTTTCCACGCGAGCGATCGAGAAAGTATTGCCGGACAAGGAAGATTTCGATTACACGATCCGCCTGGTATCCGAAGTTCTGGAATCCAATGGCTCCTCTTCTATGGGAACGGTGTGTTCCGGCATCATGGCGTTGATGGATGGGGGTGTTCCAATCAAGGCCCCCGTGGCCGGCATTGCCATGGGACTTGTCAAGGACGACGATAACGTTGTCGTCTTGTCCGATATTCTGGGTGATGAAGACCATACCGGCGATATGGATTTTAAGGTCGCGGGTACAAGTGACGGTATCACTGCATTGCAAATGGATATCAAGATTCATGAGCTTCCCAAGGAAATTTTAGGGAAAGCGTTGGAGCAGGCCCGCCAGGGGCGGCTTCATATTTTGTCTAAAATGAACGACGCCATCAACACCCCGCGGGAGAATATTTCTCCCTATGCGCCGGCGATTTTAACCGTTCAAGTCAAACCGGATAAAATTAGAGAAATCATCGGCCCCGGTGGCAAGATGATTCGCATGATCCAATCGGAAACCAATACGCGGGTTGAAGTCGACGATTCCGGCTTGGTGAAGATTGCCGCTGTTTCGAAAGAAGAAGGTGAAGCCGCTTTAAAGATGGTCAGTGACATTACCATGGAGCCCGAGGTCGGCAAGATTTACGACGGCACTGTTGTGCGCATCATGGATTTCGGAGCGTTTGTCCAGATCATGCCCGGCACGGACGGGCTTTGTCACATTTCCCAATTGGCGACCCATCGTGTGTCCAATGTTTCGGACATCGTGAAGGAAGGCGATACGCTGCGGGTCAAGGTGCTTGAAATCAATCGTGACGGCAAGATTCGCCTGAGTCATAAAGCGATCCTCGAGGAAGAAGGACGGCGCAGTGATGACTCAGGACGTCAATAAAACCGTCCTATCCAACGGCATTACGATTCTGACCAAGCAGATGCCGTATGTCCGCTCCGTGTCGATGGGGGTGTGGGTGAATGTGGGGGCGCGTGACGAAAGCCCGGAAGAAAACGGGCTGTCCCACCTCATTGAGCACATGATCTTCAAAGGGACACGGCAGCGGACCGCATACCAAATTGCCAAAGAATTTGATGCCATCGGGGGGCAGACCAATGCCTTCACGGCCATGGAAAGCACCTGCTACCACGCACGGGTGCTGGAAACCCACCTGGGCACCATGGTCGATATCCTCACCGACATTTTTTTAAATTCGGTTTTTGACGCCTGTGAAGTCGAACGGGAACGCCCTGTTATTCTCCAGGAGATCGGTATGGTGGAGGATAACCCCGAGGAGTATATCCATCTTCTCTCGGGTAAAAATTACTGGGGGGATAACCCTTTAGGCCGATCCATTCTGGGATCTCCGGAAAATATCCTACGTTTTGACGCCAAGGCGGTTCGTGATTTCTTCCAGCGTTGCTACCAGCCGGATCGCATTCTCATTGCCGCGGCCGGCAAAGTGGATCATCAGGTATTGGTTGACCAGATCGCGCCGGCGTTTGAAACGATCGCGCCCGGCAACGGTTTCCCCCGGCGATCCACACCGGAACGCCGCGCCTATGTCGATGTTTGCCATCGCAAGCTCGAACAAGTGCATATCTGTCTTTCGGCCCCTGGGCTTGCGGCCACCGATCCGGCCCGTTTTTCTTTTTCTCTGATGAACTCCATTATGGGCGGTAATATGAGCTCCCGGCTGTTCCAGGAAATCAGAGAAAAAAGAGGCCTTGCCTATTCGGTATATTCCTACCTGATATCCTATGAAGATACCGGCATGTTTGGTGTTTATGCCGGTGTCGAACCCTCGCGGGCCGTTGAGGTGACGGCGTTGGTGGCGGACACCATGGGCAAATTGAAAGCGTGTCCGGTACTTCCGGGAGAACTGCAAGATGCCAAGGAATTTACCAAAGGGAATATGCTGTTGGCCAGTGAAAGTACGGATAATCAAATGGTCCGGCTGGCGCAGGGTGAAATCAATTTTGGCCGATACATTCCCTTAGAAGAGGTTGTGGATCATATTGAAATGGTGACGGCTGAAGAAATACAGACACTTGCCGCCACACTTTTTCAAGGCGATAAACTGGTGCTAACGGTGCTGGGCCCCCTTTCGGGCGTTGGACCATTTCAAGATGCAATCCGAATGCTTTAGCTGGGATTGAAACTGCATGGGCAATGATTCTCCCATCATCTTGTCGTTCCTTCGGTTGCGGCCTGATGTCGATGCTGACATTCCGCTGCCGCGCTATATGACGCCACAGGCGTCCGGCATGGATATTTGCGCGGCGGTTGAGCATCCCGTACGGTTGGAAGTCGGCGCCATCGCCCTTGTCCCGACGGGGTTTGCAATGGCACTGCCGGACGGTTACGAGGCTCAAATCCGCCCCCGGAGCGGGTTGGCCGTAAAACACGGGGTTGGCCTCATCAATTCTCCCGGAACGATCGATGCCGACTATCGCGGTGAAGTGAAAATAGCGCTTATTAATTTAGGGGATCGACCGGTCACCATTCAACGCGCGGATCGAATTGCCCAGATGGTGATTCAACGCGTCTGTCGCGTCCAGCTATCCGTGGTGGAGGATTTGTCGTCGACGGTGCGCGATAAGGGCGGCTTCGGACATACAGGGCTTCGCGAATAGCGGCATAATGTGTATCCTTCTTCTTGATCGCTGGGTGTGGTGATGACGTTATGGCGTCGGTTCCCTCATCCCATTTCATACGCATTGTGAAACAGGCATCGCTTTTATACCCCGGATGTGGGCATGTGTCACACGGGCACGGATAACGATAGAGGCCATTTAGGCCTTTCTTTGTGCATGCTGGCCAGCGGCAGCAAGGGCAATTGTATCCATATATCGGCAGGTGGCAGGTCGCTCCTAGTGGATGCCGGCTTGAGCGGTCGTGAAATTGAGCGGCGGATGCGTCAACGCGATTTGTCGCCGGATAACCTTCTGGCCATTGTGGTCTCCCATGAACATGCCGATCATATTCGGGGGGTGGGTGTACTGGCGCGCCGCTATGGATTGCCGGTCTACATGTCCGGAGAAACGGAATCCGCAGCCCTTCCCGTGATAGGGAAACTCCCATGCAGCTGCCATTTCCATCCGGGGAAAGCATTTATAATCCCGCCCTTTACGATCCATCCGTTCCATGTTTCCCATGATGCCGTCGACCCTGTCGGGTTTACGATCGCCATGAATGGCAGCCGGATCGGCATTGCAACGGATCTCGGTATCGCAACGGCATTGGTGGAACAGCATTTAAGGGCCTGTCATTGTCTCGTCATTGAAGCGAATCATGACATGGAAATGCTCATTAACGGGCCGTATCCATGGCCGTTAAAGCAAAGAATAAGAGGGCGCAACGGGCATCTTTCCAATGAGGCGGCCGAAGTATTGTTGCGATCGGTGATGCATGCCGACCTGAAGCATGTCATCCTGGGTCATCTCAGCGAAACCAACAACACTTCGGACCAGGCACTTAAGATCGTACGGCAGGCGATTGATGGTAGTGTTGCGGAAATTTCGGTGGCCTTGCAGGACAGGTCCGGGCCCGTGCTGACGCTGTAAAAAACCCACCGTATCTTGTGTTCAGTCTGACAACCACATCAATTATACCCGACCATGTCCCCGCCCAATCCTTAATTTAAAGAAAATATTACAATTATTTACTATAGATATTTTTTCTTACTTTACAATATCTTGTATCGGGTGTTTCTCAAAAATACTACAGATACGATTCAGGAGAGTGATACGATTGTTTTCTGCTTAAAAATCAGTATGTCACGGCCTGCTGTAGTTGAACTCCAATTTTTTATGTGCTATTTTTGTCAGCTATTAGGCCGGATTGTATTCGTTCGTCGGATCTCAGACATTTTGAGACGGCACATGACGACTTCTAATGACTGATTTTGTTTATGGATGAAAGGTTGTAACGAATGGAGAGGGCCTATCGCCAAAATGAGTCCCATGCGCCAGAAACGGAAATGACCCCCGCCGACAGCAACGCAAGCCCGATGCACGCCGCCGAGCCCATTGAATCGGAGACTGCCCCCAAGTCTTCGCTGAAGATGGACTATCTGATCAACAAGCTTAATTATATCAACTTTCAGAACGGTACGATTCAGGTCGTCATGTCGCATCGACGCTTTGAGCGAACCTTGACCGCGAAAGCGCGTCCGCTGCCATGTGGTGACAAGCGCCTGGAATGTGTTTGGCTTGAACCGGAAATCATTGAACGTTTGGTAGACAATTATGAGTTTACCGCTTTTTACGTCGATGACGGCACCACGGCGCTGATGGTTGAACCCCTTGTTATCAGAATGGATGCGGTTGGACTGGAAGTCGAACTGCCGGAGCGTTGCTGGGAAATCAAGAATCGTCGCGAACCTCGTATTGTTTGCGACAGTGTCCCGGTTCAAGTCATACAAAACAGTATGTTGTTTCAAGGCGTTCTGGTTGAATTCAGCACGAGCTCTTTCCTCGTCGATCTTGAAATAAATCCACCGCAGACATTTCAGTGTATCGATTCTGCGCAGCCCCTGAACTTGATCGTCTATAACGGGGGCGACCTTATATATTCCGGTGATTTTAAAATCCTGAAACACGATGGCGGCAGACAACGGCGAAGATTCGTTCTCGAACCGCAAGCGGCTCCGATTCACCGATACAATCCGAAATCTTATCGCAGTAAACGCCTGAAACTCAAACCGACACCCAATATCGTTTTCCAACACCCGTTGACACGCCAGACGGTCAATTTGAAGGTATTAGATATTTCCGGATCGGGTATCTCAGTGGTTGAAGGGGTTGGCAGTTCATTGCTGCTTCCCGGTATGATGCTGCCGAATGTCGAACTGATTTTTGCCGACAGCCTGACCATACGGTTCAAGGTACAGGTTCTCTATCGCAACTTGTCGGAATGTGAAGGGGATGCCTGTGAAATTATAAACGGTCTGGCCATTATCGATATGGAAAGCAACGAGCATCTAAAATTGCTGTCGCTGTTGCATCAGGCCGATAATAAAAACGCCTATATCAACACGCGTGTCGAAATGGACGCCCTGTGGGATTTCTTTTTTGAAACGGGGTTCATCTATCCTAAAAAGTATGCCTATATCCAGGCCAATAAAGAAAAAATCAAGGAAACGTACTGGAAACTCTATACCCAAAATCCAACCATCGCGCGGCACTTTATCTATCAGAACAAGGGGCGGATTTTAGCACATATGGCCATGGTTCGGCTGTACGACAATGCCTGGTTAATCCATCACCATGCTGCCCGCAAGCGGTCCATGGTGCGGGCCGGGCTCACGGTACTGAACCAAATTGGCTGTTTTACATACGATTCCCACCGCTTGTACTCGATGCACATGAAGTACCTGATGTGTTATTTTCGACCCGAGAATCATTTCCCCAACAGCGTATTCGGTGGGTTCAACCGGTATGCCAAGGACCAGAACGGCTGCTCGATTGACGAGTTTGCCTATTGCCATATTGATGGTGATTCCGAGGTTTTTGAAGTGCTGCCGCCGGAGTGGGAACTGACGGAGGGTGACGGATCGGACATGCAGGAGTTGGGGCATTGGTATCAACATTATTCAGGCGGCCTGATGCTCGATTGCCTTGATCTGGACTTACACACATTCGACTCTCAGGACCTGATCGATGAA
>Ga0180429_10002767_pt1 | contig 14328 bp, 21 predicted proteins | sample SS_ome_FD_132428 | JGI IMG/M metagenome (GOLD analysis project Ga0180429, IMG submission 132428) | Hypersaline lake sediment archaeal communities from the Salton Sea, California, USA - SS_1_S_1 metaG | ecosystem: Environmental > Aquatic > Non-marine Saline and Alkaline > Hypersaline > Sediment ...
CGCCCGGGCCGGGGCGGGGGCTCAAATGAGCGGCGGCGGGCAAGAGTTACCTTTTCTTGCCTTGCTCACCTCGATTCTACCACAAAACCGCCCCCTATGCAACTGAGGCTGAAGGATTATCAGCGGTATTGGAAGTTGCGGCGTGCGTTCTTGCTTGCCCAGGCGGCTAGTTTGGGGGTGGGAGATGGGGAATGAGCGGGCTCCTGAAAGAGTGGGGGATGTTCCCCGTGCTGATGCGGCCGAGGATGCCCTAGCGGGGGCAGCGATTCTCGATAATACCCTTTTCACGGGGTTGGGTATCAAGCCAGAGGAATTTTATCAACGGGATCTGCGGAAGCTTTGGCGCGAGGGGCAGGAGTTAGTCCAGCAGGGACATGCTGTTGACCAGGTTACGCTCTCCTTAGAGACGTTAAACGCGGTTGGAGGGGCGGCGCGGCTGATGAATCTGGTTAACGCGGTCCCCAGTGTGATGCGAGCGCCCGACTACGCGCGCGAGGTACACGACGCGGCGGAAGGGCGCCGGATGCTTCGGGCGGCTGATTGGCTGGCGCGAGCGGCTTTCAAGGGGGCAGAGGAACGGGCGGAAGCTGCAGGGAAGGCCAAGACGCGGTTACAGCACATAGAAGCCGATTGGCGGATCTGGACGGGGCAAGCCCCGTTGGAGGTGTTGAGCGCAGACACGATTCTTAGCACGGACTGGCCGGAGCCAGTATGGGCGGTCCCTAATCTGTTGCCGCGGGGGTTGGCAATCCTGGCCGGGAAACCGAAGTTGGGCAAGTCATGGCTGGCTCTGCAAATCGCGCTGGCGGTGGCATCGGGGGGGCGGTTTCTTGGCGAAACGGTGGAGCCGGGTTCTGTGCTTTATCTGGCCCTAGAGGATCCGCCGCCGCGGTTGAAAGACCGGATGCGGAAGCAGCGTTGGCCCCTAGGCTTGCCGGTTGATTTCCTTTCCATGGGGGAGTTTGTGGAGCGGGTGGGCAATTTACGAAACGGGGGCGGGCAGCGGTTGGCTGCGCAGATTGCGAAGCGGGAATATCGGCTTGTTGTCATTGATACCCTCAGTCGATCGGTGTCTGGAGACCAAAACAGCGTCGAAGCAATGACCGAGGCGCTGACACCCGTGCAGGAGATGAGTCACGAGTTTAACTGCGCAGTGTTGATGGTTGACCATCACCGCAAAGGATTTGGGGCGGATCCAGACGCTATCTGTGATATTTTGGGCTCCACTGCTAAAGGGGCTATGGCGGACACAATTTTGGGGCTATATCGGGAAAGGGGCAAGAGTGGCGCCCAGTTAGCAGTGATTAGCCGGGAAACTGAGGAACGCCAGTTGACTATCAAGGTGGACTGGGCAACAGGCTCTTGGTATCTGGAGGCGGAAGAAGGGGCGTTAGAACTGACTGAGGGGCGTCAGGATGTTTTGGATGTTTTGGGTGAGATGGGGGCGGTAGGTGTAGCGGAGGTTGCCGAGGCGGTGGATCGAAACCGTGGGAGTGTCTACAGAGACTTGCAGGATTTAGTCAGTGCAGCGCTTGTCTGCCGGGACAAGGACGGTCGGAACGTGACTTATCGGCTTGTGCGGTAGCGTTGTTGCGCTTGTTGCGTCTGTTGCGTCTGTTGCCCGTGTTGCCTATGTTGCATACAACACAACAGTAGAAGTTATTTAGAGGGGTGGGAAACCACGCAACGAAGGCAACGAAGGCAACGAGAAACGACCGATGTATGAGCAGATAGAAGATTTATTCAATCAAGGGAATGGGAGCATAACGTGGGCCAAAGAATGGGCCAAGATTCACGATCAATTGGGGATCGTGTGTTGGGGTTTTCCTTCTTGGGCAGCCTGGGCCGAAGATGTAGAGGGAAAGCCCCTCGCGGACGCGGGGCGGGGATGCTTGCCAAACGGGGAGGACGGGGGAGAGGGACAGTTGACTTTGAGGGGTATGGAATAGGTTTGGAGAACTGTCATTCTCATTCGCTATTTTTGGGAGTTAGAAGCTTGTGAATACGGGCAAGGATCGGGAATTGACCGAGGCTGAACGGAAGCAAAGACGGGATGCAGCGGTCAAGCACGGGGTGCGGGCGTATGAGGATACCAGACGGCTACCGGCTGAATTTGAGGGATTTGATGTAACCTTGGCTCAAGAGTTGTTGGAGGAAACCGGGGACCCGACTAGTCCAGGGTTTCAGTTGTTGGCTCAGAGCGCGGCACGGCGGGCGACATTGCTTGAGTTGGCTTACTCTTTCTTGTCCAGAGAGGATGTGAACGCATTTTGGACTGAGGATAAGGGGGGGCGTAGGATTGTAAAGTGGCAGCCTATCTTGGATCGTTTGGCGACGTACCATGAGGGGTTGCGTCGGGATCTCCAAGAACTGGGGATGACACCCGCGGCCCGAGCGCGTTTAGATTTGGCAGCCAAGCAGTTGAGTCTTGATGATCTCTTAGAATGCTCAGTTGATGAGGGGGAAAGCGATGGGTAGGACCCTGGGCAATGACATTGTTGCTTTTGCTGAAAAGCTGTTTACAGTGGATCGGGCTTGGATTCCCGATAATCGGGGTGGGTGGCGGGTGGTGCGTGATCGGCCAGTGGTGTTGTTTGACTGGCAGAAAGAGCAATTGCGTGGGGTGTTTCCTGTGAGCAATGATGGGCGGCCAGTAGTTCAGAACTACCTTGACAGTGAGCCTAAGAAGCTGGGTAAGAGTACCAAGGCGGCGATAGTGGCGGCTTATATGGCAGCGACAGAGCCTAACGGGGAGGTGTACATTTGCGCAGCTGACAAGGACCAGGCCAAGGACCGGGTGTTTAAGGCGATTCGCTTTGCAGTAGAGCATGGCCCCCTGGGTGATTTTGCACGGGCTTATCGGGATCGGATCGAGTTTACCAACGGGGCAGTAATCACGGCCCTACCGATGGACTACAAGGGCGCGGCTGGCGGGGAGCCGGTGTGTGTGATCTTTGATGAGTTGCACAGCTATAGTTGGGAGAGCGAGCGGCGGCTTTGGGATGAGATGGTTATCCCCCCCACCTTGCCGTATGGGATCCGTTGGGTGGCCAGCTATGCCGGGTATATCGGGGAAAGTGTGTTGCTGAAAGAGGTTTGGGAGCGTGTGGAAGCGGGGGGTCTACAGGTAGGGTGGCCTGAGCCGATTTGTGTTTACCGTAACGAGGTGGCCGGGTGGTGGGGTACGATTATTCAGGGTGATGAGGCTTACCAGTTGGTCCCGTGGGGACAGGGTGAACGGGGCGCGCGTTACCTGCAGGAAGCGCAGGAGAGTGAGCGCCCCCTGTCTTATCGGCGTTTATTCTGTAATCTGTGGGTTACGAATGAAGTGGCGTTTTGTCCCCCGGCGTGGTGGGAAGGGTGCAAGGATCCTGAGTTGAGGCCTTTGGCTCCGACAAAGGATGTTTCGGTTTACGTTGGTGTGGACGCGGCAGTTAAGCCGGGGGGCGATGATGCAGCGGTGATCGGGTTGTATCGGGATGGGGAGAAGGTGAAAGTTGCTTGGTATCGGGTATGGCACGGGAAGGATCGGCGGGAGGAGTTGCGGTTAGATGAGAGCGTAGAGCCCTATTTGCGAAAGCAGGCGGCGCGCTATCGCCTGGCCAAAGTGTGTTACGATCCACGCTTTATGGTCAATGTGGCCCAGCGGCTGCGTGATGAGGGGATAAACATGGTGGAAGTTCCTCAGACTCGCCCGGAACTGGGACCGCGTGGGCAACGGTTGTATTCCGTTGTTCAGGATAGTGCGTTGGCTTACTATCCTGATTCAGAGTTGGAGGCTGCGGCCGCGGGGGCCATGGCGAAAGAGATTCCTCAGGGCTTGCACATTGTCAAAGGGGCGGGCAAGGTGGATCTTTTAGTGGCGATGAGCTTTCCCATCTTGGACGTAGCGGATTTTTCCCCTCCCCCGGTGAGTGTTTATGCAGAACCGGACCCGGGGGCTTATCACGTGGATGCTGAAAGTATGTCAAGAGAGTTGATCGAAAAGGGCGGCATATTTTCAAGGTTTGGCTTAAGTCGTTGGTGGTGACGTCTAGTATCTTTCTTGGAGGTGAGAGGTGAAGAAGTCAAGAGCGCAGGAAACGTTGGAGCAATTGGGGAGTGATCTTGAGAGCAAGCGGGCGCAGGTGATTGAGTTGGCCGAGGCGTTGGCTCAGGCATATGCCGAAGGAAACGACGGGGGAAAGATAGCGCGGCGGATTGGGGAGTTGAGGGCAGAGATTGAGGCGGCGGAAGCGGCAATTCCGGTTTTGGAGCGCAGGGCAGCAGAAGAGCGGGCGGGGCTCCTAGCCGAAGAAGTTACGACGTTGGAGATGGCCATGGAGCGGTTGGAGGGGGAGAAAGCCCAGTTTATAGCGCAGAGGAGAGGGATCCTGGAGGCGGCACAAGAAGAAGCCGACGGGATAGCGGTCCAGGTGAGTTGTCTTAACAATGAATTGCAGGAGATGCGAAGCTGGGTAGTTCGGAAGCGACGTGATTTGTCGAATTTGCAGAAGCAGCGAGCTGGGGAGCTTTGAGATGGCCAATGATGATTGGGTATGCGGTTATTTCAAGAGCTTGGTCCCGGTAGAAAAGTTGCGTGAGGTGAGGTTGATCTATGATATGCGAGTGGCGCGGGGGCGTTGTTATTGGCATCCTCAAAATCAGGATTATGGGGTGATCGAGTTGAACGCGGCGCGTGTTGTCTGTCCGATGGAAGGGTTCCTTATTGCATTGCATGAGGGGGGGCATTTAGCATCGGGGTATCGTCGTACCGATGAGAACTATTCTTACAACGAGGGGAAGGCTTGGGACTGGGCGCGGGCAAAAGCGATGCGGTGGATTCCGAAGACAAGGTATCGGCGAGCGTATGAGGCGGTAGTGGATCTGTGTATTGCCTGTACGATAACTGATTGTGAGGATTGTCCACAACCTGACTTGGATGTGCTCAAGCAGGCGTTGGGGGATCCTTACTTGGCTCCTATCCGGGAAGGATTGGGGGGAGCGGTAGCAGTCAAGAAGCGGTTAATGGGAGCGACGTTGAACGAAGCGCGCTTGAGATTTGGTAAGCGTATTTTTTCACAAGAACCTTTTCTAGTTCGCGTTCATTGAGTTAGCATTTTTCTGTCCAACCTCCTTCTTTGCGATGGGGGCTCTCGCAATTGGGCGAGAGCCCCCAAGGGGCCGGGTTTCTTGTACATCATTGAGGCAATCGAGCGGCTTTGCATAGCAACCCGAGCCGATGGGCGGTCCCCTCGCACGGTGAAGTCATACCGTGAGAAGCTGGGGCACCTGGCGGCCTTCCTGGGTGCGGATCGGGACGTGGCCAGCATCACGACGCAGGAGCTGCGAACGTTCGTAGCTGCTCAGTACGACGCTGGCCTAAGTCCCTTCACTGTGAGCACACGCGCCAAGGCCGTTAAGCGCCTGTTCAATTGGCTACACGCCGAGGGACTACTAGAAGCAAACCCAGCGCAGCGATTCGCAACGCCGACGCCCAAGCGCCATGCGCCGAAGGGGATCGCCATGGAGGACATTGAGGCCCTACTTGCAACCTGCAACGGGGACACCGTGGCCGACCGCAGGGACCGGGCAATCATGCTTTTTCTGCTCGATAGCGGATGCAGGGCCGGCGGTCTGGTGGGGTTGCGGATTGACGACCTGAACTTTGACGACGGCCTGGCGCTGGTGACAGAGAAGGGCGACAAGCAGCGGTATGTCATGTTCGTCGATGCGACCGCCGACGCCCTGCAAGCGTGGCTCGATGTACGCCCCGAGTGTCGGGCGCCCGAGGTGTTTGTGGGGTTGCGGGGCAAGGGGCCACTTACGCCAAGCGGTCTTTGGCAGTTACTCAAGCGGCGCGCGGGCAAGGCCGGTGTGACGGCGCCAGTGGGACCGCACGACTGGCGCCACACGTTCGCCCGCCTGTACCTGTTATCGGGTGGCGACCTGGGGACCCTGAGTCAGATTCTAGGCCATAGCGACGTGAGGACTACGGTTGACTACTATGCACTGTACACGGTGGGCGAGTTGAGGCCGAAGCATCGGCGCCATTCGCCAGTTGCACAAATGACCGGGGGAGGGTATAATGGAAACTCGCAAGGCACTTGAGCGCCCGTACCTCAATTGGATAGAGGAGCGGTCTACGAAACCGCCCTTGGGTGATGCGGCAATGGCTCAAGTGCAAGTGGCAAGCCCCGTTGACTGGGTTCTATCCCCTGCCTGGCTCACGTTTACTCGGGCCTGTTTCCTATCGGGATGGGACCCGCCCGCCATGCTTGAGATAATCGAGCAAGGTGGTGTGGACCTTGACGACGCGGGGCGGATCGAGAAACGCAGTCTACTTGAGTTTCAAGAGACACTGGCCGAAGTGTTGCACTGGGCCGGGTAGGCCGACCATCACGCAGAGGGGACGGCGATGGTGGCCTTATGGCGGATGGTCTAGGCGAGTGGATAACGACAACGGACGCGGCGGACCTGACCGGGTATGCAAGGGCATACTTCCGTCAACTTATCCAGCGTGGGCGGTTGCATAACGTGCGAAAAGTGGGCCGGGATTGGCTTTTGAGCAAGTCCGAAGTGTTAGAATACAAGGCCCGCATGGACAGCCTGGGGACCGCGAAACATGACCCCACACGGTCAAAACAAAGTGACTAACGAGTCAGTTTCTGACTGACGGTCAGTTATACACGGTAACGGCTTGAAAATAGGCCATTTTAGGCGATTTGGGGCGATGTGACTTGCACGCCCCTCCAATTTGTGGTATACTTGCTACGTGAGCGTAGCACTTGACAAGGCAGGCTTTCTTTTTTGGCCCGAGTTGCTACGGCAGCGTAGCAAACACAAGGGGGCGATTATGAGCGAACCGATAGCAGAGGGATGGGTGAACACAAGAGAAGCGGCCCAGTTGACCGGCTACACTGTGGCGTACATGCGACAACTAGCAATCAAGGGCCGGATCGAGGCGCGGCGCGTTGGGCGTGATTGGCTCATTGAGCGCGCTTCCCTACTGGAGTACAGGGACCGCATGGACCGTCTCGGCGCCCAGCGGCACGACCCGCGCGCGCCTTGGCGGGAAGGTGAGGACGTGTAACGGAAAGCGCCCCGGTGTTAGAGGCACCAAGGGCGCGGATGGGCGCGGGTGGGTAGGACCTTTGCCCACGTCCATTGTAGCACACACTGGAGGATCTGGCAATGGACTACGAAACGATTAAGGAACTAGCACGACAGGCGGACGGTGTGAGAGTGGCCGACCTTTGCGCATTGGCCCCGAGTAACGACCCGTTCTATACCGGGCGTCCATCGGAGAAGGCGGCGGCCCGCTGGTTTGCTGATCTGTGGGAGCGATTCGGCTACACGACCGGGGTACACTTGCGCAGGGTACACTACCGCATTGTATCCCAAGACCCGCCCGTCTTGCGCCCCGACGGCACGCCATACGAGAACACTGAGGCATGTTGGAACTACCTATGTAGCGCGGGGAAATGGGCGCGCTATCTGAACTTGGTAGACGCGGCGGCCTTTGTGGATCGGCGCAACCCGGACGCTGTGACGTTCGCCCAGTATGAGGGCGACCCTACGCCTGGGTATAGGGTAAACGACTTTTGGGGCTTCGAGGTGTACTTGCCCGACTTCCCCGACTTGCCCACACTGGAGGCGACCGGCTACACGGGCAACCTGCAACCCTATCACCTAGAGGTGTGGTGTGAGAAGACCACCATGAACGACGTGCTAAAGCCGCTTTGCGGACGCTATGGCGTCAACCTAGTGACCGGCGCGGGTGAAATGTCCATCACGGCGGTTGTGGACTTCCTGGCCCGTGTGAGGGAGGCCGACCGCCCTGCCCGTATCCTGTACGTCTCCGACTATGACCCGGCGGGCCTGGGTATGCCCATCAGCGTGGCCCGCAAAGTGGAATTTTACCAGAGGCAAAACGGGGACGGCGGCCTTGACATCCGCTTGCAGCCCATCGTACTGACCGCCGACCAGGTTGGGAGTTACGACTTGCCCCGAGTCCCCGTCAAAGACAGCGACCGGCGCAAGGCCAACTGGGTAGAGCATCACGGCAAGGGGCAAGTTGAGCTTGACGCCCTGGAGGCCCTGCATCCCGGCGAACTGCGAAAAGTGGTAGAGGCGGCTATCTTGCAGTACCACGACCGGGCGATAGAGCACGCGGCCTATGAGCAGCGGCGGCGCTTGCGGGACAAACTTGGCGAACTGACCACCAAGGCCCTGGAGGATCTGGAGCCCGACATCGAGCGGCTACGGTCAGAGTTTGACCAGGCAGTGAGCGCATTTGAGGCGACTATATCCCGGCTACGTGAGGAACTGCCCAGCTTGCACGACGCGATTATAGAGCGTCTGGAGGGCGTAGACGTAGACGTTGACGGCTACCCACTACCCGAAGCAAGGGAGGCAAACGAGGCCGATAGCTTGCTATACGTCTCGGATCGGGACTACCTGGAGCAACTGGAATACTACACGGCATACCGCAACGGGGAGGTATAACGATGCTCAAGCGGCTGACTGACCGGATCGCAGCTAGTGTTTTAGACGCGGACCGCCTGGCGGCGGCCCTGGAGGCCCTGGCCCTGGCGTGGCTGACCCGCCTAGCAGCATGGATAGCGTGCATTCCCACGGTGATGCTCACGGCGCGGTCAATCGAGACGGTCTTTGCAGTGAGTCCACAAGCGGGCCTGGCGTCCGCTATCGCCCTGGAGGTGGTGGGGCAAAGTGTGGTCAACACGTACCTGAAGGCGCGCGAATGGAACGCGACGAAGCGCAAGAGTGACCCGAGGGCTAACGCTGGCCTGGCGCTGGGGTCAACGGTGGTCTACTTTGCGACCGACTTTGTGTTGATCGGGGTGCTTGAGATACCAAAGGCCATGACGGACCCCATCCACTGGGCGGCGCTGCTATTCCCACTGGCTCAGGTAGTGAGCACGGTCATGACCGGGGAACGGGCGGCCCAGTTTCGCCGGGAAGCTGAGACGGAAGTGGACCGGAAACGACGCCGCGCGATGCGGAAAGCGAGCCGGAAGCGGGCGGAAGTCGGCCGGAAGTCAGAGGAACTTGAGGCGGAACTGGAGCGGAAACGGGCGGAAGCGATGCGGAAATCGGCGGCAATCGAAGCGGAAACTACCCGGAAGGCAGCGGAAGCACGGCGGAAGCTACTGGCCGGACTGGGGACCGCAGAGGAAACCTACCGCGTGTACAGGGAACGCCCCGGCGTGACCCAGGCGGAAGCGGCGGAAATCACGGGATACACGCCCCGCACGGTGCGCAATCACTTGGCGGCGCTGGCCGAGGCCGGGGTGATGAAGCGGAACGGCAACGGGTGGGAAGCGGTCGGCTGACCGGCATGGAGGTTGAGGAGGCAAGAAGATGAACACGACGGCAGCGGCAAACAGGTGGTTGAACACGTTCGCCAAGTGGTACAGCGTCAACGCGCTTATGGTGGTGATCGAGCGAGCTCAGGCCATTGCGCACGAACGGGAACGGGCGGGCGCGGTCCCTTGTGGCGCGGGCGGGGGCGGCGCAGCGGGAGATGACGCTGGAGCGGGCAAGGCAGATGGTTCTAGCGTTGGAGGTGTGATCATGACCAAGAAACGCAAGCGACCGCAGCGGCGATACACGGCCAAGGAGTGGAAGGCCAGAGAGTCCAAGGCGCGCGCAAAAGAGAAGGCCGCCAAGGCACGGGCGAAACGGGCAACCGTGGCGCTGGTGCTGGTGGCGGGGTTGACCCTGCTGCTGGTGCTGGCCATGGCCGACCCGGCGCTTGGGATCGGGTGGTGATACGATGCGCCTGCTATTCCTACTGGGTTGCTTGGCAATGCTGGCGGTCGGCGCATGGCTCGTACTGGTGTGGGCACCGGCGAACGTCCCGGCGGGTCAACCGTATGCGTTTACGAATATCGAGCCGGGAGCCGAGCGCCCGTACTGCATCGGCGCCCTGCTGGTGGCGCTGGTGGTGGTGTTCGTGAGGACGTGGAGGCGGTTGGGAGGTAAGTGATGAACCGTGAGAGATTGGCGTTAATGAAGCGATGGAAGGCGAGCGTACACAAGAGCGCGCTTCGGGGGGAACTGACCAAAGACCCGGTGGTCCTGAGCGCATTCTATGCAGTGGACGGGCCAAGGTGCGCGGGGTTGGAATTTTACGCCGGGCGACATAGTGCGGATGTGATCGCGCGATTGTCCCGGAGTGACGCGGCGCTATTGCGGACCCTCATACCGTGGGGTGACTATGACCAGGCCCCACAGGTGTACATGAGCGGAAACCGCGTCCGCCTGGACTGTGCATGGCCCGCTCACTTGGCGGTCAAGATGTACCGGCTATCGGATCTGCCGAGCCGCCCCAAGAGCCGCCGGGGCGACTGGGTGGCCGGGATCGAGGAAACAGGGCGGCCTGTTCGCCCGAGGTTGAACCGGATGAGCACGCCAAACTACCTGTTCGCCGGGGCGACCGGGAGCGGCAAGAGTGTGGCCTTGCTCAATGCAGCGATTCAGTTGAGCACGGACCCGCGCAACCGGCTTGTACTGCTCGATGGCAAATGGGGCGCGGGGTTGGGACCCGTACAGCACTTGCAAGGTGTAGTCGGTCCCGTGGCAACAACCCTATCGGATGCGAAAAATGCTCTTCTGTGGTCTATAGCATGGATGCGGGAGCGATACGAGAACGGGGCCTGTAACGCAGCGGGCCGGGCCGAGGGTGAGCAGAGGCTTATCCTCATAGCCGACGAATTCCAAGAGTTTGGCGCGCAAGACGACGACTTCACGGCCCTGCTCAGTAGCTACGTGGCCCGCTGCCGTGAGGCGGACGCGCACGCTATCCTGGCAACGCAGCATCCCTCCCAGGCAATCATCAAGGACGGGACAATCAAACGCAACCTGGGCGGGCGCGTCGTCCTGCGAGTGACGGACAGCGACGCGAGCAAGGTTGCGGTAGGCGCCGAGACGCCCCGAGCCGACTATCTGCAAGACCAGGGTGACAGTTATGTGATCGGTCAGAACGCTGTGACGCGGTGTCAACTGTGCTACGTTGACCAGGGTGACGTTGACCGGGCCGAGACGGGGCAATGGGAATTTGACGACTTCCCCGAGTTGAACGGGGAGGACATCGGGAGCTTCGTCGATGGCCAGTTTAGTTGCACTATGACCGAGTTGGGCATGGCGACCGTGGCGGCGCATTTGGGAGAGGGGCGCGACCTGTTTACCCAGCGGGTGAACGCCCGAGGTTTCACGGCGGGTTACAACCGTTTCAAGCGCATGACCGCGATGGGAAGCGAGATACTGGACGCAATAGAGGCCGAGGGATACGAGTTGAGACAGAGCGCCGAGCGTGCAAGCACAATGGCGCTGGTGGCGCGCAATGACCGGGAACTTGTGTACGCATGACCCACCCACCCACCTACCGGACGCCCACCCACCCGAGAAAACGGCGCAAAACGCGCGAAAAACCGGGTGGGCGGGTGTTGGGTGGGTGGGTAGGCGGATTGAGCCAAGATGGGAGGTTATCATGGCGAAACAGAGACGAGACGGTTTGACGTTCGGGCAGCGGTTGGCAATGATAGTTTGTACCGCGCTGGTGGCGCTGGTGCTGGTGGCCGGGGCCAGCTATGGGTTATGGCGGGTGATCTGCCAAGTGGGGCATGGCGTGCTGGCAGCCTGGGCGCTGGTGGCTACTGTGGCGGTCCCCGTGGCCGTGTGGGCCGGGGTGAGGATCGGGAACGTTGAAAACCGGGGTATGCTGGCCGGGTTGACCCAGGGCGCCGATGCAGTCGTCAACACGGCGAACAAGGTTGCGGACGTGAAAGTGCGCGCGGTGCATCGAGTGCGCAACGCTACGCAGCCCGCCCCGGCGCCCTACACGGTCATTGAGGAGCCGCCGCTACTGCTCACGGGCCGGGGTGACGACGGGAGGTATCTCGATGCGTAGGATTGAGGTAACGAGTCAGGACCTCGTTATCGACGTGTACAACGCCGATAGCTCGTCCCCACTGCTTGCGATTCGCAGTCTTTCACTGGAGCGGGCCGGGGATCTGGTGGGCGGCATCCCCGTGCTGGCGTGTGAGGTGGCCGGGCTACGAGACGCGCTGGCGCGGGCGATGGCCGAGGTGCCCCATGATGGGTAGGCGGCGCACGGCGGCGATGGCGGCCTTGTGGATCGCCCTACCGGCGGCGGCGCTGGCGCTGGTGGCCGGGATCATCGGACCGTGTTGGGAGTTGGCATACCTCGCGCTGGTGACGGTGGTCCCCGCCGCGCTGGCGCTGGCGGGACCGTGGATTGGTGTTGGAAGTTTCTACAGAGACAGAAAGGAGTAAGACAGTGGACAAGGTAACGGTTTTAGTCGGCACTATCGAGGCCCTGAACGGCGGGGCGGTACAGGACGGCACCCAAGAAGTGGAATTCGAGGGCGTGAAGGTGGGCAGCTATACCGAGTACGGTTTCAGTGACCGGACTGGCGCGCTGACCGATACTCGGGGCGTCGACGAGACGCTGTACAAGACCGCCGACGGTCGGCTTGTCGTACATATCGAAGATTGGTCAAGGTGGCAAGGCGAACCCACCACGTACACGCTCCAGGAAGTGACGCCCGAAGACTTGGCCCCGACCGGGCGCCTTGCGCAGTTGGGAGCCGAAGCCGGATTCGGGCGGCCCCTGTCCCTCGATGAGGCGCTAGAGCCGCCCCCCGAATGGGAGGACGTGGCGGCCTAGCCTGGCCGTTTCACGCTGGTCAGCACTGGGAGGGTGTTGGCCAGCACTGAGGCGACCAGGCGCATAAAACGGCGCTTCTAAGGCACGGAAGGGTGATGTAACGTCAAATCATACACGCAAGCGGCGGAACGCGGCTTAGAATGGCTTAAAATCGTTTTAGGTGTTTGATATAGCGTATAACTTACTTTTGGAGGGATGCAATGAGGGAGCTTGTTGTTAGGGAGGACTTTGGAACCGTGATCGGGTTAGCTGTTGACGGGTTGGGGAGCCCGGCGAGTAAGAGACGGTATGAGCAGGCCCTGGGTGACTTTTTGGCGTGGTATAGGGAGCAGGGGGGATCTGGATTGAGCAAGGCGGTTGTACAAGCATATAAGGCGCATTTGCAGGCCCAGGAGTTGGCCCCAAGTACAATCAATGTCGCGCTATCGGCAATCCGGCGCTTGGCGTTGGAGGCGGTGGATAACGGTTTGCTGGATCCAGACGTGGCCCGAGCAATCCGGCGAGTGGGGAACGTTCGGAGTAAGATGGTCCCGAGTGGGCGGGTTGTTGCGCCGGGGGAGTTGGCCGGGTTAATGCAGGTTTGTGCTCAGGACCCCTCCCCGGCCGGGGTGCGTGATGCAGCGTTGATCGGGCTGCTTTACACGACCGGCGCGCGGCGGGCAGAGGTTGTAGCGTTGGACGTTGAGGACTATGACCAGGAGTCTGGAGCGTTGACAATTCGGCATGGCAAAGGGCAAAAGCAGCGGGTGACGTATGTGACGAACGGTGCGCGTGAGGCGCTGGGGGATTGGCTTGGGGTGCGCGGTGATGAGTCGGGGGCGTTGTTCTGTCCAGTAAACAAGGGGGGGCGATTGTTGTTGCGGCGGATGACCGGGCAGAGTGTACGGCGGATCCTGGGGAAGCGGGCGGGACAGGCGGGGATTGAGGATTTAACGCCTCACGACTTCCGGCGGACGGCGGTCGGGGATCTGTTGGACGCGGGCGCGGATCTGTCCGTGGTGCAGCGGATTATGGGGCATGCTTCCCCGACAACGACGGCGCGATACGATCGGCGGCCTGAAGAGGCGAAACGGAAGGCAGCGGGGTTGTTGCATGTTCCGTATTTTCGGCCGGGGTTGGTGTGATTGTGTGTATCATTCCTTTGTGGTACAATATGGTTGGTTGGCAAGCTGGTAAGAGCTTACGGGGGCGCGCTAGTCTTCCATTGGCGCAAGGGGGAATGGGGGGCGTGGCGCGCGCGTTTTATTATGGCGCTAATTCCTCCCATGGGGGGAGTTAGCGCCTTTTTGTTTTCAAGGAGCGAGATATGAGGGTTAAAAAGAATACTGGCGATGTACGGTCTATCTCAGTGTGGGTGTCTCCCTCTCTTGACCGGCAGCTTCGTTTGGAGGCAGCTAAACGCGAGGTGTCCCGGTCTCAGATTATGCGCGAGTTTCTTGAACAGGGAGTTCGCAAGGCGAAAGGGAGTACGAGAGGGGGACAAAGTGGATAGAGCACAACAAGGCAGCCCCCGCCCGGGCCGGGGCGGGGGCTCAAATGAGCGGCGGCGGGCAAGAGTTACCTTTTCTTGCCTTGCTCACCTCGATTCTACCACAAAACCGCCCCCTATGCAACTGAGGCTGAAGGATTATCAG
>Ga0180429_10002768_pt1 | contig 14327 bp, 18 predicted proteins | sample SS_ome_FD_132428 | JGI IMG/M metagenome (GOLD analysis project Ga0180429, IMG submission 132428) | Hypersaline lake sediment archaeal communities from the Salton Sea, California, USA - SS_1_S_1 metaG | ecosystem: Environmental > Aquatic > Non-marine Saline and Alkaline > Hypersaline > Sediment ...
CGAACTGGTAGGCGACGATGCCGAACCGGCGCCGGAGCCGCCGGCCGACGACGACGCCCCGGACGCGGCGGAACCGCAGACCGGGCGCCCCGAGACCCTTGACACCGGCCCGGCCGATCCTGCGCCGGAGCCCGACACGCCTGCGCCCGCCGTGGCGCCCGCACCGGAAACCGCCGCGCCACCGCCCGCGCCGCGCCCTCTGGTGACGGCCGAGGGCCGGGTGCCGGCGGTGCTGCGCGGGGTCTATGCGCCGTCGTTGGTAGACTGCCTGGCGTTCGAGGACCGCGTCGCCGCGGCCGCCGCGCTCGATGATCTTCTGCCCGGGATGAACCCGCTCGGCGGCCCGACGATCGGCACGGTTCTTCTCACCAGCCGCCGGATGCAGCTGTTCAACGCCACCGGCACCGAATGCGGCCTCGCCGCGCTCGACGAGTCGAACGGCGACGGGCCGTGGCGGGCCGACCTCGATTGCGGCAACGCGCTGGCCCCGGATGTGCTCACCCCCCTGCGGCTCGCGCGCCTCGAGACCGATGGGCCCGCGCCCCGGCTTTCGGCCACGCTTGGCGACGGCGATGCGATCGAGCTGGTGCAATGCCGCCCGCTCGGCCGCCTCGGACGCGATGCAGAGGCGCTCTGGGCATTCGACGCGGGCGCCTGCGCGACCGAAGCCGGGACCGGGGCCGCGGCGTTCCGCTTCACCGTCGACGACGGCGGGACGCTCGGCCTCAGGGTCGCACCCGGGTCGCCGCCAGCCGCGGGCCGCGACGCCGATGCACGGCTCGTGCTTGATGGCGTGGTCTGGGAAGCCGCAACCGCGGACTGGCGCGACGGAGCCTGGGAGTTTGGCCTCGGCGGTTTCGAGACTGCCGGGCAAAGGCTCGCCAACGGGTTGTTCGTCGAGATGCAGAGCCTGTCGGGCGGGCCGACGCTGCGCCTGCCGCTGCTGGGCAGCACCGCCGCGATGACCCGCCTGGCGCAATGCGCGCCCGCGCCACAGACGGGCGCCGACTGAGCCCGCCGTTGCACCGCGGCGGCGTTACCCGGCCTGCACCGGGGGTGCCGGTGATTTGGCTTGCGGGCCGAGATCCGGGCCGAAAAACGTGAAACAGGCCCGCCCGCGCCGCTTCGACGCATACAGCGCCACGTCGGCATCCTCGATCATCCGGTCCGCCGTCGGCGCTTCGTAATGGGTGCTGGAAACCATGCCGATCGAGGCCGATATCCGCGCGGTTTCGTCACCCACCGACACCGGCGCCTCGAGCCGCCGGATCAGCCGCCCCGCCAGGTTTTCCAGCCGCGCCCGATCCGTCACCCCATTGAAGACGATAACGAATTCGTCGCCGCCGACGCGGGCGACAACATCCCCGGGCCGGGTTTCGGCCTGCAGCACCTGCGCCACCTTGCGCAGCACCAGATCGCCCGCGGCATGGCCCAGCGTATCGTTGACCTGTTTGAAATAGTCGAGGTCGAGATGCATCAGGGTGAAGGCCGCGCCGCGTTCCAGCAGCCGGGCCAGAACCTGGTCGAGCGCGCGACGGTTGCTCAGGCCGGTGAGCGTGTCCGAGAGCGCCTCGGCCTCGGCCACGGTCTTGGCCCCGTGCAGCCGGTCGTTGAGCTTACGGCTCTCCGCCATGGCGGCGGACTTGGCCTCGACGAGATAGAGCATCTCGAGCGTCAGGTCGGTCGCCGCGAAGTCCGACCCGGCCAGGTCGAAACGCGCGACCGCGTCGATCACGGCCATGCCGAACGACAGGTTGACGAGCACGCCCCGGCCGTTGTCGAGCGCCACGCCGGTCCCGATCAGCGGGGTCCGATGGGCGTCGCGCAGTCGCAGGTAGAGCTTCTGGCCCGACCGCCGCACCAGCGCCGGCAGATCGGCCGCGCCGCGCGGGCGCCGCAGTTCGAACCGGTCAAAGAACCGGTCCCCGACAAGGCTTTCGCCCTGCACCACCTTTGTCACGGCCCGGCCGGCCTGGACAATGCGCCCATCGGCGCCGACCACCACATGCATGGGCATCAGGGTGTCGAGCCCCGCCGCACCGAGCGCGATGGAACGTTTGGCCCGCATCCGGTCCGCCTCTCCGCCTCAAACCGCCGCGCGCTGCGTCAGCGCGAATCCACGGCCCTCGGAAAACGCACGCTCCAGCAGGCGAACCGACATCGTGACCCCGTCGCCGGCGCCGCCGACCTCCTCGATCAGCACGAGGGCGCCGTAATCATCGGCGAGCGCGCGCAACAGGCCGGCCATGACCGGCGCCAGTTCGTCCGGTGCGCGGGCCGCGTGCAGCCGGTAGTCACCGTTGTCGCCCTCGTCCAGTTCCAGCTCCGGCAACACCAGGTCGGGCACCGCCAGGCGCACGCGCCCGCTCAAATCCTCGAGCGAGGCGAGGAAGTCTTCGTAGTCACCGCCGCCGAAGCGCAGGAGCCGGCGCACCCGTTCCGACGCCGGGTGTGCGACCAGGAAGGTGCCGAAATCCTCGAGCAGCGCCTCCACCGGCTTGCCGAGACGCGCCGCCGACGCCCCGAGCAGGGCCCAGGCGAGCGCGTCATCGTAATGGAACATCGGCTCGAAGGTTTCGACCCCGGCATCCTGCTGCAACACCAGATCATCCCACAGCCCGTCCCCATAGGTGCTGCGCATGAAACTCTCGAACGCGCGTATCACCAATCCATGCATGGGCCTGCGTCCTTTCCGCGCGCAAGCATCACCGCCACGGGTTAACGAAGCGCAAATCGCGGCCGGCGGGAAAGCTCGAATTGTCGCTTTCGAGCAGATCGGATCAGCCCGACAACCACGCCGCCAACTCGCCGATGTCGGGCAGGACCGCGTCGGCCAGCGGGGCGAGTTCGTCGGCCGGGGCCGGCCCGGTGAGCACGCCCACCACCTGCATGCCGGCGGCGCGCCCGGCGAGGAGGTCATGCCGGCTGTCGCCGACCATCACCACCCGGCCCGGTGCGAGCCCCATCGCCGCGGCAAAGGCCGTGCACATGCCGGGACCGGGCTTCGCGCCGTGGCCCGTGTCCGAGCCGGCGATGAAATCGAACCGCGCCAGAACGCCGGCCGCGGCCAGGTGGGCGCGGGCCGGGGCCTCGCCGTCGTTGGTGGCCACACCGAGCCGCAGCCCCTTGGCCCGCAGCGCGGACAGCACCGGCGCCAGCGGCACCGCCTCCGCCATCGGCGCACGTTCCGCCTCGGCGTTGAGCTGGACGACGATCTCCGGAACCGCCATCCCGAGCACCGGGGCCACCGCCGCGGCGGCCTCGTCGGGCGTGCCGGCGATGGCGATCGAGCGCGGGTGAAACCGCCGCGCCGCGAGGTCGAAGCCGAGCGCCTCGGCCAGCGCGCGGCGCAGCCCCGCATCCGCCCCCGCCCAGCGCCCGATCAGCGCCTCGATCCATGCCACCCAGGTGGCGTCGAAATCGAACAGCGTGCCGTCCTTGTCGAAGAGGATGCCGTCGGCGCGCATGTCAGGTCCAATGCATCTCGCCGCCGCCGGGCAGCGCGCGCCGGGCGGCGAGCGGACCGTCGTAGGCCAGCCCGGCGCTGTTGCAGAACTCCATCACCCAGGCATCGTCCATGGTAAGGAAATCCAGCAGGGCACCTAGAAAGGCCGGATCGGTGGCCCCGGCCCGCAGGTCGGCCTCGCTGGCCCCGGAAGAACCCAGGAACACGGGCAGGAGCTCGTCATGGCCGGCAAGCCAGGCAAGCGCCTTCAGCGCGATGGTTTCGGCGGCGTCGGGGGTCATGCGCGGGCGTCCGGGTGCTGGCAACGCTTTGTTAATGATTCTGAGGCAACTCTTACCAAAGAAGCCGCAATTGAACACGTCCGGACCACACAGAACATGGCAGGCCGCATTCTCATCGCCGACCCGACGTCGACCAACAGGATCCTGCTGAAGGTCCGGCTGGGGACGGCGCACTATGACACGATCCAGGCGCAGACCGGCGCGGAGGCGATCGAGCGCGCTCGCCGCGACCGCCCCGACCTGATCGTGCTCGATGCGCATCTGTCCGGGGACGGGGCCGCGATCTGCGCCCGCCTCAAGGCCGATCCGGCGACGCGGGCGATCCCGGTGCTGGTCGTCGATGGTAATCCAAGCCGCGCCGCGCGGCTGGCGGCCCTGCGCGCCGGCGCCGACGACTATCTCGAAAAATCTCCCAACGAAGCCGGCCTTCTGGCCCTGGTGCGCAACCTGATGCGGGCGCGCGCGACGATCGACGAACTCGGCCGCCGGCAGGATACCGAAGCCTATCTCGGTTTCGCGGAAACCACGGGCGGATTCGCGCGGCCAGCCCGGGTGGCGCTGCTGGCGCCGACGCCCGAAACCGGCCTTGCCTGGCGGCGCCAGCTCGACATCTCGCTGCCCGCGCGCACAACCACCATGACCCGCAGCGCGGCGCTCGACGCGATGCCCGCCCGCAGCGCCCCGGACGCCTTCGTGATCGCCGCCGATCTCGCCAGCCACGGCGACGGGATCTCGCTGGTCAGCGAGTTGCGCTCGCGGTCGGCGACGCGCCACGCGGTGATCGTGATCCTCGACGAGGCCGCGGCCCCCGCCCGGGTACCGATCGCGCTCGACATCGGCGCCAACGCCGTGGTCTCGGGCCGGTTCGACGCCGAGGAAATCGCCGCGCGGCTCGACACGCTCCTCAGTCGCAAGCTGGAAACCGACGCGCTGCGCGAGAGCTTCGATCACCGTCTCAGCCTCGCCGCCCGTGACCCGCTCACCGGGCTCTACAATCGCCGCTATGCCGAAACCTACCTCACCCGGGTGGCCGCCGAAGCCGCCGGCACCGGCCAACCCTTCGCCCTCATGCTGCTCGACCTCGATCGCTTCAAATCCGTGAACGACACCCACGGCCACCGGGTCGGCGACGAGGTGCTCATCGAAACCGCCGCCCGATTGCGCGCCAATGTGCGCGACATCGACCTGCTCGCGCGCTACGGCGGGGAAGAATTCGTCATCGCGATGCCGGAAACCGATCTCTCTGCCGCCTCCTCCGCCGCCGAACGCCTGCGCCGGGTGATCGGCGATACGCCGATGCACGCGCCCTCGCAAGGCAAGGAGGTGGCGGTGACGGTGTCGATCGGGGTGGCGCTGTGTCCGGGCGACGCGGCCTGCGACCCCGGACCTCTCAGCCTGATCGAACGGGCCGACACCGCGCTCTACGCCTCGAAAACCGACGGGCGAAACCTCGTGACCTTCGCCGCGGGCTGCGCCGCCTAGTGCGGCATCCGCGGTCCGCGCGTCATCCGCGCTTCGAGCCGATCCGCAAAGGCCGCCCGCTCGGCCGGGCTCATCTCTCCCAGGGCCTCGAGGAACACCGCGCGACCGGCGGCGACACGGCCTGCCACCCGGGCCTGCTGCGCCTCGAGCATCGCGGCAAGCGCGGCCGGTTCAAACGGATCGGCGCGCAACGCCTCGAGCATCGCGGCGAACTCGGCCTCCAGCCGGTCGCGGTGCGGCCGCACGCCCCCCAGTTCGGCCCGCAACCGCGCTCCGATATCGCGCCGCGCCTCGCGCGGCAGGGCGTCGAGCAACGGGGCGACGCCAAGGCCGCGCGTCATCTCCGGGTCGGGCGGCGGAAAGCGCCGGGTGTCCTGTTCATGGCGCAGGTTGGCGCCGACCACGGCGCCGATCACCACGAGGTTGAACACCAGCGAGATCGCCAGCAGCACCTTGGGCCAGCGGCGCGGCGCGACGGCCTGCGGGGTTTGCCTGTCATCGCTCATCTCACCCCTCCTCAAACAGCGCCGAGAACCCGCCATCGCTGGGCAGGAAATCTTCCAGGTCGTAGCTCGTCACCCCGCTCGCCTCCGGCAACAGCAGCCCCCCGGCCAGTTCGTTAAGCTGGTCGGGCGAGGCGAACCCGAGCCAGACCCCGGCCACGGTTGCGGTGGCCATGCCGGCGACCGCGGGCCAGCCGCCGAGCCCCGACAGGATGCGCGCCCAGAGCCCCGGGCGCTCTGCCATGGCCGGGCGCCGCACCGGCGCGGCCCGGGCCTCGATCTCGCCTTCGGCATCGGCCAGGATGCGCGCCAGCACCGCGTCAGACGGCGCGGGCGTGGCCTCGCGGCCCGCCGCGAAGATCTCGTCGAGCGCCGCATCGCTCAGCATGGTTTTGTCATTCTTCGACATATCCCAACTCCTCGCGCCGTTGGCCCAGGCTGGCCGCGAGCGCCCGTTTGCCCCGGGCGGTGAGACTTTCCACCGCCTCGACGCTGATCTCCAGAACCTCGGCGATCTCCGGGTTCGTCCGCCCTTCGAGATGCCTGAGTGTCACCGCGATGCGCTGGCGCTCCGGCAGCGCATCCAGCGCCTCCTGCAAGGCGCGCGCCCGCACCTCTTCCATCATCGTTGCCGCCGCGCCCGGCCTGTCGTCGGCCGGTTCGGGAATCGCGTCGATGTCGACGCCGCGGCGCTTGCGCAGCCGGTCGGTGCAGAGGTTGGCCGTCACCCGGTAAAGCCAGGTGGTGACCTTCGCCTCGCCCTGGCGCCAGTCGGGCGCGACCTTCCACAGACGCAGCATCGCCTCCTGGGCGACGTCCTCGGCCTCGTGCCGGTCGCCACCCAGCATGCGCGCGGCAAAACCCATCACCCGCGGCGTCAGCCGCATCGTGAGCGCCATGGCGGCCGCACGATCGCCATTGCCGTAGGCGACCAGCAGGGCTTCGTCCGAAACCTGTGCCTCTGCGTCGAATGCCATTTCCATCACGTCTCCGGGGTAGCCTGCCCGCCGCGGCGCGGCAACAGGCCGTGGATGGGCGGGGCACCCCGCCCATCCCTGTGGTCTGCCCTAGCGGTTCTGGCCGAACCAGCCGGAATGCCCGCCGCGCGGACCGCCGCGCTGGTCGTCACGACTGCCGTGCCGCTTGCCGCGCCGGTCTTTCATCTGGGCCTTGGCTTCGTCGAACTCGGCTTCGCTGATGGCGTTGTCGTCATCGGTGTCGAAACGGTCGATGATGCGGCCGAACCCCTTGTCCGGGCCAAGCTCCGCAACTGACAGCGCACCATCGTCATCCGCGTCGCGCCGATCGATCATGCGCCCCGCCACGGCCTCGGCCCAGGCCGACGGATCTCCGCCGCGCGGCCCCATGCGAAGCGTCGCGCGTTCGCCGATCCGGGCCGCCAGTTCCGCGGCGTTCAGCACGCCATTGCCATCGGCGTCGACCTCGGCCAGGCGCTGTTCGGCCAGCCCCAGCAGATCCTCTTCGGTGATCTGGCCGTTGCCGTCGACGTCCATGTCGGCAAACTCCGCTTGGAACAGCCCGCCCCTTGGCCCGATGTCGCCGCCCAGCGGGCCACGCGCCGATGCGGGCAGCACCGCCAGCGTCACCGCCGCCCCGGCCAGAAGCCCCAGTCCTGCCACCTTGAATGCGTGTTTCATTGCCTCTTCTCCCTAGCTTCGAAACGTGTCCTGCCGTTTTTTTGACCCGGCTCTCTGGCCGTGTCGTAGGGGTGATACGCGCCGGCTGAAGGTTTCCGTCGCCGGGCCGGCGTTGCGACATCGGGACGCAAGGGCCACGCGTGCCATGTGCGTCCCCGGCAACAGGCCCTATGATAGTCGAATCGTGAAATGGGAATGCGAATGAAAGGCCCCCCGATGGATGCCTCCTCCGGTGACGACCTCGTGCGCCTCGGCCAGAGCGAGCCACGCGGCTTCGAGGATCACGGAGACGAGCGCGATCTGAAGCAGGCGGTCTGGCGTGGCTGGCGTCGGCGCTGCCCGGCCTGCGGCACCGGCCCGATGATGAAGGGCTACCTCTCGGTGCGCGACACCTGCACCGTCTGCAGCGAAGAATTGCATCACCAGCGGGCTGACGACGGGCCAGCCTGGCTCACGATCATACTCGTCGGCCATTTGATGGCGCCGGTGCTGGGCTGGGCCTACATGGAGTTCCGGCCCGATCCGATGGTGCTGTCGGCGGTTTTCGCCATTGGCACGGTTGCGCTGTCGCTGTGGCTTCTGCCAAGGTTCAAAGGGCTCATGGTGGCATTCCAATGGGCCAAACGCATGCACGGCTTCGCCCCAGATTTGCCCGACACCGCGAAGAAGGGGCCGTGACCGGCACAAGCGTGGGGGGCGGCGTGGCCGAGACCGACAAGTCCAGAATCGTGCGCGACGCCGCAACGGTCGTGCTGATGCGCGATGCGCAGGGGCAGGTGCCGCGCGTGCTGATGGGCCAGCGCGGCGCCTCGGCGGCCTTCATGCCCAACAAGTTCGTGTTTCCCGGCGGCGCGGTCGACCCGGGCGACGGCGAGGTGCCGGTATTCGCCGCCGGGGTGGAACCCGATCACAGCCGGCTGACGGAAGATGCCGACCCGACCGCGCCGCGCCGCCTGCTGGCCGCCGCCATCCGCGAACTCTGGGAAGAAACCGGGCAGATCCTCGGTACTCCGGGGGAGTGGGACGCCCCGGTGCCGCCCGATTGGCGCAGCTTCGCCGCCACCGGGCATATCCCGTCCGCCGAGGGGCTCACCTTCATCTTCCGTGCGGTCACGCCGCCGGGACGGCCACGCCGGTTCGATGCGCGGTTCTTCCTCGCCAATGCCGACGCGCTCACCACCGACCCGGATGATTTCTCGCGCGCCTCGGAGGAGTTGGCGCACCTGCAATGGGTGCCACTGGGCCAATTGCGCGAGTTTGACCTGCCGTTCATCACCCAGGTGGTGCTGGCGGAACTTGCCGGACGCCTGCCGAGCCTCGCGGCGCCGGACACCGTGCCCTATTTCAAGAACGACGCCGAGGCGCTGCATTTCCGCCGCCTGGGTGGCAAGGGGCCGTTCGAAGACTGATATTCTTGCAATAATCCGATATTTCTAACGAGAAGTACGGGATATATGCAGGCGAGATTGCATTTTTCGAACATTCACCTCATGTGACCAGAACCAGCATCACGATCGACCCGACCAACAGCGCGATGCCGACAAGCTCCCGCGGGCGTGACCGTTCCCGAAACACCAGCCAAGAGCCGAGGACCGAGAACACCAGTTCGACCTGTCCGATCGCCCGGACATAGGCCGCGTTCTGCAAGGTGAAGGCCACGAACCAGCCGAGCGAGCCGAGCATGCTGGTGATGCCGACCAGCGCGGTGGTTTTCCAGCGTTCGAGCACCCGGCCGATTTCGCCCGGTTCACGCCAGCCCAGCCAGAGTGACATGGCCACAACCTGGAAGCTCGCCACCGCCGCCAGCGTGACCGCCGCGCGCAGCAGCGCGTCGTCGCTCGCAATGCTGAGGGAGGCGGCGCGGTAGCCGACCGCGGACACACCGAAGAAGGCGCCCGCAACCAGGCCCAGGCCCGACGCCCGGTTGAACAGCGCGAAGGTTCGTCCGGTGAGCGGCACCGACAGCAACAGCACGCCGACGAGGCCGATCAAGATGGCAGCGAAGCCCGCCAGCGACACCGCCTCGCCCAACACGATAATCGAAAACAGCGCCACCAGAACCGTCTCGCTCTTGGTGAAGGCGATACCCACCGCGAAGCTGCGCAGGGAAAACAGCGCGACCGTCGCGATCGAGGCCACGATCTGGGCCAGCCCGCCCAGCACGACCATTGCCCAGAACCGGCCGGGAAGGTCCGGCATCGGGCTGCCCGTCGCGGCCAACAGGATCGCCGAAAGCAGCAGCGCGAGCGGCGCGGCAAACAGGAAGCGCGAAAACGTCGCCCCGCCGGACGACAGGCCGGCCGTTTTCAACGCCTTCTGCAACGAAAACCGCACGGTCTGGATCAGCGCCGCCGCGAAGGTGGCAAACAGCCAAAGGCTCATCGGTTCAGGACCGCGAGATCATACCCGTTCCATGCCAGCACCTCCCGGGCGGCGCGCAGCCGGTCGTTTGTGCTCGCCGCCGCCCGGTCCAGAACCATTGCGAAACGCCCGTCCGGCGTGCCGATCACCATGGTGCGCATGCCGGCATCGGCCCAGAGCACCCACAGCGGCGCATCGAACTGGCTGAGGGCAAGGCGGCCGGGGCCGACCACGCGGCCCTGCCCCGCGCCATCGCGGCTGGTTGTCACCGCGAGCGTCCCGTCGCCGCCTGGATCGACCTGCCAGCGTGTCCCCGCCGGGCGCCCGATCGCGGCGACTTCGATCCAGGCGCCGGCAAAGCGGGCCGGATCGAAGGCCACGAGTGAGGTCATCTCGGCCCGGGTATCGCGAAACCCGGTCTGCCCGGCGTCGCAACCCGCCAGCGCGAGCAGGCCGGCGAGGATCAATCGACGCAAATCACCACCTCGTCGCCGGCCTCGTCGAGATACCCGTAACAGCCGAAGCGCGGGCTTTCGGGCGAACAGGTGCGGGATTCCGACAGGCAGGCGCCGGCACAGTCGCTCGCCTTCGAACACCCCTTGCCCGCATCGGGATTGGGCAGGAAACACAGCGGCTCTGGCCAGAGCCCGCCCGGCGCCCAGCGCCCGCCCGCCTCGAGACAGGCGGCTTGCGTCTGCGGCCGGGTGTCATCGGGCGTCGAGGTCTCGGCGTCACCGGTCTCGCTCACGCAGCCAGCGAGCGTCAGCAGGGCCGCGACGACGTGGTATCTCAAGCTCGGCCCTCCTTTTTGTTCGCTCAGTGCGCGATGATCTCCAGCCTGGAGGTATCGTAGCCCGCGTTTTGCAACACGGAAATGGCCTTGTCGTATTTCGACTGCGCCATCTGCGGGCTGCGCGCGAGAATCCATCCGGTCTTGCCCGAGGGCTCACCGACGACGGCGAAGCTGTAGCTACGGTCGACGTAAAGCACCCAGTAGTCGCCCTTCGCGAACGGCAGCCAGGGCACGAAGTTCACCGTCAGCTTGCCGGGACCGACGACCTCGGCGGTGGCTTCGGCCACCTCGACCGGCCCGTCGGGGCTGCCCTGCCGGCAGGTGTTGCGCACCGAGATGGTGCCGTCGGGGTTCTTGCCGTATTCGGCGGTCACGCCCTGACAGCCGCGTTCGAAACGGTTGGGGAAGCGGGCGATCTCGTACCACTTGCCGGCATAACGGTCGAGGTCGAGGTTCACGACCACGCCGATCGGCTTGGAAGTGTCGCGGTAGCTCGCGGCCTGGGTCGGCGCGGCGGTGAAGAGCGCCGCGGCGAAGGCGGCGATGGCGGCAAGGCGCATGGTCAAATCTCCGTGTTTTGCCCGTTACTACGCGCCCGGCCGCCGCCCGGATCAGTAGGGCATCGGATGCGCCCTGTGGGCCGCGTCAATCTCGGCCTTCACCTCGTCCGACAGCGCCACATGCGCCGCATGCAGGCTGCGCTCGAGCTGGTCGAGCGCGGTCGCCCCGAAGATCACCGAGCCCATGAACGGCCGGTCGGCGGCCCAGCTCAGCGCCATCTGGACCGGGTCGAGCCCGTGGCGCTCGGCAATGTCGAGATAGGCCTGCGCGGCGGTCCAGGCCCGTGGCGTCACCCGGCCGCCGAGGGTCGGGTTCAGCGCAAGCCGCGAGCCATGCGGCACGGTCTTCCCGCCGTGATACTTGCCGGTGAGGATACCTGTGGCGAGTGGCGAATAGGACAAGAGCTTGACGTCCTCGTTGGCCGAAAGCTCCGCCAGATCGGTGTCGTAGAGCCGGCACAGCAGCGAATACTCGTTCTGGATCGTCACCATCTCCGGCGCACCGATCTCGCGCGCCACCTGCAGCCACATCGCGGTGCCCCAGGCGCTTTCGTTCGAGAGCCCGACGTGGCGGACCTTGCCCGCGTCCACCGCGGCTTTCAGCGCCCCGAGCACGTCGCGCATGTGGTCAAGCGTCGCATCGCGGTTCTGTTGCGAGGGATCGTAGGTCCAGTTCTGCCGGAAGGCGTAGGAGCCGCGCATCGGCCAGTGCAGCTGGTAGATGTCGACGTAGTCGGTCTGCAGCCGCTTCAGCGAGGCCTCGAGGGTTTTCGGGATGATCGCGCCGGAGTAGCCCTCGCCGCCGCGCACCATCTTGGTGTCGCCCGAGACCTTGCTGGCGATGATCACCTCGTCGCGCCGGCCCGACTTGGCGACCCAGCTGCCGATGATTTCCTCGGTCCGCCCGGTGGTCTCCGGCGAGACCGGGTTGACCGGATACATCTCGGCGGTGTCGATGAAATTGACCCCGTGATCGAGCGCCATGTCGATCTGGGCATGGCCCTCATCTTCCGTGTTCTGCGTGCCCCAGGTCATCGAGCCGAGGCACAGCTCGCTCACCTCGAGCGCGCCGCCGGCCAGTTTGTTCTTTCTCATGCGATCCGTCCCCCATGCGCGTGACGGGGGACAGACTTATCGGGCCGGGCGGCGAGCGCAACCCGTTACGGGCGCACGTAGGCGTAGCCCTGTTGCTGCAGTTCCATCAGCCGCACGACCCCCGAGGGCGTCATCTCGGTCTCCGACAGCAGCGCGATCTCCGCACCGGCCTTCTCGCTCATCTTGCGGTGGGTGTTGCCGCAGGCGGAGAAGGTGATGTTGCCGAGCGCCAGTGACATCGTCTCGATTCGGTCGGCGACCGGGCTCTTGCCATCGACGAACATGTTGAGGCCGGGGCCATAGGCGACCAGCTCGATCACCACATCGTCGCCCTGCGCGGCATAGTAGTTCTCGACGTTCTGGGCGTTGTTCAGCGCCATGTTCATCACCGCCGGGTCGTTCTGGTTGACGTGGATGGCGAGGTAATGGGTCTGGCCTTCGGCGAAGGCCGCTGTGGCCGCGAGGCTGAGGCCAGCGGCCAGGGCGAAAGTTTTCATGATGTCCTCCCGTGGGGTTTTTCTGGCTTATCGGTCGAGCATATGTGGTTTTTCGTCGCAGGGCTTCAAAAAAATCTGATTGAGAACATTTCAAGAACATTTTATCCTGACTCCTATGCAGCACGCACGCCTCACCCGCGCCCCGCACCGTCCCGATGCTGGCCAGAGCTTCCTCGGCCGGCTGTCCCTCGCCCGCGCCCGGGTGCATGAGGCGCACGGGCCCGCGCGCCACACCTTCGCGGTGCTGCTCGCGCGCGAGATGTCGGGGCCGGTGTTCTGGATCGCGCCAGCCTGGGAGACGGCCCGGCTGCACGCCACCGCGCTCACCAATTTCGGGCTCGACCCGGGGCGGATCATCTTCGTGCACGGCCGGCAGGAGATCGACCTGCTCTGGACACTGGAGGAAGTGCTGCGCTCGGGCGCCGTGCCGCTGGTGGTGGGGGAGCTTGCCACGCCGCCCGCACTCACCCCGATGCGCCGGCTGCACCTCGCCGCCGAGGCCGGGGCGAAAACGGGCCGGGCGCCGCTCGGACTCCTGCTCACCCCCGAAGGCGGCAGCACCGGGGCCGAAAGCCGCTGGCAGATGGCGCCGGCCCACGGCGAAACCCACAGCGGCTGGACCCTCACCCGCGAACGCGCCCGCAGCGACCCGCCGAAAAGCTGGACGCTGCGGCCGCACCGCGACGGCTTCGCCCTCGCCGCCTGAGCCCTCGACCCGCCTGCGGCGGGCCGACCCGCGCCTCGCTGCGCTCGGCGCTTCCCCTTCATCTTGGCGGAAATACTCCGGGGGTTTGGGGGCAGAACCCCCAACAAAAAAACGTGGGCGCCGCAGGCGCACAATTTGAAAACGCCCCGCGCGCGGCACCGGCGGGATTTGAGTATTTGGACCAAGATGAAGACAGCACCCGCTCGCATCTGGCCTTGACGCGCGCCTTGCGCTAAACGCGGGCGACACCAAGCCAAGGACGCGACATGGCCCGCACGCTCATCACCTCCGCGCTGCCCTATATCAACGGGATCAAGCACCTCGGAAACCTCGTCGGCTCGCAGCTGCCGGCCGACCTCTACGCCCGCTACCTGCGCGCGCGCGGCCACGAGGTGATGTTCATCTGCGCCACCGACGAGCATGGCACCCCGGCCGAGCTGGCCGCGGCCAAGACCGGCGAGCCGGTCGCCGAGTATTGCGCGAGGATGCACGAGGTGCAGGCCGGGCTCGCCGCCGGGTTCCGCCTGTCCTTCGACCATTTCGGCCGCTCCTCAAGCCACCAGAACCACGCCCTCACCCAGCACCTCGCCGGCAAGCTCGCCGAGGCCGGGCTGATCGAGGAAGTCTCTGAAAAGCAGGTCTTTTCCAAGGCCGACGGCCGTTTCCTGCCCGACCGGTACATCGAGGGCACCTGCCCCAACTGCGGCTACGACAAGGCGCGCGGCGACCAGTGCGAGAACTGCACCAAGCAGCTCGACCCGACCGACCTGATCGACCCGCGCTCGGCGGTCTCCGGTTCGACCGACCTCGAGGTGCGCGAAACCAAGCATTTGTTCCTCAAGCAATCGGGCCTGCGCGACCGGCTCAATGCCTGGATCGACGAGAAGGCCGATTGGCCGGTGCTCACCACCTCGATCGCCAAGAA
>Ga0180429_10002770_pt1 | contig 14322 bp, 14 predicted proteins | sample SS_ome_FD_132428 | JGI IMG/M metagenome (GOLD analysis project Ga0180429, IMG submission 132428) | Hypersaline lake sediment archaeal communities from the Salton Sea, California, USA - SS_1_S_1 metaG | ecosystem: Environmental > Aquatic > Non-marine Saline and Alkaline > Hypersaline > Sediment ...
CTTCCCGTTCTTGTCGAACGCCGAAGCCTCTTTGAACAGGCCGCACTTCATGCAGACGCGACCGTTGTCTGTCTGGCTTCCTCGCATGACCACAGATCGTACAGGGATTTGGGTGCCCTGTAAAGCCGTCATTTCGCTTCCACCCAGTTGTCCCCGATGCCGGGTTCCGCCTTCAATGGAACGCGGAGGTCCAGACCGGGGTGTTCCATGTGGTATTGGATGATCGGCGCGGCGTCTTCAACGTGTTCTTCTGGGATCTCGAACATCAGCTCGTCGTGGACCTGGAGTAGCATCTTGACGCCCATGTCCTTGAGCCGAGGGTCGTTGTTGCAGCGAATCATGGCCATCATGATGACGTCGGCGGCCGAGCCTTGAATGATCGTGTTCACGCTCTGCCGATCGGCGTCACGTGAAGTCTTGCACTCGGAACACCAACACAGGTCGCGCCCCTCCTTGCGGGCCTCCCAGCGATGGTACTCTTGATCTTCCCAGTCCATGACGTCCGGCAGCCAGCGACGCCGGCCGAGGTAGGACTCCACGTACTTGGTGTCAGCGACCTTGCGGTAGGTGCCGAAGATGAAGTCGGCAGCGCCTGGGATCCCAGCGAAGTAGCGGTCGATGAGATCTTGGGCTTTCTGCTTCGCGGCACCTTTGACCTTCCACTCGTTCCAGTCGGGGTGTTCGTCCCGGAACTCGTCGACGAATCCGAGCTCCCGAGCGATCGAATTTGCGGCCTTGCCGTAATTCATCGTGTTGATCCCACATTGCTGCGGGCACTGACTATCCCTTCGCTTGCCTGCGACGTCTCTTCTGCTCCCGCTCCCTGAGATTCTTCTCCGGGAGGCAGCGATCACAGCGTGTGCTGCGGGGGCCGGGAGGTTGGAACGTGCGTCCGCACTGGGCACATGCCTTCGGTTTGAAGACGACCTTCTTGGGCAGGTTCTTGGCGCAGTCGTGGATGAGCACCTGATGGCAGCGTTTGCACAGCGGCTCGAGGTTGTCGACCTCGTTGTTCCCTCGATCCTCATCCTTGTGGTGGACGAGGACCGCGGGCTCTCCGCATCGCTGACATACACGACCGTAGTGGGCGTAGGCGATCTTCTGGTAGTACGACGGAGACACGCCGCCTCGCCAGTGGTTGTTCTTCGGACCTGCCTGGTCGTAATTGCCTTTCCGTTGCATGATTCCAGATTAGATGCAAGCGCCCGCCGTGTCAACGAGGGAGGAGGCGTGACTAGCCGATCGGATGAACACCGATCCCTCGTTGAGTGAGCCCAGGATGGTGACTCACAAGTCGATACGCTACGCCTGGCGGCGCAGCACGGGATTGCCCCAGAGGGGTTTCCCCGTTTTGAGCGGGTTTTACTTCGGCCTGACTTACGTTGACCGAAGCCGATGACCTTGACGAAGTTCCGCAGCTCCCGGAGGTAGTCCGCTCGTTCGTCTTGCCAGTTCTTGTCCTTCTTCGCCTTGGCAACCTCGTCATAAGGTTCTCCCCAGACCAGTTCCACGTTGGCCGTGTGGATGTCACGGCCGTCGAGGATGTTCTGGATCATACCTTGGTCACGAGAGAAGTGGGCGAGCAGGAACATTTCCAGTTGATCGTAGTCAGCAACCAAGAGCTTCTTTCCGGGAGGGGCGATGAACGCCGTCCGGATGTCGAAGTCCTTGCGCGGCCTCGGCTGGTTCTGGAGGTTCGGATCTCGAGACGACAGCCGAGAAGTATCCACAGCATGCTGGGTGAACATGGTGTGGATGCGGCCGTGAGGATCTACACGCTTCAGGAGACCGTTGACGTAGGTGCCCAGGAGCTTCTTGAGCTCGCGGTGCTTGAGCACCAACTTGGCTTCCTCGATGCCCTCACCGGCGTAGTGCTTGAGGACGCTCACGTCGACCGACGGGTTGCGTTCCCCGCCTCGACCGCCGGAGGTGTACTTGATCGGCTTCAGCTTCATCTTCTTGAAGAAGAGCTGCTGAAGCTGTGGATTGGATGTGATCTTGACAGGGTGCCCTGCGACCTTGTTGAGCTGGCGCTCGATGATGTCGAGCTCCTTCTCGATCTTCGGGACCATGTCTTTGAGGTAGCCCTCGTCGAGCAGCGTGCCGTTGCGTTCCATGTTGTAGAGAACACGTGTGAACGGCACTTCGCACCACAGGAAGATTTGCCACAAGCTGTGGCCCTGCCACGTCGTGATGTCGTGCAGCTGTGACTCGAGCTCTTCGTAGAGACGGAACGCCGCCCAGGCGTCCATGCTCGCGTAGTCGATGACCGTGTTTGGGTTCGCCGAGAAAGCCTCCGTGAGAATCTCGTACATCTCCTTCTTCGGAGGCTTCCTCGGCTTGCCATTGCTGTCTCGGGGGTAGAACGTCTCCCCGAAGGACGCCATACGCTCACCGAATTGGCGAGCGTATGACGCCTTCAGGTCGTGGGGTCTCCCCGGTTCGAGCAGCCTGTCCATGGTCAGGGTGCAGAGCAGATCTCCAGCCAGGGGATAGCCGGAGTTGGCCATCACGTTGGCGTCGTATTTGATCTGCGACCCTATCCAGGCCAGCGAGGGATCATCGAACACCGGCTTGAAGTCTTCGAGGTGCCGGCGTTCGAGGAAGTATCGGTCATCGCCGGTTGAGAGGGACCAGTAGACGGCCGTGGCCCGACTGATGTCCAGCCCCGTCGTCTCTGTATCAATCGCCACCAGATCGCACCAACTGAGCTTCTCTTTCAGCTTGGCTACGTCCGTTGGCGTGTCTATCTGAATCGGGTCAGGCCGATCCAGGCTCCAACCGAGGCGACCCATCGTGCGCTAGTCCCAGGCCGACGAGCCCGAACGTGGGCCGTCGCCATCGTTGTCACCGTCGTCGCCGTCGTCACGGCCGCGTCCTTTGAACTCGTCGGGGATGGGGAGCTTGTACTGCCTGCTCTGATCCCGCAGTCCGATCTCGGGGAAGACGCGGCTGAGGTCGATCGGGTTCTTGGTGATCTCCTCGATCTTGTTCCATTCCGCGTCGCTCACCTTCTTGAACCTGCGAACGCGGAGGCTCATCGTCGGGCCGGTTCCGGAGGTGTAGACCTCCATCTTGACGTTCCAGAGGGTGAGCGGCTTGGGGTCGCTGCACTCGTCGCACTCGTGGATCGGGGACATGAACCCCGAGTATCCACACTCCGAGCACTCGTGGATGCCGTAGCGGAGCTCCGCCATTTCCTTGCGGTACTCCTCGTCGTTCTCGTCATCGATCGGGTCTTCCTCGAGATCGCGGAAGACGGCGCGGCACTTCGGACACTCGTAGGCGGGGATGGAGATCTCACCTCCGCACTCGCAGGCGCGGCTGATGGTGAAGTCCGCCTCGTCCGTGAGCTGCTCCGAGAAGCTCGGCCCGAGCGGCCAGTAGATGCGCCGGCCGAATCGCTTGGGGATGTCGTCGTCGCAGTACGAGCAGTTCTTCCCCTTGCACTTCTTGGGGTCCTTGTAGAACTCCCCCGTCTTGTCGTTCTTGCGCTTGGAGTCGACGAGGTGGAAGTCGGCCATCTCCACGCCGTTGAAGACGTGCAGCTTCTTGGCCCAGGCCATCCCCGTCTCCTTGCCCTTGTCGGCTTCGTGACAGCCGATGCAGGGGGCGTCGCCTTCGCTCAGGACGCCGTCGTCGCTCTCGATGATCCCTGCCGAACACCGACCGAAGGTGTTCGCCTTCTTGTAGTAGTGCCGGAAGACGATCCCATAGGGAGCCTTGAACTTCTTCCGCTTGCCTCCCTCGGTCTTGACTGGGATGGCGTAGTCGGCGGGGAAGAGCACGATCGGGGTGATCTTACCCTCACCGCCCTCCTTGGGGCTGTAGCGGTCGCTGAAGGAACCGCCACCACCGCCGCGGCGACGCTTGTTCTTGACCGACCGGCGCATCATGCGAGTGACATCTCTCGTGTCCATGAACCAAACCTCTTCTTTCTCGAAACCACTTCTTTGAGTCCCAGGCCGCTGTAGTCGTCAGGCTGATCAGCCCATTCCGGGTGGGGTAGAACCCATAGATCAGATGTCGACCTCCGCAGCCACTTACCAATTCGCTTAGTACCTTTGATCCCAGAACTGTCGTTATCAAGGAACAGCCAGATGCCCCGCCCGCACATGCGGACGACCATGTCGTGCTGTTCCAACGACATGCCCGATCCCATCAGCGCCACGGTGTTCCAGTAACCGTGTTGGATCATCCACAGGCATGCCTTGAAGCCCTCCACTACGATGAGCGGGGCGGCCTTAGACATCATCAGCGGGTAGACCCGGTGCGCGTTCCAAAGGTATTTGTGACTTTCTTCGATCTTGTATGTGGGGAATTGTTCGTCGAACTCAGGACCGTAGTCGCTGGCGACGAGCTTTCCTTCGTCGTTTCTCCTTCGTCCCCGGTACACCAAGTACCGCGGCTTGTCTCCGTGGACCGTCGCCCTCCCCATGACCCCTACGAGATTCCCGTAGAGGTCTCGGATCGGGAAGGTAATCCGGTCCTTGTTGTTGTCGTAGCCTATCTCCAGTTCTCTGAGCAGCTTTGGCTCAAAGCCCTGGTCCACCAGACCGTTCGGCTTCCAGTCGTACACACCGAGCAAGGACTCAGGGAGTATGACGTCACCCAGGAACGGGTCTCGGAGGAATCGATTGGCTCTTTTCCGTCGTTCCTTCCGTCGATGCTTCTCGAGCCGGGGAAGGATCGGGTCGACCATCTGATCGACCCGACGCCTTGAGACCCCCAGCTCCCTGAGCAGTGTTACCAGACCCCCGCTTCGGTTGCAACCATGACACTTCCACAAACCGTTCTCGATGTTGATCGCGAACGACGGGGAGTGGTCATCGTGGTCTGGGAACGGGCAGCGGGAGGCGAGGTTGCGTGAACCACTGAGACGTGGACGGTCCATGTACGGAGCGATCAGCTCCGCGATGGGTCCGTAGTCCTTCACTCGTCATCCCCGAATGTGTAGTCTGTGTCGATCTTGTCCGGGTCGAAATCCATACTCGGGGGTATCTTCAGCCCGGTGTGCTCCTTGTCGTCGTCATCGACTTTCTTCTTGCCCCGCTTCGCTTTCCTCTTCGTCTTCTTCGCCTTGCGGGGTTCGTCATCGTCGGCGGCGTGGCGGGCGGCTGTGGCGGCATCAGGGCGGCGTCCGGGTGTGGACCCAGTCGCGTCTGTCATCCGCTTTCCGCCCTCCGAAAGCCAGCACTCGAAGATCCAGTGGGTGCTCGGGTTGACCCGCAACAGCAGGCCGCCCGGGCGGATCTCTCGAGCACCAGCAATCATCGCCTCGAGAAGGATGGTCCCGTCTCGTTGAGGAGCGCCCTTCTTGATCCGCATGATGAGGTCTGCCTCTTGGCCGGCTGCATCTGCGTAGGCAATGTCTTCCAGATGCTCCTCTTCGTCGTTGCCCTCCTCGTCCTTCTTCTTGCTTCTGGTCCGTTGAGTGATGCCGATGATCGGAACCTTCAGCTGCTGTGTGGCGTGCTTCAGGTCTTGGATGATCGCGTATTGATCTTGCCACTTCATCGACCGCTTTCCTGATCGGTCGTTCTTCATGCGATAGAAGGAATCAGCGATGATCAAGTCAGGCTGAAAAGACTCTGCCTTCGCGATGATGTGCGACACCCCTCCGCCCATCATGTCGTCCTTGTCGGACGTGAACATGATCGATGGAATGTGCGATCCGGTCTTGCCCATCTCCTCGGCCTTCTTCAGACCTCGAAGCGTCTCGAAGTAGATCTTCTCCTCATCAGGAGTGAGCTCCGCCTTTCGGAGCCGGTCGTAGTCGATGTCGGCCAGGCAACAGGCCACTCGTCTGCGGAACTGTTCCGGCGGCATCTCGCAGGAGTAGACGAGCACGCGCCTGTTGCCGGCGGCGTAGGCGTGTGTCAGCACCTTGGTAGCGACCCAGGACTTCATGTGCTTAGGCCGGCCGAACATGATGATGAAGTCCTGTTCGTGGATGCCCTGCGTCTCGTAGCTGAGCTCATCCCAGGGCCACGGGATGCCGGACATGTAGCCGGCCTCTTTCTGCTTCTGGTAGGACTCGATCATGTCGTCGATACCGTCAGACAGGATGAGGTCGCGGCTCGTAGACGTCATCGCCTGAAGACGAGTCACCTGGGCCTGAAGAATCGAGAGTGCCTCATAGGGGTCTCGAGCCTCGGCCGCCAGTGCCTCGTCGCAGGCGTCGACGATTTCGTGGCCCATCGCTTTCGTTCGGACGAGCTCGCAGAGCTCCTCGATGGACTCCTTCGGATATCTCCCAGGAGAGAATGCGGGGAAGTGGCTCTGCATGACCTTGCGGGTCGGAACCTCCCCATAGTGGGCAGGCTTCATGAAGTACTCCTTGATGAAGCGGAAGTACTCCTTGGCCTCCGTACTACGGATCATCACCTGGGAGATGTTGTTGCGTAGTACCGTGCGTAGGTCTCTGGTCTGTACGATCTTGTAGACAAGCTGAAGGCCGAAGTCGACCGACATGTCATCGCCGGCCATATCAGAGCTCCTCGTGCCAGCGGATCTTTCCCTTGTTGAACGTCCGGACTGTCCCTTCGGACACCACGACGTTCTCCGTATCCTCGATCTCGAGTTTGATCTTGAACTTGCTCACGGCTACGACCTTGCCGACGTAGTATTCATCGTTGTCGAGGCAGAGCTTGATCCTCTTCCCGGACATCTCGATGTCCCCAACTTCCGCAGAGGTGTCGACCCTCTGCTTGAGCTGGTTGATCTCTTTCTTGAGCTTGGAGATCCGAGAGTCATGTTTGTTCAGTCGTTCAGCTGTACCAAAGGCACCTCGGCCCTTTGGTGTGATGTCAGTCATGGCCATCCTCCGGTGGAACCCACTATATTATCGCGAACTTATAGATCGTGAAACATCTAGATGTAGGGTGTCGCGTGAACTATGACCACTACATCTGGGGGATGGTCAGGAGTTCCTCTTGACGACATCGTCGACGTACTTGCCGGCGAGCTTCTCGAGATCCTCTTGCTTGTCGCGATTCCCTCGAGCAGACACGGCCACGCGGGCCAGAGCCTGTGCCACGCCGAAAGCGTTGTCCGGTTCACCCTCGAGCTCCCAGGCCTTCTCGGCGGCCGCGACGAGGTACTTCGACTCACCCCGGAGGAAACGCTTCATCTCCTCCTTCGGGTCGTCGAGCTTGATGTTGTGGAGCTTCGTGGAGTGTTCGATGATCTGGTTGCGTCGGACTGGGAGCTCCTTGAACGCAGCGTCGATGGCTCCGTCTAGGACGTCGTCGTCGATCCGGATGTGCCGCTTCTTCAGCAGCGGGCCGTCTTCCATGCCCGTGATCATGCCGTTCGAGCAGACGAACTTCACGAACCAGGATTGGAGGGTGAGGGTTCGCCCGCCGACCTCGCTGTTCCCCATGCGGGAGCCGAAGAAGTACGTGTCGTTCGCACCTCGCGGCGCGATGCCGCTTTGGGTGGCGTCGAATGGCTCGTTGTAGACGAGGAAGAAGTGCGAGGCGTTGGGCTTGAACGACGCCATCATGAAGTGCATGTCGTTGAGCTGCGGACCCATCACCTTGTGGATACGGTCGAACACACGGTCGTCTCTGATCTCGTGGTAGTTCGGGCCGACCATGCCTCGAAGGATGCCGACCGAGTGCTTGTTCTTCGGCGTCTCTCCCTTGTCGAATCCTCGAGCGACGAACTTGGCGAGCACTGGTCCGCGAGCCTTCAGGTGATTCCTGATCGCCTTTTGGATCTCATCTGGGCTCTGCCCGGCGAAGAACTTGTTCCACCGGACACCCATCAGGCTGCCGAACTGGTGGCGGGACCACGAGTTGAGCTCGAGGAGCCCGAAGTTCGGGACGAAGATCGAGCCCACGCTCATCACCTGAACCTTCTTGAGGTCGATGACGTCGTAGCCGGGATCGTCTTGATCGTTGGGAATGTTGCGGGCGCGCTTCGTGGTCTTGTCAGGTACGAGCCTCAGATGCTCGCGGCGCGCGACCTTCTCGCGGACTACATCAAAGCTGTTCTGGCTTGTCTTCGGCGTCTGCCAGTCCAGAGCCCCCAAGCCCCGCTGGGAGGTCTGGTTCTCCCCGACCAACAGGTCTTCTGCTGCTGCCATGTCTTCCTCCATCTTGGAAGTGTAGGTGAACGAGGTGGTTCTCGATCGCTTCCTTCAGCGCATCGACGGCGGCGACCACCTCGGGAGACCAGTTTCCTTCCACGGGAAGCCGCCCGTGGAAGACTGGTGTGCTGTCTTCATGGACGCCGAGGAGGACAGATTCGACCTTCAATCGAACCTGCCCAGCCCCGGTCGTCTGGATCATGATCTTGTCCGCCGCAACTGAGTTGATGCGGCATTCGTAGGGGACCGTCTTCATCAGTAGTCCTTGTCGTCGAGGAGCTTCTGCACCACCTTGTCCATCTGGGGGTAGTACTTCTTGATCGCTGCTTCGGCGAGCGCCTCAGTCGTCTTGAGGGCTTTGTTGATCGTTTCGTCGTCCTGGGCGCAGCGGACACGAACAGTGGCGGACGCCCCGACCGAGACGTCGTTGTACTGGCCGCCCTTCACCGTCAGGTTGAAGTTGCGTGCGACCTCGGCCGCCCCTTCTTCACCCAGGTCTTCTGTTGGGACAGTGTCCTTCAGCCGCTTCATCGCTTTGCGCTTGGTGCTCTTGGTCATGGCCCAGACCTCTCCTTCGATATTCGCGTGAGAGCCCATGGGGCTACCCGAGCTGGAAGTTCTTCGGCTTGTGGTTGACGCGGACCGTCTCCTTGATGTCGAGGGTCAGCTTGTCCGCGACCTTCCCGGAGATCATCCCCTGTCGCAGCATCGAGTCGAACTCCTGGGAGACGACCTTGTACTGGACCTTGACCAGCCGGTCCCGGATGTCGGGATCGCTGGCGAAGTGGTTGTAGAGCCCCTCGCCGTCGAACTCGCGTCGGGGGACGACCGTCACCTGCATGCCGGCAGCGCCGATGCGGGTTTCTCGGACCGCGGTCTCCAGCTCCTGAAGAGCAGCCTCGCGGAGCAGAGCGAGCTTGCGGAGATCGTTCAGGATGATCGAGTTGTCGACGTCCATGTCCTCGCCGCAGTGGGGGCACTTGAACGTAGTCTCGCCCTCCTCGAAATCGCGCAGGTCGTCGTTCGCTTGAGTGAACTTCTTCTCGAGGCGCTTCACTCGCCTCTGTGCGGTGGTCATCGCCATCTCACTTTCCTCCTCGGTATCGTGTTTTCATGTGCTCGTAGATCGTGCGGGCATACACGAGGTCTTCCCAGAACTGGTAGACCGGCGAGCTCTTCTTCAGGTTCTCGAGGCTGGACATGTTCGGCTTTCGCAGAAGGAAGGCCGGGTGGAAGGTTGGGAACACTGGGTAGTTGATCTTCTTGTAGAATCCGGGGACCTGCATCATGTACATCTCACCGCGGGCCTTGCTGATGGCAGTGCCGACTCCAGTCAACCCGGAGAGAGCTGAAGGTCCCAGTGCGACGATGATCATTGGATCGACGCGGTAGATCGTTTCCCACAGACGCCATTGACACGCCTTGATCTCGGCGCTGGTTGGCTTCCTGGTTGTGTGCTTGCCGTTTTCCTCTTCCTTGTGCGGCCAGCACGCCACGACGTTATCCAAGAAGACCGTGTCGCGCGGCCACCCGATGCGGTCGAGGAACTCGTTGAGAAGAACTCCGGAGCGCCCGACGAAGGGTTCTCCGCTCTCGTCTTCTTCAGGGCCAGGCCCCTCACCCACAATCATGACGTCTGCGTTGTGGTTGCCGTGGCCGAGGACGACGTAGAGACGGTCCTTGCAGAGACCGCAGCGTTGACACCCCAGCCACGCTTTCGAGAAGGGAAGGGGGCCGTTGTTCATGACGGCTTGCGTCCGGTCTGCATGGCCTTGACGAGGTCTGGGCCGACCCCCAGTCCCAGCTTCTTCGCGCTCTCCTCGAGGCGCTTGAGATCTCCGGGAGTGGCCACCTGGAGGTTGGCCTCGATCTGACGCTCTGCCTCGAGACCCACGATGAGGTGCTTGGTGAACTCGCGGTACGCGTGGTGGAAGTTCTCCTGGGACCTCACGCTCTGATCGTCGATCCAGAAGTGCCATTTCGGGAAGACGTTTCGCATCTTCACGATCGGCTCCATGTAGCACCACTGGAACGTGCCGAAGGCCGGGGCCATGACGAAGTCGAACATCGCTTCGGGGTGATCGGGGTTTTCCCTGGCGATGTCGTTCATCGGCACCGGTTGCTGCTGCTTGCCGACCGGATAGCAGTCTTCGATGAGGGGGATGGGCTTGCCGTCTGCGATGTCCGCCTCCACCTCATCAATCTCTGTGCCCTTCGGCATCCGGCCTACGAATGAGTGTTCTCCTCCAGCGTTGAAGGAGATCAGGATGGGACGAGGTTCCTCGGTCCCGATTGTCTCTGTCATTTCACCCTCACTTTTATTCCCCACTTTCTGAAGTGGCTCATGAGTTTGCGCCCCATTGCTTTCATGGGGCCGATCTTGTGGTGGTAGATCACGATGACTCGGGTCTTCCCTTTGTCATCGAGAAACCGCTGAATCCGGCCCATCGCCTGCTGGAGCATGTTCTTCGAGCTGAACTCTGTCAAGATGATCAGCGTGTCGAGGCTGCGTTTGTTCAGTGCTTCCTTGGCCATGTCCACTGTGGCGAAGGTCAGCCTCTTGTTCTGGATGGTGCTGAGGCGTTCCTCAGCTTTCACGTCGGCGTCGAGGATACCCGATCCATAGTAGTGCTGATGCAGTAGGCGGGCGTGATCCTTGGAGAGGGTGACGCAGAGCATGTCCTTTCCACGCTTCACCCCCTCGTCGATGACGCTCTTCGCGAACTCGACCTCCTCGGGGAGTTGGCCGACGTAGGCGCTCAACTTTCGGATGTGGATCTCACCGCGCTTGTCCGTGACGGCCTGAAACGCCTCGGGGTCGGACATGTTGAGGATCGTCGGGGATCTGATGAAGGTCACGTCCGGGATCACGTCCTGAGTCAGATTCGAGTGTACGATCTTGCCGACGTGCCAGAGGTAGACCATCTCGCTGCCGTCGTCTCGCTCCCAGGTTGCGGTCATCCCGAAGCGGTCCCCGAAGAAGGCATCCGCCGTCAACGAGAACGAGTCAGCGGAGAGGTGGTGGATCTCGTCCCAGTAGACGCCGCCGAAGTGGCAGGCCATTGCTGGGGGGATGAACTCCACGTACTTGGCGAGAGTGGTCAGGCTAGCGAATACCAACGGCCGGTCCCACGTCCACTTGTCGGGTGGTCCTTGGATCCAACCGATCTCCCCGGGGATTTCGAGAAACTGCTTGGCCTCCTTCATCCACTGTTTGAGGATGTGGACCTTGTCGTTGATGACCAGCGCGGGCACCTGTCGTTCAGCGATGTGGTGCAGGGAGATCACAGTCTTGCCCTTCCCGCAGCTGAGATTCAGGATACCGGAGCGGGAGGCCGACAGATCTCGGTAGGCGTTCTTCTGATCTTCCTTGTCCGGCCTGATGTAGTCCAAGGTGATGCGGCTCTTGAACGGGACTCTCTTGTAGCTCTTCGGCGTCAGGTCGATAACTGGGTAAGGAAGGTCTGATGGGTCGATCTTCTCTCGTGGCACACCGAGGTGATTCGGGGAATCCTTCCAGAGGTAGAGATAGGTCATCTCATCTCGAAGCATTACCGGGATCACCAGGCTCCGTTTGATCACGTCAACGGAGATCTTGCTCTTCGGTAGCCACAGCCACGTGTCGCGATAGCCAATCTCAGGGTCGCGAACTGGTAGTGTGTAGATCATGGCGGTCTACAGTAACACGGATCACGGGATTCGCCACTTGTCGAAGAAGATGGCGATCTGAACACCAGTCTCCTTCGCGCAGCCGCCCAGGATATTCTTCCCGAGGCGGGACATGGCGCTCTCACCCTCCTGCGGGAGGATCTGGTCGTCGGCCTTCTTCGTCGAAATCGAGGTCGACAGCGACGAGGTAGAGGAGGACCCGCCGGTGCGGTTCTTCATCTCCTTCTGTCGATCCTCTTGGGCCTGGCAGCACATGGCCTCCACCTGGCATACCTGGCACTCCGGGTCGCCGCTGTCCCAGCGGCGGAAGCAATCGGGCACTCTCGTGCCCCGGTAGTACGGCATTCTGCACCTCCGTATGATCGGTAACTATGAAACTAGGAGCCGCCCTCCTTGGCAAAGCCCTTATAGCGAAGAGGTCCTCATCTTTGCTGAGAGGATCTACAGTGGTAGACTTGAGGTCATAGCGGGCAGGCTGATAGTATTCCCTGGCTGCGGAGGCTGGGCCATGATCGACACTCCCGGGGCTGTGATTGACCCCTACGACGACGACTTCGAGTCCCTGAAGGACCTGATGGGCGGGCGAGAAGCGCCCGACTTCATCAAGACAGCGGCGGTGATGTCGCGGGAGGAGCTGCAACGGCTCCCTGATCACGCCTTCGCGATGGTGGTCGTCGGGGATGACTACCACATGAGGAAGTTCGCGTGCACCGACGCCGCTCACACGGCTGTCAACGTGATGTACTTCCTCGAGAACCTTGACGAGTACCCCCAAGAGGCCAAGGAGAAGGTCGCCACCAATCTCCTCTCGGCCTGTCATCACTTCGATCTTGCTCCCCCAGCTCCGCTCGTCAAGGAAGCTGCCGGGCGCAAGGTCCTCATCAAGACCGAGGGCCGTCAGGTCACGGTCCCCCGTCGTGAGAAGGAAGCGAACCTGTCGGGTGGCCCGGTCATGCCCTTCTCTGCACGGCCCAACCTCGCGAAGCTGGGAAGTCGTCAGGTCATCTCCGACCCCTACGTCCGCCCAGGACGTCCGGCAGTGCGAGCGGCCGAGCCGGAGAACTATGATCCCTCCAGCATCGCTCTGGATGACATGCCGCTCGTGTCATTCGATCAGGTGAAGGAGGCCATGGCTTTCTTCCATTCCTTCGGCGACGAGTTCCACCCTCGACAGCGCCACGAGATGTGCGTGAAGATTGCGTCGCGAGCCAACGAGCTCGGCATCCCGGTCGACGAGGTCATCGAGAAGTACGGCTCCCGCACCTTCGAGACTCAGGTCTTCCTGAAGGCGGCGGCCGAGCGGCGTCGACAGGTTTGGGCAGACCTCAACGACGACGGGACGGCACCCGGACTACTGGACATGCTCATGGAGAAGCAGGCCAGCGGGGACATGCCGCCCGAGGTCTTCGCCGAGGCGCTCAGCGAGCTCGACGTCATGACTGGAACTGATCGGTTCTGGGACGGCCACGTTCCGGACCCGTGGTTCACAACCTTCGGTGTGGATCACATCTCGAAGTCGGCTGAGGAGAAGGCTGAGGAGTGGCGATGGTCGAAGGGTACGGAGTACCTGACCAAGGACCAGCTCACCAACTTCGCCAAGAGCGAAACAGGCAAGAGCACGATCAAGAAGAAGTTCAGCGATTCGATGGCTCAGGGGCTCGCCGGAAACCCGACGACCGTTTTCGATTCGCTTCCCATGGATACTCAGCGGGCGATCGCCCGCATGGCTCAACAGCACGAATCAGGGCTCTAGCAGCCCAGCCCCACAGAAAGAGGGGATAGGAGGAGATCATGAGTAGCAAGGCTTTCTCGGGCCAGCACCCCCAGCGGCCCCATCTTCTGAGGGGCGGGGGCACAGGCAAAGAGATTCGGGACACCCGTGCGGATGTCGACACCGCCCTCGAGCTCCTCGAGGGACGCGACCCGGTGCTCGAGTATCCCGAACTCGACGCCATCGACGGCGCTGGTCCGGCTGCGGCTGGAGGTGACATGGCCATGGTGGGGCGGTTCCTGCTCCAGGGCCAGACCTTCGCCTCCGTGACACTCGGGGCCAGCCTCGAGATCATCGCATGTCGTCCCGGCGAGGCCGGCAACGACTACAGTGTCGAGGTCATCGACTCTGGTGGTGTCGGTGGTCTGGCGGTCAGCTATGCGGCCAGCAAGCTCACCATCGATCTCGACGGTGCCGCCCCCGACGAGGATACCATCGCGACGGCGATCAACAACGCGGGTGTGGGCAGCTACCAGCTCATCCGGGCCAACTCCGGTGGTGGCGCGGCCTTCGGGACCGTGGCCGAGCAGAACCTCACGGGTGGCGCGGGCGACGGCTGGTCCTGTACGGTCGGCGGCAAGGACGCACCGATCCTGCACGACGTGGGTGCGGCGACCTCCGCCGCCAACCTCACCGAGACGGCGGTCACGGTGACGGTGCCTGCGTTGGCCCCTCTCATCGCGACGGACAAGGCCAAGGTCTACGTCGAGACGGACAACATCCGGACCGACCTCGGCGCGATCGCGGTCGAGTAGGCCGTTGGGTGATCCTCGGTGAACGGCACCCA
>Ga0180429_10002771_pt1 | contig 14321 bp, 12 predicted proteins | sample SS_ome_FD_132428 | JGI IMG/M metagenome (GOLD analysis project Ga0180429, IMG submission 132428) | Hypersaline lake sediment archaeal communities from the Salton Sea, California, USA - SS_1_S_1 metaG | ecosystem: Environmental > Aquatic > Non-marine Saline and Alkaline > Hypersaline > Sediment ...
AAGCGGCCGGGGAGATGGTCCGCTTGGTGATGGGGTCCGTGGGCCGCACGGCCATGCTTCCCATGCAGGACGTGCTGGGGCTCGGATCGGAAGCCCGCATGAACGTCCCGGCCACGGCCAACGGCAACTGGAGCTGGAGGCTGCGGCCGGAGCAGGCCGCTCCCCACCTGCTGGACAAGCTCAAGGAAATGACGGAGACCTACGGGCGGGGGTAGCGGGACTTGGATCCCTCCCCTTTGCCAAACCACGGAGCACACGGAATACACGGAAGCGGAAACGGGCCGCTTCCGTCGAAGTCACTCCTCGCTGCTCGCCGGTTTTCGCAGGGATTCTTCAAAGTCCTCGAGAGCTTCGCTCCGATCCCAGAGCAAACGCATGCGGACGACCTTTCGAGGGAAGCTGCCGTAAATGTCCACCGGAGCGTCGTACTCCTCCTGGCGGCCCGCCACCTCTTCGGCGGCGGGCAGCAGCTCTTCCATGACGGGAAGAATGACGGAGGGGTCGCTTTCGAGCTTTTCCAGGATCAGCCCCAGAAAACAGCTTGCGGCGTCGGAAGCCTCGCACTCCACGGCGAAGACGCGCTCCGAAAGAACGTAATCGCGAAAGGCCAGCATGTAGTATCGGAAAGGCACGGGAGGCATGAACCTCAGCTCGTCGGTCCTTTCGATGACGTTGCTTTGAAAGAGGGGAAAGACCTCTTCCCGGGTCTTTCCCGCGAAATTTTCATGGGCGTATTCGGTATCCAGGTCCGCCCCCCAGTTTCCCCAATCCGCTTCCGTCGGTACGTTCCTTTTCACGGCTTCCACCTACGACACGCTTTCAAAGTTTCACTCGTCCTTTTGCAGGTCCGGATAAAGCTTCTCCATGCAGTCGGGACAAATGGAATGGGTGAGATCCGCCTTGGTGCGGTGTCGGATGTATTTTTCCAAGCTGTTCCAGCTTCCGTCCTCGTCCCGGATTTTCTTGCACCAAGCGCAAATGGGCAGAAAGCCCTCCAGGGTCCGGATGCGGTCCAAGGCGTCCCTCAAGCGGTCGATGGTCCTTTGCAGCTTGATGTGGGTGCGGACCCGCGCCAGAAGCTCGGGGATGTAGAAAGGCTTGGAAACGTAATCCACCGCTCCCGCTTCGAATCCCTTGACGATATCTTCCACCGCCCCCTTGGCCGTCAGGAAGATGACGGGAATGTCTCCGGTCTTTTCGTCTTCTTGGAGAATGCGGCATACTTCGTACCCGTCCATTTCCGGCATCATGACGTCCAGCAGCACGAGGTCGGGGGGCCTTTCCCGGACAGCCTTCAGGGCGGCCCCTCCGGATTTGGCCGGACGGACGATGAACCCTTCCTCGCCCAAAATTTCAGCCAGGAGACGCAAGTTGTCCGTGTTGTCGTCCACGACGAGGACGCTTCCCCCCGTCGCACGCTCATCCCGTGGAACCATGCCCACCCTCGCTTTCAGATCCTTGGGCTTCCAGTGCATCGGAAACGCGGATCAAACGCAGGATCTCCTCGTACTCGAATTCGTCGGCAAGCCTTTGAAGCCTCTCCTTCAACCGGGAGCTCTCCTTTCGGATCCCGGCGATCTCCCTGTTTATCCCGGTCATATTGGCTTCTCGCAATTCGTTCGCCAGCTTTCGCACAAGAGACGGCGACAACCCCCGGATCCGATCGGCCATCTCTTCATCCTCGCACGACTCGCCCCTCCGGCAGCAAGGGGAATCCTCGACCCGGCGCCGTTGATTTTCGAGTGCTCCATCCGAATCAACCCGGACCATGGCGATATCCACCGGTTTCAAGGGAAGCTCGAAAGAAAAGACGGTCCCGCTCCCCACTTTGCTTTTCACCCGAATTTCACCTCCCATGAGGCTCACCAGTTCCCGGCAGATGGCCAATCCCAGCCCAGCCCCCTCTCCCGACTCGCGTCCCGTTTCCGACTGGGCGAAGGGATCGAAGATCCCCGGCAATTCATCGGGGGCGATGCCGGGCCCGGTGTCCCGCACGTGGAATCTCGCGAGAAGATCCCTTTTTCCGCCCATAGCTCCTTCCACAGTGCCTCCTTGAGACCTGTCCACCGGAGCGACTCCAAGGGTCACCGTTCCCTTGCGAGTGAACTTGACGGCGTTGTTCAAAAGGTTGATCAGCACTTGGCGCAAGCGCAAGGGATCCGCAAGCACATGCACCGGGGTCGCCGGGTCCCAGCGGAGCAGCACCTCGAGCCCCTTCTGCTCGGCTGAAAGACGAGCCATTTCCACGACGCCTTCCAGCAAACGCTTCAGATCGCAGTTTTCTTCACGAAGGCTGACGCGCCCCGCCTCGATCCGGCTCAAATCGAGGATTCGGTCGATCATTTTGAGCAAGTGGGCGCCGCTCGCCGCAATGATCTCCAGTTGCTTTCCCTGGGCTCCTTCAAGTCCGGCGTTCTTTTCAAGGACCTGCGAAAAGCCGATGATGGCGTTGAGGGGCGTGCGCAGCTCGTGGCTCATGTTGGCCAGAAAAGCGCTTTTGGCCCCGTTGGCGGCTTCGGCGGCGGAAATGGCCTCCCTGAGCGCCGCTTCTCGAACCCTTACGGCCTCGGCCATGAGAACGAAGTTGTTCTCGAAATCCCGAAGCTCGGAAAAACCGCTGCTCTCCAAAGAAACGTCGTAATTCCCCTTGGCCACCCGTCCCGTAGTGGCCGAAAGAGTGCAAAAGGGACCGAGAATCCGACGCAAAGCCGAAAAAGACACGGCCAGGGACAGTCCGGCACTCGCCACCATCAACACCGCGAACAACCTCTGAACAAACACCACGGGCTGCAAGACCTGCTCGGCATCGCGGTAGACGATCACGAGCATGTCCGCCGTCGCGGCGGAAGCCACGCTGATGATGGAATCCACGTCGCGAGCATCCGACAGACGATACGTCCCCGGAGAGCCTTCCAGCGCTTCCCTCACGTACCCGTGGCTCCGGATATTCACTCGGTAGCTCGGCGCGAACCCTTCCGAGGCAGCCACGACAGTGCCCTCCCGGTCCGTCACCGCCACGCGCAAACCGATGTGGCCCGCCACCACCTCGACGGTTCGGCTCAACCGGCTCAGATCCAGATAGCCCGCCACGATCCAGCTTCCGAAACGTTTGGAAATGGAAACCGTGGGCTCCCTTCCCTTGAGAGGGATGAAAGACGGCGACCAAAAAAAAGCCCCCGAGCTCAGGGCGCGGGTGTACGTAGGATGTCGGGAAAGATCGTAGCCGATCTGTCCGCCGTCGGGCCGCGAAGAATACCGCACGAAGCCCTTTTCATCCAGCACTTGAATCAAAGAAAAATTGCGGTTGGAAGCCGTTACATTGGCCAGGAAAAGATGCACTGAATTGGAATCTTCCAAAACAGTGCTTAAAGAGAGACCGATCATGTGAACCAAGTGCTCGGCTTCCTTGAGGATCTGATCCACTTGCAGCCCCAGGGAGCGTGCCAGCATGGCGTTCTCCCGGGAAAGCTCCTTTTCCAGCTTGCCTTCGATGCTCCATCTGGCAACGACACCGATGCCGATCACGGGAATGGCGATGAGGATGAGAGATGTCCACACAAGGATGCCTTTGATGCTTTTCCCGAAAAACATGGACACGAAAGCTTCCCCTTTTCGACTCTGCAAACATGGCGAAGCCGCCCCCCCTTCAACGCCCCAAGGATTTCAGGCGGTTCCCGACATGGCGAGACGGAATCATTCCGAATCGATTTTCGTAAAGGCACCGTCCTTGACGGTGTAAAGCTCCACGGAACGACAAGGGTCTCCATACTCGTCCATGGAGAAGTCCCCGTCGAGGCCCGGCTGCATTCCCCGGGAGAGGATGGCCCCTTTGACGGCTTCCGTCGTGAGCTCGTCAGCTCTCTCAAGGCCGCCGATCAGAACCTTCATGGCCTCGTAGCCCAGAACGGCGGACAAATCCGCCTCGGTCCCGAAGCGCTCCTTGAATCGTTTTTTGAAATCGTCCAGCGGAGCATAGCTTTCAACCATGCCCAAAGGCGAGACGAAGACGACGCCCTCCACGGCTTGGCCTCCGTTCTCGATGAAAGCGTCCTTCTGGGCCCATGCCGAAGACATCAAGCGGACATCGGGCTTGAGGAGCTTGATCTGCTGGGAGAAGGAAGCGGCGTCCACGGCGTTGGCGATCATCAAAACGCCGTCGCAACCGTCGGCCACGGCCTTTTCCGCAAGCTCCCCCACGTCCGTTTTCTCTCGAGCGTCAAAGGCGTAGTCTCCGCAATGGCCCCCCCCCGACGCCGCGAAGCGCTCCTTGAACGCTCCCGCATACCCCGAGACGCAGTCGGGATTGGCCAGATCGTAAAAGACGCCCGTCTTTTCCAGCTTCAGAACGTCGCGGGCGTAGTCGGCGATCTTCCGTCCGTATTCCGTGTGAGAGTTGACCATGCGAAGGAAGCCGTCGTCCCTCCCTTCCAGCTTTTCCGTGGACGCCGCAGGGGATATCATCAGGACGCCAGCCGCTTCGACGACGGGATAGCCCGCCCAAGTGGCGGTGCTGGAAAAATGGCCGACGATGGCCACGACATCCTCGGCGATCAGCTCCCGGTCCACTCGCGCCGCCGTCGCGGGATCGTTGGCATCGTCCTTGACCACCAGCTCCAGATTCCTCCCCTTGACGCCCCCCCTCGCGTTGATCTCCTCCACCGCCAGGACCACCCCCCGTCGATTGGACAGCCCGTAATCGGAAAGGGTCCCCGAAAGAGGGGCCGCGAAGCCCACCTCGAGGGGCTCCCTCTCCCCGCATCCCTCGAGGAAAACGGCCCCGCACACGGCGAGACACGCCAAAAGGCCGGCGAATCCCCGCCGGAAGAGCCCGCAAGGGACCCCGGCATATTCCCTTCCTTTCACGAACATGGCTTTCCTCTTCCTCCGTTCAAATGAAGGGGACCAGCTCCACCAAGTCCGTCATGAGGTGAAAGACCTGGAACGCCTCGGGGAAGCTACCGGCCGAATAACCGACCCGGACTCCGTCCAGCCTTTGGACGCCGGGGATGGTCACCACGCGGTCCGCCGAAGACGCCGTCGTGAAGGCCACTTCCAGCTCCGTCGGGGCACGGAATTGAAAGGGCGGCACGGATCCCACCCGCTCCATGGCCCTGCCCGCCCCTTCGTAAATGCGCTCGCAACATCGGGCCGGAGACATGCACAAGGCCGCATAGGCCCCGATGCCCCGCTTCACCCGCACCGTTTCCACGTCCCCGAGCAATTCGGCGGCTTCCCTCACGCACCGGTCGTCCCCCGTCACCAGCACCACGGGAGTGTCGTAGAACCCCGCCAGCCCGGCGCTGATGCCGATCTCTCCCACGGCCAGCCCGTTCACCTTCACTTGGGCGATGCGTCCGGTGAAAGTGTGGACGATGGTCCCGTTGGAGGTCCCCGCCATGGCATGATAGCCGACCAGAAAGACCCCGTCGAACCCTTCCTGGATGCCCTCCATCATGCTCAACGGTCGCGGGGACCCCATGATCAGCTGCACCCTGGGGTCCAGCCCGTCGGCCAGAAGGTTCAACCCCACGTTGTGGGAATCCGCCACCGTCACTTCCGAAGCCCCGGCGTCGAAAGCTCCTTTGACGGCGGCGTTCACCTCTTCGGTCATGCGCTTGCGGGCCCACTGGAACTCCCGGCCCGCCGGCGAGGAATGCTCGCTTCGAACCACGCAGCCGATGCCTTCGATATCCACCGAAACGTATATTTTCATGCATCGAACCTTTTTCAGAAAGAAGACTCGCAAAGACAACCGTTTCGAAAAGCTACCTTCCCTCCATCCAAGCCGGCTCGGCCCCCTTGACAATCGGCAACAGACGATCGAGAACGACTCGGCTGAATTCTTGTTCGTCCACGCAACAGTAGCTTTCGCGAGCCATAGGACCGTAATCGGCGATCCCGCAAGGAATTTGGAGCTCGTCTTTTTTCTTGCTTCGCCCGTTCATGGCATGTCTCTCCGTTGCAAAGGGGCGTAAAGGCGACAGGACACTCCGTGGCCGGAACCGAGCTCCACCTCCGCAGGCTCTTCCCTGGAGCAAGCCTCGACGGCCTCGGGACAGCGCGGATGGAACCGGCAGCCCGGCGGGATGTTGACGGGGCTGGGAACGTCCCCGCCCAAAATCCCCAGAGGCTTCTTGGGGCCGGGGCGCGGCACCGCCGCCAGAAGGGCCCGGGTGTAGGGATGAAGGGGATTGCGGAACAAATCCTCGCGGGAGGCCGTTTCCACGATGCGCCCCAGATACATGACGGCCACCCGGTGGCTCGCGTGCCTGACCACGGCCAGATCGTGGGAAACGAAGAGGAAAGAAAAGCCATGCCGCTTCTGCAGGTTCTTGAGAAGGTTCAGGATTTGAGCCTGAACCGAAACGTCCAGAGCGGAAGTGGGCTCGTCCAGCACGACGAATTCCGGATCGACGACCAGGGCCCGAGCGATGCCGATGCGCTGCCTCTGGCCGCCGCTCAGCTCGTGAGGATAGCGGTGCATGTGCTCGGGACGCAGCCCCGTTTCCTCCAGCATGGCCTCCACCCGCTCGGCGGCCCGCGCTCCCTTGGCCAAGCCGTTGACTTCCAGAGGATACCCCACCGTCTTTTTGATCGGCATGCGAGGGTCCAGGGAGGACTGCGGGTCCTGGAAGACCACCTGGATGTTGCGGCGCATGCGCTTGCGCTCCTCGCCCCTCAAGGCACGCAGGTCCTCGCCCCGGTAGAGCACTCGACCGCCGTCGGGCTTCAAAAGACCGAGGATGAGATTGCCCACCGTGGACTTGCCGCAGCCCGATTCCCCCACCAATCCCAGGGTCTCTCCCTTTTCCACCCCGAAGCTCACACCGTCCACGGCTCGAAGGACCTTCCTGCCCCGCCCCCGAAATCCCCGGGACACGGGAAAATGCTTCACCACATTCCGCACTTCCACGACGGGGCTCACGCTTCGGCCCCGTAAAGATGACACGCGACGAAATGGTCGGGACGCACGCGAAAAAGCTCAGGCACCCGCCGGGAGCATGCAGGCATGACTCTCCCGCAACGGGGGTGGAAGCGGCATCCGCCGGGAGGCTCGACGAGGCCGGGGACCATTCCCGGGATAGCCGCCAATTCCTCCCTGTCCTCTTCCAGGGTGGGGACGGCCTCCAGGAGCCCTTTCGTATAGGGATGGGCGGGGGAGTCGAACAACCGCTCCACCGGAGCCGTTTCCACGATGCGTCCGGCGTACATGACCGTCGCACGGTTGCACAACTGGGCCACCACGCCCAGGTCGTGGGTGATGAAAAGCACGGAGGCCCCCCGTTTTCGCGTCAATTCGTCGAGGATCGCGAGCACTTGAGCCTGAACGGTGACGTCCAGGGCGGTGGTGGGCTCGTCGGCGACGAGCAAGGCCGGATTGCAGGAAAGCTCCATGGCGATCATGACCCGTTGGCGCATGCCTCCCGAGAGCTCGTGGGGATACTTGCGGAGGACGGCGAAGGGATCGGGCATGCGCACCTGTTCCAGCATGCCGGCGCAGATTTTCGCCGCCGTCCTGCGATCCACCCTTTGATGCAGGCGAACCACTTCCGCCATCTGGTTGCCCACGGTGAAAACGGGATCGAGGGACGTCATGGGCTCCTGAAAGATCATGGAGATGTCGTTGCCCCGGACTTGCCGCAGCCGTTTCCTGCTCGCCTTGAGCAAGTCCTCTCCCTTGAACAGAATCCGCCCCCCGGTGATGCGTCCGGGAGGATCCTGGACGAGACGCAGAACGCAACGGGCCAGGACCGACTTGCCGCATCCCGTCTCCCCCACCAGTCCCAGGACCTCGCCCGGCTCCACGTGCAAGCTCACCCCCTCCAAAGCACGCACCACCCCCTGATAGGTGAAAAACCGAACGGACAAGTTCTCGATGCTCAGCAGCGGCTCGCTCACGGAACGTTCCTCTACCGCCGGATGCGGGGATCCAGAATGTCTCTCAGGGCGTCCCCGAAGATGTTGAAACCGATCACCGTCGTCAGGATGAACAGGCCGGGAAAGGTGGCGTACCACCACTGGTCCATGAGAAACTTGCGTCCCACGCTGATCATGGCCCCCCATTCGGGGCTCGGGGGCTGGGCCCCCAGGCCGATGAAGCTCAGGGAGGATGCCACGAGGATGGTGTCGCCCAGCACCAAAGTGGCCAGAACGATCACCGAGGAAATGCAGTTGGGGACCACATGATGGAAAACGATCCACAAATCCCCGGCTCCGGAAACCCTCGCCGCGGAGATGAAAGGCTTTTGGCGAACCGCCAGGGCCTCTCCCCGCACCAATCGAGCGAACTTGGGAATCATGACGAAGGCCACGGCCATGACGGCGTTGTTCAGGCCGGGCCCCAGGGCGGCAGCCAAGGCCATGGCCAGCACCAGAGGCGGAAAGGACAGGACGACATCCATGCAGCGCATGATGAAATTGTCCAAACGCCCTCCGAAGTATCCCGAAACGGCTCCCAGAAAAGTCCCCAGCCCTCCGGCGATGGAGACCACCATCACCCCGATGCGAAGGGAAATGCGGGCCCCGTGCATGATGCGACTGAGGATGTCCCGACCCAGCTCGTCCGTCCCGAAAAGATGGGCCGAGGACGGCGGAGACAACCGCTCGCTCAGGCTGATGCGAACGGGATCGCAAGGGGCCAGCCAGGGAGCCAGGAGAGCCATGGCCGCCATGACGGCGATGATTGCGAGCCCCGCCACGGCGGAAGGGTTTCGCCGCATGAGACAGAGGGTGAAAAGAAGCTCGCGGATCCGCCACTGGTGCTCCCTCTTGAATCGCTGCCAGGAAGCCATAAGCTCAATACCCGATCTGGGGATTGAGAAAGGCGTACACCAGATCCACGACCAGATTGATCATCACGTAGCCCAAGGAAGCCACCAGGGTGAAGCCCATGATGGCGGGAAAATCCAGGAAATTCACCGAATCCACCACGTATTTGCCCATGCCGGGCCAGCCGAATATGGTTTCCGTAAGGATGGCTCCCCCCAGAAGCTCCCCCATGGAAAGGCCCGCAATAGTCACCGTGGGGATGAGGGAATTCTTGAGACAGTGCTTGAGCACCACCACCGATTCCGCAATGCCGTTGGCCCGCGCCGTGACGACGAAATCCTGCTCCATGACGGCGATCATGGAGGACCTCACGATGCGGGTGACGATGGCCAAGTAAACGTAGGAAAGGCAGAAAGCCGGCAGAACGATGTGGGACAGGGCGTTGAGGAATTTCCGACCATCCCCCTCCAACAGGGTGTCCACGAGATACAGGCCGGTGACGTGGACGGGGGGAGCCAGGGTGACGTCCAGGCGTCCCGACCCCGGCAGCCACTGGAGGTTGCGGTAGAACAGAAGGAGCAGCATCAGTCCCAGCCAGAACACCGGCATGGACACGCCGCACACGGAAAAGACGCGAGAGACGTGGTCCAGGGGGCGGTTGCGGTAAACGGCGGAAAGGATGCCCAAAGGCAGCCCCACGCCCAGGCACAACACCATGCTGGCCAAGGTCAATTCCAAGGTGGCGGGAAAGAAGTCCTTGATGTCGTCCAGCACGGGGCGCTGGTTGCGGATGGAAACGCCGAGGTCCCCCTGGAAAAGCCCCCAAAGGTAACGACCGTACTGCTCGGGCAGGGGACGGTCCAATCCCATGGAGCGACGAAGATTCTCCACCGCCTCCCGGCTCGCCTTCTGCCCCGCCATCATGCGGGCGGGATCGCCCGGGATGGCGTGGGAGATGACGAACACCAGGAGGGTGACGCCCAAAAGAACGGGAACAAGATACAAAAGTCTCTTGACGAGATAGCTCAGAAGATGCATGGGATGTCGGCCGGATCGGGAGCTTCAACCCTTCCGAGGGCTCGGTTGAACAAGTGCTCGACCGTGAGCTCCCGAACTTTTCCCCATTGGAAGAATCCCCCTGAATCCCCCTTTGCGAAAGGGGGACTTTGATGGAAAGCTTTTGCCGAAGCACTCATTGGTCCTTCAAGAAAGCTCGTTCGCTTCGAGTCGTCGTTCCTGTGGAACGGCCGTGTCCCGGAGGGCGCCACCGAACCGTGAAAGCATGGATTCCGGCTTGAAGATTGCCGGAATGACGGAATTGCGGAGCGTTTCGTCGTCCATCGTCTCGTCGCCGTCGTCGTTCCGGCATGCTTTTAGCCGGAATCCAGGAGAAACGCCCCGGGCTCCGGGTCTCCGCTCCGCCCGGAACGACGGGAGTCGCGGATACGTCAACGAAGCTCCTTTACCGAATCGCTATCGGGATCGTTTTTTCGATGCCGTCCATTGCCGATCGTCGGCGAACCGAAAATCGGACCGCTCGGCAATGCCAAGCAGCCATGTTGACGGGCCACTCATTTGTAAATGGATTCGAAGTTGTACATGGACTCCAGCATGGGGTTGTACACGTATCCCTTGACATTCTTTCTCATGGGCACGATGGTCCGAGTCTGGTAGAGGAAGATATAGGGAGCGTCCTCCATGACGATGTCCTGGGCCTCGTTGTAGAGGTTCACCCGCCGGGACTGGTCGCTCAAGGTCACGGCTTTGCGGATCAATTGGTCCACTTTTTCATTTTTGTAAAAGCTGCGGTTTCCGGGAAGCCCGAAATTGTCGGAATCGAACCAGAAATTCATGAACATGGACGGGTCGGCGTAATCGGGGCTCCAGGCGCCCAGGCAAAGCTCGAAATCCCCTCGATCCACCTTGTCCCTCAAGGTGGGATTGGCCATGAGCCGAAGCTCCAGCTTGACGCCGATGTCGGCGAAATTGCTCTGAAGAACGGTGGCGATCTGCTCCCAGGAAGCCCTGCGCTCGGAATAGATGAGGGTCAGCTCCAAATCGTCGCCCATCCCCGCTTCCTGCAGCAGCCCCTTGGCCTTTTCCACGTCCCGGGTGTACTGGAAAACGTCCGGATTGTGCCCCCACATGCCTTTGGGAATGGGACCCCTCATTTGCACGCCGTTGCCTTGGAGCACGTAATCGATGATGCCCTGGTAATCCACGGCGTGATTGAGCGCCTGGCGCACCTTGGGATCGTCAAGGGGCTCCTTCTGGCAGTTGAGATAAACGTACTCCACCAATTGGGAAGGATAACGGTTGACGACGACTTCCGGGTTTTTCTCCAGGGCGGGAATTTGGTCGATGAGAATGCCTTCGGCGATGTCGATGTCGCCCTGCTCCAAAGCCATGCGGCGATCCGAAGACTCCCGCATGAAGCGGACGATGACCTTTTCCAACTTGGGCTTTCCGCCCCAATAATCGAGCTTGGCCTCGAGAACGCAGCGCTCGCCTCGGCTCCATTCCACCAACCGGAAGGGGCCGCTGCCGTCGGTGTTTTGAGCCAGCCAGGCCTGGGCAAGGTCCCCGTCCTTTTCGTGCTTCATGACGGCGGGATTGACGATGCAGCCCGCATCGGTGGCGAGGGTCTGCAGGAAGGGGCCGAAGGCGCTCTTGAGAACGATGCGGGCGGTGTAATCGTCCACCGCCTCCACGGACTTGATGGCTCCGAGGTTGTCGGCGGGCCCCTTGCCCACCTGGAGCACTCGCTCGAAGGAAAATTTCACGGCTTTGGCGTCCAAGGGAGATCCGTCGTCGAACCGGATGCCTTGGCGGATCCTGAAAGTCCACGTCAAACCGTCATCGGATACCGACCAGGATTCGGCGGCCATGGGCTCCACTTCCGTTGAGCCTTCCCCGTTCGCCACCTTGTACTTCACCAACCGGTCGTAGCAGGGGTAGATCTGGCGCCAGTCGTAGTTGTCGCTGGAAACGGCGGGGTCCAGCACGTGGATGTCCGAGGAAACCCCCACCACCAGAGTGTTTTGAAGATCGGCCCCGAAAGCGGTGGTCGAAGCCAGAAGCCACAACACCGAAAGCGATGCGAAGACCGTTCTTTTCATCGTACGACTCCTTTTCCATAGTGGCAACAATGGCCGAGCCCCTACTCGACGAGCTGCAAAGCCCTCAAACGGTCCAATAGCTCGCGCTTGTGAATGGGCTTGACCACGTAGGAGGTAGCCCCGCCCCGGTAATAGGCTTCGAACACGTTCTTGGGATCGCCCAGGGCCGTGGTCATGACCACCTTCACCTCGTCGTTGGGCAAGACCCCCGCTTCTTTTTCCAGCTCCCGAATCTTCTTGAGAGCTTCGTGGCCGTCCATTTCCGGCATCATGATGTCCAAACAAACAAGGTCGTAGGGCTGCCCCGTTCTCAAAGCTTCGCTCATGGCCTCCACGGCTTCGACCCCGTTCACCGCGATGTGGACGGTGCCGAAATCCTTGAGGATTTCCTGAAGCAGCAAGCGGCTGGTGAAATCGTCCTCCACAACCAATGTTTTCATCCTTTCCTCCTCTTTCTCCCTTCCGGTCCACGGGAAATCCGGAAGCACCATCAAACCTCTCTCCGCAGGGCCTCCTCAAGGCGCTTCGATCTTTCCACCATTTCCGGCACCGAAGCCCGCAAAGATTCAAGATCTCCGGCTTTCCCCGCCGCCTCCATGCGGGAAGCCGTCCGGCGCAGACTTTCCCCACCCACGTTGGCCGCCGCGCTTTTCATCTTGTGCGCCTGCTCTCCCGCCCCCCTCGCCTCCCCCCGCTCCACCAAATCCTTCAAGACCGCCAGTTGCCGAGGGAAATCCTCCAGAAACCCTCGGACGACCGCGCGGGCAAGCTCCGCGTCCCCCGCCATGCGATCCATGAAGAGCTCGCGGTCGAAATCGAGGGCTCCCGCGGAAACGTCTTTTTCTCGGAACGGAGAGGGATCGGCGGGGTCCTCCACCTTGCTTCGCTGCCTTCCCCGATCCAGCCACTTTTCCACCACCCTCGCCAGCTCCGCCGGTTGGACGGGCTTGGAGAGATAATCGTCCATACCGGCTTCCAAGCATCTTTCACGGTCGCCCTTCATGGCATGGGCGGTCATGGCGACCACGGGAACGGCGTGGTCGAGGACCGGCGACGCCGGGTCGCGGATGCGGGCCGTCACCTCCATGCCGTCCATTTCAGGCATGTTCACATCCATGAGCACCAAATCGTAGCGGCGCTCGCGCAAGGCTTCCAAGGCTTCCGATCCGTCGGCGGCCACGTCGGCGTGCAGCCCCATCCGCTTGAGCAGCCCCACGGCCACCTGCTGATTGGTCACGTTGTCCTCGGCCAGGAGGATGCGCACGTTCCGGCGTCGCTTTTCCCTCACCGTGTGGCGGGTGACCATGGCGGGGGCTTCCCGGGAACAAGTCCGACCGTTGAGCACCGTGGCCAGACAGTCGAACAGCTCCGATTGCCGCAGGGGCTTGGAAAGATAGCCGTCGAAGCCCATGCGTCGAAAGCGCCGGCCGTCTCCCGGGCGCCCCAGAGAAGTCATCACCACCAGCCGGACATCCCCGAACAGGGGATCGGAGCGGATCATCCGTCCCAAAGTCGGCCCGTCCATGCCGGGCATCTCCATGTCCACCAGGACCGCCCGGAAAGGCTCCCCCTCGTCGACGGCGCGACGCAAAATCCCCAAAGCCGACTCGCCATCGGGGGCCTCCACCGCCCGGGCCCCCCAGGAGCGAAGCTGGGCCCCAAGCATTTCGCGCTGGGTGCGATTGTCGTCCACCACCAGGATTTTCGCCCCGCCAACGTCCCCCCGCTCGTCCTCTACCACCTCCCGCCCCGGCTGGCGCAGGAACCGCGCCGTGAACCAGAACTCGGCCCCCCGCCCCTCGCCGCTGCGAACGCCGATCTCGCCCCCCATCATTTCCGCCAATTGCTTGGAAATGGCCAGCCCCAGGCCCGTGCCGCCGAACTTGCGAGTGGTGGACACGTCCACCTGAGTGAAGCTGTTGAACAGGCAGCCCAGCTTTTCGCGAGGGATGCCGGTCCCCGTGTCCCGCACCGTGAAGCGGAGCAAGACCCGGCTCTCCTCCTCCGTCACCACGTCCACCCTCACGGCCACCTCGCCCTCCGCAGTGAACTTCACGGCGTTGCCCGCGAGGTTCACGAGCACTTGGCGCAGTCGCCCTGGATCCCCGCGAAGGAGGGAAGGCACTTCGGGAGCGGGGGCGCAGATGAATTCCAGCCCCTTCTCACCCGCCTTGACGGCCATGGGAGCCGCGAAATCGTCCAGCAGGACCCGCAAGTCGAAATCCAGGATCTCCAGCTCCAGCTTGCCCGCCTCGATCTTGGAAAAATCCAGGATGTCGCCGATGAGGTCGAGCAGGCCCCTGCCCGCGCCGATGGCGTGCTCCACGTACGTGGCCTGCTCCTCGTCCAGCTCGGTGTCCTGCATGAGCTGCATCATGCCCAGGATGCCGTTGAGCGGGGTGCGCATCTCGTGGCTCATGACGGCCAGGAAGC
>Ga0180429_10002772_pt1 | contig 14319 bp, 11 predicted proteins | sample SS_ome_FD_132428 | JGI IMG/M metagenome (GOLD analysis project Ga0180429, IMG submission 132428) | Hypersaline lake sediment archaeal communities from the Salton Sea, California, USA - SS_1_S_1 metaG | ecosystem: Environmental > Aquatic > Non-marine Saline and Alkaline > Hypersaline > Sediment ...
TCCACCTCGCCGTCGGGGCCGATGACGGGCTTGGAGCTTTCCAGGAAAGCCAGTCCCCCCCGCGGATACCACTCGGGGTCCGTGGCGATGGAGCGTCCCGGAGTCAGCATCACGGCGATGCTGCCCACGGGGCCCTGCTGGACCTCTCGAAAGAAGACGTAGCTTTCGTTGTGGGAAAGGACTTCGTCTATGAGCCGAGGATTTTCCTCGAGGTAGCTCTCGATGGCCCCCAGGGACATCTTTTCCCTGGGAACGACTCCCGTTTCGATAAGATAGCGCCCGATGCTCCGGTAGGGCCTGCCGTTCTTTCCGGCGTACCCCACGCGCACGAGCCGCCCGTCCTCCAGGCGGATGACCCCCGAGCCCTGCACGTGGAGAAAGAACCTCTTCACGGGGTCCCTGAGCCAGAGGAGCTCGCACCCGTAGTGGCTGAGCACCCCTTCCACGTCGATTTGGGCTCTCGTGTAGTAGGGAACGATCCGGTTGCCTTCCAAGCGCCCCACGACGCGCTCGTTGCCGAAGCGGGAGGCGTCGAACTCGGCCATGTCCACGGTGAGCAGGTCCGGGGGCAGGCGGTACAGGGGATAGCGGAACTCCCCGTCGGGCCGGAGCCTTCCTTCCAGAATGGGCTCGTAGTAGCCCGTCAGCAGCAGAAGGTCTTTGGTGCGGGGAGCTTGGCCGTCGTGAAGGCGGTAAACGTCGAAGTCGCGAGCCAGGGTTTCCCGATCCAGCCGGTCGGCTTCCAGAAGCCCGAGAAAGTGGACCAGGGAGGCCTTGAGATGCTCCGCCCGAAAACGCTGCTCTCCCAGAGGGAAGACGCGATCCGGCGGGATTCGGTCGTAGAAGATGAGGCTTCTTTCAATGGCCTTGCGCAAGGAATGGCGATCCAGATCGTCCTGGAAAGCCGGCAGCTCGGCGGCGGCCAGGGAAGCCACGCCCGACTTTCCCTCCGGCTTTTCGGGCTGCCGGGGGCAGCCCGAAAAGACGAAGCACAGAAGGATCGCGGAAATCAGCCCGATGGATTTCAGGTTCCCATTTCCCATGAGTTGAGATACTTTTCCTGTTCGGGAGTGAGGGTGTCGATCTTCACCTTCATGCTGGCCAGCTTGAGGCGGGCGATCTCCCGGTCGATCTCCCGGGGGACCCCGTAAACCTTCTTTTCCAGAGACGAGGCGTGCTTGATCATGTGCTCGGCGCACAGGGCCTGATTGGCGAAGCTCATGTCCATGACGCTCGACGGATGGCCTTCCGCCGCCGCCAGATTCACCAGGCGGCCTTCGCCCAGCACGTAGATGCGCCGTCCGTCCTTCATCCTGAATTCCTCCACGAATTCGCGGATGGTCCGGCGGGATTCGGCTTCCCGGGCCAGGGCCTCCAGGTCCAGCTCCACGTTGAAGTGGCCCGAGTTGCTGACGATGGCCCCGTCCTTCATGAGGGCGTAGTGCTCCTGACGGATCACGTGAAGGTCGCCCGTGAGGGTGCAGAAGAAATCGCCGATCCTGGCCGCTTCGTCCATGGGCATCACCTGGTAGCCGTCCATGACGGCCTCCAGGGCCCGCAGGGGATCCACTTCCGTGATGATCACCCGCGCCCCCATGCCGGCGGCCCGCATGGCCACTCCCCGGCCGCACCAGCCGTAGCCGCCCACCACGAAGCAGGAGCCGGCCATGAGCCGGTTGGTGGCCCGTATGATGCCGTCCACGGTGGACTGCCCCGTGCCGTAGCGGTTGTCGAAAAGGTGCTTGGTGTCGGCGTCGTTGACGGCGATGATGGGGTAGCGCAGGACCCCCTTTTCCGCCATGCTCCTCAGACGGATCACTCCCGTGGTGGTTTCCTCGGTGCCCCCCACCACCGTTTCCAGGAGCTCCTGGCGGTCCGAGTGAAGGGTGCTCACCACGTCGGCCCCGTCGTCCATGGTGACCTGGGGCTTGTGCTCCAAAGCCGCGTGAATGTGCTTGTAGTAGGTCTCGTGGTCTTCGCCCTTGATGGCGAAAACGGGGATCTCCTCGTGCGCCACCAGGGAGGCCGCCACGTCGTCCTGGGTGCTCAGGGGGTTGGAGGCGCAAACGCGCACTTGGGCCCCTCCCGCCTTGAGGGTCCGGGCGAGGTAGCCCGTTTCCGTGGTCACGTGAAGGCAAGCCGTGAGGCGGACGCCTTCCAGGGGCTTTTCCTTGGCGAAGCGCTCCCGGATGGAGCGCAGCACCGGCATGGACTGGGCCGCCCATTCGATTCTCAGTTTTCCCTTTTCCGCCAGATTCCTGTCCTTGATATCGAAATCCATTCGATCTCCTTTGGTCCGGGTGATGTGCGATGCTCCCCGTGAAGCCTTGCCGGTCTCCGGACGGAGCCGGAAGCCGAAAGGTCCCGTCACAGGCCGGCCTTTTCCCGAAGAGCGTCCACCATGTCCGTGCGCTCCCAGGTGAAGTCCTTGTCGTTGCGCCCGAAATGGCCGTAGGCGGCCGTCTTCCTGAAAATGGGGCGCAGGAGCTTCAGGTGCCGGATCATGTTCACGGGCTTGAAGCTGAAAATCTCGCGAACGATCCTGGCGATGCGGTCGGGGGGGATCTTGCTGGTGCCGAAGGAGTCGATCATGAGAGACACGGGCTCGGCCACTCCGATGCTGTAGGCCACCTGGACCTCCACCCGGTCGGCGAGGCCGGCGGCCACGATGTTCTTGGCCACGTAGCGCGCCATGTAGGAGGCCGTGCGGTCCACCTTGCTGGGGTCCTTGCCCGAGAAGCACCCCCCGCCGTGGCTGCCCTGCCCCCCGTAGGTGTCGGCGATGATCTTGCGCCCCGTGAGGCCGCAGTCGCCCATGGGGCCGCCGATGACGAAGCGCCCCGTGCTGTTGATGAAGTACTTGGTGTTGCCGTCGATGAGGTTTTCGGGCACCGCCTTCTTGATGACTTCCTCGATGATCCCTTCCCGAATGGCGTTGTAGGTGACGTTGGGGGCGTGCTGGGCCGCCACCACGATGGCGTCGATGCGAGTGGGCTTGTGGTCCACGTATTCCACGGAAACCTGGCTTTTGCCGTCGGGGCGCAGGAAGCCCAGAACGCCGTCCTTGCGGGCCTGGGCCAGGCGGCGGGTGATGCGGTGGGCGTAGTAGATGGGCATGGGCATGAGCACGGGGGTTTCGTCGCAGGCGTAGCCGAACATGAGCCCCTGGTCCCCGGCGCCCTGCTCCTCGTACATCCCTTCCCCGGCGGTGACGCCCATGGAGATGTCGGGAGACTGCTTGTCGATGCTGGTCATCACCGCGCAGGTTTCCCAGCCGAAGCCCATGGCCGGATCGTCGTAGCCGATGTCCCTGATGGTGTGACGCACCACTTCCGGAATGTCCACCCAGGCGGAAGTGGTGATCTCCCCGGCCACGAAGGCCATGCCCGTGGTCACCAGGGTCTCGCAGGCCACCCGGGCGGCGGGATCCTCGGCGACGATGGCGTCCAGAACGGCGTCGGAAATCTGATCGGCCACCTTGTCCGGATGACCCTCGGTAACGGATTCCGAAGTGAACAAATAATCGGTCATTGACATGGAACGAATTCCTCCTGACAGGTTGAAGTTGCCCCGGATCAGATCCGGGGGTAGGGCTCGACGGGCTGGACGATGTCGCGCCTTTCGGCGGGCTCGTACTTTCCCGGGCCCACCAGCCCGCCGGAAATGAGCAGCTTGAAGGCGTCCTCCACGTTCATCTGCAACGGGATGGTGTCCTTTTCGGGCACCAGCAGATAGAACCCCGAGGTGGGGTTGGGAGTGGTGGGCAAAAACACGTTGAGCACCTTCTCCGTGGTCATCTCCTGAACTTCCCCGAAGGCCACCCCGGTGACGAACCCCAGAGCGTGAATGCCCCGGCGAGGATACTCCACGAGCACCACGCGCTTGAAGCTGCCGGCGGGGGAGGAAAAGATGGCCACCAGGAGCTGCTTCACCGAAGTGTAGATGGGGCGCACCAGGGGAATCTGGTACACGATGCGCTCCCCGAAATCGACGATCTTGCCCCCCACGTAGTTCTTCACCAGGACCCCGATGACGAAAATGGCCGCCACCACCAGGATCACTCCCAGCCCCGGCAGGGGAAAGGGCAGATAGGCCTTGGGATTGAAGCGGTCGGGGATGAGATTCAGCACCCGGTCGGCGTTTTTGAGCAGGAGCGTGATGACGTAAACGGTGATGGAAAGGGGGACGACCGTGAGCAGCCCGGCGATGAAATAACCGCGAATCCTGTCCTTGATTCTCTTCAAAAGCAAAGTGTCCGTCTCGTGCCGATGGGGTTGAAAGGGCCTTCCGCGTTCAAGCGGGCGAGGGGGAAGGGGTCAGAACGCGATTGTCGATGAGGCGAACATCGCCCACGAACGCCGCCAGGGCCAGCAGGACCGGTCCCTCCAGGCGATGGACGGTCTCCAGATTTTCCGTGTCCCGGATCTCCGCGTAATCCACCCGCATCTCGTCGTCCGGGCCCAGGACCCTGGCCACCTCTTCCAGAACGGCCCCGGCCCCCCGCTCTCCCCCCTTCACGAGGGCTTCGGCCCTGTCCAGGGCCTGGCTCAGCCTCAGGGCCTTGGCCCTCCGCTCCGCCGAAAGATAGACGTTGCGGCTGCTCATGGCCAGCCCGTCCTCTTCGCGCACCAGGGGATGGCCGAGGACCTCGACGTCCATGTCCAGGTCGCGGACCATGCGCCGAACGGTCAGAAGCTGCTGGTAGTCCTTTTCGCCGAACACCGCCGCATGGGGCTTGACCATGTGGAACAGCTTGCAGACCACCGTGGCCACCCCCCGGAAGAACACGGGCCGACTGGCGCCGCAAAGGGGCCGGGAAACCTCGGAAACATCCACGTAGGTCTGATACCCGGGGGGATACATCTCCTCGGCCGAAGGCAGAAACGCCGCGTCCACCCCCGTTTCCTCGCACAACCGCAGGTCCCGCTCGGGGTCCCGGGGATACTTTTCGTAGTCCTCGCCGGGGGCGAACTGGGCGGGATTGACGAAAATGCTGGCCACCAGCCGGTCTCCCGCCCTCCTCCCCAGACGCATGAGGGACAAATGACCTTCGTGCAGATATCCCATGGTGGGAACCAGAACGACGCGAAGGCCCCGTCGCCGCCACTCGTCGGATTGGCGCTGCATCTCGGCAATGGCTTGGATAACGCGCATGAACGCTCCCCGAATTCCCCCCGTCGCCCCTCAAAGATCGAAAGCCCTCGAGACCCCGGTCCGGAAGGCTTTTCCCGCAAGCTCGCCCCGACGGATCGAAGACCCGCGGCGGTCCTTCCGCCCCCGTCCCCGGAGGCTTCCAAGGAAACGAGCGATCCATCAAATAAAAACGTTTAGCAAGTCCCCTCGGTGATGTCAAGGCCCTTGTCCCTCGTCGCCGGCGTCGGGACCCTCCAGGGGGACTTTCTTGATGATGGTGAAGGTCTCCTCGTCCCGGTCTCGCAGCATGAAGACCTTGTAGCGCTCCCCGTCCATGTCCAGGTCGGGAATGTAGAGCATGTCGGTTTCGGAGCTGAAGGTGGCCTGGAGGCACGCTTCCTCTTTCGGGGGGGGCTTGCGCGGAGCCTCGAGGAAAACGGGCTCGTCCGGGACGGGGCGGCGGCGGGCCTCCTTCCTTCGGTACAGGGCCGTCACTTCTTCGGGAGTCAGAGCCCTGTCGTAGATGCGGATCTCGTCCAGCATCCCCGAGTAGTGCTTGTCCCGGACGCTGCGGCGGCGGTGCCCGATCCACAGGGAAAGGGCCGTTTTCCGCTGTTTGCGAGCCAGACGGTGGGAAAGGGACTTCTCCGGCTTCCCGTCGATGTAGATCTTCAGCTCGCTCTCGTCGTAGGTGCCGCACAGAAAGCTCCATTCGTCCTTGGGGAGCCGGGCGTCGGCGATGAGGGTCACGGGGCTCCGGCCGTCGTAGAGCCCCACGGCGGGGCGGGAATCCTCCAGGGTCAAATAATAGGATTGACGTCTGCCTCGGGTGATGAGAATATTTTCCCCCTTGTTTTCGCCGGGGGCCACCCAGGCGCACAGGCTGAACCGGTCCGCGTGGTAGGCGGCGTCCGGCGGCAGCTCCAGGAAATCCCCGGGGCCCTCGAGGCGGAAGCCTTTGCCCTCGACGCCGTCGATGCATCGGGGATTGCCGTAAACCTTGACCTCGCCGTTTTCCTTGGCCGTGTTGGCGGGGCGGCATTCCTGGAAGCTCAAGTGGGCCAGCAGTCCTTCCCGCGGATCGCCGCGGGCGGGGAGGGGGGAAAGAAGAAGAAGAAAGACCGAAGCCAGGGCGACCCCTACCGTCTTGCTCATGGATGAATGTCCTTGTTCCGATGTTTTCGGACAAAATGGCCTTTGAGGAACATCGCTTTGCGCGTTTGGGCCGAGGAGCGAAGCTTATGAAGATCGTGGTTCTGGACGGCTACACCGTCAATCCCGGCGACAACCCCTGGAGCGATCTGGCGGCTTTGGGCGACTTGACGGTGTACGACAGGACGCCCGAGGAGGCCCTTCGGGAGCGGGCCGGGGAGGCCGAGATTCTTCTGGTCAACAAGGTCGGCCTGGACGAAGCCTTTCTGGAGAGCCTCCCCCGCCTGCGCTTCGTCTCCCTTCTGGCCACGGGCTACGACGGCGTGGACGTCGAGGCCGCCGCTCGCCGGGGGATTCCCGTCTCCAACGTCCCCGCCTACGGCACGGATTCCGTGGCCCAGCTGGTTTTCGCCCTTCTTCTGGAGTGCTGCCAGGGGGTGGCCCTTCACGACCGGGCGGTGAAAGAGGGCGAATGGGCTTCGTGCGCCGATTTCGCCTTCTGGAAGATGCCCTTGACGGAGCTGGCCGGAAAGACCATGGGCATCGTGGGCTTCGGCTCCATCGGAAGAAGGGTGGGGGAGATCGCCCACGCTTTCGGCATGGAAGTGCTCGCCCACACTCCCCGTCCGGGCCGCCCCCCCTCCTACGCCCCCTTCGCCTGGGGCTCCCTGGAGGAGGTGTTCGCCCGCGCCGACGCGGTCACCCTCCATTGCCCCCAGACCCCCGACAACGCCGGCTTCGTGAACCGGGGCCTTCTGGGGCTCATGAAGCCCTCCGCCTTTTTCATCAACACCGCCCGGGGCGGCCTGGTCGTCGAAAAGGACCTGGCCCGGGCCCTGGAGGAGGGCCGCGTCGCCATGGCGGCGGTGGACGTGCTTTCCCGCGAGCCTCCGGAGCCCGGCAACCCCTTGCTTCGCGCCCGCAACTGCCTCGTCACGCCCCACATGGCGTGGGCGTCCCTGGAAGCCCGCCGTCGTCTCATGGCCGCCGCGGTGGAGAACGTGCGGGCGTTTCTGGCGGGGGCTCCCGTCAACGTCGTCAACCATCCCGAGCTCCGGTGATCGCGACAGGCTCATGGCCGGATTCGTCGCGAAAAATTCGATTTGGAAAGGACCCGTCCCGAGGAAAGGAACAGGCTCATGAAGATCGTCCATTATTCCCGAGAGGAAAGCAAATCCTTCGACGGCGGCGCCGCCCGCGGCGTCAAGGGTCGAGTGGTGGTGGGCAAGGCCGACGGCGCTCCCAACTTCTGCATGCGGGTCTTCGAGCTGGCCCCCGGAGGGCACACGCCCCGCCACGTCCACGAGTGGGAGCACGAGATCTTCGTCCACGGGGGGCGGGGGGCCGTTTTCCACGACGGGGAGTGGACGCCCGTAGCCCCCGGGGACGCCGTCTTCGTTCCCCCCGGCGAAGAGCACCAACTGAAGAACGCCGGAGAGGAAACCTTCACGTTCGTGTGTCTCATTCCTTCCGGCGCTCCCGAATTGTAACGGCTCGAGGCGGTTTTTCAAGGGAAGGCCGAGCCCCGGCTTTCGCCGGGGCGATGGTGAAAGCGGGTTTCGAGAGACTTTCCAGACTCGATCACGCCTCGTATTTGAAGGAAATCCTGACTTTGGATCGGTAGGCCGTCACTTTTCCGTTCTCCAGCTTCAAGTCCTGCTCGAGGACTTCGGCCACCCGCAGATCCCTCAGGCTCTTGCCCGCCGTCTCCACGGCGTTCTTCGCCGCCTCTTCCCAGGAATTGGGACTGGTTCCGATCAGCTCGATGACTTTGTACACGCTGCTCATGATCTCCTCCTTGTCTCTGAAGACTTGAAGACGGCCCGGCGGAAAAGCGCCGAGAGGGGGGCTTGCGCCCGCCCCGGAGCGCGCCGCCGGACGACGAGGCGGGGGGATGATGCGAGTGTTGTCGCGGAGCGCGGAAGCGAGCGAAGGAGAGCCCCCTTGCGGGTCGATCGTCGTGGAAAGGGTCGTAAGCGCCGGTCCCCCGAAACACCCTGTATTTTAGAAACGCTAAAATTCCGTTGTCAAGTGTGGAATCGTCTTCCGGAGTCGTCGAGATACTTTTCCTTTCCTTTTCAAATTTTCTCTTTACTTCGCCGCCGAGAAACGTTATAGAAAACGTCGCTTGCAGGCCAGTAGCTCGAATGGCTAGAGCACCGGACTCCAAATCCGGGGGTTGGGGGTTCGAATCCCTCCTGGCCTGCCAGCTTTTTTCGCGGTGGGTGTAGCTCAACAGGTTAGAGCACTGGGTTGTGGCCCCAGAGGCTGTCGGTTCGAGTCCGATCACTCACCCCACCGGGCCGGCCCTCTCCAGCCGTCCTCCCCTTCCGGGGGAGGGCGGCTTTTTTCGTTTCCCCCCTCGGCACGCTTTGTCGTCGTTCCTCCGGTTTTTCGCCATTCCCGTCAAGGCAATTAACGGATGAAGGACCGTCCCTGCCAAAGGTCTCGACCATCGAGCTTCGAATCTATGAACAAAAGAATTCGAAGCTTGAAGATGGAATGTATCTTGTCGTATAGTATGAAAATTCTTTGAAGAAAAAATTTTTTCGATTACATGCTTGGAATCATTGCGTTGCCATTGAAAAAAGAAGGAGGAAAAGCGGCATGAGCAATGGAAAAGAGCCACTTGCCCATATCGCGGAAAACGGTCGGTATCACGATCTCCGCCACCACTTGGAGAAAGTAGCTCGTTTGGCCCGCCGGTTCGCCTCGTCCTTCGGAAGCGGCGAGTGGGCTTTCCTGGCCGGGAAATGGCACGACGTCGGCAAGTTTTCGAGAGACTTTCAGGAGCGGCTGCGAAAAGCCCGGGACCCGGACGCCCACATCGAGAATGCGGCCAAGCGCCCCGACCATTCCACGGCGGGGGCACAACATGCACTAACCGCCTTGGGAGGGGCGGGAAAATTGATCGCCTACGCCATCGCCGGACACCACGCCGGTCTTCCCGACGGAAAGTCCAACGAGGCGAGCTGTCTGGAAAGGAGGCTCGAAAAGAACATCCCCGATTACTCGGCGTGTCCCCGAGCAATCTTGCAGACGACTCTCCCTTCCGGCCTTCCTCTCGAAGAACTAAAAGGTCGTCGGGGGTTCCAGCGGGCTTTTTTCATTCGCATGCTCTACTCGGCCCTCGTGGACGCCGATTTCCTGGACACCGAGAGCTTCATGGACCCGGAAGCCTCGAAATGGCGCCAGGGATACCCTCCTCTCTCCCGTCTGAAAGGTTCGTTGAACAATCATCTGAACCGTCTGGCCGACGAAAGCACGGAGGTCAACCGTCGCCGCGCTCGAGTGCTCGCCGCCTGTCGAGCCGCCGCGGAATGGTCGCCCGGTCTTTTTTCGCTCACCGTGCCCACGGGAGGCGGCAAGACCCTTTCCTCCCTGGCTTTCGCTCTCGATCACGCCCTGGGCCACGACTTGCGCCGCATCGTCTACGTCATCCCCTACACGAGCATCATCGAGCAAACCGCCGGCGTTTTTCGGGATGTCCTGGGAGCGGACGCCGTTCTCGAGCATCACAGCAACTTCGAGCCCGAAAAGGAGGATCGCCGGTCCCGTTTGGCCTCGGAAAACTGGGACGCCCCCCTCGTGGTGACCACCAACGTTCAATTCTTCGAGTCCCTCTTCCACAATCGCTCGTCCCGCTGCCGCAAGCTGCACAACATCGCACGCAGCGTCGTTATCCTGGACGAGGCCCAGCTTCTGCCCGTTCACCTGCTCCGTCCCTGCATGGAGGCCCTTCGGGAGCTTGCTCTGAATTACGGGTCTTCCGCAGTCTTGTGTACCGCCACCCAACCGGCCCTTCATCGTCGCGAGGATTTCCCCTTCGGTCTTGAAAACGTCCGGGAGATCGTGCCCGATCCCGAGGAGCTTTATCTCGCTCTGCGGCGCGTGAGAGTCGAAAACTTGGGGGCAATCTCCGACGAGGAGCTTTCCGGGCGGATTTCGGAAGAGGAACGGGCGCTGTGCGTCGTGAACACCCGCGGTCACGCCCGCCGCCTCTATGAAACGCTGGAAGGAGACGATGCCCGCTTCCACCTGAGCGCTCTCATGTGTCCGGCCCACCGCAGCGAGAAGCTGGCGGAAATCCGGGGGCGGTTGCAGGCGCGACCGCAACGGCCGTGTCGCGTGGTGAGCACCCAGCTTGTGGAAGCCGGCGTCGATGTGGACTTCCCCGCCGTTTTCCGCGCCGTAACCGGCATCGACTCCGTCGCCCAGGCGGCGGGGCGGTGCAACCGCGAGGGAGAACTGCCCGAGCCGGGCAGGGTGTTCCTGTTCGCTCCCGAGCACGAATCTCCCGCCTACCTCCGCCAGAATATCGAGACCGCCCAGGCGGTGCTGCGCCGACACCCGGACCCTCTGTCCCTGGAGGCGGTGAAATTCTACTTCGAGACGCTTTACTGGCGAAAGGGCGAGGAGCTCCTCGACCGGGAGCGCATTCTCGAGCGACTCGAGGAGGACTTTCGAAGGCTCAACTTTCCCTTTCGGGACATCGCCCGTTGCTTTCGCGTCATCGAGGAATCGACGATTCCCGTCATCGTTCCGCGGGACGAGAAAGCCCGGGAGCTGGTGGCCTCTCTTCGGTACGCGGAGCACGCCGGTCGTCTCGGTCGCGCTCTCCAATCCTATGCGGTGACAATCTATCCAGGGGAAATGCAAGCTCTGGAACGAGCCGGAAGCGTGGAAGCCATGGGTCCGGGCAAGATGTTCCACGTCCTGACCAATCCGGAAATCTATCGGGACGACGTGGGGCTTTGCCTGGAGGACCCCTCCTTTCACGCGCCGGAGAATCTCGTTCTCGACCGAAGACTTTTTCCTTGACAAGGATCGAAGACGGTGGAAGAAGGATTTTCTCTCTTTATTTTATTGGGAGTGGATAGAAACATTTTTTTGGGTGTGGATTCGATTGGATTTCGTCGCGCCCCGTGCGGGCGCGTGGATCGCAAACAAACGGGAAAGGAGGTGAGGAGGTGTCCAAAGGCGTCAAGATGGCCGTATGGGGGGAATACGCTCTTTTCTCCCGTATGGAGATGAAAGTCGAGCGCGTGAGCTACGACGCCATGACCCCGTCGGCGGCGAGAGGGATTTTGGAAGCCGTTTACTGGAAGCCGGAAATCCGATGGATCGTGGACCGCATTCACGTGCTCAAGCCCATTCGTTTCGAGACCGTTCGACGCAACGAGCTCGGCAGCAAAGCCTCCTTGGCCAATTTGAAAAAAGCTATGAAGGACGGGCGCTCTCCCGCGCAGCTTTTCATCGAGAACGACCGGCAGCAGCGGGCCGCTCTGATCCTGCGTGATGTGGCCTACGGCATTGAGGCTCATTTTGAAATCATCTCCGGTGAGGAAAATCCGGCCAAGCACCTGGAAACGTTCAAACGGAGGGCCCGCAAGGGGCAATGCTTTCACCAGCCGTGTCTGGGGTGTAGGGAGTTCCCCGCGCATTTCGCTCTTCCCGAAAACGATTTCCCGCCTTCGGAGATCGAAGGGGAACGGGACTTGGGCTGGATGCTCCACGATCTCGACTACTCGCAGGACATGACGCCGCGCTTTTTTCGCGCGGTCATGCAAGACGGAATCATCGAGGTGCCGCCCTCGGGCGACCCGGAGGTGCGAGCATGATCCTTCAATCCCTCGACAGCTACTACGAGCGCCTCCAAGCCGACGAGGCATCGGGAGCTCCCGTCTTGGGCTTCAGCCGTCAGAAAATCCATTTCGCATTGGCTCTCGACCCTGCGGGGGAACTGATTCAGGTGGCGGACCTTCGCGACGCCGGCGGGAAGAAGCCCGTTCCCCGCCCGATGACCGTTCCCTTCGACCCGAACGTCAAGCGGACGGTGGGCGTCGTGTCCTATTTTCTTTGGGACAACACCAAGTACGTGCTGGGAATGGACGACAAGGGCAAGCCCGAGCGTGTCCGCCAGTGCTTCGAGGCGTTTCGGGAGCTTCACCACCGGTTGCTCGACGGAGTGGAGGACCAAGGCGCCAAAGCCCTTCTGGCCTTTCTGGACCGCTGGGAGCCGCCCCTGCCCCAAGACCTGCCCGATTCCTTTCCGTCCTGGGAGGAGATCGCCGGATTGAATCTGGTCTTTCAACTGGACGGCGAGCGGCGATTTCTTCACGAGCGAACCGCGTTGCGGAGGGCTTGGCTGGAGCATCTGGCCCGAGAGGGCTCCGGCGAGCAGGGCATGTGCCTTGTCACCGGAAAGATCGGACCCGTCGCCAAGCTCCATCCGGCCATCAAAGGAGTGCGGGGGGCGCAATCCAGCGGGGCCTCCATCGTCTCATTCAATCTGGAGGCGTTCAAGTCCTACGGCAAGGAGCAGAATCAGAACGCCCCCGTGAGCGAAGCCGCCGCCTTCGCTTACACGACGGCCCTGAACCACCTGCTCTCCGATTCCCGTCGCAGGATACAAATCGGCGACGCCACCACGGTTTTCTGGTCCGGGCGACCCACGGTCATGGAGGACCTGCTGGCCGGCTTCCTCGATCCGCCCGGCGAGGACGAAGGCGACTCGGGGGCCGAGGACGGTTCCCTCGTGAAGGACGTGCGCGATTTTCTGAGCGCCGTGCGCGACGGCAAGCGACCGGCGGTCATCCAAGACGAGGCGGGCACCCCGTTTTACGTTCTGGGCCTTTCGCCCAACGCCTCCCGCCTGTCCGTGAGGTTCTGGTACGCGGGCACGGTGGGGGAAATGGCGGAGCGCCTGGGGCGGCATTTCCGGGACCTTTCCATCGTGCGCCAGTTCGACAACGACCCCGAATTCCCCGGTGTTTGGCGGCTTCTCAGGGAGACCGCCGCCCTTCGAAAATCCGACAACGTTTCCCCCGCGCTGGCCGGGGCCTTCGCGCGAGCGATCCTTGCGGGCGTTCCCTATCCCCGCAGCCTGCTCGCCGCCGTCATGGGCCGGGCTCGCGCGGACGGCGTCGTGAACCATCTTCGCGCCGCCCTCGTCAAGGCCGTTTTGGTGCGGCGCTGGCGCGTTCTCCCCAACGAAAGACTCATGGAGGTTGGCATCATGCTCGACAAGCAATCCCCCAACGTCCCCTACCGCCTGGGCAGGCTCTTCGCCATGTTCGAAGGCATCCAGCGGAAGGCCGGCCAAGGGAGGGACCTCAACGTGACCATCCGGGACCGGTTCTTCACTTCCGCTTCGGCGACGCCGGGGGCGGTTTTTCCGAGGCTGTTTCAGCTCGCCCAGCACCATCTCAAGTCCGTTCGCCAGGACCGAAAGGGACTCGCCGGTTATTTCGATCAACAGATCGGCGAGATCCTGGAGCCGTTCGAAGCCGAAACGGGGTTTCCGGCCCATCTTTCCCTGGAAGAGCAAGGTCTGTTCGCCTTGGGCTACTACCATCAGAGGGCCGAAAGAAAAGACAAAGAGCAAAAGGAAGAAGAAAAGGAGGAATAGAGCATGAGCGCCATCGGAAATCGTTACGAATTCGTCTATCTTTTCGACGTGGAAAACGGCAATCCCAACGGCGACCCGGACGCGGGCAACATGCCGCGCCTGGACCCCGAAACCAACCAAGGGTTGGTGACGGACGTGTGCCTGAAGCGCAAGGTCCGCAACTACGTGGAAGTCTTGAAAGGCGGTGCTTCTCCCTACGAAATCTATATCCGCGAAAAGGCCATCCTGAATCAAACCCATGAACGAGCCCACCAAGCCATCGGCGCGGCTCAATCCGGCGAAACAAAGAAGCGAAAGGGGACGGGAGAGGAGGTGGAAAAGGCCCGGAAGTGGATGTGCGCCAACTTCTACGATGTGCGGACTTTCGGGGCGGTCATGTCCACGGGTACCAATTGCGGCCAAGTGAGAGGACCGGTTCAGATGACCTTCGCCCGGAGCATCGACCGCATCGTTCCCCTGGAAGTGACCATCACCCGCATGGCGGTGGCAACGGAAAAGGAGGCCGAAGCGCAGTCGGGGGACAATCGAACCATGGGTCGCAAGCACATCGTGCCGTATGCTTTGTATCGAGGCGAAGGTTTTATTTCTCCTCAACTGGCCGCTCAGACGGGATTTTCGGAGGA
>Ga0180429_10002779_pt1 | contig 14292 bp, 7 predicted proteins | sample SS_ome_FD_132428 | JGI IMG/M metagenome (GOLD analysis project Ga0180429, IMG submission 132428) | Hypersaline lake sediment archaeal communities from the Salton Sea, California, USA - SS_1_S_1 metaG | ecosystem: Environmental > Aquatic > Non-marine Saline and Alkaline > Hypersaline > Sediment ...
GCGGACCGGTACGTGAAACTCACGGAAGAACTCGTGGAGAAGCGGAAGGAATTCTGGGGACGGTCCTTCTCCATCCTCTCGGCCCGCAGGGATGCCCTCCTCCGGGACCTCGAACTCCAGCGGGAGGAGCACCAGCGACGGGAAACGCTCCTCCACCAGGTCGATTCCGAGGGCGAGGCCCTCAAGCAGAAGGCCGCCGAACACGAATCCTCCCTCGAGAAGCTGCAACAGGCCATCCACGGGCTCGAACTTGAGAAGGAGCGCGAAGAACAGGAGAATAAGCGGCGCAGCGAACAGGTGATATCCGGCAAGGGCCGCCTGCGCCAGATCGAGACCGACCGGAAGGAGCTGGAACTCCGGCTGCGGGGCGCCGAGGCCGACGGAGACCGGCGCGCCGAGGAAAAGGCGACCCTGCAGGAGGAGGAGCGCGACGCCCTGTCCGACGTCGAGCGGTGCCGGGGGCGGCTCGAATCCCTCGGCGAAGAGCTGACGAAGGTGGAGAAAGATCGGGAGGCGCTCCACCAGGATTCCTTCGAATTGGCGCAGCAGTTCACGGGACTCACCACCACGCTGGGGCGCCTCAACGACGACCTGAGGCGGCAGGAGGAACGGCTGGATCGTCTCCACCGAGAGGAGGAGGGTCTCTCGGCCCGGGAGGAAGCCGCTCGGGAGAGCCTGGAAGAGGTCCGCGCCGCCTCCGAGGTGGCGCGTGACAAGTGGGAGACGGCGAAGGCCCGCGTATCGGGAGAGCGGGAGGCGCTGGAGGCGGCGGAGGCGGAGGCGGACCGCACGGCGGTCGACCACGCCGCGGGCGACCGCGCGCTGGCCACGGAACAGTCCCGCCTAGCCGTCCTGCATGAGCAGGGCACCAAACTCCAGTCCTCGGCGCACGCCTTCCTCGAAGAACACGCCCCCGAGCGGGCGCAGGCCACCGTGGCCCAGCTCCTTTCCGACCTCCCTTCGGCCTATCTCGCGCCGGTCACCAGCGCCTACGCCCCCCTCCTGGAGGCATACACGGAGGGCGGCTGGGAGGGGCTCGCCGACCTGCTGGCCGCCCTGGGCCGGAAGCGCGCCGGGTCGGCCACTTTCCTGGTTATGGAGGATACCGCCGCCTCTCATCCCCCGGCGGTTCCCGGCGCAAAGGGTTTCTCGGGTTGGCTTGCCGATGCCGCGGGCATCCCCCAGCCCCTCGCCGCCCATCTTCCCGCGGTGGCCCTCACGGAGACGCCCGAAGATGCGCGCGCCTTCGCCCGCGCCCACGGCGTCCCGGCCGTCAGCCGCAACGGCGTCCTGGTGGATCCCGGCGGCTGGGTCCGGGGCGGCGCCGGAGGAGAAGGAGGCGGAGCCCTCCTGGAGCATGAGCGAGAGGTCACCCGCTGCACCGAAGCGGTGGACCGGGCGACGAAGGAGGTGGCCCGGCTGGCCGAAACCCTGGAGAGGGCCCGGAAGAAGCGGGAGAAGGCGGCCGTCCTGCTGGAAGAAGCCGGAGGCGCCGAGGCCGCGGCCCGTGAGGAGCACCAGCGGCAGCTCGTTGCGCTGGAACGCTCGGAGACCGAACACCACCGCATGATCTCGTCCCAGGAACTCCTCGGATCGGAGATCCGGCAGGCCGAAGAGGAGCGGGACGCCTGGCTGGAACAGCGGGCCTCCCTGCAGAAGGACATCAAGAGCCTGGAGGCCAAGCGCGGCGAGAACGCGGCCAGGGTCGAGGCCTGCGAACAGGCGCGCGACGGCCTCCGCCAGAAACGGGAGGAGGCCCACGAGGCCGTGGCGAAGGCAGGCGCGTCGCACAGCGAGACGGTGGAACGCCTCAAGGCCACCGAGGAGGCTCACGCCGCCGCCCTCCAGCGGATCGAAGAAATCAAGGGCACGCTGGAGCGGTTCCGCTCCGAGAAGACGACCATCGACGGGAGGCTCGCCTCCCTCACCGAGGAGATCGGCAGGGGGGATCGCACTCTCCGGGATCTGCTGCTGCGGCTCGAGAAGGAGCGGGAGCACAAGGCCCGCTACGACGAGGAGCAGAAGCGGCTGCAGGAGGAGTGCGCCGCCGCGGAGAGGAAGGTCCGGGAGGCCCGGGAGGCCCTGCAGGAGGTCCGCGAGGACCTGAACCGCCAGGAGGTGGCCCAGGCCGGCCTCGACGCGGAGTTGCGAAACTTGAGGGAGCGCATCGGAGAGGTCTTCCCCGATCCTCCCGAATCCATCGCCGCCGCCTTCATGGACGCGCCGCCCCTCTCCGACGAGGAGCGGGAGACCATGCATCAGGCCCTTCAGCGCATGGAGGCCCGCATCGAGTCCATCGGGGCCGTGAACATGCTGGCCCGGGAGGAGTACCGGGAGCTGGACGAGCGACACGGTTTCCTGCTCGGGCAGAAGAGCGATCTCGAGGAGTCCATCGCCTCCCTCGAGGAGACCATCCGCAAGATCAACCGCACGACGCGGGACCGCTTCATGGAGGCCTTCCGCTCGATCCAGGAGCACTTCTCCCACCTCTTCCGGGAGGTCTTCGAGGGCGGCGAGGCGCGCCTGAGCCTCCTCGACGAGTCCAACCCGCTGGAAACGGGCATGGAGATCTACGTGCAGCCGCCCGACAAGAAGCTCCAGAGCCTGCGCCTCCTCTCCGGAGGCGAGAAGGCCATGGTAGCGCTGGCCCTCCTCTTCGCCCTCTTCCGGCACAAGCCACAGCCCTTCTTCATCCTCGACGAGGTGGACGCGCCCCTGGACGACGCCAACATCGAGCGCTTCAGCCGCCTGCTCGACCAGTTCGCGGGGCAGACCCAGTTCCTCATCGTGACGCACAACAAGCGCACCATGGAGCTGGCCGACGTCCTCTACGGCGTGACCATGGTGGAGAGCGGCGTGTCGCGCGTGGTCTCCGTGCGACTGGAGGAGGTGGAAAGCAAGATCCTGCCGGGGGAGGCCGAATGACCCGAAGCCGGGGGCGCTTCCTCTTTTCGCTCCTGCTCTGCCTTTGCTTCGCCGCCCCCGCCCTCGCGGAGATCCGCGCCACATCGGCAGTCAACCGCACGCGCCTGCGCATCGGCGAGAACCTCACCTACACGATCCGCGTCGAGGGGGTGTCGGCCATCCCCCAGCCGGCCCTTCCCCCCATCGAAGGATTCCAGGCCAAGGGAAGTTACCAGACGGTGGAAAACACTCCCGGCGGGCGCGTCCTCCTGTTTCACTACCTGCTGACGCCCACCCGGGGCGGCACCATCGACGTGCCCGGGATCCCCATCCGCATCCAGGACCAGTGGTTCACCCTGGCGGGATTCCGCGCCAAGGTGGAGGAAGAAACCTCCCTCTCGGTGCCCTCGGTTCCCCTCGGCGGGGACATCGACGCCGAGGATCTCATTCTGCGCGGACGCCTCTCCAAGAACCGGATCACCGTGGGCGAACCGGTGGTCTACTCGCTCCACCTCCTCGCGCGCCCCCCCGTGCGAAACGTGAAGATGATCCGCCGGCCCGATTTCTCGGGCTTCCAGCGCGTGGAGGACCCTCGCGCCCACCACACGCCCTCCCGCCAGACCCGCGTCGGAGACGCCATCTACCTCGACCTGGTCCTGCTGCGCTACGTCCTCTTCCCGCTGGTTCCGGGAAAGCAGGCCGTGGAGGCCACCGAAGTGGAGATCAAGGTGCAGACATCCGCCATTCCCTCCCGCACCGTGCGGGTGCCCCTCGCGGGGGGCGGCGTGTCCCTGACCGTGGACCCGCTGCCGCCGCCGCCTCCTGGATTCGCGGGGGCCGTGGGGCGCTTCAAGCTGGCCATGACCTCCGACCCCATCGAATCCGCCGACCTCGACACGCCCTTCACGCTCGACTTCGAGGTGGAGGGCAGCGGCTTCCTGCCCCAGGACCCCTTCGCATGGCCCGAGACGCCCCTCTTCCGGCGGTATCCCCCGAAGGTGGAGGACGAGAGCGCCTTCTCAGGGGGGAAATACCTCGTGCGCAGGCGCGTCACCCTCTCGTTCCTCCCCCTGGTGCAGGGGCGCGCGGAACTGCCGCCGGTGCTGCTCCACTATTTCGATCCACGAAAGCAGGAGTACGCGGTGCTGTCGGCCGGGGAGATGGTCCTGAAGGTTCGCAAAGGGGACGGAGGCCGAGCCGGCACGGACGTGGAGATCATGCCCATCGTGTCCCTCCCCGAGCCGGGGGATCGGCCGGGCGGCGACTTCCGGCGCGCGCGATTCTTCCTGCTGTTCCTGCTGCCCTACGGCCTTACCGCGCTGCTGGGGGGCGGCCTCACCGCCCACCGCCGTTTCTTCCAGGACCCCCGCTTGGCTCGAGTCCGGAAACTTCGACAGGCGATCCGGAGGGAACTCACCCGGGCCAAGCGCAACCTGGACGCACGGAAGCATTCCGTATTCCACGAACACCTGCAGGGAGCCCTGGCGGCGAAGCTCGAACTCCTGGCGGGGCGGCCGGTGGTGGGGCTCGCCCGCCCCCGGCTGCGCGCCGTCCTCTCCGGCCTGGGCATGGAGCCGGCCAAGGTGAAGTCGATCATGGACCTGCTGGAGGAGATCGAAACCGCCCGTTACGCCCCCGGCAGGCCCACCCTGAGCCACCTGGAGCGCCGGATCGCCAACGTCAGGAGGCTCGTCTCGGAGGGGTCTCCGGCGGCGAAGAACGGGGAGGAAACGCCATGAAGAGGCTCCTGCTCGCCGCCGGTTTGCTGGCCGCCGCGTCGGCCCTGTTCGCCGCGCCTCCCACGGAGGGCGACGCCTCCCGCGGCCTGGTGGCCCGCCGCGCCGCCGAGGCCTACGAGGCAGGGGAATACGCCGAGGCCCGGGAACTGTACGAATTCATGGTTCTACTTGGATCGGAGGGCGCCGGCGTCCATCACAACCTGGGGAACTGCGCCCTGAAGCAGGGCCGCCTCGGCCGGGCCATCCTCGAGTACCGCCGCGCCCTTCGCTTCGATCCGGGGCTGGACGCCTCCCGGCACAACCTGGAACTCGTGCGCCGGCTCCTGCCCGCCAGAAAGGCCCCCTGGCGCCCTCCTCCCTGGGAGGTCTTCCTGGGATCCATTCCTCTCGCTTTCCTGGAGGGTGCCGCGATTCTCCTCGCCTGGGCGGGCTGCGCCTGCGTCTGGATGGTGCTCTTCCTCTCCGCGGGCCGCCTGCGCAAGGCCCTCACGGTCACCGCCGCCGGCCTCATGATCGCCACGGCCGTCGCCGGGGGCTTCCTCTACTTCGCCGTGGAGGTCCTGCCCTCCCACCGGCCAGCGGTGGTCACGGAACGGGCCCCCGTCTACCCGGGCCCCTCGGAGGATTCCGAGCCCCTCGACCGCCTCCCCGAGGGCACCGAGGTCACCGAGATGGCCCGCGCCGGCGACTGGAGCCTCGTCCTCTGGGGCGAGGGCAAGGGCTGGGTCCCCGCCGACACCGTAGAGGTACCTTAGCCCGCTGTTCTCTCCGTCATTCGCTATCTGAAACATCCTTCGAGGTGAAACCCCTGAAGGATCTCATCGATCCATGAATGCCCCAGATTCCCCATGAAGGGCGCATTTGCACCCACGAAGGGCGCAACTTTCCCATGAATGTGACAGAGACGAATAACAGTCGCCGAAGGGATTCGGCTCCCACAACGCTGGGCGTGCCGCACGACGGGGATTTCCTCGTATCGATGAGGAACACATTTTAAGCATTCCCGGGGCGAAAGGCAGGCCTGCTCATTGTTGAGGCGGCGCGGACGGTGTCCGCAAAGGTGCACGAAGTACACGCCGCCGACACGGGTGTACCCGCAAATCGCGCGCGAAGCGCGCGCGTGCCGCGAAGTTGGGCCGGATGCGAAGGAAGGCGAGCCGGCCGCGCCGCAGGCGTACTTCGGTACGTCGGAGGCGCAAGACGGCGAAGCCTTTCAAAGGAGCCGGTCCGGCGCTCGCGGACGACCGGCGCAAAAAGGGAGGGGAGGGGCAAAAAAGAGAAGGGCCGCCGCGGTACGCGGCGCATTCGAGGGATTGCGGGGACATGACCCGATTGGGCGCTTTGCCTGGGGGACACGATACTAAATCCCAGGGCGGATTTGGGTCATGTCCCCGCAAAGCGAAATTTCCCAATCGGGATCGTGTCCCTTGCATTCCGGAGGATGCCGGCTCGGCGGAGCCGAGCGGCCCTTTTCCGGATCGCCTACAGCCATTCCTCCGACTTGATCCGGCCCTGAAGGCTCACGACGATCCGCTTCACCGGCACCTTGCGGGCGGCGCGCCCGGCGGCCTCGGCGGCCAGGTGGGCCAGGCCGGTGCAGCAGGGCACTTCCATGACCAGCACGGTGAGCGTGTCGATCTTGGCCTGGTCGATCATGGCCGTGAGCTTCTCGAGGTAGACCTCCTGGCCATGGTCCAGCTTGGGGCAGGCCACGGCGAGGGCCTTGCCCCGGAGGTGCCGGGTATGGAAATCGCCCATGGCGAAGGCCGTGCAGTCGGCGGCCAGGAGAACGTCGGCCCCCTGGAAGTAGGGCGCCTGGGGCGAGACGAGGTGGAGCTGCACCGGCCACTGCCGCAGCGCGGACGGTGCGGCCTGCGGCTCTCCGCCCGGAGCGGGCTCCTCCTGCGGGGAGAACTGGAGCATGCGCGCCCCGGGGCAGCCGCCGCCCATGGCGTGCGTGTGCACGTTGCCATGGGCGTGGGCGTGCGCGGGGGCCTGTTCCCCTCCCGGCGCTTCCATCTTCGCGGCTGCAAGGTGCCTTTCGACGGCTTTCTCATCGTAGGCTTCCGCTTCCCGCTCCTCCACGGTGATGGCGCCCTGGGGGCACTCCCCTAGGCATGCGCCGAGGCCGTCACAGAGATTGTCTGCGACGAGCTTCGCCTTGCCGTCGACGATCCGGATGGCGCCTTCGGCGCAGGAGGGAACGCAGAGCCCGCAGCCGTCGCACTTTTCTTCGTCGATCTTGACGACCTGTCTCTTGGGCATAGTGGTCTCCTTGCGATCCCCGCCGCTCTTCCCCGAAACTCAGGAACTGCGATGAAGCCTGGTATGCTGCGGGGAGGAGGCGATGACCTCCCCCCCGAAGAGGCTACGACGCCAGGATGGCCTTCAGGTCCTCCTGCGGGTCCCCGATGGGCTTGATGTCGAACTTCTCCACGAGGACGTTCAGGACGGCCGGCGACACGAAGGCCGGAAGGGACGGGCCGAGCCGGATCCCGCGGATGCCCAGGTGCAGCAGCGAGAGGAGGATGGCCACGGCCTTCTGTTCAAACCAGGAGAGAATCAGGCTCAGGGGCAGATCGTTGACGCCGCACCCGAAGGCCTCGGAGAGCGCCACGGCCACCCTGATCGCCGAATGGGCGTCGTTGCACTGGCCCATGTCCAACAGGCGCGGGATGCCGCCGATGTCGCCGAAGTCCATCTTGTTGAAGCGGTATTTCCCGCAGGCCAGCGTGAGGATCACGCAGTCGGCGGGCACGGCCTCGGCGAACTCCGTGTAGTAGTTCCGGCCCGGGCGGGCGCCGTCACAGCCTCCCACGAGGAAGAAATGCTTGATGGCGCCGGCCTTGACCGCCTCGACGACCTTGTCGGCGACGCCCAGGACGGCGTTGTGGCCGAAGCCCACCGTGATCGTCCGGGCGGGGGCGTCGTCGGCGAAGCCGGGCGCTTCCAGGGCCGCCTCGATGACCGGCGCGAAGTCGTTTCCACGGATGTGGCGGACGCCGGGCCAGGCCACCAGGCCGTTGGTGAAGATACGGCCTTTGTAACTCTCCCGGGGCTTGATGATGCAGTTGGTGGTCATGAGCACGGCGCCGGGGAAGGCCTCGAACTCCTTCTGCTGATCCTGCCAGGCGCCTCCGTAGTTTCCCACGAGGTGGGGATAGGCCTTGAGCTTGGGGTAGGAATGGGCCGGAAGCATCTCACCGTGGGTGTAGACGTTGATCCCCTTGTCCTTCGTCTGCTCGAGGAGGTCGTGGAGATCCTTCAGATCGTGTCCGCTGATGAGGACGGCCTTGCCCTTTACCGGCTCGATGTTCACGGCCGTGGGCTCCGGATGGCCGTAGGTCTCGGTGTGGGCGGCGTCGAGCAGTTCCATGACCCTCAGGTTCAACTCGCCCACGGCCAGCGCCTTTGCGAGCAATTCGTTGAGATCGGCGGGGTCGGCGGCCAGGAACGCCAGGACGTCGTGAAAGGCGTCGAAGATCGCCTCCGACTCCTTGCCCAGGATCAGGGCGTGGTCCGCATAGGCCGCGGCGCCCTTGAGGCCGTAGAGGATGAGTTCCTGCACCCCGGCCACGTCCTCGCCGAAGGCCTCGATCCGGGCGGTGATGGACGCGGCCTCTCCCTGCTGAACCAGGCCTTCGAGACCCGCCGCAGGCACCCACGCCCCCGCTCCCTCCTCGAGCCATTCCATGGTGACGCTCGACTGGAGGCAGGCCGCCTCATAAAGGCCCTTCGCCTTGCCGAGCAGTTCGTAGGCGCGGTCCAGCATCGCCTGGAGGCGGTCGGGATCGAAGTCGACGTTGGTCACCGTCGCGAAGAGCGCCTCGACGACGAAGACATCGATGTCGCGGTCCCGCCTGCCCAGCCTGGCGGCGCGGGAGGCGAAGGTGGAGATGCCCTTCACCGCATACACGATGAGGTCCTGCAGCGCCGCCGCCGTGGGATCCTTGCCGGAGACCGAGGCGTGTGTGCAGCCCTTGCCGCCCGTCGTCTGTTCGCATTGGTAACAAAACATGGCCGTTCCTCCTGGTATCGTGACGCGGCTTCTCCCCGCGTGTTCATTCTAAAGATACACGCTCATTTTTTCATCCGCCTTGACCTGGGTCAAAGGGGGAGGGAGAAAGACAAACCGCAGAGACGCCGAGGCGCAGAGGTAAGAAGGAGGAGGAGGAGGAGGAGGAAGAGGAAGGCAATGAGAGGGAGGGGGGAAAAAGGAGGAACGGGAAGAGAGAAAACAATGTAACGGTTCCTTTTAGATTCGGGGGGTTGACTTGAGTGCCTTGGCCCCGGCAGGCATCAGCGAACTCGCCCCACACGCATCCTGCGGCACGGCTGCGGCATCACCAAAGGCTTGACCCCAAGTATCGAACAGCAAGGCGCCTCTGATTTTGAGGCACTGTCCTGCGAAGCAGGACGAGAGCACGAAGTGCGGAGTGCTGACTACAGCCGAGGGCATTCCGCCGCAATTGCGGTGGATCCGCAGGGAACCGAAGCGCCCCCGACGGAGTTGTACTCCGGTACATGGAGGAGGCGGGTGCTGAAGGTTCCCGATGGAGACGCCGTGATTGCGGCGGTGCCCCAAAACAAAAAAGGGTGATGGGGTGTACCGGCGCAACGGAACAAATGGGCCGCCGGGCCGAAGGCGCGGCGCGTTCGCCGGGGGCGGCGCGATGGGAGGCCGCAGGCTTCACGAGCGCGCCGTCCCCCGAGAACGCAGGCTTCGCGAAGCGGAGCGGCCATTTCTCCTCCCTCCTCTGCGCCTCTGCGTCTCTGCGGTGGAAGTTCGGGTGGCGGCTATGATGCCGAAATGAGCTCTTCGAGGCCCTGGCGGTCGATCAGTTCGATGCGGTTGCCGTCGACGGCGATGAGGCCGCCGCGCTGCATGCGGGCCAGCGTGCGGCTGAGGGTCTCGGCGATTGTGCCCAGACGGCCCGCGAGCACCGCCTTCGTCGTGTCGAGCGTCACGGCATCTCCGCCGGGGCCGGCCTGCTCGAGGAGATGGCGCGCCAGCCGCGCCGAGACCTCCTTCAGGGCCAGGTCGTCCACCAGGTCCACGAAATGGCGCAGCCGCCCCGAGAGGATGGCCATCATCTTGAGGAGTATCTCGGGGTACCTCTTGCCGAGTTCCAGGAAATCGCTCCGGCTGAAGTAAAGGGTCCCGCAGGGCTCCAGGGCCACAGCCGTGGCCGGGAAGGACGATCCTTGGAAGACCGGCACTTCGCCAACGGGGGCTCCGGGATCCAGCACGTGCAGCACCTGCTCCCGGCCCTCCCCTCCGAATCGGCAGACCTTGACGCGCCCATGGGCCACCACGTGGAATCCCTCCGCGGCCTCCCCCTGGTGGAAGATCGTTTCCTGCCTCTCGAAGGATCGGTACCGCGCGATGCGGGCCAGCACCTCCCGGTCCTCCCCCTCCAGATCGGAGAAGAGGGGGCAGGCGCCAATCCAGCCTTGCGCGTCTTCAGAAGACGGGGAACGACGGACCACGGCGGCCTCCTTCCATGATCGAAAATCTAGGGTAAACTAGATTCAGGGAGTTCGCACTCTTCGAGGGGGAAGGGGGAGTCGGCGGATCTCCTCCCTCCTTCGCTCGTGGGCCTCGGACCGACCCGTTACCTTTGCCGGAGCGTGGCATCTGTCCCCATGAGCGGGGGCGAACCCAAGCCAAGACCCCGCCGAACGGGAGGAAACCATGAGAATCGGCCTTCACATCGCGATAGCCCTTGCCGGAGCCCTCCTGGGTTTCGCAGCCGGTGCCGCGGAACCCATCCGCGTCACCCTGGACGAGGCGCTGGAACGAGCACGGGCGGGCAACCCCATGCTTCAGGCCGCCCGCGCGGAAGTAGACTCCCAGGAGGGCCGGGCGAAGGAGGCCCGGGGACTCCGGCTGCCCGACCTGACGCTGAGCGAGAGCTTCCAGCGCACGAACAACCCCGTCTACGTCTTCATGGGCAAGCTCACCCAGACCTCTTTCACCATGGCCGACTTCGCCCTCGACGCCCTGAACGACCCGGAACCCTTCAACAATTACAACACCCGTCTCGAATTCACCGCGCCCCTCTTCACCGGGGGCAAGATCCGGGCCGCCAACCGCGCCGCGGTGCTGGGCGTGCAGGCCGCCGAGGAGAGGAGCCGCCAGGCCGAGGTTGAGACGGTCCGTGGTGTAACCGAGTCTTTCTTCGGATCCCTCCTCGCCCAGCGGGCCGTGGTCGTGATGGAGGAGGCCGTGAAAACCGCCTTGGCACATCGAGACCAGGTAAAGGCCCTTCACGAGGAGGGCATGGCCCTCGATTCGGACTGGCTCCGGATCCAGGTCTACGTGGCCGACCTGGAGCAGAGGCTCGCGACGCGAGAAGCCGACGCCCGCACCGCCCGGGCCTGGCTCGCCTACGCCATGGGCGAGGAGGGAGAGGCCGAGCCCGTGGGAGAGATGGACCCGTCGGGCAGGGAGCTTCCGGAACTGGAGACGGTCCTCGAGCGGGCCCTCGTGCGCCGGGGCGACCTGCGCGCCGCAGATCTCGAAGCGCAGCAAGCCTTACAGGGCGTCAAGGCAGCCCGGGGCGCCTACTGGCCGGAGGTGGGGCTCATGGCCTCCTACGACTGGAACACCGAGGCGTGGCAGAACTATGGAGAAAACTGGGCCGTGGGCGTCCAGGTGCGCCTCCCCCTCTTCGACGGGGGGGGCCGGTCGGGCCGGCTCTTGACGGCCTCAGCCCGGGAGCGCCAGGCCGCCAGCGCGCGGGAGGACCTCCGGCTGCGGGTCCGCGTGGAGGCCCAGGACGCCTGGTTCCGCGCCCGGGCCGCCCTGAAGCGGAGCGCGGTCACCGCCGACGCCGCGGCCCAGGCCCGCGAAAACCTGCGCATCGTGGAACTGCGCTACCAGGAGGGCCTGGCGGCTATCACCGACCTGCTAGACGCCGACACGGCCCTGCTCACCGCCGAACTCACCCGCGCGGCGGCACTCCACGACGAACGCGTCGCCTTCGCCCGCCTGGACCGGGCCATGGGAGGAGCATCATGATCTCGAAAGAACAGCGTTCTCGTTGGCCGGTTGTCGCCCTTTCCCTCTCCGCAGCTGCGCTGCTGGGCTTTTCCGCCTGCGGGGGCACGCACCGCGAAAGGAAGCCCGCCCGCGCTGTCGCCGTCCGCACCGTCGAGGCGGCCCGCTCGCCCCTCCCCGCCTCCGAAGCCTTCGTGGGGAACATAGAGAGCCGCAGCGCCGTGACCCTTTCCACGAAGATGATGGGGCGCATCCTGCGCATCCCCGTGGAGGTGGGCGATACGGTGAAGCGGGGGCAGCTCCTCGTCGAGGTGGACGCCGCCGAAGCCAAAAGTGCCCGTGCACAGGCCCAGGCCGGATTGGAGGCCGCCTCCGTGGCCGTCCGAAACGCCGAGCGCGACCTAGAGCGCTTCCGTACCCTCTTCGAGAAGCGCGCGGTGACCCAGCACCAGTTCGAGCAGGTGGAGGCGGGCGTTGCCGCCGCCAGGGCCCGGGAGGCCCAGGCGAAGGCATCGCTCCGCATGGCCGAGACCCTCCTCTCCTACGGCCGGATCACGGCGCCCTCCGACGGCATCATCACCAGGAAGCACATGAAGGAGGGCAACCTGGCCCATCCCGGGGCCCCCCTGCTGACCATCGAAGACCCCTCCGCGCTCGAACTGCTCGTGTCGGTTCCCGAGGAGAGGGTCTCCTCTCTGGCCCCCGGACAGCGGGCCTCCGTCTCGATAGACGGCCTCGGCAAGACCCTTTCCGCCACGATCACAAACGTAGTCGCAGCAGGCGACGCCCGCACCCGTACCTCCACGGTGAAATTCGCCTTCGAGGAAACCGAAGGCCTGCGCCCGGGACAGTTCGCGAGCGTCCGCTTCGATGCTTTCGCCGAGGACGTGCTCTCCGTGGACGCCGGGGCGGTCCTGCATCGTGGCCAGATGGAAGGCGTCTTCGTGGTGGTGGAGGGAACGGCCCGGCTGCGCTGGATCCGCACGGGGCAACAGGCCGGAGGCCGCGTGCAGGTCCTGGCGGGCCTCGAGGAAGGCGACGCCGTCGTCTCCCCGGTGCCCCCGGAACTTCGTGACGGCACCCCGGTGGAGGTCGAGCGATGATCCGCGTCGGACCCTCGGGCTCCATCGCCCACTACTTCCTGAACAACCGCCTGACGCTCCTCTTCATCATCACGGCCGTCATCGCCGGCGTCTTCGCCGTCCTGAACACGCCCCGGGAGGAGGAGCCCCAGATCCAGGTCCCGATGGTGGACGTCTTCCTGCCCCTCCCCGGCGCCACGCCCCGGGAGGTGGAGCGCCGGGTGGTGACCCCCGCCGAGAAGCTGCTGTGGGAGATCCCCGGCGTGAAGTACGTCTATTCCACCTCCGCCGCGGACATGGGTATGATCATCGTCCGATACGAGGTGGGAAGCGACCCCGAGCGCGCCCTCGTGAAGGTCTACCAGAAGCTCTTCGGGGGCATGGACAAGGCGCCTCAGGGCGCCCATCCGCCCCTCATCAAACTCCACGGGATCGACGACGTGCCGGTGCTCGCCCTCACCCTCTGGGGGGAGGAGTACGGCGCCTACGACCTGACCCGGATCGCCCAGGAACTGGAAATCGAACTGCGGTCTGTGCCCGACGTCTCCACCGTGGAGATCCTGGGCGCCCAGCGCCGTGAAATCCGCGTCACTTTGGACCCCGTCCGCCTGGCCGCGCACAACGTGAATCCCCTGTCCATCGCCGGTTCGCTGAGGGCATTCAACACGCGCCTTCCGGCGGGGCAACTGGTGGAGGAGGGCCGGAGCGTCCGCCTGGACGTGGGCGGCTGGCTGAGGGATGCCCGCGACGTGGCCGACGTACTCGTGGCCCAGAGCGAGGGCCGGCCCGTGTACCTGGGCGATGTGGCAACCATCGAGGACGGGCCTCCGCTGCCGGACCGGTACGTCTTCTTCGGCGTGGGTCCTGCGGCCGACGCGAAGGGGATCGCCCCCGAGGCCCGTGGAGAATACCCCGCCGTCACCCTCACGGTGGCCAAGCGGCCCGGCACCAACGCCACCACCATCACCCGGGCCCTCCTCGACAAGGTGGAAGGCCTGCGGGGGAGCCTGATCCCCGAAAACCTGCAGGTTTCGGTGAGCCGGGACTACGGCGAGACGGCCGCCGAGAAATCCAACGAACTCATCCACCACTTGTTCTCCGCAGTCCTCGCCGTCGTCCTGCTCCTCGGCTTCATGCTCGGCTGGCGGGAATCCCAGGTGGTGGGCATCGCCGTCCTCGTGACATTGGCCCTCACGCTGCTCATCTATTACCTCTTCGGGTACACGCTGAATCGCGTCACACTCTTCGCACTCATCTTCTCCATCGGCATCCTGGTGGACGACGCCATCGTGGTGGTGGAGAACATGTACCGCCACTTCACCATGAAGGACGGCCGTTCTCTTCTGCGAAAGGCCATCGAATCCGTGGATGAGGTGGGCAACCCCACCATCCTGGCCACCTTCGCCGTCATCGCCGCCATCCTGCCCATGGCCTTCGTGCGCGGCCTCATGGGACCCTACATGCGGCCCATTCCCGTGGGCGCCTCGGCCGCCATGCTCTTCTCCCTCGTGGTGGCATTCATGGTCTCCCCCTGGGCGGCCTACCGGCTCCTCAAGAAGCACGC
>Ga0180429_10002781_pt1 | contig 14287 bp, 14 predicted proteins | sample SS_ome_FD_132428 | JGI IMG/M metagenome (GOLD analysis project Ga0180429, IMG submission 132428) | Hypersaline lake sediment archaeal communities from the Salton Sea, California, USA - SS_1_S_1 metaG | ecosystem: Environmental > Aquatic > Non-marine Saline and Alkaline > Hypersaline > Sediment ...
ACCGGCTGGGCGCTGCAGCTCACGGCGAGATCCGAATAGGAGAGCGAGATGGAATCGGACACTACGCATTCCTGGCCGTCTGCCGTAACCGTCATGACCCAAGTGTAGGTTCCGGGAGCCGTGTAGACGTGGGTCGGGTTCTGAGAGGCGGAGGTCCCGCCGTCGCCGAAATCCCACTCGAAGGAGACGAGGCCCGTGCAGTCGTAGACCGTGGCGTCGCCCGTGAACTGGACGGTGTCTCCCACCACGTCGGTCCCGTCGTCGGAGGCGGAGCACTCGATATGGCATGCGGCCAGAACCTCGATGCTCCCCGTACGGATGCACTGCTCCGTCTCGTCGGAGTAGGTCACCGCCAGCGTCCAGTTCATGATGCCTTCGGTGTCGAAGACGTGGATCGGGCTCTGCTGGTCGGACGTATCGCCGTCTCCGAAACTCCAGTGCCACTCCAGGGACCCGCTGCAGTAACTGCTCACGGCGTCTCCCTGGAACAGGACGTCCTGTCCGACGCGGGCCGTGTCCGGCACGTACCCGTTGCAGTCGATGGTACAGGAGGGCAGATCGATGGATATGATGCCCTCCTCACGGCAGGTCTCGCCGTCGACGGAGACGATGAGGGACCAGGCGTAGGTCCCGATGCCACCATACACGTGCGAAGCCTCGGGATCCGTCGAGGCGTCGCCGTCACCGAAGTCCCATAGATAGGTGATATTCCCGGAACAGAAGGGGGTCGCAGCCGAGCCGGCGAAGGCCACGGCTTCTCCGACATACCCTTCTTCAGGCACGTCGGCCGCGCAACTGAGATCGCAGGGGTAGTCCACGACGATGGTTCCCGTCTGGCTGCAGGACACCTCGTCCACGCCGATGAACACGGACCAGTCGTAGGTCCCCTCGTCCGCGTAGAAATGCGTCGGATCTTCCTCCGCCGAGGTGGCGCCATCCCCGAAACTCCATAGATAAACGGGGTCTCCTTCGCAGTGGATCGTCTCGAAAGTGGAGGAGAAGGGCGCCGGGGAATACTGGGTCCATTCCGCGGGGACCTCGACGGTGCATTCCAGGATCGTGCACGTCACCGGAAGCACCCGGATCGTGCCGTCGAGCATGCACTGCTCGCCGTCCACTTCCACCTGAAGCGCCCACGAGTAAGTTCCCCACGCGCTGTAGGTGTGGACGGGGCTCTCGAGAAACGACACCCCTCCGTCCCCGAACTCCCACAGGAAGGAGGGTGTGCCCGTGCATCCCGCGATCTGGCCCGCCCAGGAAAATTGGACGGGATCGCCGATGAAGGCCGATTCCGGGACGTCCCCGCCGCACGTAACGGTGCAAACGGCTCCCCCCAGATACCCGTTGATGACCCGCTGCACCTCCGAGATGGACACGACCCCGCTCCCGTCGGCATCGACGCCGCATGCCGGAGCCTCTTCCCCCAGAAACATGTTGATGGCCCTCTGCACCTCCGCGATGGAAACGATGCCGTTCTCGTCGCAGTCTCCGGGCCTCGCCGTTTCGGCGGCGGCCTCCCTCTCCACGGGCGGGTGGAGGAGGGGTGCAAATCCCATCGTGGCAAAGATCCAAAGGCCGATAAGGGGAACGATCCACAGTCTCTTCACGCGCATTCGGGTCCTCCTGGACATCCATTCGATCGGCGGGGGGCACCGAACGCCCCCCGCTCGGTCCTGAGTATAGCAGAAAAAGCCCTGAAATGCCACAATTTAGGGCATCGGAGGCGAGTCTCGGACATGGGCTGAACAACCCGATGAGGCGCGAAGGGTCAGGGGGTGGAAAACAGGCCGGGGCCATCCCAGGACCCGTCATCGCCGAGGCCCCAGAACGCGGCGGGACAGGTCCCCTCCCTGGCCAGGCGTTCGACGGGTTCCAGGATGTCCGGATCCTCTCCAAATGCCCGCAGGCCCAACCGTGCCGCCCCGAAGAGGGCCTCTGCGGCGTCCCAGCGGAACCCGGCTCCATTCCGGGTTGCGGCGGCGAGAGCCTGGACGAAACCTTCCGGCGTCGGCTCGGGAAGGCCGGCCGCCCACGACGCGATGCGGCCCGGATCGCCCAGCAACCCCTTGAGCCATCCCGCAGCGGCCATCAGAACCGGAAGGGGAAGGCTGTCGAGGGTTCGCACCTCCAGGTACCCGCGGATCCTGAGTTCGGTAAAGAGCGTGCTCTGGTGCATCGCCCAATCGTCGTACTGCAGGGCGCCGAGGTCCCTCGGGGCCGCGAAAGTCTCCTCGAAGCTCCGCCCGTCCCCTTCGATCCACCGGCCGTCCCGGACGAAAAAGAGGGCGGGCCGGGTGAGGGCGTACCGCAGCCAGCCATCGACGAGCCCATGCGGACGGAAGAAGAACGCCGGCAATCCCGATCTCAGGGGGTCCGTGCGGGACCAGATCGAAGGCCGGTGCGTCCTGTCCGGGCCATATACCCCTTTCGCGACGGGGGCGTTGGCCGTCCACCTCACCAGCATGGGAACCAGACGCAGCGCGGCCGCCACCTGCCTCCCCAGCCCATCCTCGTCCGGGTAATCGAAGCTGAGCTGCACCGAGGCGGTCAGCTTCATCATCCAGCGGCCCCGCTCCCCGCGCGGCTCCAGGTATCGCCTCAGGATGGCGTATCTCTACTTAGGAACGTCGGGGTGCCGTTCGGGTCCGTCCGCCGGAGCCAGTCCCCATGGCCGCAGCCTCCACCCCAGCCTTCCGGCGGCGCCATCGAGCCGCGAGGCGTGGGTCCGAAGCAGGGACTCCAGGTCTCCCAGGCTCGTCAGCGGAGGGGTGGAGATCTCGACCTGCGCCCCGGGCTCCAACCCGATGAAGACGTCGTCAGCCGTCCTGAGGGCGATGGTCCGTCCCCCCTCGCGAACGGCTGCCGCGCCTCCCTCCGCGGTCTCGTCCAGCATCTCTCCCACGCCGCAGGGGCCATGGTAGGAAACCAGGCGCCCTCCATCGTCCACGGGCAGCAGTTCCCACTCGATGCCCGTCCGGCCGGGTACGAAGCGATCGGGAAGCAATGTGTCGCGCAGGTCTTCGAGACGATCGATGGGAGTGGGATCACCCTCGAAGTAGGTCGTCACGGGGGATTCTCTTCAAGCCATCGCCCGTAGCGCTCCATGTAATCCGCCAGGACCCGGTCCGGGTCCAGGTGAAGCGCCTGTGCGACCTGCTTGACGAATCCCTTGAGATAGATCGTTTCGGGCATATCCGGAAAGCGCTCCTCCTCGATGGCGTGGATGTACCACCCCCGGATGTTGGTGGCCGAGACGATCTCTTCCACGGAGATGCCCTGCGCCTCCCTGACGCGGCGGATCTCCTCCCCCGTGAAGGCCTCGATCTCTTCCAGTATGGACTCGAGACGCCCGTTCCGGGAAGTGGGATCATCGACGGTGGGCTCGCCTTCCGGCTCGCCTTCCGGCTGCGCTCCCTCGCCTCCCGATTCGACGTATTCCTCGACTCGCTGCCCGGGCTCCATGGCACCCTCGGACATGAGGTCCTCGTCGTATCGTTTCCGCTGCCCCGTGCTCAGGAGGGTCCGGTAGGCCCATTCCAGCCGGTCTCGAATCATCTGCCGCTCGTCCTGGTCGTACAGGCCGACGGCGATGGCGGAATTCCCCATGAACGGTTCGAGGACCCGCGCGTAGGCGGCCTGGACGTCCTTGGGCGTCGTGTCGTAGGGCACGTCGAAAATTTCGTACGCGTTGAGTTCCTGAAAAGGCTTGAACGTCAGTTTCCCTTCGAATTCTTCCGCCTGGCGGTCCTCCTTGAGCACCTTGTTGGCCAGCCGCTCCGTGGCCATGGAGAAGGGACACAGCGGGTGAACCCTCGAGATGGCCTCAAGGGAACGGGCGGCCTCCTCGGCCTGGTCGTCCCACTCGATCCACCCCATGTAGTGGATCGGGAAGAGGAAGTAGCGCCGGATCAGGAACTCCACCTGCTTGCCCAGCCGCGCCTCCTTCTCCGACCGGAGCCCGCTGAGAACCATGGAGAAGCGGCGGTCTCGAAGCGCACGCTCCACCGCTTCGAGTTCCTCGCGCCCCGCCTCCTTCGACTCCCACAGTCCTTCCAGAGGAGACTTCCTCCCGATCTCCTCGTAGAGCGCCTGGTACCTGCGCTTGTTGAGGCACTCGAGGAGGAGCCGGTGGAGCATGGCCCGGATGAACCGATAGAAGGCCTCCAGGGACGGAGCGTTGGGTTGGCAGACCAGGACAGGGTACTCGGCGGCCAGCAGGAAGCTGTGGGTGCCGGACCCGGTTCCCACCCCCGAATCGACCAGGATGTAGTCGAAGGGCAGTTCCCGGAAACTCTGAATGATCTTCTGCTTGAGAAGGTATGCCATGTTGGCCACTTCCGGGTCGTCCGGGGCGCCCGCCAGGAGGGCCAGGTTGTTGACGGGAGCCTCCACGATGGCCTCCCCCACCTCCTGGACCTCCTTGTGGACCAGGCTTCCCAGGTTCCGCTCCGGATGCTCCATGCCCAGGGCGAGATGGCACGTCGCTTCCGTCAGGGCGGCGTCCACGAGGAGGACCCGGCGCCCCTTCTTGGCGAGCTGGATGCCCAGATTCGCCGCCAACATGGTCGTCCCGAGACCTCCCTTCGCGGAAGCGAAGGAAACCACGCGCCCCGGGTTGTCCTGCCGAGTCGGAGACGGGGTCGGTTCCATCGGGTCCATGTCACTCTCCACAAGCGGAAAGGATAGCGGACATCGGTCGCGATCACAACATCGGGCCGGGCGCTTGAACCCGAAGGGCCTTTCGTTTAGAATACCCCGGCCGATGCGCCCGTAGTTCAACTGGATAGAGCATCGGACTACGGATCCGAAGGTTGCAGGTTCGAATCCTGCCGGGCGCACCACGCTTCCTCCGCCGGAACCCTTTTCCACGGAGATCCTCGGCGCCATGACCCCACACCCCGGCCCCAGCCTCGTTCAATTCGGAAAGCGGCTCCACGAGAAGGGCTTCGTGGCCGCGACCGACGGGAACCTGTCCTCCCGACTGCCGGCGGGGGGGTTCCTGGCGACCCCCTCCGGGTTGCCCAAGGCGGAACTCGAGGAATCGGCGCTGGTCCGGATCGACTCCCGCGGCACTCCCCTGGGCGCCGGCCGCCCCTCCAGCGAGTGGCCCATGCATCAGGCCATCTACCTGGCCCGGGAGGACGTGGGAGCCGTGGTCCACGCCCACCCCCCCTGCGCCACGGCCATGGCCTGCGCGGGTGTTCCCATCCAGAAGCCCTTTCTCTCGGAGGTCCTCATCTCCCTCGGAGACGTGCCCCTCATCCCCTTCGCCCTGCCCTCCACCGGCGAACTGGCCCGGGGGGTCGCCCGGGGCATGGAGCGGAGCAACGCGGCCCTTCTCGCCAACCACGGGGCGGTGACCCTGGGGGAGGACGTGCGCTCCGCATACTACCGCATGGAAACCCTCGAGCAGGCCGCCCGCATCCACCTCTACGCCTGCCTCCTCGGGGGAGGGAGGGAGCTGCCCGCCCCCGCGGCCGAGGCCCTGAGGCTGCTGGGACGGGACTATCGAATCGCCTCTCGGCCCGATTCATCCGGCGGCGGCCGCCCCGCGGCGGCCGGTTCGGAAGCCGTATACGTGACTCGCGAGGAACTCGTAGGAATGCTGAAGGACTTCGTCCGGCTTTACGGACGGGGTTCTATCGGCTAAAATCGCTCATGGGCGCACCCCCGGAACCTCCGGGGAACGACCCGGCCTCATGAGGAGGAACCGACGATGGCCGAATACGGGGAAGCCCTCGGTATGATCGAGACCAAAGGCCTGGTGGCCATGATCGAGGCGTCCGACGCCATGGTGAAAGCCGCCAAGGTGACGCTCATCGGATGGGAGAAGATCGGAGGCGCGTACGTCACCGCGATCGTCCGGGGGGACGTGGCCGCCGTGAAGGCCGCCACGGACGCCGGAGCGGCCGCCGCGCGCAAGGTGGGCGAACTGGTGACCGTCCACGTGATCCCGAGGCCCCATACGACCCTCGAGGATCTGCTCCCCATCGGGAAGTCCGGAAAATAGATGAGGCTGGGAAAGGTGAGTGGCACCGTCGTGGCCACTCGAAAGGATCCCCGCCTGGAGGGGCTGAAGTTCCTCGTCGTCTCCACCTTGACGCCCGAATTGGAGCCGGACGGCGCCTACGAAATCGCCGTTGATACGGTCCAGGCCGGATTCCGGGAAACCGTCATCATCGTCACCGGATCCTCCGCCCGGATGACGGAGCGTACGCGCGAGGCGCCCGTGGACGCCACCATCGTGGGCATCGTCGACGAGGTATCCCTCGATCGGGCGAAGGGCGATACGCCATGAACGTCGGCCGGGTCATCGGCCGCCTCGTGGCAACGCAGAAGGATCCCAACCTTCGGGGAAAGAAACTGCTCTGCCTCCAGCCCCTCGCGGGCCGCGAAAGGCCTCTCGTCGCAGTGGATGCCGTGGGTGCGGGAGCCGGCGAGACGGTGATCTACATTCGCGGGCGGGAGGCCTCCTTCGCCTTTCTTCCCGAGTTCGTGCCCTGCGACGCGGCCGTCGTCGGCATCGTGGATCACCTGAGGGAGGAGGAACCGTGATTCTGGCGAAGGTGGTCGGTGAAGTGGTTTCCACCGTCAAGTTCCACACCTACGAAGGCCAGAAGCTGCTGCAGGTCCGCCCCATGAACCTGCGAGGGGAGTCCGTGCTGCATCCCTTCACCGCCATCGACCTGGTGGACGCCGGAACGGGGGACGAGGTCCTGGTCTGCCTCGAGGGCAAGAGCGCCATGGACGCGCTCGGGCTGGGAGACAATCCCGTGGATGCGGTCATCCTGGCCGTCGTCGATGAAGTCAGGCTGATCCAAGACGCAGGAGCCGATTCATGGACGACCGTGTAGCCTCCATCGCCCGGGGGGCGCTCCAACGGCTCGGAAACGAACCGGCGCCCGCGCTTTCCGGACCGGATCCATCCACCATCTCCTCTCTCACCCTCGAGCAGTTCGCCAACCTCGCGATGCTCCGGCTGGAAGATCCCCTCGTCCGAAGGGTGGTGGAAGACCTGCGGCTGGGCCGGCCCGTGACGCTGGATCGAGGCTCCGTGGAGCGGGACCTGGGGCTCGGCGGGTATCCGCCTCCCCTCAGGGAGCAGTTTCAACGCTGGTTCGGCCGCCTGTCCGCGCTGGGGATCCTCCTCGTGGGGGCTGAGCCCCCCTCCCCGGAACGCCCCGCCCCCGATGCGGCCTGTGAGCCCGAAGCCGGAGCACCCGAACCGGCCCGTCCGGCGCCGCAGCCGGTTTCCTCACCGGACCGGCAGGTGCTGAGGGAGATCCTGGGCGATGAGTGCGACGGCGATTCCTGCCTGATCTCGCCGGGCTCCGATTGCCAGGACTGCGGCCGCTGCAAGACCCTCGGGTTCTGAAGGAGACACGATGGGAGCGTCCCCGGAAACCGAGACCCGTCCCCGTGTCGTCTTCACCTCACCTCTCCCCGGACATCCTGAGACGCTGCTCGAGGGAATCGCCCGAACCACGGTTCACCCCTTCGGCGGGAGCCGGACCGAGGAGGAGCTGGCCGAACTACTGAGGGAGGCGACGGGGACCGTGACCCTCCTCTCCGATCCCGTGACCGACCGGGTCCTGGATGCCTGCCCCGGCCTGCGCGTCATCGCCAATTACGCGGTGGGATACAACAACATCGACGTCGCTTCCGCACGAGCGAGGGGCATCTCCGTCACCCACACCCCCGACGTCCTCACGGAGGCCACCGCCGATCTCACCTGGTCCCTCCTGCTCGCCGCGGCGCGGCGCATCACCGAGGGCCACGCCATGGTGCTGCGCGGGGAATTCGAGGGTTGGGCCCCGAATCTCCTCCTAGGGATGGATCTGCACGGCAAGACCCTCGGCATCGTCGGCATGGGCCGTATCGGCCGTGCCGTGGCCCGACGCGCGCCGGGCTTCGGGGTGCGTGTCGTCTACGCCCAGCAGAACCCCATTCCCGGTTCCGAGGAGGAGGCCCTTCGGGCCCGGCGCCTCCCTCTCCGGGAATTGATCGAAACCTCCGACATCGTGAGCCTCCACTGCCCCCTCACCGAGGAGACGCGGCACCTCATCGATGCCGAAGCCCTGGCGGCCATGAAGCCCGGGGCCCTCCTCATCAACACGGCCAGGGGGGCCGTCGTCGACGAGGCGGCGCTGGTGGCCACGCTCCGGAAGGGCAGGATCTCCGCCGGCCTGGACGTCTACGAGCGCGAGCCCGAAATCACGGAGGGACTGGCCGATCTCCCCAACGCCGTGCTGCTGCCCCACATCGGTTCGGCGGGCGCGGAGACCCGGGAGTCCATGGCCCGGATGGCCGCCGGAGACGTCCGGCTCGTCCTCGAGGGCCAATCGCCGCGCCATCCCGTTCCCGAGACCTGAAGGACCCATGAACGAAGAACTTCCCGCGCCGGCCGAATCCAAGTCCCTGCGTTTCCCATGCCCCTCCTGCGGGGGGGAGTTGGCCTGGGCCCCCAGCGCGGGGAAGATGCAGTGCCCCTTCTGCGACTCCCTGGTGGAGGTTCCCCGGGAAGAGGAATTCGAGGCCGTCGAGCACGACCTCATGGCCTTCCTGGAGGCCCATCCCACCGCCGACGGATACGGCGTCGAGATGGAAGCCTTCTCCTGCAGGTCCTGCGGCGCCGAGGTCTCCGCGCCGCCCGGCAGGAGGGATCTCACCTGCGCATTCTGCGGATCGGAGTACGTGCTCGAATCGGAGGGGGGGCGCGGCGAGGTCGTCCAGCCCGAGTCGCTGATTCCCTTCTCCATCTCGAGGAACGACTGCGGCGGCCTGTTCCGCACCTGGATCGGGGCGGGCTGGTTTCGCCCCAACGACCTGAAGAAGATGGGCAAACTCGATCGCATCCAGGGGATCTATATGCCCTTCTTCACCTTCGATGCCCAGGCCGAGAGCGACTGGACCGCCGAGGCCGGCTTTTATTACTACGTCACAAAACGGGTTCCCGTCCGGGAGAACGGGAGGACCGTATACAGGAACAAGCGGGTTCGCAAGATCCGCTGGGAACCCAGGTCGGGGCGCCGCTCGGACTTCTACGACGACGTGCTGGTTCCGGCCGTCACCCCCGAACACCTGGACCTGCTTCTCAGGGTCTACCCGTACGAACTCGGTGCCCTCGCACCCTACGACTCCCGGTTCCTGGCGGGATTCGGCGTGCTGAATTCCGAACTGTCCCTCCAGAAGGTGTACGGCGTCGCCAAGTCCAACATCGAGGGGGACCAGGTGTCACGCTGTGCCGGCGACATTCCCGGGGATACGTACCGGAACCTCCGCGTCGACACCCTGCTCGGGAAGCAGACCTTCAAGCACCTCCTCTGCCCCCTCTGGCTGGGATCCTTCCGTTATCGCAGGAAGGTCTTCCCCTTCGTGGTGAACGGGCAGACGGGCAAGCTCTTCGGCCGCAAACCGTGGTCCTGGATCAAGATCACGCTCTTCTCCCTCGCCCTCCTTGCGGGCGGGGCCGCGGCCTACTTCATCTTCGTACACAACGGATGATGCCGCTCGATCTCCCGCACGGATCGAAGATCCTGCTCCGCCTGCCCAACTGGCTCGGGGACGTCGTCCTCTGCACCCCCTCTCTCCGGGCCCTGAGGCGGGCCCGTCCCGACCTGCGATGCCACGCCCTGGTCAAGCCCGCCGTTCGGAGGGCCGTGGAGGGGCTGGAAGGGCTGGAAGAGGTGCTCGAACTGCCCGGAACCTCTCTCGCGGAGACCCTCCGCACCGCAAGGCGCCTGCGGGAGATGCACTTCCGGGCCGCGCTGGTCTTCCCCAAGGGATTCCGGGAGGCCCTGCTCGTGAGGCTGGCCCGCATCCCCGCCCGGATCGGCCTGGCCACGGACAGGCGGTCCCTCCTGCTGACCCATCCCGTACCCTTCACGGCCGGCGACTGGAACGAGCACCACTCCGTACAGTTCGCCAAGGTTCTGGCGCCCTTGGGCGCCGAGTTGGAGGATGACCCGCCCGCCTTTCCCCTCTCCTCCGGAGACCGGGCGGAAGCCTCGGGAATCATCGAAGCCCGCGGCCTGAACGGAAAGGCCTTCGCGGTCTTCCACATCACGGCGAGCCAACCGCCCCGGGCCTGGCACACCGAGCGTTCCGCGGTGCTGGGACGCAGGCTTTCGAAGGAGCACGGTCTGTCCGTCGTCCTGGTGGGGGCGCCGGGCGACCAATCCGTGCACCGGGCCTTTCTGGAGGAGTGCCCCGATTCCGTGGACCTCGCCGGAGAGACCTCCTTCGGGGCCATGGCGGCCGTCATCGAACGCGCGGCCCTGTTCGTGGGCAGCGACTCGGGGCCCATGCACGTGGCCGCCGCCGTCGGTGCTCCCGTGGCGGCCGTTTTCGGCCCCGGAGCGCCCCGCAAGACCGCCCCCCGGGTCCCGGCCGAGCGGATCCGCGTGCTCTATTCCTCGGAACCCTGCTCGCCCTGCCGCCAGTCCTTCTTCAAGGACTGCGCCCCCTGCCCCTCGGGCAAGCCCCCCTGCATCGAAGCCGTCACCGTGGAACAGGTCTACGACGCCTGCCTGGAACTGCTGAAGTCGGCCTCCGAAGAACCAAGTTGACCGTCTTCAGTTTTCAGTTGTCGGTTGTCGGTTCTCTTCGATGTATTTCTTCGAAGTACACTGAAGACTGATTGCTGAAAACTGACACCTTCCCCTACCAGAGCTTCATGACGACGATGGAGGCCGTCACGTCGCCCTCGATGGGAGCGATGTCGCTCGCGAGGGCGTAGCCCACGTCCACCCGCCAGAGGGTCTCCCAGGGGCCCATCACCGACCCGGAGAGGCCGACGCCCGTGTGGCTCTGCCAGAGCCCCGCATCGCTCAGGGGCTTGACGCGGGCATGGTCCACCCGCATGCCGAACCGGATCACGTTGGCGATGTTGAAGTCGTACCGGAGGTGCCCGAGACCCCCCTTGTCGAAGCGGACGCCCGATCCGGCGAAGCCGGCCATCTCCTCGCGGCCCAAATACTGGAACTGATATCGGCTGAAGCGGTCCAGATCCCAGCCGTCCAGCCAGGTCGCCGAAACGCCGATCTTCTGAAAGGCCGGCAGGTAGAAGGTCTTCGCGAAGGTGGCTTGCCAGGCCCCGAAGCTCTCGTGATCCGCCGCCGCGGCTGGATGCGCCGGATCTCCCCAGTCGTCCCACCGGCTCCTCCGATGCACCTCCCCGTTCACCGAACCCGACCAGCCCCAGCGGGAGTAGGTCGCCGAGAGATTCACCGACGTGTCGAAGTGGGATTTCGGCAGGAGGTATCCCGACAGCGTTTCCGTGTCCCGCCCGTACCTGTAGTACTTCAAGGTGAGCCCGCCCGAGACCTTCAGGAACTCGGTGGCCCGGAACCCGATCCCGACGCTGGCAATCTCCCTGAGGATCTTGATGCGCTCGGGCTCCACCTCCTCGCCGGCCTCGTAAACCGGGTCCGGAAGCGATACGGCGAAGAGGACCGCATCCGCCCTCGCATCGGTCTTCGGCAACGCGTCCTTCTTGGACACGCTCAGGGTGTTCACGACCCCGGCCGCGAAGGCGTTGACCTGGATGTCCCGGTTTCGAAAATCGTAATCGAAGTAGTTCACGCCGAAAAGGGGAAGGGGCGCATCGAGGCTGTGGTCGTAGTAGAAGCCGCCCAGGCCGAAGAGCCGGGACGTGGGCGTTTCCTCCTGGATCTCCCTCGTCCCATCGCCGGTTTTCACGAGATAGCGCAGGCCGGCGTCCGTGTCCTGCAGGATGGGCTTCTCGCTCTCCAGTTCGACCTGCAGGGATTCCCGAAACCCGGGTCCGTTCACCGTCACGCCGCGAAAGGCGATCTCCCGCTCGCCGATGATGTTCCGGCCCAGCATGGAGAAGATCTGCTGTCCCTTCAGGGAGGTCATCAGGCGGTAGGAACGGCCCTCCGCGTCCCGCACATCATTGAACTCGTCCCGCTCCTCGCTGGAGACCTGCACGCCCGAGAGCCCGCTCTGGCGGACGCTCATGCGCCGCTTCTGGAAGGTGTCCTTCTCGATCCACACCCGGCCCGTGTAGTAGGATCCCTCCGCATCCTCCATGGGGAAGAATTCCACCACGTAGCAGGGCATCCCGTCCACGACATCGTCCTTGACGTAGCTGTAGACATATTCGTGGCCGAGGGTCAGGGCGAGCGGCAGGGTGTTCACCTTCTCCGGCTCGATGATGGGGAGGTTGGGGATCGTCTTGCCCTTCCAGGCCACCCCGTTGATGAGCATCTGGTTCTGCACCCAGCGGGCCCCGACTCCCCGCTCGAAGAAGAAGGTGTTCATGAAGGTCACATCCAGAGTTCCTGTGCCACCGGGGAGTTTGAAGTGATAGTCCACCTGGGCGTCGGCGGTGTAGTGGTTCAACAGGACATCCTGCCCCTGCTGGACGGCCTGGTGCCGCGCGAGGATGACGCCCACCGGGATCCGGTAGGTCTCTTCCACCTCCAGCGATTCGTAGCCCGCCAGGTCCTCGAGGCTCCGGTCGAAGAGCAGGAGCGCGGGGACCCCCTCGTAGGGGATCCGGAAGGTCGTACGGCCCTTCCGGCCGTCGACGGAGTAGCCCACCTCCCGGACCGGTCCCGAAGGGAACGGAAAGACGACCGCCCGGGTCACGTCCTCGGCGGCCACCTCCAGTTCCAGCGTCTCCTCGGTGGTCCGGGCACGGGTCGGAACGAGCGCCATTCCCTGGCTCATGGTCTCGTCGTCGAGCAGGTTCAGGATGGCGATGTCGCGGCGGTCTCCAGCTGCGCCCCGCAGGGCGGTGGCCCCGGACATGAACCCGGGGCCCATCCCCTCCGGGATCTGGGAGCGCAGGCTTACCAGGGCCGCCCAGGCCGCCCCGGGTTCCTCCGCGTCCACGTCGGTGAAAACCAGGTCGCGGGAGGAGGCGATGAGGGTCAGGACCTGCGCGGTGGACGGCTCTTTGACGGTATCCAGATGCAGCCAGAGGGGCAGGCCCGGATAACCGTCCCGGACGAAGGCCCTCACGTTCAGGTTCGGCTTGCCGGAGGCGTCCTCGCCGGTCAACATGAAGCCGTCGACGTAAGCCCGGAGGTCGAGAGGGATCACCGATCCGACGATGTCCAGAACCCCGGGGGCCAGCCCTCCCACATAGAGCCTCGCGGAAGCGTGCTCTCCGCGGTAGGCGGCGGTGGCGCGTTTCAGCAGAAACGCGAGACGTTCCGGATCCTCTCCGGCATCCTGCCAGAGGCGCTCCCAATCGATGGAGACCCCGAGGGAGACCGTGGAATCGGGCAGTCTATCCGAAAGCGCAACGAGATACGCCACGACCGATTCCGCCGCGGGCGATCCCGGCAGCTCCGTGGTTGCGTGGAGCGCAATGCCGGTTCGGGGGAGCCCCTCGATGCACCGGGACAGATCCTCCCACCTCGGAGAGGCGGCCCATCCCCCCGGGATTTCCAGCGTCACGCCCACGGGATTCGAGGGATCGGCCGGAACCGCCTCGATGGCGGCCGGGAGGGAACCCCAGGATGCAGGCCGTGAGCGCAGCCCGAAGCGCAGGTCCTGGTCGCCGGGCCATGCCGCGAGGGAGACGCCGAGAAGCAAGATGGATAAGGGGAAACGGAAGCGGCGCATCACGGATCTCCTTTCACTCGCCCCCGGAACCGCCTCCTCCTGGCCCCCGAGTCCGTTCGAGAGGACCCGGCCGGCTCGAAACGAAAAAAGGGGCCCGAGGGCCCCTTGAATCGTCCGGCGGTCACTCGCCGTCGTTGCCGATGCTCTCCGAGGGGCAGGATTCCATGGCCTCCTCGCAGAGGGCTTCCTCTTCCTCGTTCTCAGGCTGCTTCGCCACGTAGGCATACTCTTCGCTCTCCACCATCATGAAGATATCGGGAGCGATGGAGATGCAGGAATCGCAGGCGATGCAGTCATCGGCGACGTACCACTTCCCGGGGACGCTTTCCGGCACTTTGGAATTGGGATCCGGCATGAGAGACTCCTTTGCTTGGTGACCCCCCCTTGGGGTTCCGCATTCAAAGAGGGGAATATATTCCCGCCTCCCTTCCCATGTCAAGAACCGCTATGGGGATTCGGTCCCTGTGGGGGATATTTCGCGCGGCGAGGCGCCTCAGGCGCGGACGGGTGAAACGGAGTACGTGAGAAACGGAGATGTCTCGTCGGGTGAAGCGCCGTCTCCCCGTTTCCCCGTCTCCCCAAGCGCCTTCGGCGCGAAACGGTGAAGCGGAGTATGTGAGAAACGGAGATGTCTCGTCGGGTGAAGCGCCGTCTCCCCGTTTCCCCGTCCCCCCAAGCGCCTTCGGCG
>Ga0180429_10002785_pt1 | contig 14275 bp, 11 predicted proteins | sample SS_ome_FD_132428 | JGI IMG/M metagenome (GOLD analysis project Ga0180429, IMG submission 132428) | Hypersaline lake sediment archaeal communities from the Salton Sea, California, USA - SS_1_S_1 metaG | ecosystem: Environmental > Aquatic > Non-marine Saline and Alkaline > Hypersaline > Sediment ...
TCTGGAAAGTGACGGTGACATCCGCCAGGACGACCTGCGCGAACAGAACTAGAGCAAAGATGATGAGCAGTCGCGAGAACATCCCTCCTCCTTTCGGGGTGTGACCCATACGGTTCCTGATTCCCCCGGGCGATCATGCGAAAAGACACGCGCCCAGGATCATCGTGTAATATTTATCATATCATATTCTTGCATGGGGTAGCAACAGCGCTGGATGTGAAAGTAATTCATCGGCCGAGGGTGGGACTGGGCGAGGCTTGGGGGAAATCAAAAAGTAAACCCCCGGAATCGCTTCCGGGGGTTTTCGGGTAGCCCATAGGGGAATCGAACCCCTGTTACCGGGTCGAGAACCCGGCGTCCTAACCGCTAGACGAATGGGCCATTCTAGAAAACGCGGTGGTTTTGCCCGAAAGCAACCTGCCGCGAAGCGCCTGATGCATAGCAAAATGTGAAGCGGGCGCCTCTCTCACCTATTCAGCGAACCGGAGTTCGCCCGGTTGCCCAGCAAGGATTCGAACCTCGATCGACGGAACCAGAATCCGTTGTCCTGCCGTTAGACGACTGGGCAATGAGGGCGCCAATTTATCAGATCAGGGGCGCCCGCGCAAGTCCCCGCAAACGATTTCGACATCTCTCCGCCCGCACTATCCCCTTGCACGCAGACGTTTTAGCGTTAGCGTCCGCCCGAGCAGTTCGCAGGTCCCAAAGATGTCGGGGCTCTTGGATCTCCCCACCACCGCCACGCGCAGGGGATGGATCAGCTCGCCCGCCTTCAGTCCTTCGACTTCCGCGCGGGCCCGCAGCGACTCTTCGAGCTTTGGTGCTGAGAATTCCTCCAGCGCTTCCCAATCCTCGGCCAGTCGGGACAGGCGCGCGGGCGCTCCCTCGGAGAGATGCTCGCGCGCGGCCTCCTCGTCGTAGTCGGGAAGCTCCCTGAAGAAGTGGGCCATGCCGAATTCGGCCTCCGCGAAGCTCTTGATGCGGTTGCCCTGAAGCTCGACCATGGCGGCGAAACGATCGTCGATGGGCGGAGGATCGTAGCCCTGCGCCGCGAGATGGGCATGTACGCCGGCCGTCTTCTCGTCCAGACTGAGCTTCTTGAAGTGCTCCCCGCTGAGCCATGCCAGCTTTTCGGTATCGAAGACCGAGGGATTGCTGCCGACGCGCTTAAGGCTGAAGGACTCGGCGAGCTTCCCGGGCGTGAAGAACTCGGTCTTCCCGTCTAGGCTCCAGCCCAGCAGGGCCAGGTAGTTCATCATGCCCTCGGGGAGGATGCCCTCCTTCGCGAACTCGGCTACCGCCGTGGCGCCGTGGCGCTTGGAGAGACGCGTCCTGTCCGGGCCCAGAATCATCGGGAGATGGGCGAACTTGGGCAGCTTGTAGCCCAGGGCGTCGAAGAGCATGAGATGCCGCGGCGTGTTGCTGATGTGGTCGTCGCCGCGGATCACGTGGCTGATGCGCATGGCCGCGTCGTCCACCACCACCGCAAAATTGTAGCTGGGAAGGCCGTCGCCCTTGAGGATGACGAAGTTCTCGAAGAGCTCGTTCTGGAAGGCCATCTTCCCGCGCACGACATCGTAGAGCACCGTCTCGCCTTCGGTCGGACTGCGGAATCGGACGGCATGCGGCTCGCCCGCGGCCACTCGTGCTGCGGCCTCCTCCCGAGGGATGCGCCCGCAGCGACCGTCGTAGCTGGCGTCGGCGCCTTCGGTCTGAAGCCTCTCGCGCATGGATTTCAGATCCTCGGGCGTGCAGAAACAGGGATAGGCCCTGCCCGCCTCGAGCAGGCGGTCGGTCTCGGCGCGATAGAGATCCCGGCGCTCGCTCTGGAAGTAGGGCCCGTAGTCCCCGCCCACACCGGGCCCCTCGTCCCAATCCAGGCCCAGCCACCGCAATCCCTCGTAGATGGCCTCCACGGAGTCGGCGCTGCTGCGCTCGGCATCGGTGTCCTCGATGCGCAGCACGAAGACTCCGCCGGTCTTGCGCGCGTAGAGCCAGTTATACAGGGCCGTCCGAGCGCCGCCCACGTGGAGGTGGCCGGTGGGACTCGGCGCGAAGCGAACGCGGATGGTCTCGTCCACCCTAGCGCCCCTCCGGTTCGAATTCCTTCACAAGATCCTCGACACTCATGCCGTAGGTCGCCTCAACAGCGCTCTCGAAGCTCAGGCCGGGGTCGGCCTCCATCTCCTCGACGAGGCGCTTGAAAAGGTCCATGCCCTTACCCACGACGATCCCCTCCACGAGCTCGTGGGCGCGCCAGAAGGCGATGCGGCTGGCCTCGCGCTCCCTGTCCGTGCCGCCGGCCATGTCGGAGGCCTTGGCGGAGAGGCCGAGGTGCCGGTAGAGCTCCAGGTCGCGGATCATCGTCGCCTGGTCGATGTCGATGTCGCTGTGGATCACGTCCACCTGGCCCTTGAGAATCCACTCCTCGTTGGCGAAGAACGCGGAGGCTCCATAGATGAACCAGTAGGGAAGACGGTCGCCGGTCTTCCGGCGCAGAAGCAGTTCGATGTAGAGGTGCGTGAGCGACTCCATGGCGATGCCACGCCCGGTGATCATGGGGATGGGCTGCACGATGAGCCCGTCCTCGTGCATGTCGCCGGGAATCCACCAGGGAAGGCCCCAGTTCTTGCCGTAGTCGTCGATGTCCCAGGCGACGTGCATCGTCACGGGACCCTCGGCGGTCCAGCCCAGGTTGTCCTTCACGCCGAAATGGACGTAGTCCATGTACTCGGCGAAGTTGCGCGCGACCTGACGGCCGGTGCGGGCATCGAGCCGGAGATCCACGAACTCCGTGCGGAGGCGCGTGTCGGTCTGCAGGGGCTGGGGACGCAGATCGCCTTCGGCCCAACTGCGCAGGGTTTTCCACCCGTAGCCCAGCGGCACCCTCTCGTCGGCCAGGGCCTTGGCCTTCTCGATGCCGCTCAGATCCGAGGGCGAGAGCTTGCCGTGGTATCGGACGACGGTGCCGTCCTCGGTGACGAAAGTGGTATCGACCATCCCGTCGGCCGTCTGGCCGAGCGCGGTGGCGACAAGCGCCGGTAACAGGACGGCGAAGAGCCGTGCTCTCATGCTTCCTCCTCCAGCCAGGGCATGAAGGATCGAACCCTCCTGCCGGCCTCTTCGATGGGATGCTCCGCGTCGGCCTCCAGCCTTTCGCGCAAATTTCTTCGGCCGCCCCGATGTTCCTTCACCCACTCGCGGGCGAAGCGGCCGCTTTCGATGTCCTCCAGGATCTCCTCCATCCGCCCGCGCACGCCCTCGTCGATGACGCGGCGTCCGCGGCTGAGATCCCCCCAGAGCGCCGTGCCGCTGATGTGCCGCCGCATTCCGTCGATTCCTTTTCGGTGGATGAGATCGGCGATGATCTTCACCTCGTGCAGGGTCTCGAAATAGGCGATCTCGGGATCATAGCCACGCGCGAGCAGCGTGTCGAAGGCCGCCCGGATGAGTTCGCTCATACCCCCGCAGAGCACCGCTTGTTCCCCGAAAAGATCGCTGACGGCCTCCGCGCGGAGGCTCGTCTCCAGCGCGCCCGAGCGCAGACAGCCCAGGGCACGCGCATAGGACAGGGCCCGCGGCCAGGCCCGTCCGCTGAAATCCCGCTCCACGGCGATCAGCGCGGCCGCCCCGCGCCCGTCCAGATAGAGCTGTCGCACCTTGAGGCCCTGCGCCTTCGGGGCCACCATGAAGAGATCCAGCTCCGGTTCGGGATCCAGGAGTCCGAAACCCAGGGCGAATCCGTGGGCGAAGCCCAGAGCGGCTCCGGGCCGCAGGCGGCCGCGAATTTCCGACTCGTAGAGCTCTGCCTGCGTCTCGTCGGGCGTGAGCATCATGAGGATGTCCGCCTCGGCCGCCGCCTCGGCCACGCTCGTCACGGCGAAACCCGCCTCGTCGGCCGCCTTCCGGGAGGCGCTTCCCCGGCGAAGGGCTATCAGCGGCTCGGTCCCCGAGTCTCGAAGGTTCTCGGCCTGGGCGCGTCCCTGGTTGCCGAATCCCGCAATCGCGACGCGCTCGTCGCCGAACCCGGCGGCGGGAGCGTCCTTCTCGGTGAAGTGACGGGACATGGCCACTGTCTAACAAATGCGGAGAGCCGGCGCAAGGCGCCTAGTCGAGACGGAAGGTCTTGCGCCTCGAGGCCGAGGCGCCGGAGAGAAGATCCGCGACCTCCACTTCGAGCTGATAGTCGCCGCGGGCGAGGTCCCGCGAACCGATGGTCAGCGTGAAGATCGCCTGCTCGCCGTGCTCCCGATGCTCGCTGGCGAGATCGGCCCGGACCGCTTCGGCTCCGCCGGCGGGAAGGATGCGACTGCGAACGCGATAGCGGCTGCGTCCCTCGGCATCCAGCGCTAGCCCGTAGATCTCGAAGAAGGCGCGGATGGATTCCCGGTCCCTGAACAGCGCGCGGGGATTGGGATCCACCTTCCAGTCGCCCTTGACGAAGCGGCCGGGAAGGGTTCTCTCCTCGATGCTGGAGGAGAAGGCCAGGTCGCTGAGCGCGAAGGCGCCCTCCGGAAATTCACGGACCTGGACGAGCGTCTCATAGGAGACGTTCCGCCCCGCGGCGCGATCCTCCAGACGGAGCACCAGGTTCCAGTCGCCGGGATCGAGCGAGAGAGTGGGCAGGGCTACGAGCTCGCCCGCCGCAACGGGCATGCGCAGGATTCTCGGCTCGCGCTCGAGCAGCCGCCCCTCCGCCGAGATCAGGATCAATCGCTCGCGCACCTCCGCGAGAGGAGGCTCGCCGGCGAAGGAAAGATCCTCCCCGATCAATTGCCAGGGAATCTCCACGCGCACGCGGCCCTCTTCGCCTCGATAGCGGTTCACCTCGAACCAGCCGGTCAGAGGGACCGAGCGGGCGTCCTCGCGATAGCGGCCTATGCCGCGCTCCCTGGACTCGGCCAGCGCGCCTTTCCGGTCGATGGCACTGAGATCGTCGAAGGGATCGCTGAAGAAGGGGCTGTCGCTGTGCATCGACCCCAGGTTGCGCGAGCCCTGACGCGCCATGTTGGTGGCCGCGGGATCGGCGCCGGCGAGCGCATAGATGCCGTCGAGATCGAAGTCCCAGAACTCCTCCATCATGTCCGGCTCGCGCCAGATCCAGGCCAGGCGTCGCGGATGATAGAAGCTGTCCACGGACACGTCGCGCTCCAACACCTCGTCGGGAGGCCCGAAGAGGATGTGCGCGCGCCCGCGTTCGTCGTAGTAAGGCGGAGCGGGGGCCGGATAGTTCTTTCGCGCGAAAGCCAGTCGGCGGGTGTGCTCGTCGCGCCGTTCGTTTCGCGGCGTCTCGGGGCTGAGGTCTCGCGCGGCCCAGAAGGTCTCGAGCCAGGCTTCCAGTTCCCAAAGACTCTCGGTGGCCAGAAGCGAGTCGCGCAGCGATTCGGTCAGGATGGGACCCAGATCGTCCAGCTCGGCGGACCTGCGGGCTTCCAGCGTCCCGGGCGCTTCCCCGGCCGAAAGAATCGCGGGAAATGCAAAGCAGAGCATCCACTTGAGCGGCATCGCCTACCTCCACCTTCGTAAAATACAAGCGCTTCGGATCCCAGGACAAGCCGCCCGCCGCCGGAAGAGAATTGAGCTTGGAGGCCGCTGAGCGTATAATGGAAGAGAAGGCCCCAATCCCGGAGGATCTCCCATGCGCACTTTCACCCTCGCGATCCTGCTTCTCCTTCCCCTTACGCTCCTCGCCGAACTGCCCTCGCACTACGATCTGCGCGACGAGGGGCGCGTCAGCTCGGTGAAGAGCCAGCAAGGCGGAACCTGCTGGACGCACGGCGTGATGGCCGCGATGGAGGGGAACCTGCTCACCACGGGCGTCTGGTCGGCGGCCGGCGAGGTGGGCGAGCCGAATCTCGCCGAGTATCACCTGGACTGGTGGAACGGCTTCAACCAGCACAACAACGACGACCTCGATCCTCCCACGGGATCGGGCCTCGAGGTTCATTACGGCGGTGATTATCTCGTGTCCGCGGCCTACCTCACGCGCCTGGAAGGCGCGGTGCGCGACCTCGACGGACAGTCATACGACGATCCGCCCCTGCGCTGGGACGAGAGCTACCACATCTACACGCCCCGGGAAATCATCTGGCTGACGCGCGGCGAGAACTTCGAACGAATGGACCTGATCAAGCAGGCCATAGTGGACCACGGCGTCGTCGGCACCTGCATGACCTACAGCTCCGACTACATGAACTACGGCATCTACTGCCACTACCAGCCGCCGCTGAGCATCGACCTTCCCAATCACGCCGTGTCCATCGTGGGCTGGGACGACGATCTCGAGACCCAGGCACCGGGGCCCGGCGCCTGGATCGTCAAGAACAGCTGGGGCGAGGACTGGGGTCTGGACGGCTACTTCTACATCTCCTACTACGACAAGTTCAGTGGCATCGACCCCGAGATGGGCGCCGTTTCCATCCGCCAGGTGGAGCCGAGGCAGTACGATCTCTGCCACTACCACGACTATCACGGCTGGCGCGACGAGATGCCGGGCTGCCAGGAAGCCTTCAACGCCTTCAGCGCGGAGAACACGCAGCTTCTCAAGGCCCTCAGTTTCTATTCCGCCGCCGACAGCATCGACTACACGATCAAGGTCTTCGGCGCCTTCGACGGCACGCAGCTTTCCGACGAACGCGCCAGCCTGAGCGGCTGGGTTGAGTACACGGGATTCCACACCCTCGACCTGCCCACGGCACTGCCCCTCTACGCCGGCGAGGACTTCTACATCTACCTCTTTCTCTCGGCGGGAGGACATCCCTACGACCGCAGCAGCGAGATTCCCGTGCTTCTGGGCGCGAGCTCGCGCACCATAGTGGAAAGCACGGCCTCGCCCGGAGAGAGCTACTGGTGGAACGGCTCGGCCTGGACGGATCTGCAGGAATATCAGGACGATCCCTGGACGGGCAGCGCCAACTTCTGCATCAAGGGACTGTCCGACGAGTACCCGACCGGCGCCGATCTTCCGCCCCTGCGGCGACGGTTCCAGGGCGCCTTCCCCTCGCCGGCCAGCGACCGGAGCGTGCTTCGCTTCAGCCTGGAGACGGATCAGCGCCTGAGCCTCAGCATCTACGACACCCGGGGCCGACTCGTGGCCGAACTCGCCGAGGGTCTCTACCCCGCCGGCGACCGCGAGATTCCCTGGGATCTTCGCGATTCAGGCGGACGGCGCCTGCCCGCGGGAGTCTATCTCGCGAAGCTGCGCGGACGCGATTGGAGCGAGAGCGCGAAGGTGCTGATACTGCGTTAGGAAAACGGCCGGAGGCGCCAGGGGCGTCCCCGGCCTTGCCGCCTCCGGACGGGGCGACTAATCCACCGAGAGGATTTCCCCCAGCAGTTTCTCCAGAACGCGCTCATCGAACCGACGGTCGAGGACCTCTCGCAGGCCCCGCTCGCGGCAGCTTCCCCGAAGCTCGCCTGTGGGATTTTCACAAAGCCCCAGCAGCAGGCTTCCGCTCTCGCCGCGGTCCTTCTCGAGGATCTCCCCCGCCGCGCGAAGGGCCTGCTCGAAATCGGCGTCGAGATCCAGCAGGACGGCATCGTAGAGGCCGAGCCGCGCCAGTTCGACGCCCCGACCGAAGCTTCCCGTGTCCTCCACATGGCAGGAGGCGCTTTCCAGAGCGTCGCGGATCGCGGAACGGCCGTCGGATCCTCCCCCGACCAGAAGAATGCGCCTGAGCATTTCCGTGCCGGGACCGCTGCCCGAGGAGTCGGCAGGGTGCAGGGGATCCCGGGCGGGTAGAGGCAGCTTGAGCCGGATGCTCGAATCTCCGCCCCGGGGATCCTCTTCCAGGAGGATGCCCCCCATCATCTCGATGAGCGCGTCGGTGTCGGGTTGATTGTCGAGGAGATTCTCCTCGTCGATCGCCGCATCGCTCCTCGCGCGACCGCCGCCACCTTCGAAGAGGCTGAAGATCACGCAGTCGGCATCGGCGGGATCCGGCTGCACGTCCAGTCGCAACCATGAGCTCTCGCTTCCCCTGATCGCCCGGCCGATCAGGCTGAGCAACACCTGCCTGAGGCGAAGGCGGTCTCCGGAGACGCGCCGGGGAAGCCGGCTGGAGCAGTCCAGATCGAGTTCGATCCCGCATCGGTGTGCGCGATCCCGCATCAGGCCATGCACCTCGTCCACCAGAGCTTCGAGATTGAAGGCGTGACGACGGTTCTTCACGCCGATCTGATCGCCGGAGGATTGGAGCAGGTCGCCAAGCAGGCTGAGGAGAGTCTCCGCCGAACCAAAGGCATCCTGAAGCTCCTCCCTCTCGGCCACCGGCAGATTTCCCCGGAGTTTGCGGCCGATGAGCTGGATGGCCCCGTCCAGGGGGCCTTGCAATCTGAGGCTGAGCTTCTGCTCCTGCATCTCCCGCCGGGACGGCGGGGGCGCAGACTCCAGGACCCCTTCTCCGCGCCGGCGCTTACGCCGACTCACCTGCTCGCGGATCTCCATGAGGTTCTGGGTCTTTTCCTCCAGGAGATCGAGAAGCTGATTGCGATTCTCGTTCTGAGCGCTGCGCTTCGAGGAAATGTCCTCGTAGATTCCCAAAATTCCCGTCACCGCGCCCGTGGCGTCGCGCAGGGGAATCTTGCTCATGCGCAGCCAGGCTTCCCGTCCGTCGGGAATCTTGAAGGCGGACTCGCGATCCAGGCTGGGCTCGCCGCAGTCCATGATCTCGAAGTCCTCGGCGCGGACCTCCTCGGCCCGATCCTTCCAGGCCAGATCGAAGTCGCTGAGGCCGATGACCTCCTCCGCGCTCGCCTGGCCCGCGTCCCGGGCGAAACGCTGGTTGCAGCCCAGGTAGCGCGATTCCAGATCCTTCCAGAAGACGCCCAGGGGAAGCGTGTCCAGGATGAGTTGCAGGGTGCGCTGGGCTTCCGTCCGGACGCGTTCGGCCAGAACGCGGTCGGTGATGTCGCGGGCCATGCCGACGATGCCGGTGACGTGTCCTTCCTCGACCACGGGTTCCTCGTTCACCTCCAAGGTCAGGCGGGAACCGTTCTTGTGGAAAATCTCGGCACGGTAGGGATCGCTTCTCTCGCCCGTGCGAAGCGTGCGTTCGGTGGCCTGCACGCACCAGTCGTTGTCCGGATGATCGGTCAGGTATTGGCAATAGTGCTGGCACCATTCCTCGACGGTATAGCCCGTGACGCTCTTGACCGAGGGCGACAGATAGGTGAACACGCCCCCCTCGTCGTGCCGGTAGGCGAAGTCCGTCATCTTGTCGAGGATCATCTCGCGTTCCCGGAGCAGCTTCCGGGTTTCCTGCTCCTGCTCATCGAGGCGGCGGCGGAAATCCGAGCGCGAGTGATCCAGTTCGTCGCTCAGCCGGATGAGATCGGTGACGTCCTCGCGCAACTCGAAGACGGAGCTGACGCGCCCCTCCTCCACGATGGGAATGCCCCGCACTCGCCAGATACGCCCGTCGTCGCCATGGAGGATGTCCTCCTCGATCTTACGACTTTGCATCGCCCTGCACACGGGACAGCGCTCGCAGCCTTCGACCTCACCCTTCCAGCGCTCCCGGCAGCCACGGGTCATCAGTCCTTCGAAGCCGTCCCGCCAACTGTCCAGGAAGGCCCGGTTGGCCCATTCCAGATGGCCGTCTTCGGCCCGAACCATGGCCACTCCCTCGCGGATGGAGTCGAGCAGGAAGGCCAGGGCCGGATTCGCGCCCACGGCCCGAAGGGCCTGACGCCTGCACTCCGCGTCCGCCTCCAGGAATCCCTCTTGGGTGGAGTCGAGATCGACACTCTTGGGCTCGGCGACCAGATCCTCGCCGATCTTCATTTTCTCGGACATGGGAGCTCCCGGATTTGCGTTTCACAGTGCGCCCGCGCGACAGTGGGCGCTTCCCGGACTGCAAATTCCCTACCTCCATTGCCCCGAAACCCCGGCGGCGGATGCTTCCCCCTGCTTCCCCATGCTTCCCCATCGGAACTCAGGCCGCGGCCCTTCGAGATCGAAGAAGGAAAAACATGGCATTTCCCTCCACTCTCGGGGAAAATCCGGCCCGGCCCGGAGGCGACATGGAAATCTGGCACATCCCCCTGCTCTTTCTCGGCGGCCTGGCCTGCGGCGTCATCAACGCCCTGGCCGGCGGCGGGTCCTTCGTCACCCTGCCCCTGCTTCTCTGGATGGGGCTGCCTCCGCAGGTGGCCAACGCCACCAATCGCGTGGCCATCCTGCTGCAGACCGGCGCGGGGATCGCCACCTATCACCGTCACGGAGTGCGTCCCTGGCGACGCCTGCCTCCGGTCGCGATTCCCACCGCGCTGGGCGCTCTGCTTGGAGCCTGGCTGGCCGCGCATCTCGATCCCGAGCAATTTCGCCGCGCCATGGCAGTGCTCTTCATCTTCATGGCGGCCACGGTCTTCTTCAAACCGGAACGCTGGGCCACGCCCTCGGGCGAGGAACGCTTCAAGCCCTATCACTACCTGCTCTTCTTCTTCCTGGGCATCTATGGAGGATTCCTCCAGGCCGGCCTGGGTATCCTGCTGATCGGCATGTTCGTGCTCGTCGCGGGTTATGACGTCGTGCGGGGCAACGCGATGAAGTTCGGCCTGGCCTTCGTCTTCACGGCCGTGTCGTTGGCGATGTTCAGTCACGCCGGACTGGTTCGCTGGACCACCGGTCTCGCCCTGGCCGCGGGCACGATCACCGGGGGCATCCTCGGCGCGCGGCTGGTGATCGCGAAGGGGGCTACCTGGGTGAGGATCTTCGTTGCGGCGGCGGCGCTCGCGGCCGTCGCGAAGTTGCTACTTCAGCCCTAGCTACAGCCCGGCTCTTGCATTCCCCGATTCCCCGACTATTGCCAGGTTCATGTCGATTGGCTATCCTGCTTACCTTATCCCTCAATCTTTCCCGGAAGGTGCCATGTTCTCCTCGCGTACGACCTATCCCAAGGAATCCCTCTGGCTCCGCGCCGCCCTCTGGGCGCTCGCCCTCGTGTTGATGATGATGGCGGTCACCTACCAACGAAACACGGGGCCCACCTATCCCCGAAAGGGCGGGATCGAGTTTCAGGGACGCAGTTATGAATACGGGCTGATCCGGAGCGATTGGTCGGAGCGCAGCAACGAGGCCGCCCATGTGGTCGCGCCGGAACTCGGTCCGCACTCGGAGGGCGTCCTGCACTGGAAGCGATTCCGCACGGAGGATGAGTTCACGCCCGTGGCGATGAGCCATGAGATGGCCAGCACGAAACGAAGCCTGCTGGAATTTCTCATCGACCTGGTTCGGGGCCGCAAGGAGAAGCCCGCGCAGCCCTCCCTGGTCGGCCTCCTGCCCGCGCAGCCTTCCGCGGGAAAACTCGAATACTACGTCCTGCTCACCGACGAGACGGGCGACGGCCATCGCCTGCCGCCCCAGTCGGACGGGAACGTGGTGATCCGCTTCAAGGATCACGTGCCGGTGGGCGTCCTGTTGCCCCATGTGCTGCTGATGTTCTTCGCGGTGCTCATCGGAATGCGCGCCGGCCTGGCCGCGCTCTTCGCCCCCAGCGGCATGCGTCTCTGGTCCTGGACGGCCCTCGTGGGCATGACCGCCGGCGGCATGGTGCTCGGTCCCATCGTGCAGAAGTACGCCTTCGGCGACTACTGGACCGGCTGGCCCTTCGGCGGGGACTGGACCGACAACAAGATGCTCTTCATGTGGCTGAGCTGGGTCTTCGCGGCCTCGGTCATCGGATTCCGCCCGCGTCGTCGCGACGGCATCAGTCGCGCCGCCGTGGTCGTCGCCGCGCTGGTGATGACCTCGGTCTATCTGATTCCGCACAGCATGGGCGGCAGCGAACTGAACTACGAGGCCGTCGATGAGGGGGTCGATCCCGCCGAGGCCATCCGGACCGGCAAGCGATGAACCCCGTCCAGATCCATCTGATGCTCGCGCATCTTCCCGTCGTGGGGATGCTGGCATCGATCTCCCTGCTCATCGTGGCGATGGCCGCGAAATCGGAGCTGCTCTTCAAGACCGCCTGCGGCTTCATTCTCGCCTGCGCCCTCTTCGCGGCGGGCTGCTATCTCAGCGGACCGCCCAGCTACGAGATCATCGAGGCGGCCGAACTCGCCGAGGAGGAGATCGTGGAGCGCCACGCGCTCTTCGGACAGGTTTCCTTCGTGGGAATGATCCTCCTGGCCGCCGTCACCCTGGCGGGGATCATCCAGTACTTCCAGGGAGAACGGCCGGGGCGGGCCCTGCGAACGGCCTTGCTGGCGGCAGCGATTCTCATGGCGGGACTGCTCGTCTGGACGGCGCACGAGGGCGGCGAGATCCGGCATCCCGAGCTGGAGAGCCTGCCCGAGGCGGTCGATCAGTAGAGATCCAGTTCCACCAGGCGGCATTCCAGCGGGCCGTTGAAGACGGGGATTCTCTGCTTCGGCCTCAGGCCAAGCTTCTTCACGAGCCCCGTGTCCCCGCAGAGAATCCAGGCCGTCGATCCCGTGCAGCGGTGCTTCAGAAAATCCCCGAATTCCTTGTAGAGAGTTTCCACCTTCTCGCGCTCGCCGACGCGCTGCCCGTAGGGCGGGTTGGTCACGATGCAGCGATTCTCCAGGGACTCGATGTCGCGGAAGTCGGTCCGCTTGACGTAGGGTCCCGGACCTCCGGGCAAACGGCGCAGATTCTTCCGCGCCGCCCGCACCGCCGACTGCTCGATGTCGCTTCCGCCGGCCAGACGCGCGTCGATGGGAAGTGTCGCAGCATCGATTTCACGCCGCATGTTCTCCCATTTCTTCGCGTCGAAGCCCGGCATGCGGGCCAGTGGCGGCGACTCGCCGGTGCGAAGGCTGGACGGCGCGATACGCGAGGCCAGCATCAGCGCCTCGGCGATGAAGGTTCCCGATCCGCAGAAGGGATCGTAGAGGGGCCGCTCGCCCTTCCATCCGCTGATGCGCAGAATCGCCGCCGCCAGGGTTTCCTGAAGGGGCGTCGCCACCGGATCGAGACGATAGCCGCGCCGATGCAGGGCTCCGCCGGAGAGATCCATGCTGATGGTCGCCCTGTCGCGATGGATGCGCAGGTCCAGGCGGAGGTCGGGATTCAGCTTGTCCACGCTGGGGCGGGCGCCCTCGCGCTCGCGGAAACGGTCGGCGATGGCGTCCTTGAGCCTCTGGGCCGCGAAACGGGAATGGCCGATGCGGCTGTCGGAGACCTTCGCGTCGATGAGGAAGGTGTTCTCGACCGAAAGCAGCGTCTCCCACTCCTGCTTGATCGCCGTCTGGTGAAGGTAGCGGTCCGAGTGACAGTCGAAGGTGATCAGCGGGGCCAGGATTCGGCTGGCCAGGCGCGTGCCGTAGGCGATCCGGTAGAGGGCCTCGCCCTCCGCCCTGAAATGAACGCCCCGATAGCCGGGCTTGCAATCGACTCCGCCGAGCTCGGCCAGTTCCCCGGCCACGACCTCTTCGAGAGCTCCGCCGCATTGGGCGAAGAATCGCGAGTGCTTCTGGTATTCGAACATGGCGAGGGCCTGACTGTTGGCGTGTGGCGGACTGCCCTAAACAGATAGCAGCACCGGACACAAGTTACCAGTCGGCATTCAGTCGAGCTCGTTCCTATTCGAAAACACCGCTCCGGCCATCAGGGATTGCCAGAAGGTGGCTCCACTCTTTGGAATACCCGCCAGCGAGCCGTATTGCCGACTCGTTTCCGGATCGGATCGCCAGAAGGGATAGGGCAGCCCGGCCTGCAGGCGGATGAAGAAGATCGCCTCGAGGATCAGCAGCGACACGGCCCCCATCAGACCGAGGACATGGGCAGGTTCAACCAGAAATCCGGTGGCGACGATCAGCGTGGTGGCCGCCGCGGGTGGATGCGGGCAGCGCATCCCGATCATGCCCACGCTGACCAGGGCCATGGCCAGCGCGGTGGTCAGGATTCGCGGCACGCCGAGGCTCGTGGTGGTCAGGAGACCGGCGTCGGGGAAGATCCAATTCATGATCCAGAGCGCCGCGAATCCTGCGGACACGCCCATCGCGTGCGAGACGAAGACGCTGCGGGGGCTCGCCTGCTCGGACATCGGCGTGTAGAAGAGGATGAAGGCCGAGGGCCCCAGGGGCGGAAAGAGCAGGGGCAGCTTCGTGAGCCAGGCCGCCAGCGAGATGATGCCCAGTGCCGCGCTGCCGGTGATCAGGACGAAGAGCACCAAGGGCCACTGACGCTGGCCCGTGCTGCGGTGCAGATAGCTGAAGCGAAAACGCGAGATGAAGGAGATGGCGCGGAAGAGGAAGGTTCCCTGCGGACTTGTGCCGATGTTTTCCTTCATGCGTTCACTTCCTTAGGGCA
>Ga0180429_10002786_pt1 | contig 14270 bp, 10 predicted proteins | sample SS_ome_FD_132428 | JGI IMG/M metagenome (GOLD analysis project Ga0180429, IMG submission 132428) | Hypersaline lake sediment archaeal communities from the Salton Sea, California, USA - SS_1_S_1 metaG | ecosystem: Environmental > Aquatic > Non-marine Saline and Alkaline > Hypersaline > Sediment ...
CATATCGCATCGTAAGGTCCACAGCCATGCCGTTCTCCTCGTCTTGATGGTCTGCAACTGCCGGGCTTTGAACTGTCGTAACTGGTTGCCGCCGTATTCCTTGTGGGCGTCGGGCCGGTTGACATTGAGCCGCGCCGAGGCTATACTGCACGCCCGCTGGACGAACTGTCTGCAAGTATAATGCCGGTCTTGCCGGCCCTCTGGTCAACCTGCGAGGTATTCGCCATGCTGCAAGGCTGCCACACGGCCCTCATCACGCCCCTGCGAGACGACGGGAGCGTGGACTCCCGCGGGCTCGAGAAGCTGATCGAGTTCCAGATATCCTCCGGTATCCAGGGCCTGCTCGCCGTGGGCACGACGGGCGAGAGCCCCACGCTCCTGTGGGAGGAGCACAACGAGGTCATAGAGCGCACCTGCCGCCTGGCCACGGACCGCTGTCTGGCCATCGCGGGCACGGGCAGCAACTCGACGCGGGAGGCCCTGGCCGGCACCGAGCACGCGGCCCACGTGGGGGCGGGGGCCGTGCTCCTGGTCGATCCCTACTACAACGGCCCCAGTTCGCTCGAGATCCGCCGCGAGTACGTGGCGCCCGTGGCGGCCGAGTTTCCGGAGATCCAGGTCATTCCCTACATCATCCCCGGTCGCACCGGGGCCAAGCTGGAGCCGGAAGATCTGGCCATCGTGGCGGCCGCATACGCCAATGTGGCCACGGTCAAGGAGGCCACCGGCGACCTGGCGAACATGGCCCGGACGCGCCAGCTGTGCGGCGACGGATTCTCCATCATGTCCGGCGACGACGACCTGACCGTCGAGATGATGCGGCGCGACGAGATCCGCGCCGCCGGGGTGATCTCGGTCATGTCAAACATTCTGCCCGGCCCAATCCAGCGGCTCACCGAGCTGATTACCCGGGGCGAGCAGGGCGAAGCGGACAAGCTGGCCGCGGCCCTGCAGCCCCTATTCGGCTGCGTGGGCATTGCCACCGAGGAGAACAGCAGCCGCGGCCCGGTGGTGTGCAAGGCGCGCAACCCGGTTCCCATCAAGGCTCTGATGAGCATCCTGGGCATGCCCGCCGGCCCCTGCCGCCGGCCCCTGGGCAAGCTGACCCCCAGCGCGCTGGGGGTCCTGATCGAGGCGGCGCGGCGCGTGCACGCCAGCGACGCGTCTCTGCTGGCTCCGGTGGCCGAGTTCTTCGGCGTCGATATAGACGCGCGGCTGGCCGCTGCGGGCGACGTGGAGGGGTTGGCGTACGGGACCTACGAGTAGGCCCGTGCGGGGCCCGGCACACCGGCCGGGCGACAGGAGAGGACCAACCGAGGGAGGGGTAGCATGGTGCGCGTGGCAATCTGCGGTGTGGCCGGACGCATGGGGCAGAGACTGGCCCATCTGGCTCTGGCCAGCGACGAGGTGGAGCTGACCGGGGCCACCGAGTACGAGGGGCACGCCGGGGTGGGAGGCGATGTCGGCGAGGTGATCGGCGCCCCAGCCACGGGGGTAGTGGTGAAGTCGGCTGCGGCCGAGGCCATCGAGCGGGCCGACGTGGCCATCTGCTTCACCACGCCGGCCTCCACTCTCGAGACCGCGGCCGCCTGTGCCGCGGCCGGCGTCGCCATGGTGGTGGGCACCACGGGCTTCACCGACAGTGAGCTGGCCGAGTTCAAGGCCTCGGCCGCGGCGGTGGCGTGCGTGTTCGCCCCCAACTTCAGTACCGCGATGAATGTTCTCTTCCGGCTCGTGGAGGAGACGGCGCGCATCCTCGGCGACGACTACGACGTCGAGATCGTCGAGGCCCACCACCACCTCAAGGTGGACGCGCCCAGCGGCACGGCGCTGCGGCTGGGAGAACAGGCCGCCGCCGGCCTCGACCGCAACCTGAGCGAGGTGGCCGTGCACGGCCGGCAGGGCGTGGTGGGGCAGCGCACCCGCCAGGAGATCGGCATGCACTCCATTCGGCTGGGCGACGTGGCTGGCGAGCACACGGTCATGTTCGGCGCGGCGGGGGAGTATCTGGCCCTCAAGCACTGCGCCACCAGCCGCGACGCCTTTGCGCGCGGGGCGCTGCGGGCCGCGGGGTTCGCCGCTGCGGCGGCGCCCGGCCTCTATGACATGGGGGACGTACTCGGAATCTAGTGGGCGCAAGCCGCCTGCGGCGGGTTACGCGCGACGGGCCTGCATGCTGATGTCGATCGAGGGGAACGCCGCCAGCTACTGGAGGGCGGCGTTCCGCGGAGGCTTCTAGCTGGCGCCGGAGCTGGAGCGCTCCGGGTTGGGCCCCCGGAAGACGGGGCGCATGGTGCGCAGCTTGTCGCGTAGCCGCGCCGCTTCCTCGAAGTTCTCGGCCTCCACCGCCACGGTGAGGTCGCGCTCCAGTTGCTCCCGCCTGGACAGTGGCCGCTCCTGCTCCAACTCCTCGTACCAGTCGCGCAGGAAGATCAGCTCGGGGAACTCCTCGTCGACCACGTCGCCGCTGTCCCAGCTGGCGGAGAATTCCTCGATGCGCCCGATGCCGTTGTGCACCTCGCGCATGGCCGTGCGGTAGTCCTCGGCCTCCAGGGCGGCCATGGCCCGGGCCCGGGCCTGCATCATGATGGCGTGCGGGTAATACTGCTCAAAATACCACTTCACGTCGTCGTTGGCGGCGTGCTCGTCCACGACGCGGAAGATCTCGAGGTTGTGCTCGGTGTCGCGCACCACCCCCTCGTAGTCCTCCAAGTAGAACAGGCTCAGATAGCGCTGGTAGTACTGCCAGGCCTCCTGGAACAGGTCCTCACAGGCGTCCTCGTCGAGGGAGGGGGCCGCTTCGCCGGTCTCGCTCTGGCCCGAAGCCTCGCCGGAGGTATGGAACTCCAGCAACGACTGGCAGCCGTGGGGCCGCTGTCCATCGGGCCGGCCCTGCATTTCCAGCTGCAGGACGCCCATGTCGATGCGGATCTGGATCTTTTCGGTGCCGTCTCGGGCGGTGATGCGGCGGGCGATAAACTCGTCGGGATCGAAGGGCCAGGAGTTGAGCAGATCCCCGATGTCGTATTTCATGATGGCCTGTTTGTGGTGGAGCGAGCACCGGACTCTGGCGCTCGGTACCGAGAATATACCGTACGCTCCCACCGCTCGCTACACTGGATATGGCGGACGCTTTGCGCCGCCATATCCCCCGCGGCTGGACCGGACGGACTGATCGTCCGCCGGTCAGCCACGGGACGCTCAGCGGCGGGATACACGGATACTGCCCACGGCCACGCCCACGACCAGGGCGATGACGGCGCCGATGATGAGGGCGTTGCGCACCACGTCGGCGCGCTCCTCGACGCGAATGGTGATGTCCTTCTCCTGAGCCTCGATCCGCTCGTTGCCCTCGTAGCCGGCGGCCTCGACGCGCACGTCGTATTCGCTCACTCCCAGGTCGGGAGGCGGCACCAGGGTGATGTTGACCGGCTCCTTCTCGCCGGGCAGGATCTGGTCGATGGTGTCGGGCTGGGTTGAGTAGGTCCAATCGAGCGGCGGCGTCAGGATGAGGTGGACACCGGTCACATCGAGGGTGCCGGTGTTGAGCAGGTCGACGCGGACGGCGACCTCCTCGCCGGTCTTGATCTCCTGGTACCGGTTGGCAATGATGGTCTCGAGGGCGCCCTGGCCTCTGGGGATGAGCTCGAAGCGCTCCTTGCTCCCCTTGATCTGGTTGAGCTCCTCCAGCGGGATCTGGCCGTCCCGGTGCCGCCGCTTCACCTCGCCGATCTGCCGGAAGCCCTCGGCGTCGGTGATGAAGACGTAGAACTCGATCGTCTGGTCGACGTAGTGGCGGCTGAGCTTCTCCGGGATCTGCAACTCCAGCTCGAGCTGCTGGCGGCTCGCCTCCTCGCTGAACTTCACCTGGGTCAGGCTGGCGCCGGTACCGGGATCTACAAAGGCCGGGTTGATCTCGCGGGGCAGATTGACCAGGGCCAGCCTGAAGGTCTTCTCGTCCTCGGCCAGTCGCTCCAGGATCAGGTCGAAGCGGACCCGCGTGTTGAGATCGCCCTCCTGGGAGAACTGCACCGAGTTGACCGTGGGCAGATCCTGCTGCGACTCGCGGCGCAGCACGATGTGCAGCCTCTCCTCCTGGTTGTCCTGCAGAGCGAAGGCCACGACTACGTCCTCGTAGTCGTCGAGCAGCCGGAAGGTGAGGGTGTCCCGCATGCCCAGGCGGAGGCTGGCCACCAGGGTGTCATACGGCTCTGCCACGATGAGGCCGTAGTTGTCCTCCAGCGACACCTGGATGTTCTGGATCTCCAGCAGATCGGCCACCTCCGTGGAGGTGCGGCCCGGGTTGAGCAGGAGCGCCTGCTCCAGGTTGGAGGCGTTGGCCATGACGATGTCCACCTGCCGCCGGCCGTCGAGGGTGCGGTACTTGATCGCCTCGGCGATGGACACGTGCGTGGCGTCGCGCAGGAAAGAGAGCCGGGTGCGCTCCAGCTCGAAGCGCGCCTCGTCGTAGAGCAGCTTGGCCTGCTGGTACTCGCGCCGCGTGCGGTTCAGCTTGTCCAGGGTCTCGATGCGCTGGTTGAACAGGTCCAGCAGCGCCTCGTACTCGCGCTTCTTGCGCTCCATATCCAGCTTCTTCGAGTTCACCTCCCACTGGGCGCTGCGCAAGTTGATGGCGTACAGGCGCTGTTCCTTGGTGCGCAGGTCCTTGGCCGGGGCCAGGCCGGCGGCCAACAGGAGGAGCAGCAGGGCGAGACGGGTCGTGGAGAGGCTCATTTGCGGCTTATTCGCACGCTCGCCACGCCGATGCCGACGACGAGCAGGACCAGGATGGCGATGAGGATGGTGTTGCCGGCCAGGTTGGACCGCGCCCCCACGTGGATGGTGATGTTCTTCTCCAGCGACTCGACATTTTCGTTGCCCACCTGTCCCTGGGCCTCTATACCGAGCTCGTAGTTGCCCACGGCGATGTCGCCGGGCGGCGCCGCCAGGATGGTGACCGGGGCGCGCTCCTCGGGCGCCAGGCTCTTGATGAGCATGGGCTCCACCTCGCTCTGCCACTCGTAGGGCAGGTCGAGGGCCGCCTTCACATTCTGCACGGTCACGGTGCCGCGGTTGTGGAACTCGACGCGGATGCGCATGTCCTGGCCGACGACGATCTCCTGGTACCGGTTGGCCACCAGGACCTCGAGCTTGCCGATGCCCTTGGGGATCAGCTCCAGCTTGACGTAGTTGGCCGCCAGGGCGCGCACCTCTTCCTCGGGCACGGCGCCGTCGCCGTACCGGGCCCGCAGGGCGTGTATACGGGCGTATTCCCGCGGCTCGATCACCAGGGCGTAGAAGGGGCGCGCGCGGCCGATGTACTGCCGGTCGAGCTTCTCGGGGATCTCCAGGGTGAGGTCGGGCTGCACCTTGGAGTTGTTCTCGTCGAACTTGATCTGGCTGACCTTGGCGCCCTGGTGGACGAAGGAGTAGTCGATGCGCTGGGGCAGACCGAGCACGGCCAGGGCGAAGCTGCGCTCCTCGTCGGACAGACGCTCCAGCGACAGGTCGAAGCTGACGCTGGCGTTGAGCTCGCCGGTCTGGGAGAACTGGGCCGAGTTGATGCTGGGCAGCTCCTGGCGGCTCCCCTTCTTCAGGATCACCGGTATGGACTCGTTCTCGATGTCCAGATAGGAGAGGAGCACGACCACGGCCTCCTCGTCCCGCAACAGCCGGTAGGTGAGGACCTGGCTCTCTCCCACGCCCAGAGACGGGACGCGCTGCTCGTAGGGCTCACCCACGACGGGGCCGCCGCGCATGAGGGAGACGAAGATGTTCTCCACCTTGAGGAGAGAGCGCACCTCGTCCTCGGTGAGCAGGGAGTCGACCACCAGGGCGTCGCGCACGTCGGAGGCGTTCTGCAGAACCAGGTCGACCATGCTCTTGCCGTCGGCGCTCTTGTACTTGCGCGCCTCGCGCACCACGAGCCGCGTGGCATTCTTCAGCAGCTCCAGCTTGGTCTCCTCCAGCTGGATTTCGGCCCGCGCCTTCTGGAGCTCGGCCTCCTGGTAGTTGTTCTCCGTCTGCCGGTAGGTCTGCAGGGCCAAGAAGCCCTGCTCGAAGAGCTCCCGCGTGGTCTCCAGCTCCTCCCGCTGGGTGGCCAGTATGGCCTCGCGCTCCTCCAACTGGCGCAGCTTCTCGTCCAGCCGCAGCTTGGACAGCTGCTGCTCCCGCGTCAGGCCGCGCGTGCCGGCGGCGCTGGGCGAGGGCGGCGCCAGGCACAGCAGCGCCGCACAGAGCGCCAGGCCGCGCCAGACTGGTGAGTGCCAGACTGGTGAGTGCCAGACCAGGGGGAGGCTCATTCGATGTACCCCATCAGACGGCGCAGGGATGCCTGGCGCGAGATGTAGGTGGACTGGTTGCGGAAGAGCGACTCCTGGGCGCTGAAGAACTGGTCCCGGACCTGCTCGAGCAGGGAGTCGTCGGCCAGCCCCTTGTCCTTGAGGGCCTCGTTGATCTGCAGGCGCCGCCGCGCGATGCGCACATTCTGCTCCTGCAGGCGCTGCTCCCCTTCGGCTTCGAGCATGGCCTGGTAGGCCTGGCGCACCTGCAGTTCCACACCGGCGCGCAGGTCGAGGACACCCACCATCAACTGGCGCAGTCGGGCCGACTCGGCCGCCTGCTGGCCGATCCGCGCCCCGCCCTCCAGAATGGGGATGCGCGCCTCGACCTGGGTGTACCAGCGCGAGGCGTCGTCGTCCACCGGGCCCTCGTCGCGCTCGCTCAGGGCCAGCTCCGAGGACATGTCCACGCCCCAGGTGCGACCGTCGCGCTCGAGGCTGACCGAGGCGCTCCGGCGCCCGTCCTCGACCCCGGCGTCCAGGGCGATATCGGGGGTGTACTCCCAGCCCAACTCGCGCACGACGCGCCGTTGCTCCTCCAGGCTTTCACGGCGCAGGGCCAACTGCACGTCGGCGGCCAGGGCTATCTGCACGGCCTCGTCCTCGCTGAGCTCAAAGGGGACCAGGACGCCCTCGAGCTGCACCTCGCTGCCGATGGGGCGCCCGATGAGGCGCAGCAGCTCCATGCGGTTGCTGAAGCGCTGGCGCTGGAGCTTGTTGATCTCCAGCTCCTCCTTGAGCACGCTGAGCTCGGCGCGCAGCTTGTCCTCCTCCGAGGCCAGCCGGCGTTCGAAGCGCTCGCTCTTGCGCTCGAGGTCCTCCTCGAAACTGGCGCGGGAGGCCTGGCGGGCGGCGATCTGTTGGTCCTGCAGCAGGATGAGGTGATAGACCTCCCACACGCGGGCCAGGACCTCGTGCACCTGCTCCTGGTACCCGAACACGGCCTGGCGCAGGTCGGCTCGCAGCTGGATCTCGGCGGCGGCATCGGGGCCGAACTCGAACAGGCGCTGCGAGAACAGGAGGCTGCTGCCGATCGCGTCGTCAGTGCGTCCGTCGAGGCTGGTGCGCAGGGCGTCGTATCGCGCCGTCAAGCTCAACTGCGGCATGAGGCGGGCCCGCACCACGTCCCGGTTGCCCTGCACCCGCTCGATCTGCTCCCGCGCTTGGATGAGCTCGCGGTTGCGCTCCATGGCCGCGGTCAGACAGGTGGACAGGTCCAGGGGCGGGGCCTCCCGGGGGCCCGCATCGGCGCCCCACAGGACGGTGCCCCACAGCAGGAGGCAGAGCGGCGCCAGGCGGGGCGCAGAACCCGGGGCGCGAGGCGCGCGTGCCCGTCGCCGAAACGCTGAGATGCAGTCCTGTAGGGTCAGTAAAATCAATGAGTTCCAGCCGTTTTGTCTCAGTTGGCCCCAAGGATATGAGTGAAGGTGCACCATGTCAATGGCGATTTGGGTGTCGATGGGGCCCCGGGAACCGACACCATCGCGCGAGGGCCCAGTACGGACAGACAAGCCCTCTCGCCAGCGTGGAAGCGGGCCATTTCTTGTCTGTTTCTATATAGATTTGTCCAGTGCGGACAGTCGGGACCCAAGATCGCCCCGAGACCGGTGGTCACATAAGCGCAGCACAGCTATATTTCACTAGTTACCCCCGGGAACCCAGTGTCCCTGGCTGCGCGGGCCTCCCTCAGGCACCTCAACAAAGAGCACTATGTCAAAGACAACCAGCGACGGGTTGGCTCGGCTTCAGAGCGAGAGCCGCATACCGGCCAACACGTGGCGCCAGTGGTGCAAGATCCTCCAGATGGATCCCATGGAGGCTATAGACGTGTGGGAGGAGATCTGCCACCCGATCTCCGTGGCCAACCGCAAGGTCCCCGACATCCCGTACATCATGCAACTCAGGTCCCAGCGGCTCGAGTTGGACATCTTCGACTTCAAGGACGAGGTCGCCCGGATTCTGCATTTCATCACTTTCCTGTACAATCTCCGGGACGAGCGCCTGACCAAGGGCAAGATCAAGAGCGCCATGCTGCGGCTGCACAAGCACGTGGCCGAGCGCGTGCCCTCCGAACCGCCCAGTCTGTTCACCGAGCGCTTCCTGGCCGAGGCCTGTGCCTTTGTGCTGGTGGCCAAGGTGCTCAAGGGCTCCAGCCTGACCCTTGGCGGTGTCATCAAGCCGGTGGTCGAGGGGCGTGGCTCGGTTGGGCAGGTGCTGGCCCTGGGCCGCAAGGCCGCAGCCGATGCCCCCTGGGCCGAGGCGGTGCTGGCGTGCCTGCGCGACACCTTCCTCACCGGCGAGATCGACCCCGAGGCGTCGGGCAATGGCGCCAACGGCAACGGCGAGGAGCACCCGGGCGATGGCGGCGAAGAGGTGGACGAGGCGGCGGATGACGATGATGACGACGAGTATGACGACGATGACGACGATGACGATGAGTACGATGACGACGATGACGACGATGATGATGATGATGATGACGATGATGACGATGATGATGACGATGGCGATCTGCCCGTCGAGGCCTATCTGCTGAGATTCAAGAACGCCCTGCACGCCCTGTACGAGGCCGAAGGGGCTCCGTCGAGCGACCCCGAGGCAGAGGAGGAGGGCGACGACGGTGCGGACGAGCTTCTCACCCGCCGTCTCAAGGCCGTATCCGCCTTTGACCCCCTCAAGACCGCCATCCCGTCCATGGAGGAGGCTCAGAACATCGCCCGCCGCCTGGAGGCGGCCCGCAACCCCTCACGAGCTCACAAGCCCACCCTGGGCGCGCGTCCGGCAGCGGGCGGCGGCGCCTCAGCCGGTGGCGGCGGGGGAGGTGGAAGTGGAGGTGGAGCTGGCGGCGGGGGAGGCGGCGGAGGGGGCTCCGTGTCCGTGATCAAGGGCGGCGGCGATACACCATCCGCGCCGCCCTCAGAGGCGGTCGCTGGCCGGCCCGGCCCCCGGCGCGACGGCGGCGAGGCCTCCAGAGTCGACATGGACAAGGCCGAGGGGGTCGAGGTCGATCCGGCCGACATGGTCGACGTGGCCAATGTGACCTTCGATGAGTTCAGCGACCGCGTGCACCAGCTCTGCGGACAGCTGGCCAAGGTCGAGAAGGCTGACCAGGTGATTTGGGGCCTGTTCATCGACCCGGGCGCGGCCATCGCCGATCTGACCGCCATGGCCCGCATGCTGGCGCGCGAGAACACGGAGGCCTTCAAGGCCTATGCCGTGATGAAGATGGTGGCCCAGTACACGCCTCTGAAGAACCTGCTGGCCATCCCGGATCAGGCCCTGCGGGTGGACCGCAATTTCATGCTCGAGGTGACCGGTTTCCTCAACCTGGTCAACAACAGCGGCCGCACGCTCACGCCGGACAGCAAGCAGATGGCCGCTCTGAGCAAGGTCCTGGACCACGCGGCCGCCGCCCTGGTCCGTCTGGAGGCGGTGCGCGTCAACGACACCTTTGCCACCAAGCACAAGGACGACGGGTACACGCGTGAGGCCGTGACCGTGTACTACGAGGAGTCGCTGCGCGAGATCACGGACATGACCGACCGCGACCTGCTGGCCAAGGCGCGGGAGAAGGCCGATGCCGACACCGTCGCCATGCTGGAGCTGTTTGAGGCGTCGCGTTTTGCCGACCACATCAAGAACACGTGCGTGGAGTACATCAAGCAGCTCGTCGATGCCGGCGACACCAAGAGCCTGGGGTCTCTCAAGTCAGCGGTGGCCGAGTCGCCGCTCGACTTCGGCGAGGTGGAGTGCGAGATCGGCGCCAACGGCGAACTGCCCGCCGAGTATCTGAAGAAATGCGACCTGGGTGAGGTGTACGACGAGACCTGCCAGTATCTGTGCGCCGAAGCCTGGTCGAGAATGGGGCCGCTGCACCGCCCGGAGGAGGTGGTGGAGGAGATCCGCGAGACGGCGCGGCAGCTCCTGGTGGGAGGCATGAGCTTCTCGCCGCAGCGCAAGCGCCACCAGGAGCGCCCCAGTATTGCCCTGAGCGTGGTCAGCCTCGACAAGGTGTGCGGCAACGCCAATCTCAAGGAGCTCTACGTCCGCCTGGACGAGGACGGGCAGATCCACTTCGTCAGCGACTACGAGGACGGCACGTATGTGGACCTGTTCGAGGCCCGGGAGTACAAGCCCAGCCGCCTGGCCCAGGCCGCCAAGAAGAAGGCCGAAGCCGAGGGCGCCGAGCAGTTGCAGACCGGGCGCAAGTATCTGTGCACGGTCGGCCGCACCAACAAGCTGTTTGGGGAGACGCCCGCCGACGTGATCAATGGTTGTGTCCGCGGCGAGGGGGGCACCCCCAAGTTGTTCCCCGCCTTCTGAGTCAGTAGATTCCCAGCCCTGTCAGATCATCTGCAGGGCGCCCGGTGTCCGGGCGCCCGCACACACCTGCCCGGACCGGCGCCGCGCCGCGGCCGCCGACGGCCGGGCCCAGGCAATTGGGAGAGGAAGCATGTCGGGAGAGATCGGCTTTGCCGTCATCGGGCTGGGCATGGGCAAGCACCACTGCCGCGCGATCGCCAGCGCCCCCGGGGCGCGGCTGGTGGCCGTGTGCGACGTGGACGAGGAGCGGCTCAATCCGGTCGCTGACGAGTATGGCTGCGAGCGGTACACGGACTACCACGATCTGTTGAAGAACGAGGAGATCCAGGTCATCAACGTGGCCGTGCCTTCGGGCGCGCACGTCGAGGTATCGCTGGAACTGGTGGCCGGGGGCAAGAACCTGATCGTGGAGAAGCCGGCGGACATCGTCGTCGATCGCATCGACACCCTCATCGCGGCGGCCGGGGAGGCCGGCGTCAAGGTGGGCGGTATCTTCCAGTCGCGCCTGGTGCCTCTGAATATCCGCATCCGCGACGCCATCCAGGCGGGCCGCCTGGGCAAGCTGATCGGCGTCCACGGCCACCTGCCGTGGTATCGCAAGCAGTCGTACTACGAGGGACCCCACGGTTCGTGGAAGGGCACCTGGGACATGGATGGCGGCGGATCGCTGATGAATCAGGGGGTTCACACGGTGGATCTGCTCCAGTGGCTGGCCGGCCCGGTCGCCTCGGTCATGGGCATGTTTGGCGTCTTTGGACACGACATCGAGGCTGAGGACCAGACCGTGGCGCTGCTGCGCTTTGCCAATGGCGCCCTGGGCACCCTCTACACGACTACCTGCTGCTACCCGGGATATGACCAGCTCGTCACCCTGTACGGCTCGGAGGGCTCCATCACCAAGCTCGAGGGGGCGCTCAACGGCTGGAAGCTGACCGATGACGAGGGGGGCGCCGAGGAGGCCGAGCTCATGGCCATGTACGGCGCCGACGCGGCCAAGGGCACGGGCTCGGCCGATCCTATGGCCGTGGGCTTTGACGGACACACCCAGATCGTCGCCGACATGGTGGAGGCCATCCGCGAAGACCGCGAGCCCACCATCACCCTGGACAGCGCCCGGCACGCCGTGGAGATCATCAACGCCATCTTCGAGTCCGGACGCACGGGCAAGGAAGTCAAGCTGTAGAGTGCGCAGTCGCCGCCTTGGGGCGGCGACTCCGCATAGCTGAAGCAGCGAGTGATCGCGGGGGGCATGCCGGCTGCGATCTGTTGGGCGCAGTCGCCGCCTTGGGGGCGGCGACTCCGCATAGCTAGGCAGCGAGTGATCGCGAAGGGCGTGCCGATCGCGATCTGTTGACCTCACCGGGAGGGCGCCATGGCCCACCACCAGTTCACTCCCAGCAGCTATCACAACACCCTGGGCTGGCACGAGCCGGTCCTGGAGGTGGATCCAGGCGACACCATCTCGACGACGACGGCCGACGCGCGCGGACGGGATGCGGCCGGCGAGCAGGTCGCGGATCGCGGCAACCCGCAGACCGGACCTTTCGCGGTCCGCGGGGCCGAGCCGGGCGACTGTCTGGCCGTGACCTTTGACCGCCTGAGGCCGTCGCGCGAGCTGGGGTGGACCTCGCGCCGCATCGCAGACAATGTCCTCGATCCCGGGTACGAACGGGCCGCCGCCCTGGAGGGGACGGCAGACTGGGAAGTAGACGCCGAGGCGGGAACCGTGCGGCTGCGCTCGCCCAAGGGCCCGCTGACCGCGCTCGAGCTGCCGCTCGATCCCATGGTGGGGTGCTTTGGCGTGGCCCCGCCGGGCCACCAGGCCATCGCCACGTCCACGTCGTCCGTGCACGGCGGCAACATGGACTACCGCGGGTTCCGCCAGGGGGTCAAGGTGTATCTGCCGGTCTCGGCGCCGGGGGGGCTGTTCTCCCTCGGCGACGGGCACGCGGTGCAGGGCGACGGCGAGATCGCCGGGACGGGCGTGGAGATCTCCTTCGAGGTGACCTTCACCCTGGACCTGATCAAGGACTGGGCCATCGGCTGGCCCCGCGCCGAGGACGCCAACTGGTTCATGACCGTGGGGAACGCCCGGCCCCTGGACCAGTGCGTGCAGCACGCGACCACCGAGATGGTCGCCTGGCTGATCGACGACATGGGCCTCGACGAGCAGACGACGCACCTGATGATGGGGCAGTGCGTGGAGTACGACGTGGGCAACATCTTCGATCCGGCCTACACCATGGTCTGCAAGGTGCCGCGGGCCGTGGTGGAGGCGCTCAGGCCCTGAGGCCGGGCACAACCCCGCCCCCGGGCGGGGCGACATATTTCAAGCAAGAGGGCCCGTCGGCGCGCTGCCGGCGGGCCCTCCGCGCGTACGGCGGGGTCTCAGCTGTGCAGGGGGGCGATCGAGTCCAGCCCCTCGGGCGGGGGGAGGACGTAGCGGATGGGCTGGAAGGAGCCGTCGCGGCGGGTGACGCGCTGCACGTGCCGCATCTTGATGACGGAGTGCTCGATGAGCAGGTCGTCGTCGACGTGGCAGCCGTACAGGTAGCTGGACCCCTTGACGGTGACGCGCTGGCCCAGGCGCAGGGGGTGGGCATCGCTGCCGGTCATGATAACCCTCGACTCGATGCGGCTGTCGCGCCCGATGCGCAGGTTGCCCTTGAAGATATTGCGCGACAGCACCTCCACGCCCTCCTCGATGACCATTCTCTGGGATGGATAGGTGCTCAACTGCACGCCCGGGCCGAGATTGACGCCCGAGCCGAGTTCGATATTGCCGGTCAGCAGACAGCGGGGGCCCAACTCGACGCGCCGGTCGAGCCGCACCCCGGGGCCGACGTGCACTCCCTGGCCGATGACGATGTCCAGGGGGCCGCACCGCCGGTCGAGTTCCTCGATGTGGGCGATCACGTCGTCGGCGACGAAGAAGTCCTCGTCGTCCACCACGGTGACGATGTCCTTGAGGCGCTCGTGCGCCCGCCGCATGGCCAGGGCCTCCATCTGCCGCCACACGCTCTTGACGTTGAAGGCCAGGATGTCCTCCTCACTGGCCGCCGGCACCGCCTGGACCACCAGGCCATTCCGGTTGAAGATCTCGACCAGGTCGGTGAGCATGAGCTCGCCCTGGGCGTTGTCCGTGCCCATGTCCGCGATATGTCGCCGCAGCGCCTGTTCGCGGAAGGCCACGACCAGGGTGTTGATCTCCCTCAGGGCCAGCAGGTCGTCGCGCGAGAAGGCGTAGTCCCTGCCCCTGTAGGTCAGCACCTGGGAGCCGCCGGGCTCGATTCCGAGGATGTCGCGGTGCTCCTTGATGGCGATGACGCGGCCCGCGTCTTCGCCGCTGGAGCGGCCCGCCTCGTCCGTCTCCGGGACGCGCACGATGCGGCCGTAGTAGTTCTCCTCCGTCGGGCCGCTGTACATCCCGGTGAGCACCATCATGTCCGCGCCGGTGGACTCGAATTCGCGGCGGAACTGGCTCACCACCTCGCCGCTGAGCAGGCCCATGTCTCAGGGGAAGAAGTAGATGCCGCGGTCGGGGACGCCATCGGGGAGGAGACGAAGGGCCAAGCGAACAGCGTCTCAGGTGCAGAAAGGAAACAC
>Ga0180429_10002788_pt1 | contig 14268 bp, 10 predicted proteins | sample SS_ome_FD_132428 | JGI IMG/M metagenome (GOLD analysis project Ga0180429, IMG submission 132428) | Hypersaline lake sediment archaeal communities from the Salton Sea, California, USA - SS_1_S_1 metaG | ecosystem: Environmental > Aquatic > Non-marine Saline and Alkaline > Hypersaline > Sediment ...
CAACTACATAGACAACGTTGCGTTCACGGGCGTCCCCGAACCCGCCACGATGGCCCTGCTGGCTTTTGGCGGGCTGACAGTGCTGTCCAGGCGGCGTCGCAGGGTGTAAAGGTAAGAACAATCAACGACGAGAGGCGGCGGCCCTCACCGGGCGTCGCCTTTTTTTTGGTCTACCGAACCGGCCGGAGCGCTATAGAGTTTCAATGCCGTTTGGGATTGCGGTATTGCGCCAAACGGGCCGGGCGAGATGGTCTTGGGGTCGAGGGGTTTGGCGAAGAAGTCGCGGGTGATGTTCTTCACTGCCCGGCAGCGAGGCCGCTTACCGCCGGCGGACCACGTGAGGGTCATCGTTTTGCGATCGAATTCGGCGGCGATACCCTCGGAGACATTGTTGCTCAGGTCGGCGTGCTTGTCGCGCGTCTCAATGGGAATCCTGGAGTTGAAGAGGATGTTGTTAGTGACCGTGTGATTGCCGCTGACGATTTTCTCACCTCCGACTTTGCGGTTGGTGACCTTGCCCCTCAGGCGGATCGCCGGCCCGTTGGACTTGCCGATGAAGTTGTGGCAGATGATCTGGGCGCGCGAGTCGTGTTCGTAGATACCCGCCCCTCGCACGAGCCAGATAAAGTTGCGGTCGATCATGTTGGGCTTCAGCGACGCTTCGATAAATATCCCGCCGTGCATCGTGCTCGAGTTTACGATGATATTGCGGCTGCAGCGGGAGTTGACGTTGGCGAAGTCCATCCATATTCCGCCACCGTGCAGCGTGTCGAAAATCCGATTACCGCGAATCAGCGTGTTGGCATTACCGTGCGTCTTGATCGCCGCGGTCTCGTAGTAGCCCTCGACGTTGTAGATCGCGTTGCCGACCAGCAGGTTGTTTTCGATGAGGCCGTCGCGGCACGCCAGGCCCTGGATACCGCATACGCCGCAGTCGGTAATGGTATTGTTCCGCACTATATGCCATCCCGCCCGGACCTTCGGCTGATCGAGTGCCCAGTACTGGTCTCCGATATCGATGCCAACGCTGTTGACCGCTCGCACGGTGTTCCGCTCGATTAGCCAGTGATGCCCGCGCCAGGTCGACAGGGCGCCGTATTGCGGGAAAGGAAATGGATTTCCCGCGTGCTCGATGATGAACCCCGCGACGTGGATGTATCCCAGGCCCGTCCGCTCGGGGGCGAAAACGCACCGCTGCGTGGTTATCTCCATGACCGCGGTATTGGGGTCCTTGTTGTCGAACGGATGGACGTGCAGAATTTGTCCCTTGACGTCGACCTGGTACGTTCCCGGCCGCTTGGCGAGATCGTCGAGCGTATTGACCTGCACGAGCCGCCGGGCGTCCTGGAACACCAGGCCCCTCGGCAGCGTGTAAGGTTTCTTCCCCCGCCAGCGCTGTGCCCACGACATCATGTCGAACTGCTTTGGCGTGACGTTGGGCAGCGCAAATGGATTGTAGTCATGCTTGAACCACCTGGCCTGGAGGGCGAGTTTCCAGACGCCTTTGGCGCCGCGGGCCTGCCATTTGTCCGTTACAACGCGGGAGCCTTTGATAACCACCTTCGCCCCCGGCGCGGCCTGGTAGCTGATCATCTTGGCCGGCGACTCGCCACCGCGCCTGGGGCGGACCCACTCGCGATAGACACCGCTTGCCACCAGCACCCGCTGACCCGCCGCGGCGACCCGGGCCGCTCGGTTGATCGTCTTGAAGGGGCGCCCCTGCGTACCGGGATTGTCGTCGGATGCGTTGGCGGCTGAACCGTTGACGTACAAGGTGCGCGAGAACGTCAGCGCCGGCCGCCACGTCTTGAACTCGCGCCCGTCGGGGAGGAAGACTTTCGGCTCGAGACTCTTCAGACCGTCGCCCTCGCCCGCGCCCCAGGCCGTCGCGAGTCCAAAGAACAACAAGACGCACGCCGCACAGAATAAGTTGACTCGCATCATTTCACCGCCTTTACGCGTGATTTGATTAGTATACCGTCCCATCGAGGCCGCACCCAGCGGCAGAAAGACAAATCATCTGACAATCGGGCGGCGGATCATGGTAGAATCTCCGCAACGCCTTCGCACAAACTTACGATCCCGCGGACAAAAGGATTCTTCCATATGTGTATCACACCATTTTTCAGGTCGCTGTCGACCGTGCTGATCGCGGCGTTTCTCGCTGCGGCCGCACAGGCCGCCGACCGGCCGCAGTGGGGCAACCGTCACGATCGCAACATGGTATCGACCGAAAAAAATCTCCCCGAGACCTTCGACCCCGCCACGGGCAAGAACGTAAAATGGTCCGTGGATATCGGCTCGCGGACGTACTCGACGCCGATCGTCGCCGGCGGGAAGGTGTTTATCGGCACGAACAACGACCGCCCGCGCGACCCGCGGCGCACCGGCGACTTCGGCGTGCTGATGTGCTTCAACGAGTCCGACGGTAAGCTCGCATGGCAGCTTACCGTGCCCAAACTGCTGAGCGACAGGTATCTCGACTGGCCGAAAGTGGGAATCTGCTCCGTACCGACAGTCGAAGGCGACCGCGTTTACGTCGTCACGAACCGCGCCGAGGTCGTGTGCCTGGACATAAACGCCCTGGCCGACGGTAACGACGGGCCTTTCAGGGATGAAGAAAAGTTCATGACCCAGGGTGACGCAACGCCGGTGAAACTCGGAAAGTTCGACGCCGACGTCATCTGGCGATTCGACATGCGCACCGCCGCCGGGGTGAAGATGTGGCCCCACGATTCGGTGAGCGTTTCGATCATGATCGTCGGCGATCACCTGTACCTCAACACGAGCAACGGGAAGGACAACACCCACAAGAATATCCGCCGCCCCGACGCCCCCAGCCTGATCGTGCTGGACAAGTCCACCGGAAAGCTCGTCGCCGCCGACGCCGAGCGGATCGCTCCGCGGATATTCCACGCCACGTGGGCCCCGCCGTCGATGGGCGAGGTTGGCGGAAAGCGACAGGTTTTCTTCGCCGGCGGCGATGGCGTGGTTTACGCATTTGCGTCCGTCAAGGGCGGCGCCGCACCGTCCGTCAGGCCCGCCGCACTGAAGCGGATATGGCGGTTCGACTGCGATCCGTCCGCTCCCAAAGTCAATCTTAACAAGTACATCAGGAACCGCTCCGAAGGCCCGAGCATCATCTACTGCATGCCGGTCTTCCACAAGAACCGCGTCTACGTGACCGTCGGCGGAGATATCTGGTGGGGCAAGCGCAAGGCGTGGGTAAAGTGCATCGACGCGACGAAGAGAGGCGACGTCACCAGGACCGCCGAAATCTGGTCGCGCGAACTGTCGCGACACTGCTGCGCCACGGTCGCTATCGCCGGCGGACTGCTTTACGCAGGCGACCTGGGCGGTAACTTTTACTGCCTCGACGCCGAGACGGGCAAGACTGTGTGGGCCCACAAGACAAAGGGCGAAGTGTACGGTTCGGCGCTGGCGGCGGACTCGAAAATCTACATCGGCACGCGCAAGGGCCAGTTCCTCATCCTGGCCGCCGGGCGAACGAAAAAAATCCTCGCCGACATCCAACTCGACAGCGCCGTCCACGGCTCGGCCACAGCCGCCAACTCCGCGGTCTACATCGCAACAATGAAAAAACTCTACGCCCTGAAAAAATGACGTTGATTCATTATTGCAGCCGGCGCCTTTTATTCCACCGCTTCTACTCGCTAAAACTGAATGAATAGAGTTTGGCGTTTTTTAATTCAAACCGGAGGCGGATCGCGCCGGTGGTGATCTTCTTCTGCAACTTCAGAGGTCTGTCGGTCACTGTTTCGGAGATGGTCTGCGCCTCGGAAATCATCTTCCCATCCTTGTCGACGACGCTTACCTCGATCGAGCCGGATTTCGCGACGTCGGCGCTGATCTGAATGGCCTGGCCGGAGTAGGGGATCGCCGTTGTCGTGACGATGCCGGGAGAGTCTTTGCTTTCCTGCTCGTAACCGGCGAACCCGTCGGGCCTGAGGGTCGCCAGGCAGAGGAAACCGGTGCGCCATCCGTTATGCAGGTAATCGCTGCCGCCGTAATAGAGGCGGATTCCATCTTTCAGGAAGACGGGATACGCGCAGGGGTAGACGCATCCGTAGTCGTAGTCGAGTTTCTTCTCCGAGCAGGGGATCAGCGGCGTACCGGGCGAAACGCGGTTCCATTTTTTCGTGTCCGCGCTCCACGCCAGTTCCGTCCACACGCGGTTGGACGGCGTGTCGAAAATGGCGATCAATCCGATATAGACCCCGCAGCGGAAGAACACGGGCATGGCGTAAGTCTGCTGTTTGCTGCTGAGCCCTTCCAGGACCACCACTTCTCTGGTCCACTTGACGAAATCGTCGCTTTCGATTCTTGCCACCTGCCGGCCCTTGGGACGCCCCCAGGTGCGCGTGATGCCAACGTATTTGCCCAGCGTCGGCGCCCATAACGCGTTGTTGTGCGTGTCGCCGGCGACGCGGACGCCCTGGCACTTTTGGGCTTTGGACCAGTGCAGCCCGTCGGGAGAGAAACTGACGTTCAGGCCCTGGTAGATGGTCTTGTAGCGGCGCTTGGGGTCGCCATCGCGGTCGTCCCTGAACACGCCCGCGCCGTGCGGTCCGCGAAGGACGATGTTGTTCTTCTTGTCGCCCGATCCGCGCTTGTGCCGGTTCTTCGGATCGTAGTCCACCAGGCCAAGTTCGGGCTTTTCCCATTTGATACCGTCTTTCGACGTCGCGTAGCAGATGCCCATTTCCCTCCGGCCGCTGCGGTAGCGCTTCTTCTGACGCTGGTCAACGGTCCACTTCCTCGACCAGGTCGCGTCGATGATGAAGGGGCTGTACCAGCACTTGTAGATATTCTCCTTCTCGTCGAAGATGATGTTTCCGTAAAGGTTGTCGAATCGCATTTCCCATGCCTTGTCTTCGCCGAAGAGCGGGTTGGCCTGGTGTTTTTGAACGGTCCCGACGACGAGTTTCGCGTTCTCCGCTTTTTCGACGATCCGCCCGTCCAGCAGGAGGAAGCGGTTGGCCTTGGCGCCCGATGCGGGCGGGGCGATGACGGTGAAGGCGATCGCAATAACAAGAACGCGGCGACTTGTGAGACCGGCGGGTTTGGCTGGTGGATGTTTCATGGCGAGGGTTTCTCCTGGAGTTTTAAGGTTTCCGCCCAGTCGCCTGGCGGGACTGTCCGAGTCGGGTCGCCAGTATCCCGCGCGCCCGGGGGTGGTGTCAACTCCGGCGGGCGGGGCGACACGCGAACCGGTTTGAAGGCGCCGGTCTGTCGCTTTGGGCCTCGCGGGCGATGGCCTCGAGCATTCCGTTGAACATCATATTGTGGATCGGAAGGACCAGGGTCCAGTACGCCAGGCCGGCAAGACCCCCTGGTTCAAACGCGGCGGTCTGTCTTATCACCGAGGAGCGTTCGTCTCCCACAACTTCGAATTCGAGCCACGCTCGTCCGGGCAGTTTCATTTCGGCGCGCAGGCGCAGGCGGTGTCCGGGATCGTAAATCTCGACTCGCCAGCAGTCGATCCGGTCTCCCTTTCGGAGTTTGTCCGGGTCGCGTCGGCGCCTTTTGAACCCGGGCCCGCCGAAAAGTATATCCAGCCATCCCCTGATATCCCAAAGGCGGTTACCGTAGTACCATCCGGCGCCTCCGCCGATCCTCCTGACGGGCGCGAATGCCCGCATGCGTCCGACGTTTACCTTGACGGCGCGGTAGTCCAGTATCCTGTTTCCGACCCTGACGATTTTCCGGGCGGGTTCACCTGGCGGTATTCCCTCAAGTTGCGACATGGGTTTTTCGGCGAATTGGCGTTCTTCGTTCGCCAGCGTTTCGCCGATGGCCCGGCGGAGCGAAATCGGGCGTATTGGGAATGCGTCAAGAGCTTCGTGGTTTTTGACCACGCTGGGGTTTCGGACGCCTTCGATGAGCCTCCTTCCCACACGCTTGTACAACGGCGTGACCAGTGCAAGCCAGAGGCTCGAAAGCCCCGGCGTCAGCACCCTCACCGGGATCATCAGCCTGCTGAGCTTTCGCCGGCGTGCGTACTCTTGCATTATCTCCGCGTAGGATACCCGGTCGGGGCTTCCGATTTCGTATATCCTGCTCTCGCCGGGCGCCTGGTCCAGGCCGGCGACCAGGTACGCCAGAACGTCGGATATGAAGATCGGCTGGGCGGGAACGCGCACCCAGCGCGGGCATATCATTACGGTAAGGCGCTCCACGAGCGCCCGGACCAGTTCGAACGAGAGGCTTCCGGTTCCGATAACGACCGAAGCGCGGAATTCGACGGTCTCGACGCCGCACTCACGCAGGATTCGCCCCACTTCGTGGCGGCTTCGCAGGTGCGGTGAGAGATTTGGGCCCGGTTCGGCGAGGCCTCCGAGATAAATTATCCTTTTCACTCCCGCGTCCTTTGCGGCAGAGGCGAAATTCTCAGCCGCCCGGCGGTCCATCGCCTCGAAGTCTCCTTCGCAGTGCAGGCAGTGGATCAGGTAGTAGGCGGTGTCGACGCCCTCCATCGCGCGTTTCAGGGAAGCTGCGTCAAAGACGTCGCCCTCAACGACCTCGGTGGATTTGGCGCATATAGAAAGGACCTTTTCCGGACGGCGCGCCAGGCACCTTAGCTTCTCGCGGCGCCGCTGGAGCAGGCCCAGGAGCTTGCTCCCGACGTATCCGCTGGCGCCGGTCAGCAGGATGGTTCGGGACTCGGGTTGTCGATCGCGTTTTGCCCCGGCCGGTTTTCCCTCTTTTTCACCTTGTGAATTTTTGCGCGGCATTGCATATTTGTCTCCGAGTCGCGGGCGGTCAGCGTCGTCGTCGTCGCCGTCGGGGAGGTGAAGACCGCCTTCAATTCCAGGCCGCCGGTCCTGAGTTTATCTTGAAACATACCGATACGCCATAAATAATGCTGAATAATGCTGAAGGCGCTCGCCGCTATGAAGGCGTCATGGGAGATCGACCATGATTCAACCGGAACGAGTTCAGACGCTCCGTTCGGGAAAACCCGCCGGAGGGGACTACGTTCTATATTGGATGCAGGCCTCGCAGAGGGTCGAGTGCAACCATGCCCTGGAGTACGCGATTCGACGCGCAAATGAATTGAAGCGCACCGTGCTGGTTGTCTTCGGTCTGACCGATCGGTATCCCGAGGCCAACGAGAGGCATTACGCCTTCATGCTGGAAGGTCTGCGGGAGACCAGGGGCGCCCTGGCGCGCAGAGGCATCCGGTTGGTTGTCAGAAAGCAGTCGCCGGAAATGGCCGCTGTCGAACTCAGCGCCGGGGCCTGCCTGCTGGTGACAGACCGGGGATACACCCGAATCCAGAGCGCCTGGCGGAGGCGCGTCGCGCACCGGGCGTCCTGCCCGGTGATGCAGGTCGAGAGTGATGTTGTTGTCCCCGTCGAGGTTGCCTCGCAGAAGGACGAGTATTCCGCGGGAACCCTGCGGCCGAGGATCCACAAGCATCTCTCTGAATACCTGGTCCCATTAGAGCCTACCCGCCTGGTGCGGGATTCCCTGGGCGTCAAGGCGGCGGGCATTGACGTCGAGGACGTCGATACCGTGCTGTCGGGAATGCAACTTGACCGCGGCGCCGGGCGCGTCGGCGCTTTCGTTGGAGGGACGTCAAACGCCAAGCGCCTTCTGCGCCGTTTCATTACCGCCAAACTCGCCGACTACGCCCGATGCGGAAGCGATCCCGGTCTCGACATCCAGTCGCACCAGAGCCCCTATATTCATTTCGGGCAGATATCGCCTCTTTACATAGCGCTGGAGGTCGCGGCGTGCGGTGCGCCGCGGGAGGCGGTCGAGGCGTACCTCGAACAGTTGATCGTGCGGCGGGAGTTGAGCGTTAATTTCCTTCGTTACAACCGGCGCTACCGGTCCTTTCGGAGCCTGCCGCTATGGGCCAGGACCACGCTGGATATTCACAAGTCCGACAGGCGTCCAAGAGTCTATACCGCCGCCCAACTCGAACGCGCCGAAACTCGCGATCCCTACTGGAACGCCGCCATGCGGGAAATGCTTGTCACCGGTAAGATGCACGGGTACATGCGGATGTACTGGGGCAAGAAGATCCTCGAATGGACGCGCAGCCCCGCATGGGCGTTTGGCCTGGCGATTCGGTTGAATAACAAGTATTTCCTCGACGGGCGGGGGCCCAACGCCTGGAACAACGTGGCATGGTGCTTTGGACTGCACGATCGCGCCTGGGCCGAGCGGAGTGTTTTCGGAAAGGTTCGCTACATGAACGCGGCCGGTCTGGAACGTAAGTTCGACATTGACGCCTACGTGCGCCGGGTGTCGCAATTGTCGGGGCATTCGGAGTGATCCTTGCGTGGCGAGTCGAACGGGCAATACAATGCGCCGGCGATGCGTTGGATGGCGCCGGCGCCTTAACATGTAATTGTAACTGGAGAGATTACGCCATGAATTCGGAAGTTTTTCAAAGCTCAGGCGAGAGGGAGGCTTTACGCGATATTCGCAAAATCCTCGATTCCCAGAAGTTCACCGTGCTTTCAAGCCACGCCGAAGGTCAGCCCTACGCCAACCTGATAGCGTTCGCGGCGACCGATGATTTGCGGCGGATCCTCTTCTGCACTCCGCGGTCGACGCGAAAGTACGCCAATATTTCAAGCGATCCACGAGCGGCGATGCTGTTTCACACCAGCAGTAACAAGGCCGCCGACTGCCGCGAAGCCATGTCCGTAACGGCGACCGGAACGGTGGTCGAAGTACCCTACGAGAGCAGGGGCGCCGAAGCGGAGGTCATTCTGGGCAGGCACCCCGGACTTGCCGAGTTTTTCGGCGACGTAAAAAACGCTCTGCTGGCTCTCGAGGTCGAAGAATACCACCTGGTGCGACGGTTCCAGGACGTCATCCGGATTGGATTGGCCGGGGGGGGTGCTTCGCCTCTCAACGGGAACGGCGACGGGGAGTTGAAGGCTGAATCGGCCGCAGTCCTCCTGGCACACGGAAGCCGGGACGAGGCGTGGAGAGCGTCTTTCGAGCAGTTCGCCTCTTCGCTTGCCGGATCGCTCGGCGCCGGACGTGTCCGCGTCGCGTATCTCCAGTTGTCGCCCCCGACACTGTTGGAGGCGGCCACGGCCGCTGCGGAGGAGGGGTTCCGGCGGATCGCCATACTACCGCTGTTCATCTCCGCCGGCGGGCACGTCATGCGGGATGTCCCCTCGCAGGTGTCCGAAGTTCAAAACCGATGGAGCGGTCTGGAGATCACCGTCTTGCCCCGAGTCGGAGAAGATCGCCGATTCGCGGAACTGGTGGAGAAGCTGGTTTGCAGTGCCTTGGCGCGACCCGGGGCGCCTCGAGAATAAGAAAACGCCCGGAAGGCTCCGGGCGAGTCTCGCCGCCAGGCGCGTCCGCTTCATCCCCCCCCCCTGGACGCGCCTGACGGCGCGGTTGGCGCAAATTTATTTCAGCGACCGGTAGGCATTGTCCAGGGCGTATCGGAGAACCCAGGCCTTCTTTTTAGGGGTCTCGGTCTCGCCCGCTTCGGACAGGGATTTTGTCAGGCGCCTGCGGACCGACTCGGTAAGGACCGACCGGTGACCGGTCAGAAGAGATCGCGCGGTCACCTCGTAGATCGCGGCGCAGGCGTCGGCTTTGTTAGAGTTGAAAAGCGGTACGCCTCGCTCGATCGCCAGTTCGATCAGGCTCCTTGCCGCGTCTTTTGGTCCGGGTGCGGGAAGTTCGGGGATCAGAACCTTGTCGATCACGTGAATGATCCCGTTGGATGCGGCGATGTTTGCAGTCAGGACCCTTGCGCCGTTGACGGTCAGGGATCCGGCGGCGGATACCGATAGTTTCGAACCTTCAAGGCTCGCCAGCGCCCGATCGCCCAGCGCGATTTGTCCGGCGACGACGTGGTGGGTGAGCACGGCGATCAGTTTCTTCTTGTTCTCGGGCATCAGCAGCGATTCGACGGCGCCTTTGGGCAGCTTTCCGAACGCCTCGTCAGTCGGTGCGAAGACCGTGAATGGTCCCTTGCCCTTGAGCGTATCGACAAGACCTGCGGCCTTCAGGGCCGCGGCGAGATTCCTGAACTTTCCGGCCTTTACTGCCGTTTCGACGATGTCCATCGCGCCGGGTTTGGCGCCGCCGGCCGCGGGCCTCGGACCGGTCTTGCTGTCTTTGGTTGCGGCCTTTATCCAGTCGACCTCCAGGCGGAACGGGCCGGCCTTCTTGTCGGCGATCAGAAAACCGATCGACCGGACCTGCGAGCGGTTCAACTTCACCGCGGCGGGTAGTTCACGCCCGAAAGAGGTCGCCCTGAATCCCGAAAACGGCGCCCGGACAACCGTCCACTTTCCCGGTTCGGTTTTGAAGGTTGTCCGGAAGCTTCCGGCGGGGATGCGCATACTTGTTCCGACTGTCATCCAGTACGTTCGCCCGTCGCCTCGGACCCGGGCGGTCAGTCCGTCGTAGGCCGACAGATCCATGCTCTTTTGGTTATTCCGGACCGATGAGAACCCGCCGCGGTTCTCGAGGGACAGCACGCCGGAGAATAGCATCGAACCGTTGCCCGGGAATTTCGCGGCGCCCCTGGATACTCCACCCATAACATTGTCGTTCACGGCGCGCCAGCCTTCGCCGGCCCGTGCGCCGTCAAAATCGAATAGGATCTTTTCAGAGGCGTTTGTCTCCGCGGTTGCAGCCATAAAGGCCAGCATTCCCGCAAGCAAAACCGCCGCTACGCTTACGCCAGTTGTCTTGTGTGAGTAATTCATTGTTAATCTCCTTGACGTCTTGAAACTGTGCGTTTGAATGGTGAAGACATTTGCAGGCAGGTCCGGTTCGCTCGATTGACCCAGCCGGCTCGACACGGATTTTCCAGGTCGAACTAACCGGTATCAGGCGAACCGGGCTGTCCATTACCTTGATTTTGATTACCTTTTCTCGATCGTTCACGATTTTCTCCTTGTCACTGGCGGCCGGAGCCGCCGTAAAACGTTCATGTCGTTCATTAAATTGTAGGCCTTGAAATTCGTGAATTGGGAATCGACCGCAAACTTTTTAATATTTAGGGATAAATATCACAATAAGTAAGGTGGGGCTTTTAGACAAGACTTGAATATAACGTTCAAAACGTCTATGATGAAACAGGATAAGGATATTATAGGAAAGGATTGGCAAGCGATGAAGAACACGCTTTCTCCAAAGAATCTGGCGGTTGCGATAGGCGTCAGCGAATCTTCGGTTAAACGTTGGGCCGATTCGGGGGCGATACATATAGTCAGAACTGCAGGAGGGCATCGGAGAATTCCGCTCCAGGAGGCCGTCAGGTTCGTTCGCGATGCCGGTGTTCGGGTGGTCCGGCCCGAGTTGATCGGTTTTCCCGAAACCAGTTACGACCGAAACGACCCGGGGTCCGACCAGGCCCGGGCCGATATGCTCTTTGAGGCCCTCAGGGACGGTGTGCGCGACGGCGTTCTGGGCTTGATCCAGGGATGGTTCCTGTCTGGCCGGGACCTGTCGTGGATCTTCGACAAACCGATATCCGATGCGATGACCCGGATAGGCAGGTTGTGGCTTCACCAGGGAGACGGGGTGCTTCTCGAACACCGCGCCACCGATCTTTGCATCCAGGCGGTGACGCAGATTCGATTGGCACTGCCTGGCGAGAGCCCCGATGCCCTCGTCGCGGTCGGGGCGTCTCCGGCCGATGATCCGTATCTCCTTGCGAGCATAATGGCCGCGACCATTCTGCAGGATGCCGGTATGCACGCGATTAACCTCGGGCCCCAGACCCCGCTGAGCGTCCTGCAGGACGCCGCCGAGACTCATCACGCCTCCATGGCCTGGTTGTCAGTGTCGACCGAAACCGGAGCCGAAAACGCCTCCAGCGGTTTGGACAGGTTGGCCGACGCCATGCAGGACGGTGGAATTCGCCTGGTTGTCGGTGGCAGGGCGGCGGGGCTACTGAAATCCACGAGGATACCAAATCTGGTATTTATCGACAGCATGGCGGAACTGGCCGCCTTCGCCAAGGGGCTGCACGCTCGGAGTTAGTATCCATCCTCTGCTGTTTCGGGCCCAATAATACGTTGCAGGGCGTTAAAACCACTTTACTTCCAGCTCGAAGCGTACACCAGCACCACTCGAAAACCAACGCCCGCAATACCAACCTGGGAAAAGGCCTCTCGGGCCGCAGAACGACATGCATCAGGAAAACCGCCCCATGAACCTCCGCGTATGACATGAACGCGCAGTGCGTTGCCCGTGCCCGCTGAAAACCCGCGCGGGTCCACTCGGTGCGATTTCAGCTTTTTCGAAAACTCGTAATAGTCCTTGTCGTAGTAGTCACTGCACCATTCATTTACACTGCCATGCATGTCATACAGACCCCATGCGTTGGGCTTCTTCTGACCTACCGGGTGGAGATAGTTCTTCCGCCGATCGCCCATGGGCATGCTGTTGTAAGCAATCCAGGCATAGTCTCCAAGCCTCCGAGGATCGTCTCCAAAGCAATACGCCGTCTTGCTTTTCGCCCGGCAGGCGTATTCCCACTGCGCCTCGGTGGGAAGGACCACCTTCTTTCCGGTCTTTTCCGAGAGCTTCCGGCAAAAATTGCTTGCATCATCCCACTTTATGTAGTTGGCGGGATTGTTGGAATTGGCGATCGCTTTACCGTTCCAAGGTTCGCTGCCCATCAACACACGCCATTGCGCTTGGGTAACCTCGTGAATCCCAATGTAGAACGGTTTGCTGATTGTCACCTCGTGCAGAGGATGCTCGTCGAAGCACCGCGACTTCTGTGCTTTGTACCGCCGAACCGTTTCCGCCGGGGAGAACCGGCTGCCCATCATGAACTTACCAGCCGGGATCAGCACCAGCTTCATCGTCACACTCTTGCCGAGGTCCAGTGTGATGTAATTTCTGACCGTGGACTCCTTTGGGTAGATGCCCGCCTCGGGGAAAGCCTCTCGCAGATTCGCCAGACCCGCATTCGTTACCTGTGTCTGCTGAAGACCGAGATATCGCAATCCCGCCAGACCCTTGAGGTGCGCCAGACCCGCGTCGGTGATCTTCGTCCCTGACAGGCCGAGATGCTTCAATCCCGTCAGGCCCTCGAGGTGCGCCAGACCCGCGTCGGTGATATTCGTCCCTGACAGGCCGAGTACCTCCAATCCCTTCAGGCCCTCGAGGCGCGCCAGACCCGCATTGGTGATCTTCGTGCCTGAAAGGTCCAGACTTCGCAATCCCGTCAGGCCCTCGATGTGAGACAAACCCCTATCCGTGACCTTCGTCTGCTGAAGACCGAGATCCCGCAATCCCGCCAGGCCCTTGAGATTCGCCAGACCCGCATCCGTGATCTTCGTCCGCCCAAGGTCGAGATTCCGCAATCTCGTCAGGCCAACGAGGTGCGCCAGACCCGGATCCGCGATCTTCGTGCCTGAAAGCTCTAAATCCCGCAATCCCGTCAGACCCTTCAGGTGCGACAAACCGGCGCTGGTGATCCCCGTGTCCCAAAGCCCCAGCAACTGCAATCCCTTCAGGCCCCTAAGGTGCGCCAAATCGGCGTCGGTGGCTATAAAATTCAACCACAGGCCCGGGATTCTCTTTGCTGCGATCTCGCGGGCAAGGATATCCATATCAACCAAGCCGGACGGTTTGACCGCCCACGATTCACAGTGTGGTATCTCCAGCGGATTGTCCGAGGGAGTTTTGCCAATGCGGTTCCATTTTAATGCGCCCTGACGCTTGTAGAAGACCAGAAAAGGCAAGTTGGAGGACAACGCACAACCACCTTTGGCGGACATTGTAAGGGGTTGCGTTGTGGTGGTTGGTGGTGAAGGTCGGGATTCAACCAAACCGCCCTTACCTTCACACCCGCATGAAATCACGAAAAGGCCTGTCGCTGATACCACAAAAAGCGTTTTCACACTAACGCACATCCCTAAAAGGAACACCTTACTCATGTTTCACTTCTCTTTCGGATGGATGGTATTGTCGGATCGCTTATCTCCACACGATTCAAGAATGGCATTTGAAGCAATTATATCCGACGCGCTGCGTTGGGCAAGCCGAATCACAAACACCCCGCTGTCGCGGGGGGTGAGAAGGGTTTCCGGCATGCCTGTCTCCTTTTTGGACTTACGCCTATGAAGCCTCTCAGGATGGATCAATGAACTTAAAGGGAAAAACTTCTTTCAGGTTCGTGCGATTATTATCTCCGCCGGAACAGGTTAGCACAGCACGCCAGGCGAAAACTGGGCAAGGTAGTGCATCATGAGATGCCAAACCCAGCAATGGAACCCAGCGGGCAGGCAA
>Ga0180429_10002789_pt1 | contig 14268 bp, 6 predicted proteins | sample SS_ome_FD_132428 | JGI IMG/M metagenome (GOLD analysis project Ga0180429, IMG submission 132428) | Hypersaline lake sediment archaeal communities from the Salton Sea, California, USA - SS_1_S_1 metaG | ecosystem: Environmental > Aquatic > Non-marine Saline and Alkaline > Hypersaline > Sediment ...
GATCAAGGAATCGAAATACTTGATTTCGCTTGAATGATGAAATAAAAGCATCTTTGGTTGTTAGTCAAAGATGGGAGGAGTAGTGTCTCTAAAATATTCTTAAAAGAAAATAAACCAATATTTTTTAATCTATATTTACCTTTGGGAAAGAAAGGCGGCCGCCGGCCGAAAATGGAGGAGCGCTTTCCGGCCGAGGGCCGCCCGCGGCGGGCCTATGGCATCACCGCCACGCCGATGGCGTAGAGTCGGTCCGTGTAAGGGGCGACGCCGCAGGTGGCTTCCGCGTGGTAGTAGCCGGGCTCGGCCACCAAGTCGAAGAGGAAGCATCGATCGTCGAAGGCGAGGCCGGCCTCGGCGGTGACGTCCTCGCCGTCCAGGTTGTAGACCGCCCAGTCGAAGACAGGGCAATCCGTTTGACCCGCGGCGGGCACCGAAAGGAGCAGGGGCTCCCCGTCCTCCCGCACGTCCGCCACGATCCCCAGGCCGTAGACGAGCTCCTCCGGACCGGCGTAGGTCCCCAGGGGAACGAAGCAGTCCTCGGGCACCAGGACGACGCCCCGCTGCTCGACGTCGCAGATGCTTCGGCACTCCACCCGGATCGCGTGGACGGTCGTCGTCTCCTCGGCGCTGGCCGAGGCGTCGTCGGAATCCACGTGAACGAGGTTCCGGAGATGGGTCCCGTCGGGCAGGCCCGTCTTGGGCTTCACCGTGACGACGACGGCCCCCGACTCGCCGGGGGCGAGGTCGCCGACGTTCCAGCGGTTGTTCCCCTCGTCGGGGGCGGGCGAGGCCGACACGAACTGGACGTTGGGATCGTACACCTCGGTGACCGTCACGTTGGATGCCGTTTCCGCGGCGTCGGGCCCGTTGGAGTAGGAGATGGTATAAACGAGGTTGCGGTCCGATTTGACCGGGTCCGGGGAATCCGCTTTGGAAACGCTCAGGCCGGGGCTGCTCTGGACCAGGGTGACTTCCTGGGCGGCGGCCGAGGCGTCGTCGGAAGTCAGGTAAGCCCTGTTTCGAAGGTGGGTCCCGTCGGGCAGGGGCTTGTTCACCTTGACCGTCACCTCGACGGCGCCGAAGTCGCCGGGGGCGAGGTCGCCGAGGGTCCATCGGTTGTCCGTGCCCGCGTCCGGGGAGGGCGTGGCCGACACGAAGGTTGCGTCGGGGTCGTACGTCTCCGTGAGCACCGCGTTGGCGGCGGTCTCCGCCGTGTTGGAGGCGTTGGAGTAGGAAATGGTGTAGGTCAGATTCTCGCCGGCCTTCACCGGGTCCGCCGAGTCTTTCTTGGCGACGCTCAGCTTGGGGCTGCTGTGCACCAATGTGATTTCCTTGGCGGCGGCGGAATCGTCGTCGGAATCCAGGGAAGCCCTGTTCAGAAGGTGGGTCCCGTCGGGCAGGAGCTCCTTGACCTTCACCGTGACGAGGACGCTCCCCGACTGGCCCGGGGCGAGGGTGCCGATGTTCCATTGGTTGTCGCCCGCATCCGGTGAGGGGATGGCGGAAACGAAAGCGACGTTGGGATCGTAGGTCTCCGTGAGGACCACATTCGTGGCCGTTTCCGTGGCGTCGGATGCGTTGGAGTAATGGATGGTGTAGGTCAGATTTTCGCCGGGCTGCACCGGGTCCCCCGAATCCTTCTTGCTGACGCTCAAAGTCGGGTTGCTCTGCACCAGGGTGACTTCCTTGGCGCTGGCGGAATCGTCGTCGGAATCCAGATGCACACTGTTCAGCAAATGAGTGCCGTCGGGCAGGGGCGTTTTCACCTTGACCTCGACGACGACGATCCCGGAAGCTCCGGGGGCGAGGCTCCCGATGTTCCACTGGTTGTCTCCCGCGTCGGGAGAAGGTATGGCCGAAATGAGCTCGACATCGGGGTCGTAAACCTCGGTGAGGACCGTGTTGGTGGCCGTTTCCGTGGCGTTGGATGCGTTGGAGTAGTGAATGGTGTACACGAGATGCTCGCCAGGCTTGACGGGACTGACGGAATCCTTTTTCTTGACGCTCAACTTGGGGCTGCTGTGAACCAGAGTGGCTTCCGTGGCCGAAGCCACGGCGTCGGAGGCCGCCGCGAAAACCCTGTTCAGCAGGTGAGTCCCGTCGGGCAGGGGCGTTCTCACTTTGACCGTGACGACGATGATCCTGGAAGCTCCGGGGGCGAGATCGCCGAGACTCCACCGATTGTTGGTCCCTGGGTCGGGGGCGGGCGTGGCCGACACGAAGGTCGCGTTGGGATCGTAGGTTTCGGTGATGGTCACGTTGTCGGCGATTTCCGTGGCGTCGGACGCATTGGAGCAATGGATGGTGTATATGAGATCGTCGCCGGGCGTCACCGGGTCCGCCGAGTCCGTTTTTTTGAGGCTCAGCTTGGGGCTGCTCTGAACGTGAGTGGCTTCCCGGGCGCTCGCCGAAGCGTCGTCGGAGTCCATCTGAACGCTGTTTCGGATCAGGGTCCCATTGCGGAGCGGCGTTTTTACCCTCACTGCGACCCTTATGCTCCCCGAGTCGCCGGGGTCGAGGGTGCCGATGTCCCACCGGTTGTTTCCCGCATCCGGAGCCGGTGTGGCCGACACGAAGGTCGCGTTGGGATCGTAGGTCTCCGTGATGACCACGTTGGTGGCCGTTTCCGTGGCGTCGGATGCGTTGGAGTAGTGGATGGTGTAGATGAGGTTTTCCCCCGGTTTCACGGGATCCGCCGAATCCTGTTTGGTAATGCTCAGCGTGGGACTGCTCTGCACCTCCGTGGATTCAATCGCGGTGGTCGTTTGACCCGTCGCATCCATCTGAACACTGTTCAGAAGCTGGGTGCCGTCTGGCAGCGGCGTGTCCACCTTGACCGTGACGGAGATGTGTCCCGAGTCGCCGGCTCCGAGGGTGGCGATGGTCCAGCGATTGTCGGTGCCCGCATCGGGAGCGGGCGTGGCGGATACGAAGGTGACGTTGGCATCGTAGGTCTCGGTGATGGTCACGTTGTCGGCATCCGATACGGTAGAGGCGTTGGAATAGGTGATGGTGTAGGTGAGATTCTCGCCGGGTGTCACCGGGTCCGTCGAATCTTTTTTGTCGATGCTCAGCACCGGGGGCGGTTTGAAGCCTTGGACCCGGATGACGCGATTCGATGTCCCGAAGGTCGAGAAGAGAAAGTCTCCCGTCACCGGGTCGATGGCCGCTCCTTCTCCGCCGGTGAGTCCGGTGACGAAGTTCTCTCGTGTTCCGACGATCGGGTCTCCGTTGGCGTCGGCCTCGTAGGCGGCAACCTTGTTTGCTCCGTACTCGGTAACGAGGATGGTGGTGTTGGGGAATTGCGGCGATCCCGGCGGGGCGTAAATGAATCCCTCGGGCCCGCCTGCAAGCGTGGCTTCCAGGCTGGAACTGGTCAGGTTGTATGTTCCCGAACCGTCGGCCGCGTAGTCAATGTTATAGAACTCCCCGTTCGGATAGCTGCAAACCTTCAGCTTTCCTGCGCCGCCGATTCCAGGGGGCACGAAGGTTAGGGCACCAGGCGAGGGATTCACACCTATGCTGTCCAGTTCCACGATCTTGGAGTCGGCAGTGGCGCCGGGCTTCACTTGCCCCACACGGTTATCGTCAGGGCTGGGAGCTGTTTGGTACCTCGCATAGAAGAGAACGCCTCCGGGGCCGTATGCGATGCCGCCGTCATTGTTGGCTCCGAAGCCCAGGGCCGTGGGAGTACCGAAGCCGGTAACGTGTTCTCCCGCCCCCCGGATCACGGGCACCTCGTAGAAGCGGCCCGCCGCATTGTTCGCCCGTCCTCCGATGAGGATCGTATCGGGGTCCCCGGCTTTGAAGACAAGCCCCCCGTAGTTGGTAGGAAGCCCCGTGATGGAGCCGAGGTTGAAGGCCGTGTAGTCGGTGTTGTAAGGAGCTGCAACCGTTTGGGCGGACCCGACTTCCGGGGTCGTCAACTGCACAAGGACAAAGAGCAAACCTGCAACCCCGGCCAAGCCGAATCGCTTCAGGCTCCCCGCCTTATCCGAAGCATTTGATTCTTGGATCTCGATGTCGTTCATTTCGGGATTCCTCTCTGCGTGTGTATCAAAGGTCAATATCTCGGTTCGAGCTCCCTTCTCCATCTTTGCGGAAAGCTCTATTTTACGAGGATTTCCCGTCGAGCCGCCCCCCCCGAAAGGGGGTGAAAAAGAGGGGGTTTTTTTCAAATGATCTTCAAGCGCTTGGCTTCTTGGATGGCCTCGATGCGATTGTTGGCATCGAGCTTGGCGTAGATGCTCTTGAGGTGCCCTTTGACCGTTTCCACGGTGACGAACAACTTGTCGGCGATCTCCTTGTTCCGCAGCCGCCGGCCCAGCAATTCCAGCACGTCCAGCTCGCGGTGGGTCAAGAGGGGAGCGGAGGTCCCGAGACCCGGAGATCGAGTGTGGAGGGACGGCGAGGGAGGAGAATCCCCCGGCGAAGGGGACAAGGACGGGCCGGCCGGGACCGTTGGGGCCGCCTTCCCCAAAGCGGCCGGGAGCTTTTCCTCTTCGGCGCCGAGGTCCCGGTGCTCGCTTTGGGCTGCGAGCCTCTCCGTTGCGTCTTCGCCGGCTTGGGCATGCCGGGCGGCCTCCCGGGCGAAGCCGTGCTCGCCGAGCCATCGAGCGGCCCGGAGATGGAGGCCGGCGATCTTCGCGGGACTCGTGCGGCGCTTCAATTGGCTTTGAAGGACCTCCCGAAACAGGGGATGGTAACGGAGCCACAAGCCCCCCGCGTCCACGGGAGCGACGAACAGACGGGCATCCATCAGGTGCTCCATGAAGTCCTCGCCGCTTTCGCCCTTACGATCCGGTCCCGGGCCGCTCGGCGCCAGGGCTTCGCAGAGGGAGGCGCAAAAACACTCCGGAATGGAGCTTCTCAAAAGGTACCGGTTGAACCGGGGCGGCACTCGGGACAAGACCTCCTGGATCAGATAGTCCCGAACGTATGAGCTCCTTTCCGCCAAGCCGTCCATGAAGCTTTCCTTGTTGGCTTCGTTTTTGATGGACAGGGCCGCCAAATGCAAGCCCGTGGCCCAGCCCTCCATTTTTTCTTCCAGGGCCCGCACGGTTCCGGGCGGCACGGGAGCCCGAAGAAACCGTTCCAGAAACGATCGGGCTTCGTCGGGAGTGAAGCGCAGGTCCGCGAGGTCGATCTCGGTCAACATTTCCCGGTTGCGCAGAGCGGTGAGTGGAAGAGGAGGGGCTTGCCGGGAAAGGAGCGCAAGATGCATGACGGAAGACGGGTGCTTCAGCAGCTCCGCCACCAAGTCGTGCACGGCGGTTGCTTGAATTCGATGGTAGTCGTCCAGCACCAGGATGAAGCGCCGGGGCAATGTTTCCAGGTCGTCCAGGAGACGGCCCGCCACGGTTTTCAAGAACGGCGAAGGCCCGGCTTCCAGCAAGGTCTTCGCTTCCAGCTCCCCTTGGGGGAAAACGCTTTGGATGGCTGCGACGACATAGCCCAGAAACGCGCGCATGTCGTTGTCGGTTTCATCCAGCGACACCCACGCGCCGGGCCATCGGGACACCTCCATCCACTGGGCGGCCAGAACGCTCTTGCCGTAGCCGGCCGGTGCGGCCATGAGCGTCAAGGGGGCCCTCGCACCGTTTTCCAGCCTTTCGACCAAGCGCGCTCTGGGGACGATATGGGAAGGGAGCGCCGGGCGGCGCAGCTTGGCTTGCCGTATGCGCAAGGGCTCTCCACGAGGCTCGAGGGGGAATTCCGAAAGAATCGTCCTGTAGTCGGAAACCAGGAGATCGGAAATGGACTTGCTCAGATACACGTTGCCGGAGATCACCGTTCGAATGCCCTCGATCAACTCCTCCGGAACGCACTCCTTGAGTATGTAGCCCGAAGCCCCTGCCCGGATCATGTCCCTCACGAACCGTTTGCCGGCATGCACCGAGAGGGTCACCACTTTGGTTCCCGGGGATTCCGACAGGACCCTGCGGGTAGCTTCGATCCCGTCCAGGTTGGGCATGTTGATGTCCATCACCACGAGCTCCGGGGATTTCTCGAGGACCAGCTCGATGCCCCTTTGTCCGTCGCCGGCCTCCCCCACGACCACGAGGTCTTCCGCTTTGTTCAGCAGATGGCGAAGCCCCTCGCGAAACATGGGATGGTCGTCGATCAACAGAACGGTATGCTTCATGGGCTTCTCTCAAGGTCCGATTCGGAGACTGTGTTTGTTTTGAACTTTAAGAATTCGATCATTCGGATTTGTTTAGGATTTCGAAATTCGATATTCGAATTCAACGCGCACGGGGTTTTCGGACGGGTCCCTATCGCCTTGCTTCCCCCAGCGGCAGGGTCAGAGTCGTCCTGCATCCCTTGCCCGGTCGGGATTCGATGTCCAAGGATCCCCCCAGGTCGGTCATGCGCTCCTGGATGCTGAACAGGCCGAACCCTCCGTTTGCCCCCGTTCCCGGAATTGCCCCGCCGGGGTCGAAGCCGGCACCGTCGTCCTCCACAACGACTTTCAACATGCCGGCTTCTTCGAATATCCGCACGCTCACCGTTTCGGCCCGGGCGTGCTTGACCACGTTGACGAGAAGCTCGCGCACGTTGCGGAGCATCAGGGTCCGCGCGTTTTCGTCCAGAGCTTTTCCGTGCGTCTCGCCGAAGGTGTCGATCAATCGGGTCCTCAAGCCGTGCCGCTTCTCCACCTGTTCTTCCATCCACTCGAGTACGGCATCGCCCAGACCGACCCCGTTTGTCGAAGGGGTGCTCAGCTCGGAGATCAAATGTCTCGTGTCCTGCAAAGCCTCCAGCAGAAGATTGGAAACGTCCTTGATCAGGATATTCCTCCGCAGGTCCGACGGGGCTTCCAAAACGGCGTCCAACTGAATTCGGGCCAGGGCCAGGGAATGGCCCACATGGTCGTGGAGGTCGGCGGCAACGGCCCGCCGCTCGTTTTCCGCCGCAAGGGTCAATTGCGAAGCCAGGGCCTTGAGGCGCTCTTGGTACTGCCGCATTTTCCTCTCCGTCTCTTTTCGGTCGGCGACGTTTCTCACGATGCCCGTCACCCGGGCCACCTTGCCGTCCACCATGAAGAGGGAAAGCTTGATGTCCGCCGGAAAGAGCTCGCCGCCCTTTTTCCTCATGGGCTGTTCCACGGCAAGGACCTCTTTCCCTTGGGCGATGGCTTCCTCGATCCTGTCCCCCGCATGGAGCCAATCCTCTTTGTCGGGATACAGAAATTCCGTCGTCCTTCCCAAATATTCGCGAGGCTCGTAGCCGAAAACGCCGTGGGTGTCGTTGGCCCATTCGATGACCCTTTCGGGCAGCTTGATGGAGAAAACGGCGTCGGGCAGGGAATCCATCAAACTTTGGAGGTACTCGCCGCTCTCCCTGAGCAGTTTTTCGGCTTCCCTGCGCCGAGCGACTTCCGCCGCCAACGACCGGTTGCCGGCTTCCAGCTCCGAGGTGCGTCGGCGCACTTGGTCCGCCAGCTTCCGGTTCCAGAATAGAGTCAGGAGCACGATGCCCGATGCGCCGGCGGCGAGGATCGCGATCAACTTGAAGATATCGGCGGGATCGACGGCGTACTCCACCTTCACCGAAGACCATTTGTTGATCATGGCGGCCTTCTCGCTGTGGGGTATGGCGTCCATCACCTTGTCCATGATGCTCCGCAGCTCCGGCCAGTCGATTCTCACGCCCAGGCCCACGGCGGCGTCGGGCAAAGCGCTGGGGACGGATGCCTTGAGATTCGTCAGTCCGAACTGGTTGATCATGGAAGAGGTGGCCAGCAAGCTGCCGATGAAGGCGAAAGCCCTTCCCGTGCAAACCGCTCGGAGGGCCTCTTCGTTGCTTGGGTGGATCAGCAGGTCGATCTCCGGATAATCCCGGGCGAGCAGTTCGTGGGTGACGTAGCCGTCCACCACCGCCACGGTTTCGCCGGACAGGCTTCCCATGGAATGGACGAAGGGAGCGTCGTCGCGGGTGAAGATGAATTTGGGGGACGACACGAAGGGCTTCGTGAACAGGATGACCTTTTCCCGCTCGGGGGTGGGGTTCAATCCCGCAATGACGTCGGGTCCCGTCTTTTCCGTCAATCCCTTCATGGCCGAAGGAAAGCCAAGGCGAGGGTCGCCGATGTCGAATGCGATGCCCGTGCGCCCGGAGATTTCATGGAGCAAATCGACGAAGATGCCCGAGGGCTTGCCGCCTTTGAAGGTCATAAAGGGCGCGTGGTCCGTCGAGAAAACGCGCACCCGGGAGTTGCTCTCGATCCAGGCGCGCTCCCGGGGCGTCAGCTCCATGTCGTCGGGCTGCTCCGACAGGCCGGCTTTTTCGTCGCGCGAGCCGGTCGTCGTCTTGCGCAAGGACGGGTCGTAGAGAAAACCCTCCGGGACGGCGGACGTTTCGCTCAGCCCGAGCCGCCGGTAGGTTTCGGCGATGCGGGCGTATCGTCCGGGATCGATTTCGCCCACGGGGACCAGGTCCGGCACGATCAACTGGTCGATGATCTTCGCCTCGTAGCGGAGCTGGTCGTCGTCGAGGGTCGGATTGTATTTGCTCCGGATCAGGCGGATCATCTCGTCTTTGTGCTCCAAAGCGTATTCCCAGCCCTTCCGGGTGGCCCGGATCACTTTTTCCACTCGCTCCGGATGGTCCCGAATCTCCTTTTCCACCGTAAACAGGTTGTCGCCGTAAAAGTCGATGCCGTAGCCGCGGGGGTCCATGATATTGACATGGACTCCCATTTTTTTGAACCGGAAAGGCTCGTTGGAAAGATAGGCCACCATGGCGTCGATATGGCCGCCGAGGAAGTCGGAATAACTGGAGCGATGAGGCACCACGGTGATGGATTCCAGGTCCCCGAGAGCGTCGAGGATCATGGCCCGAATGGGGACGCTGCCGACGGTGGTGGTGGCCAGCATCACTTTCCTGCCCACCAGGTCCTCGGGGGCGAAAATGGAGCGCTCCTTTTTGCTGACGAGCACCTGGGCCGAATGCTGAAAGATTTGAGCCAGCACCACCACCGGCTCGCCTTCAAGGCGCAGCTTCAAAAGGGCCGGGTCCCCGACGCCGTATTGGACTTTGCCTTCCAGCAAAGGCGCGAGGCGATCCTCCCGCGGTTGGTATTCCCGCAGGATGACGCGCAGGCCCTCGTCGGCGTAAAAGCCCTTTTCGACGGCGGCGTAGTAGCCGGCGAACTGAAACTGGTGGAACCACCGCAGTTGGATGGCCACCGGCTCCAGCTCCGTCCCGTGCCCTTTGTCCAAGGGCGAAAAAAGAGAAAACAAAAGAAGGGTTCCCAGCAGCAGGAAGAATTTCAACGCCGGCCTTTTCATGCGAAGCCTCTGTCCGTTCGTTGGACACAAGGGGGCGGGTCCTCGGTCCTATCCCCTCCTTTTTGGGGTGCTCGAAAAAGCGGGACGCCCCTTTTTTACCTCTTTTCGGGGGGAGCGCCAAGCGGAAAAACCTCTATCTTTTAGACTGACATGATCGGGGTAGCTTCGCCAAGCATCGAACAGGATTGCCATTGAAACAGGAATCATTCCAAAGGAGACGAACCATGAAGACTTGTACCGTGACAGTCGTTTTTCTGTTGCTTCTCGGCGCCGGGGCGGCGTGGGCTGCGGACGATATCCGGGTGGAGCGCGTCCAGTTCAAGCGCGGGGCCAACAGCGCCGTGGTCGAGGGATCGATAAAAGGTTACGAAGCCGTCGATTACGTCCTTCGAGCCGGCAAGGGGCAGTACATGAACGTCAGCATGGCCACGGACAACGGGGCCAATTATTTCAACATCCTGGCCCCGGGCGAAAACGAGGCCGCCATGTTCGTCGGTTCCACAAGCGGAAGCCAGTACGAGGGCACCCTGCCCGAGAGCGGCGACTACAAGATCCGGGTTTACATGATGCGGAGCGCCGCACGCCGCAACGAAGTGGCCAAATATCGCCTGGAGATGATCGTTGACAACGCCGGCGGAGGCTCTTCGGGCAGCGACGCCAAAGTTCCGGGGACCGACTACCACGCCACCGGCGACATCCCTTGCTCCATGGGCGGGGGGCAGCCCGCGGGATCCTGCCCCTTCGGCGTGAAGCGCGAGGGCGGCGGCAGCGCCATGGTGACGGTGACCAAGCCCGACGGCCGGACGAGGACCATCTTTTTCGAGAAAGGCCGGGCCGCGGGATACGACGAAAGTCAAGCCGATCCCGGCGAATTCAAGGCTTCCAAGGAAGCCGATCTCAGCATCATTCACATCGGTCAGGAGCGCTACGAAATTCCCGACTCGGTGGTGTGGGGAGGGTAGTGCTTCGTTGTTGCCGCGAAAGCGGGAGCCCATGAAAGACGTCCCAAGTGACGGGGACTTCGAAAACCTGTCAGGGCAAAGTTGGCGGGACATTCGCAAGGAGGCATTCCATGAAAAATTCGATGATTGTATTGGCTGCGGTTTTGGCTTTGGGAGGTATGATGGCCGGTTGCGTGGTCGTGCCGGAAGCGACGCAAAGCACGCCAAGCTCCATGACTCGGGACGTTCCGGAAGTCAACTTGGACGACATGCTGGGCATGAAAGCGAGAAACCTGGATTCGACCATGGAATCGCGGGGCTTCGCCAACGCGGGCGGCTACAAGACCGGGGACGCCTCCATCACTACCTGGTGGAATGCGTCCACCCGGCAGTGCGTCAACGTGGAAACCCGCCAGGGGCGTGTGGACGCAATGAATGAAGTGGACGGCAGCGAGTGCAAAAGCGGCGCAAGAGGCTCTTCCTCGGGCGCGGACGACGAGGCCGCCTCAGACCCCTCGGTGCGTGCCGGACGGGGTGATTTCGACGCCACCGGCAAGGTTCCCTGTGCGCAATATGCCGGCCAGCCCATGGGACAGTGCGATTTTGGCGTGTCGCGCGCCGGCGGCGGGACCGCAACCGTCGTCGTTACCAAACCCGACGGCGTGAAGCGGACGCTTTTCTTCACCAAGGGGGAATTCGTCAGCGCCGACACGTCCCAGGCCGACGGCTACCCCGAATACGGCGCCGAGAAGGAAAACGATCTCTTCATGATTCGTGTCGGCGACGAGCGCTACGAGATTCCCGATGCGGTCGTCTGGGGAGGTTAGCGTCTCTTTCAACCTTGATTCTTGGGGCCGATCTCCCGCCACGTGGAGCAAGGCCCGCATCCTTCAGACCGTTTCCCCCAAGTCCCCCCTTCTCGAAAGGGGGGGGAGGGGATTTCAAAAGGATGCCGGAATCAGATCGAAGCCTATATCAAAGAGCGCTCCACCGTGGAGCTCAGCCACGGCGTTTGCGAGGAATGCGCGAGAAAACACTACCCGGACATGGACTTTTTCGACGATTGAAGAAAAGGACGCCAATGAAACATTTGTCCGGGAGCAAGGGCGTTTCCGCCATTTTTAAGCATCGGGAAAAAACATGAGCCGTTTCCGCCTTGTCTGCCTATCTCTCACCGCTATTTTCGCCTTGGCCTACGTGGCTGCTTTGTTCCTCTACGTGTCCGCCGAGATCGGCCTTTGGGGTGATTGAAGATATTCACCGCACCGCCACGCCGAAGGCGTACATTTCGTCACTTGTTCCGTCGCACACGGCTTCCACGTGGTAGTAGCCGGGCTCGTCGGTGAGGTCGAAGCGGAAGCAGGCGCAACCTGTAATGGCTTCCCCGGCCTTCTCGGTGATGTCGTTGCCGTCCAGATCGTAAACCTTCCACCGGGGGACCTCGCAGTCGGTCCCCGGAGGCAGGGTCAGGGTCACGGGCTCTCCACCCGGCCGGACGTCCATGACCACTCCCATGGCCATGACATCGACCCGCCCTTCCCCTTGGCCGCCGAGGGGGATGAAGCACCGGTCCCTTGGCAGACGGATCACTCCCCGCTGGGTGTCTTCGCAGATGTCGTCGCACTGGATGTTCAGGCTGAAGGTGTAGGTGAAGGCGGCCCCCTTTTCGTCCTCCACGGTGATGGTGATTTCCACCGGTCCGAAGAAGCCTTCGGGAGGCGTGTAGGTGATTCGCCCCGTTCGGGGATCGTAGGCCACTTCCCCTCCCGCATCGTCGGAACCGGAAACGAAGAGCACTTCACCGCCTTCGGGATCGCGGAACATTTCGTCCAGAACCCCGATGAGCCCCCCGAAGCGGGTGAGGCCCGGAGGCGGCTCGTAACTCTCCCTCAAGACGGGAGGCGCGTTGACGGTGAGGAAAAGGGTGGCGGTGTTGGAGGTGAAGCCTTCCGAGTCCTTGATGGTGTATTCCAGGGTGTCCGGACCCGCGGGATTGCCTTCCGGGTGGGTGTAGAGGATCACTCCGGGAGCCGCGATCTCCGCCGTGCCCTTGGTCGGCGGAGCGACGATCTCGAGGGTGGAAAGGTCGAGATCGGAAAGCCCGAGGGCGGTGTCGTTGTCCGTCACTGTCACGGCTACGGAGGCTCCTTCGTTGAGACCGGCGTAGTCGTCCCGAGCCAGGGGAGGGAGGGCTTCGAAGGCTCCGATGTCCGTCGTCGCGCTTCCGTCCGCATCGCCGTCGGCGAACCGGGGGAAGCCCTCTCCCCGCTGGTCCGTGGTCAGGTCGAAGCGCTCGGCCTCTTCATCGTCCCCGGCGTCCAGGGCCGGGCTGTCCGGAGGCAGGGCGTGGGTGAGGGTCGGGCCTCCGTTGTCGGCCAACTCGTCGAGAAGGGGATCCGTGCTTTCCCGGTCTCCCGTCTCGGTCAATCCGCAGGAATCGTCGTCGGAGAGATTGTGGCCGCGGGAAGTGATGGTGCCGTTGTCGAAGCAATTGGGAACGTCGAGACTGCCCGAAAAAATGGTGTTGGACGTTTCCACCACGCCGGTATTGAGGAGGGCGCCCCCCGAAGGCTCGAAACCGTTTTCCTGCGCCGGGCGGACGACCTTTCTTTTCGACAAGGCTTCCAGCCTGGAAAGGGCCTTGAGTCGGGGGCTCGAGGACCGTTTGGCGGTCGAGAGCGTTTTCTTACGACTGCGGTCTGAAAAATCTTCCAGCGCGGGATCGTAACCATTGCCCGAAAGGGTGCTGTTCACCAGGGCGGTGGAAGCGCCGTAGGACGCTCCGTTTTGGCGGATGGATTTGGTCTCGTCTCCGGAAGTGATGGTGGGCACCAAGGCCGATTCGGAAGAGGACGCCGCCCCGGTCGTTGACGTTTCGTCATCGCTGTATCCTGCATTGGCGATGCCCCCTCCCAGAAGAGCCATGTTGCCCGAAAGGGTGCTGTTGGCTACGAGGGCGTAACTGAAGTAACCGCCGTTTTGGCGGGCTTCCGCAGACGAGGGGGCGGACGAGGTGCTTTCGGACTCGTTCGAAGACCGCTGTTGTCCAAGATGCATTGGGTTGGAGGGGCGCACCGGAAGCCCGAAACCGTTGAAGAGCCCCCCTCCGGCCAGCAATGCCACATTTCCCGAGAGCAGGCTGTGCGAAAGGGTGACGGAGCCGCCGAAGTTGAGCACGCCGCCGCCTGCCCACAACGCCGCATTTTCCGAGAGCAGGCTGCGCGAAAGGGTGACGGAGCCGCCGAAGTTGAGCACGCCGCCGCCGCCAAAAAGTCCCCCGTTGCCCTGCAACGCGCAATCGGTGAGAGAGACTTCCGAGGGATTGTCTTCGGCCCGGGAAAGGGCTTTCCTCGACAGAAAGGGAGCTTTTCGCCTGCGAGGTCGTTGCATCTCGCTGGAACGACCGTGCTCCGTTGTGATGCTTTCGAGTATGTCTTCGTCGTAAGGAAGATCATCGGGAGATCCGTTGAATATCCCGCCTCCCCCCAAAAGGCCAAGGTTCCCCGAAAGCACGCTTTCCGACAGGGTGAGGGAGCCTGAGAAGTTCAATATGCCGCCACCCGCGAGGCTGGCATAATTGCCTTGGAAGGTGCATCCGGAGATCGTCGCCCGACCATCCATATGATACAGTCCACCTCCAACAGATGCGTAATTGCCGGAGAGGGTGGAATCGGTGAGCGTCACGTTTCCGCCGTTGCTGTCGATGCCGCCCCCATAGCCGGCATAATTGCCTTGGAAGGTGCATCCGGAGATCGTCGCCCGACCGTTCGAGAGGGCTACCCCTCCTCCGTCATAGGCGTAATTGCCGGAAAGGGTGCAGTCGTTAAGGGTCAGATTCCCTCCGTAGTTGTAAACACCGCCTCCGTAATCAGCAGCTCCGTTCTGAATGGTCAGGTCTTCCAGGGTCAGGGTCCCGCCGTCGGGTAAGTCGAACAACCGGTCCAGTCCATCGCCATCCCCGTTGTCTCCCCCGTCGATGACGGTGGTGGCCGCCCCTTGACCCCGTATGGTCAACGGCCCTCCTGCGGCGAGGA